>ENA-UONZ01000009-UONZ01000009.1-human-gut-metagenome-genome-assembly--contig:-C93old-NODE-9-length-348290-cov-168.529272_pt1 | contig 348290 bp, 282 predicted proteins | sample MGYA00242468_ERZ724015 | MGnify/ENA metagenome assembly ERZ724015
TACTTTGTGTATGAATTAGTTGGCTAATTTTGTAATATTTAATGAATGTCCCTATAAGAATTTGGAAATGCTGGATGCTAACCAGTATAGAGCTGCTGCACAGAATTTGGGAATTGATATATTGGATAAGGGGTATAATACTAACTTTATTAAAGAAATGCAGCAGACTGGTTATACTCAAAATCATCGCTTGTCATTCTCCAATGGTAATGATGATTCAAACTACCGTGCTTCTATTGGTGTTATAGATCAAAAAGGTATTATAAAAAATAATACAATGCGTAACTATACCGCTAAGATTGATGCTATGCAAAATATGTTCCATAATAAGTTGAAGTTGGAATTTGGAATGTTCGGTTCGTTGAAAGAAAACAGATATGTGAATGACTATCAGAAAACATTCTATTCTGCTGCTTCTTATAATCCTACTTTCCCTAATTTTAAAAATCCGGAAACAGGTATGTGGGATGAAAATGCAAATGCTAATGAAGTACAAAATCCATTGGGTCGTTTGGATATTGATGACCGCGAAACTAATGCTTTTATCAATACAAATGCCCGCATTACATGGAGCATTAATAATGATTTGAAATTAAGTGCATTCGGTTCATATACCTATAATGTAAAAGAGAATAAAAAATATATTCCTTCTTCTATAAAGGCCGGCCTGAGTAATCGTGGAGAGGCATATCGTGGTGATAATAAATCTCAGTCAATGTTGGCTAACTTGATGTTGACTTATAAAAAAAGCTTTGGAAAACATTATATCAATGCTTTAGGTTTGGCGGAAGTTCAACGGGTAACCAATACGGGTTTTGGATCTACGGTACATGGTTTCAGCACAGACGATTTTTTATATAACAATTTGCAGGCTGGTGCTGTATTGAAATGGGGAGATAATACTTCTTATTATAATAACCCGAGTTTGGCTTCTTTCATGGCACGTGTCAATTATTCATACGCAGATAAGTATATTGTTACAGTGAATGCTCGTACAGATGGATCTTCAAAAGTAGGAGAGAACAATAAATGGGCGTTTTTCCCGTCAGCATCTCTTGCATGGGTTCTTAAAGAAGAAGCGTTTTTGAAAGATGTTGATATGATTAGTAATTTGAAATTGAGAGTAGGTTACGGTCTTGCTGGTAATCAAGATGCTATTAGCTCTTATAATTCATTGCCATTGATGAGTCCTAATGGTACGACAACAGTAAATGGGCTTCCGGTAGTAACAATGGGAGTTACTCGCAATTACAATCCTGATTTGAAGTGGGAAGTAAAGAAAACTTTTGATGTAGGTTTGGACTTTGGAATGTTTGATGAACGATTGAGTTTAACTTTAGACTATTATAATTCAAAAACAACAGATTTATTGTATAATTATGATGTAAAGGTTCCGCCTTTTACTTATCCTACTTTGCTTGCCAATTTGGGTGCAATGCGTAATACAGGTTTTGAAATAGCAATCAGCGGTACTCCGTTGAAAACAAAAGATATGGAGTTGAATATCAGTGCTAATGTTGCATTTCAAAAGAATAAGTTGCTTTCTTTGAACGGAACGTATATGGGAGAACCTATGACCGCTAAGGAATACATGAACTTGGGCGGTATGAATGGTGCCGGATTTATTGGTGGATACAATCAAATTATTTATCAAATGGTCGGACAACCGGTAGGCGTATTCTATTTGCCTAAATGCGATGGATTGGTTGATAATGGTTTTGGTGATTATACTTATCATGTTCAAGATATTGATGGCGTGGAAGGTGTTGATTTGGCTGATGGAAAGGATCGTTATATTGCTGGTCAGGCTATGCCTAAAGCTTTATTGGGTGCAAATATCGGATTCCGTTATAAACAATTTGATATTCAGGTACAAATGAATGGAGCTTTTGGACATAAGATTTATAATGGTACTTCTTTGTCTTATATGAATATGAGTCAGTTCCCGACTTATAATGTTTTGGCTGAAGCTCCTCAGAAAAATATTAAAGACCAAACTGTAACCGATTATTGGTTGGAAAAAGGTGATTACCTGCATTTTGACTATGTTACATTGGGTTGGAACTTGAATACAAAAAATCTGAAAGCCATCAAATCTTTACGTGTTACTTTCTCTGTAAATAATTTGGCTACGATTACAGGATACTCAGGGCTTTCTCCGATGATAAACAGTACAACGGTAGGAAGTGACCTTGGTATTGATGACAAGCGTTTCTATCCTTTGTCACGTACTTATTCATTGGGACTTAGTGTTAACTTTTAATTAGATGCATATTATGAAAAGAAGAATATTATATAGTTTGTTGATGACAGCAACACTTGGCTTATCTTCTTGTGAATCTTTCTTGTCGGAAAATCCGAAAGACCAAATTACAGAAGAACAAGCTTATCAGAATTCTACCTTATTATACTTGAATACGGTAGCTTCCCTTTATACGCAAGTTGGTGCTAATGGCGGTGGGGCAGGACTACAAGGTACTGACCGTGGGCTTTATGATTTGAATACTTTCACAACCGATGAAGCTATGCTTCCCACGCGCGGTGGTGACTGGGATGATGGTGGCTTGTGGCAAAATCTGTTTCTTCATAATTGGGGTACGAAGAATGATTTGGTAAAAGGCAGTTGGGATTATCTTTATAAGGTGATTGCACAAGCTAATCAATCATTGGATAAATTGAAAGAAATTTTGGAGAACAATCCGGAGAACATTTCAGTTCCTAAATATATTTCGGAAGTACGGGCATTCCGGGCAATGTACTATTATTATTTATTGGATATGTTTGCCCGTGTTCCATTGGTTACTTCTTCTTCAGTAGCAATGGAAGATGTAGTACAATCCGAACGTTCCGCTGTTTTTAATTTTGTAAGAACCGAATTAGAAGAATCGGTTGAAGACCTAAGCGATGCGCACAGTAATTTGACAGGTGAATATTATGGTAGAATAACAAAACCTGTTGCGTATTTTCTGTTGGCGAAGCTAGCTCTTAATGCAGAAGTCTATGCAGATGACAATTGGACGGACGGTACCAAATTGGATGGAAAGAATATCAAATTTACAGTAGACGGTACTGAAATGAATGCTTGGGAAGCTACAATCGCATACTGTGACAAGATAAAGAATCTGGGCTATAAATTGGAACAAAAATTTGAAGCAAACTTTTCACTTAAGAATGAATCTTCTGTAGAGAATATCTTTACTATTCCGATGGATGCAAATCTTTATAAGAATGAATTTTATAATTTGATTCGTTCCCGCCACTATAATCATGGTAATGCTTATGGTCAAGGTGGATGGAATGGTTCGTCTGCAACAAAAGAAGCTCTCGATGCCTTTGGTTATGGTACAAACTCCCAAGATCCGCGTTTTGAACTTACTTATTATGCAGGAAAAGTAGAAGGACCTAATGGGACTATAAAGCTTGATGATGGAACAGATTTGGAATATGTACCTTCTGAAATTACTTTGGATTTGTCTGGCAAAGCCTCAGAGAAGACGGCAGGTGCACGTATGAAAAAATATGAATTGGATGCTTCTGCTACCAATGATGGTAAACTTCAAAGTAATGATATTGTTCTGTTCCGATATGCTGATGTACTTTTAATGAAGAGTGAAGCTAAAGTGCGTAATGGTGGCAATGGAGATGCTGAACTGACAGAGGTTCGGGAGCGTGCCGGTGCTACTTTGGATGTGAAAGCCACTCTTGAAACTTTATTAAAAGAGCGTTTGATAGAATTTGCATGGGAAGGCCTTCGCCGCCAGGATTTAGTTCGTTTCGGTAAGTTTACCCGCGCATATACTGATAGACCTCAGTTGCCGAAAGAAGATACTGGTTATACTACTGTATTCCCAATTCATGAAGATGTATTGAGCTTGAATGGTAAACTGACTCAAAATTACGGTTATTAATAATTAATGATTTAATGGAAAGTAATATGAAAAAAGTATTCCAATATATGACAACACTCCTATTGCTGTTGGTGGTGGGAACAAGTTGTGAAGAAGGCAATGATAACTGGAGAATCATTACTGATGCTCAACCGGGAGCTTATATCACTGGTGATGCTACGATTTATAGTGCTACGGCTACATCGTCCCAACTGGTGGCTGCACCGTTGGATGGAGCTCCGGAAGGTACAAATGTAATAGGTATTTACACTTGGCTGAAGTCAAACGGAAGTTTTACCATTCTGAATGTAGATGAGGAAGGTAATGAGATAAATTATGGCAAGGGTGACGTAGTAGCTTCTACTCCTGCTGAAACAGTAGCTTTAGCAGCTGGTGGTACGCCTTTCACTGTTGCGGAGGATGGTTTGTACTATGTGGCTATGAATAAAGCAGATAATCAACTGACGATAATACCTGCTACATTCGGTATTATCGGTGATGCTACTCCCTTGCAATGGAATGGTGAAACTGCCATGCAGGCAAGTTATAATGAAACTCAGGCTACGGTTGAATATACTATTAGTGATGTAACGTTGGATAAGAAAGAAATGAAGTTCCGTTATTCAGGTGATTGGGGGCTGGAATTCCCTTATCAAGGTGGTAAGGTTAAACTTCATACTAATATGGGATATAATGGCGATAATGCATCTGCAATATCAGAAGCTTTTAGTGAGTGTAAAGGTGGTGGAGCAAACTTTCAGGTGGGCAAAGCCGGTGTCTATACAGTTACCTTAAAACTGGATTTGCGTACCGGGCAGTTCTCTGCAAAAGCTGTTTGTACAGCTGAAGATACATCTTCTGCTACATTACCTGAAAAAATGTTTGTAAATGGTGATGCTTGGGGATGGCAGCAGGATTGGAGTACAGCTCCTGAGATGATACCTGTTCATAGCCATGATGGAATGTTCTGGGGTATCTATTATTTGCAGGCAGGTTACGGAATGAAATTCAATAATGAAAAGAGTTGGAGTACCGGTGAGAATTTCGGAGTGGAAAATGAGGATCCTAAAGGTTATGGTGAATATCCGGCTGGTGGTTCTAATTTAAAAGTTGCTGATACAGGATATTATTTGGTAATTGTATCTTGTACTCTTTCTGCGGATAAAAAATCTATAAACAGAAAAGTTATTCTTGCTGAGCCGAAACTCTTCTTAAGAGGTGCTTGTGCCGGTGGATGGGCAGATGCAGGTGCAGGTAGACCGGATGATTCGGAAGTTGCTTTCACCTTGTCGTCAGATGGCACTGCTTATGAGGCTGTAGCAGCCGGAGACGGAGACCTGCGTATTTATGTGTCTACTGGAATTCAAGGAGTTGATTGGTGGCAGTCTGAATTTCTGCTACGAGATGGTAAAATTGAATACCGTGGTAAGGGTGGCGATCAGGAACCTCGTGTTCAGATAGAAACCGGAAAGACTGTTACTCTTGATTTTAGGACAAATACCGGTACTATCCAATAAGTCTTAAGAATAAAAGAAAGTGAGGCTACAATGGATGAATCTTCATTGTAGCCTCTTCTCTTCTTTTCGATATTAGTTTTAAACAGAAAAATCTAATGATATGAAAAAAGTAAAATTACTTCTTCTTTTTTTATTTTGGATAATTCCCTTTTGCTTTATAGCATGCAGTGACGATGAAATTGGTGGTGGAAGTGGCAATGACGATGGTATTTGGATAGATGTTGCGGCATCTTCTGCCAATTGGGATGGTGAAAAGAGGGCGGACATATCTTATCAGCTGTTGGTATACTCTTTCGCTGACAGTAATGGTGATAAATGTGGAGATATCAGAGGACTTATTACAAAACTGGATTACCTCAATGATCTAGGGATAAAGGCTATTTGGCTATCACCTATTCATCCGGCAATGTCATATCATGGATATGATGTGACAGACTATTCAGGGTTGAATCCGCAATATGGAACGATGGCCGATTTTGAAGAGTTGGTTACTAAAGCCCATAGCCTCGGTATTAAAATTTATCTGGATTATGTGATGAATCATACGGGGAGTGCACATCCTTGGTTTAAGGAAGCCAAGACCTCTCCGAACAATAAATACCGTAACTATTACATCTTCTCACAAGACCCGAAATCCGATATTACTGCCGGTAAAATTCCAATGATAAAGCGGGAAAGCTCTATGGGATATAATGCAGGCGAATGGTTTTCGGCTGGTATAGGTGATGCCATGAAAGGATATTATAAGTTTGTACTCGACTGGTCTAATGCTGCAAGTCCCACCATAACAGTTACAAAAGAAGATACTCCGAACGCGGATACTCCGGACGTAACCACGCAAGATGCCAAGTACTTATATTATGGTGAGGGCATTTGCAAGAAATTCTATGCGAGAGGCAATAATAAGTACGAGTTAACGGTTGATCTTGATACGGATTGGGGCTTTTTAATCCGTACAAGCAATACTTCATGGGACAACGGAACGAAGTATGGAGCTCCGTCTAAAGCAAGTAAAGTGCAGTTGGGCAAGCCTTTTACTTTGAGTAATGCAAATCCTGAGGACATATTGTTTGCATCGGTCGAAGCATGGTATTTCCATTCCCATTTCCAAACAGACTGGTTTGCCGACCTTAATTACGGTGCTATTGATGATGCTGACAATTCTCCGGCATATAAAGCAATATCCGCTGCTGCAAAAAAATGGATAGACAGGGGAATTGACGGCTTCCGTTTGGATGCGGTGAAGCATATTTATCACAGTGCCACTTCGGATGAGAATCCCCGTTTTCTGAAAATGTTCTATGATGATATGAACGAATATTATAAATCGAAAGGGCATACAGATGATATTTATATTGTAGGTGAAGTCCTTTCGGGCAGTGACGAGGTGGCACCTTATTATCAAGGACTTCCCGCATTGTTTGAGTTTGACTTCTGGTATAAACTGGACTGGTCGATTGCCAACTCCACTGGTTGTTACTTTGCGAAAGACATACTTTCTTTCCAACAGAAATATGCGAGATACCGTGCCGATTACATAGAAGCTACCAAACTATCCAACCATGATGAAGACCGTACAGCATCCAAACTGGGAAAATCAGAGGCAAAGTGTAAACTTGCGGCTGCCGTATTGCTCACTGCACCGGGCGAACCCTATATTTATTATGGGGAAGAATTGGGTATCTACGGAACGAAAGAAAAGGCGGATGAATATGTACGTAGTCCGATGCTGTGGGGAGATAATTATACTACTGCCTATACGGGCAAGATTGATGCTACCGTGGCTGCGAGTATAAAATCTGTAGCAGAACAGAAGGAAAATGCAAATTCGTTGCTGAATACCTATCTCTCTTTTACCCGTTTGCGTAATACCTATCCGGCTTTGGCTCAAGGTACAATGACAAAACATGCGGTATATAACGAATCGAATGAAAAATACAAGAGCATTGCTGCATGGTATATGACAAAAGATAATGAAAAGATGCTTGTTCTTCACAACTTTGGAAGCGCATCTGTTAAACTGTCATTGACAGATAATATCGAAAAGGCTGTCGGTGTATCGGGAACTGTTCAGGTGAAAGAAGGGGATAATACTTCCATACGGTTGGGAGGATATTCGTCAGTGGTTTATAAAATAGCCCAATAGCCCGTTTACTCATACATCTTTATCAGCACCCTGTTCAGCCATTCCCACCGAAAACGGAACCAGCGACGGGTGCTGATTTGTTTTCCGCCGAAGCGGAGCACGAATTCGCGGTAGCCGTGTTTGTGGAAAGGCAGGCCTACGTCCATAAATTCCAGGTGGCGGTAGCCGCGTTCTTTGGCATCGCGCAACGCCTGCCACACGGCAAGAATGCCGGGATATTGCAAAGCGTATGTTTTACGCATGCCGCCGGAGAACCATAGGTATGCACTGTTATTGGAATAGATACAGACGCTTCCGCCAATAACTTTGTCTTTATAGGTTACAATGAAAATACGGCTTTTCCGGGGCATTTGCTTTTCCAGAAGCTGGAAAAAGTCTATGCTTGGGAAATGCCGCCGTATCTTGGCAGAGTAGTTGTAATGCAGCATCTTGGCAAAAGCATGGATTTCTTCCGGGGTATGCGCTTCTTTTACTTCTGCTCCGTTGTTCAGCCCTTTTTTGATTTGGCGGATGCGGGAGGAACTGAAACGGGATTCTACCTGCTCCACATTATGCAACGAGTTGCGTACGCGCAGCCAGTTGACGGCAAAGTAACGGTTCTCGCGGAATACTTTATAACCGGACAACGAATTGTCCAGATTGCGGAACTCGATAAGGAAGGCTTCCCGCAGGGCTTCGTCCGTGAGGCGTTGCAGCATATCGCTAAAGACAGCTTCACGGTTGAGCGTTTCATCGAAATATTCTCCGGTGCCGTATACCTCACACCGCTTGATGATGGCGGGTGGAAACAGTCGCACGCTCTTCCGTATGGCGGCAAGCAACTTGGCTACGGGTATTCCGTTTTCCGACGCCACAATAAGCAAAGGTGCATATCCCGGAGTTGCTTCATAGACGTGAAACAGCTCCGTAGAGTGGAATGTATCGGTTCCCGGCAGTTCGGGTATCCGGCTTCCCCGATGGTATGTAGTCAGTTTCAAGGGCATTGCTGCAAATTTAAAAAAATAATCTTGTATCTTTGCATTACTTAACGACAAAGTATTCATTTCTAAACGATATACACATATGGAAAGTTTTAGCGAATTGATAAAGACCCGCCGCAGCATGCGGAAGTTTACAGAAGAGGAGTTGACGCAAGAACAGGTGGTTGCGCTGATGAAAGCCGCACTGATGGCGCCTACTTCCAAACGGAGCAATGCGTGGCAGTTTATCGTGGTGGATGATAAGGAAACATTGAAAAAGCTGTCTTTCTGTAAAGAGCAGGCGTCGCAATTCATAGCGGATGCCGCATTGGCTGTGGTTGTAACCGCCGACCCGCTGGCAAGCGACGTCTGGATAGAAGATGCCTCTATCGCTTCCATTTACCTGCAACTTCAGGCGGAAGATATGGGATTGGGCAGTTGCTGGGTACAGCTTCGCGAGCGTTTTACGGCATCCGGCATGTCCTCTAACGAATATGTGCACGAAGTACTCGACATGCCTTTGCAGTTGCAGGCTCTCAGTATCATTGCCATCGGGCATAAAGGAATGGAGCGCAAGCCTTTCAATGAGGACAACCTGCAATGGGAAAAGATTCACCTTAACAAATATGGAGGAAAGTAACGGTGAGCGCGGCGAAAGCAAATAACAATAAAGATACCTATAAGGCTACGGCTATCACGCTGATTGTGTTCGGCGTGCTCTATCTGGCAGACAAACTGCTACATTTCTCCACACTGGGACTGTCGTGGGTGATGAACCGGGATAATTTTCTGCTTTATACGGCAGTCATCTTCCTGTTATTCAAGAATGACAAGTCGGTGGGACTGGTGCTGACGGGCCTGTGGCTGATATTGAATTTCGGATTGATAACGGCTCTGCTCGGTACTATGTCCGCTTATTTGCTGCCGGTGGCACTGTTGGTTGTAGGCGGTATTTTGTATTTGGTATCTACGAGATAAGATGAAAAGAAGCATAGAAGATACATCTGTTGTATTTATCGGAGCCGGCAATCTGGCTACGAATCTGGCAAAGGCGCTTTATTATAAAGGATTCCGTATCGTGCAGGTATACAGCCGTACGGAAGAGTCGGCGCGAACATTGGCACAGGCGGTAGAGGCTGCCTATACTACCGACTTGTCGTCTGTGGCAGCGGATGCCCGGCTGTATATCGTTTCGCTGAAAGATGCGGCGTTTGTGCAACTGCTGCCCGAAATTGTTGCCGGAAAAGAAAATGCCCTGTGGGTACATACAGCCGGAAGTATCCCGATGGACGTTTGGGCAGGCAAGGTAAACCGGTATGGCGTGTTCTATCCGATGCAGACATTCAGCAAGCAGCGTACGGTCGATTTCCGGCAGATACCGGTTTTCGTGGAAAGCAACTCTGCGGAAGATATCCGGACGCTGAAAGATATTGCTTCCGTACTCTCCGAGAATGTGTATGAGGCCGATTCGGAACAGCGTAAAAGCCTGCACCTGGCAGCGGTGTTCACTTGTAATTTTACCAATCATATGTATGCCCTTGCAGCCGGGTTATTGAAGAAATACGGGCTTCCTTTTGAAGTGATGCTGCCTTTGATAGACGAGACCGCCCGTAAGGTGCATGAACTCGAACCGCGTCTTGCGCAGACGGGGCCTGCCGTGCGGTATGACGAAAATGTTATTGGCGAGCACTTGCAGATGCTTTCCGACGAGCCGGACATGCAGGAACTGTACAGGCTGATTAGCGAAAGCATACATCGGCAAAATAGTTAACTTCTTGGAAAGAATAAGGATGAGTACAATCAATTACGATTTGAATAAGATAAAAGCCCTCGCCTTTGATGTGGACGGGGTGTTGAGCGCCAATGTCATTCCGATGAGTACGGAAGGCGAGCCGCTGCGTACGGTAAACATAAAGGATGGCTATGCCTTGCATCTGGCTGCCAGACATGAAATCCCATTGGCTATCATTACCGGTGGACGCACGGAAGCGGTGCGCAAGCGTTTCCTTGCTTTGGGATTATTGCCGGAGAATATCTATATGGGGTCTTCCGTCAAGATACACGATTATCGCGACTTCCGCGACCGCTACGGTCTGCGGGATGAAGAAATTCTATATGTAGGTGATGATATTCCCGATATTGAGGTGATGCGCACTTGCGGTTTGCCTTGCTGTCCGCGGGATGCCGCTCCTGAGGTAAAATCCGTTGCCCGCTACATCTCCCACAAAGAGGGGGGATACGGTTGCGGACGGGATATCGTGGAGCAGTTCCTGAAAGTGAAAGGCCTTTGGATGGCAGACGAGCGAGCCTTCGGTTGGTAACTTTTGCCGGTTTGATACCCCGCAATCCATAACTTATAATTCATAACTCATAACTCATAACTCTACTTAAAGCCATGTTGGATAATCTCAAAAAATATAAAGTTATACTTGCTTCCAATTCTCCCCGCCGGAAAGAGTTGCTGGCAGGACTTGGTGTGGACTATGAAGTGCGCACTCTACCGGATGTAGACGAATCGTACCCTGATACATTGCAGGGTGCGGATATACCTCTTTATATCGCAAAAGAAAAAGCGGATGCCTATCGGAACATGTTGCAACCGGGCGAACTGATGATAACTGCCGACACCATTGTCTGGCTGGACGGGCGGGTGCTTGGAAAACCTAAAGACCGGGAAGACGCTTTGTGTATGCTGCGGGATATGTCCGGTCGCACCCACGAAGTGTTTACCGGAGTTTGTATTACTACAACGGAATGGCAGCGCAGCTTTGCCGCTCAGACGGAAGTACGCTTTGCTGAGCTGAGCGAAGAAGAAATAACCTATTATGTAGATAAGTTCCAGCCGATGGATAAAGCCGGTGCCTATGGGGTGCAGGAGTGGATTGGCTTTATCGGGGTGGAGAATATTTCGGGAAGCTATTATAATATTATGGGGCTGCCGGTGCAGCGGCTTTATAAGGAGCTTGTCAAGGTTTGAATCCGTAATATCTCGAACGGAAATAGACGACGTTTTTTTGATGGTTGGATATAGTTAAGGGTTGCGCTTTTGTAAGTGCAGCCCTTTTGCTTTATATTCGGATACATTTATCTTTGAAATGTGCTAATCTTGGTGTAGAGATACCCAGAGCACAGGTGATTTATTTATTGCAGACCGGATTTTACTCTTTTTGTACTAAATCTTACTCATGGTGATGCTGTCTTTTACGGATATTTGCGCAGGCAATAGAATGTTTATTTGTGACTATTGAATACTAACTATAAAACACTAATACTTATGAAACATTTAATGAAATTATTATTTGTTCCGTTTTTGCTATTCTTTTCTTGCACTACGCAAGTCGATGGCGTTTTGAACGACGGTGATCTTCCTCAGAACAATGAGGATGCTTCTATGGAAGCTACTTTGCATCCCGTCGGTATCAGTTTCAGTAAATCAAGTATTGCTGCATTTGCAGAAGAAGGTATTTCAGAAATTGGCATTTATGTGTACATGGACGGTTCTCTTATATATGGAGAGAAGCAACCTTTGGTGCATGGTGCTATTGAAGTTCCCTTACCTTTGGGAGAAAACCTACAGACTTTTGTTGTAGCGAATGCGGATGAGGTGGCTGATGCCGGACAGCTTTCCACGGCTGTTATCCGTCAGAACGATAATATGCAAAAGCCGGTTTACATTTCTGAAATAATAGGTTTTACTTCTGATAATTCCGTAAAGTCACTTGATGTGGAGCTGAAGCGGTTAGTGGGGCAGGCTGTGTTTGTTCCGGTGGAGTCGCAGGAGGAAATGGATGGCGTTACTCAATTTGATGCGTTGGACATAACTTTCACCAATGTAGGAGTAGCTTATAGTGTGAAAGAAGAAAAGGCTGTTCTTGAGGATGTCACTGTACGCACAAACCGAGAGTCAGGTTTCGGTGCTTATGTTTATTCTTTCCCTACGGAGAACAACGGTTCACGCACTTCTGTTGATGTCGCTTATCTGAAAGAGGGGGTAATAGTGAACCGTACGAATGGCTCTCTCGATACGGGTATCATCTTTAAATCTTCCAAACGTTCGGTTGTTCATATGGAAATACTGAATGAAGACTGGGTGGAAACCGAGTGGGAGAGTATGATAGAAGAAATTGATTTTTAAAAAACAGCAAAATCTGATATGAGAAAAAGTATATTATCAGCTGTGGCAGGAGTGACGTTCTTGCTCGGCATTGCCGCTTGCTCCGAGGAGAATAAATATGATTCTTCGGTGGTGACGGACATTCAATTGTATCTGGACGATGAGGCTTATTCGCTGAATACCGGCTCGTCCAATAAGCCGTTGTTTATTTATGCCTCCGACGGCAGGTATGTGGCTAACTATTCTACGTTATATCGTTTTCAGCTTCCTAACGGTACATACCGTGTTGTTGCTACTACCGAAGCAGATTCTCTTCCTCATCCGGGCAATTTGAACGACATCGTGCTTAATCAAGACCCGAAAGCAGAGAAAGTATATGCTTTATCCGCACCTGTGGAATACACTTCTCCGTTTAATAATCCTTTGGAGGTTCGTATGTACAACCGTACCGGTACGCTCCGTTTGAGAGCTACAGACCGTAAAGCGGACAAACGGTATTCCACGATACGTGCTATTGTATCTACACCTATATCCGGGTATAAGATTTCGGATGCCACATTTGTGAAGTCTCCTATCGAGGTGGTACGCAATACTGCGACTTCTACAGGGGGTGTGAACTATACCGATGACTTGGTGCTGTTTGAAACAGAGACCAGTCAAGAAGCCGTAACTGTACGTATTGAGTATCTCGATGAGAAACAACAGGTAATTCAGACCAAGGACATAGATGGTACCTTCTCCATTCTGCCTAAACAGCTTACTACGGTTTCATTCGAACTTAATAATCCGGATGAACCTACAATTCAGGATTATACGGTAACGATTACTCCCGAAGAATGGGAAGAAGAGGATATTACTCCAGATGCTCCCATTCGTGTGCCGGATGGGTATACATTCGTCAGCCCCGGAGAGAATATTAATAATGTTTATAACAAATTGAAGAGTGATGAGACGGTAGCAGACATTAAACTGTTCCTGAAAGCCGGAACTGCTTATCAGTTTACATCCAAGACATTGGATAATATTCCGAAAGGACTTTCGATTGTTGGACAAGAACCTAAAGCCGGTGAAGGACTTGCCGTGTTGGAATTGAAATCGAGTTTGAGTATGGCAAGTGAGAATCTGATTGAGGAACTCCATTTTGAGAATTTGGTTATTAAAGTAGATGCACAAGATTTCTTCAAACTGAAAAATCAAAAATTCCATGTAGGTACTATTTCATGGAAGAATTGTGAAATTAATGATTTGCAACGTACTATGTGGTATCAGGAGGTAGATGCCGCTCAAAAGCAAATTGTGGATAGGGTTTGCATTGAGAATTGCCGTATTTTGGGTTTGAATTCGGGTAAGAGTGGTTTGTTCGGCCTTTCTACCAAACAGGATGCCCCGATACATGCCTTTGAATTTAGAAACTCGACTTTCCACGCCAATGATATGACTAAAGCGTTGATTACAGGAGTTAGCTCAATGAAAGGTAATCTGGATATAGTGGTAGAGAACTGTACGTTTGTTGCCATGAAAGCAGGTATGACTTTCTTTGACTTGAATGCCAAGAATATTACCAACGGAAGTGTCACAATAAAAAACAACCTTTTCAGTGGTGAGGTTGATGCTGATAATGGTACTTGGTTCAGCCTTCATAAAAATATCACTGTCCGTACATTCGAGAACAATTATATCACCAATGGTTTTGCATTGAAAAATTGGGGTGTGGAAGAGGATGAGAAGCCGGCAGAAACCGTTCTTCCCATGAACGAACTGTTCGAAGATGTGTCTAACAGGAATTTCACCATTAAGGATAAATCCTCTGAAGTTTATACACAAGGCATCGGTGACCCGTATTGGAGAAAATAAAACCGGAATACTAACGAAAAACAAATAAAAACTATGAGAACTTTCTTATTCATATTATTGGCGGGCTTGTTAGGAGCATGTAGCGACGATGGCGAACTGAATGGCGCCGTGGAAGCCGATAATCTGGAACTGTCGAAGAATGAACTGAAACTTTCCAATGTAGCCGGTTCTTCTACTGTGGATATAACGGCTACTGCCGATTGGGTAGCTGCTGTGGTAGAGCCGGTTGGCGATGCGGAGAATATGTGGCTTACCTTGTCGAAAGATAGTGGTACGGGAAATGATGAACTTCGTCTGTTTGTTACGGAAAATACAGATGGAGCCAAACGTACTGGTAAGGTTAAAATAACCATGGCGGGTGCCGGTGCTGCTTTGGAACAGGAGATTTCCGTAGAGCAACTGGGTTCCGATCCTGACATTCTGCTTGAATTTACCTCCGAACCTATCTCTTTCCGGGGAGCGGAAGTGGAGCTTAAAGTCGTTTCCAATGTAGAGTGGGAAATGAATATCGATGAGCAGTGCGATTGGATTGAAGTAGTGGAGGAAACTCCGGCAACCCGTAATTTCACAACCGATAACCTGAAGCTCAAAGTGGCTCTTAATACGGGTGTTGCCCGTTCTACAGAACTTGTTTTCAAAACAGTAGGCGAATACAAACTGCAACGTGTACTGAAAGTAATGCAAGGAGCAGTGAACGGTATGGCAACCATTGAACAGGATGAGTATGCCATTCCGTATAAATGCCGTAAACTGGTAATTCCTTTCACCCAGGAAGGTGATGAATTGGTAGAGGATTTTGATGCCATTCCTTCTGAGTCTTGGATTACCCACAATAAACGGGAGTCAACAGGAAATGAGATTGTATTGACAATTGCAGATAATGAGGGTGTTTTACCCCGTACATGTACAGTGCGTATCTTGGATAAGAGCGTGACGATTTTCCAATACGGAAAGCCCGATACCGGCATCGGTGATGACAAGAGTGTCGGAGCGTTGGCTTTCCCCGGTGCGGAAGGTGGTGGTCGCTTTACTACGGGCGGACGTGGCGGTACACTCTATAAGGTTACCAATTTGGAAGATTACGGTAGTGGAGAAACACCGATAAAAGGTAGTCTGCGGTATGGTATCGAGCAAGTGGAAGGTCCTCGTACTATCGTTTTCGATGTTGACGGTATTATTGAATTGAAACAGGGTATTTATCTGGTAAATCATCCGGATTTGAGCATCATCGGACAGACTGCTCCGGGAGAGGGTATTACATTGAAGAATTATAATTTTTCTTTCAATCTTTCCAAAAAGCCGGAAGAAGGTGCAGGAAGTAAAATCAATGCTATTGTCCGTTTCTTGCGAATCCGTCCGGGAGATACTCATTCCGATTATGCCGAGGATGCTATTGGCGGACGCTATTTTACAGATGGAATCATCGACCATGTTACTGCCGGTTGGAGTGTGGATGAAACGTTGACTTTCTATGGAGTGAGAAACTTTACGGCGCAATGGTGCATTGCCAGTGAGAGTCTGAACTTGTCTAACCATGCCAAAGGCGCCCATGGTTACGGTGCTATGTTTAGCGGTGATAATGCTTCTTTCCACCATATTCTGTTGGCACATCATGGTAGCCGTTGTCCGCGTATCTCCGATCTTTCGGAACCGGGAACTCAGGCTGACTATGACTATTGCGGATATTTTGATGTACGCAATAATGTTTATTACAATTGGAGTGAAAGCGGTTTCGGAAGCTATGGTGGCAAGTATGCGAAATTCAATCTGACAAATTGTTATTATAAACCGGGACCGGCTACCGGTACGGGATATAAGTCATATCGTATTCTTTCTTCCGATCCCACTGCCAGAGCTTATATCGATGGTAATTATGTAGAAGGTAATTCGAAGGTCAGTGCCGATAACTGGACGGACGGTGTTTGGGCGCAGTTTGATAAGAGCTTGATTGAGCAAGGTGTGTCTGAAGAAGAGAAACAAGCTATGAAGATGGCGGATTATCAACCGTTCGGTAAGGTGACCAGTCATACGCCGCAAATTGCTTATGAAAGAGTATTGGATTATGCCGGGGCTTCTTTGCGTCGTGATGAGATAGACCAGCGAGTAGTAGGAGAAGTCAGGGCAGGAAGTGCTCCTTATAAAGGTTCGAAGATGCAATATTGGGATGACAAAGGAAATTTGGTTACTCTGAAAGACTCTGATAAAAAACCGGGTATTATCGATACTCCGAGTGATGCAGCCGGAGGCTATAAAGAAGTGAAGAAAGGTTATCTTTGGCCGGATAGTGATAATGACGGCATACCCGATATTTGGGAACAGGCATACGGCATGAATCCGGAAGACCCTGCAGATGCCAATCAAATCAGTACCAATGTAGATCCTAATGGCCGTTACTCCAATTTGGAAGTATATTTCCATAATCTGGTGCAGCATATCGTTTATTATCAGAATGAAGGTGGTCTGTCTATGGAGAGAAAATAGTGAACAACACATACATATACTATATATTTTAGAAAAATGAATAAGTTAATCATAAGCATATTTACTTTGTTGATGGTAGCGGTCGGTGCAATGGCACAGACTGCCACCGTAACAGGTACGGTGACCGACGACTATGGTCCTGTAATCGGCGCCACTGTGATTGTACAAGGTACGACATTGGGTTGTACTACGGATTTGGATGGCAAATTCACATTGACAAACGTTCCTGATGTGAACAAGGCTGTTTTGAAAATCAGTTTTGTAGGTATGGAAGAAGTGAAAGAACCGTTGAAGGGTCGTACTTCGGGTATTAATATACACATGACTGAGTCTGCCAGTATGCTGGAAGATGTAGTCGTTATTGGTTACGGTACTCAGAAAAGAGGTAATCTTACCGGTTCTATCTCCAGTGTGTCGGGAAAGATTCTGGAAAAAGTGCAGACAACTTCTGCAGCCGAAGCTATTGTCGGTAAACTGCCGGGCGTACAGGTGACGACGGTCGATGGTTCGCCCGATGCGGAAGTTAAGATTCTGGTACGTGGCGGCGGCTCTATCACACAGGACAACAGTCCGCTGATTATTCTCGACGGTTTTGAAGTAAACAGCCTGAATGATGTTCCGCCCACGGATATCGAATCTATTGAAGTATTGAAGGATGCCGCTTCTACAGCTATTTATGGTGCTCGTGGAGCCAACGGCGTTATTTTGGTGACAACCAAGAATCCGACGGAGGGTCGTGTTTCTATCAGCTTGAATACCTATGTACAAACCAAGACGCTTTCCAACAAACTGGATGTGATGGACCCGTATGAATTTGTATTGATGCAGTATGAGAATGCCCGCCAGAAGAGCTCCAATCCGACTGACTTTAACAATAAATACGGTCATGCCTACGAACATTATATCTATCAAGGCGACCCTGGTACCGACTGGCAGGATGAGGTGTTCGGTACTCATCCCGTGGCTTCTTATCTTGATCTCAGTGTGAATGGCGGTACGGAGAAAGCAAAATACAAACTGGCTTTTATTCATCAGGATCAACCCAGCGTAATGGTAGGCAATGGTTTGAAGCAGAACAACCTGAATGCCTCGTTCAACCTAAAGCCTTTCAAGTTTCTCACAATGGAATATCGTACCCGCTTGTTGCATAAGGAAGTAGACGGTTCCGGAACAGAGGGAGTCAGTTTGTTGGATGCTTTGCGCCAGGCACCTACCGAAGGATTGGATGAATACATGACTCTACCTGAGGACGATACTTATTTCGATCCGGACCAGCTGGAAGAAGTCGTACGTTTCAATCCCAAAGAAGAGTCAGAAAAAAACTATAAGAAACGTATTAATAAGTCGCTCAATACCATGGGAGCGCTGACATGGGAAATAAAGAAAGGACTGACTTTGCGCAATGAGTTCGGTTTTGAAAATAATACCGAAGAACAACGCAAATTCTGGGGTATGGGCACTAAGAATGCCAAGAATAACAATAACCAGCCTATGGCGGAATGGATGATGAAGCAAGGCACCAAGTGGCAGTTGACCAATGTATTGAACTACAACTTTACTTTGGATGATGATGCGCACGATATCCGGCTGATGTTGGGACAGGAAATCAAACACCAGCAAACCAAGACCAAGACTTATTCCACCCGTTATTTCCCGGAGAATACTACGGCCGAGCAGGCGTTTGACAATCTGTCACTCGGTACTCCGTACGAAAATTCTTCAAAAGCGGATTCTCCCTCACGCATATCTTCTTTCTTCGGTCGTATCAATTATGGATATAAGGACAAATATCTGGCTACGTTTACGCTTCGTGCCGACGGCTCATCGAAATTCGCTTCCAATAATCGTTGGGGATTCTTTCCGGCAGGAGCTTTGGCATGGCGTCTTTCCAATGAAGACTTTATGCAGGACATTCCCTGGATTTCCAACCTGAAACTACGTTTGAGTTACGGTACTTCCGGTAACGACCGTATTGATGCCGACCTCTATCAGAAACTCTACGGAGTAAGCAGCAAGACGCCTGCCGGCTGGGGCGAAATAAGCCGCTACTATTATCAGTTCTATAATACCAGATATGTGTACAACCCCAATGTGAAATGGGAGACTACCATTACCCGTAATCTTGGTTTCGACTTCGGTTTCTTTAAGGAACGTCTCAGCGGTACGGTAGATATTTACTGGAATACGGTGAAAGATTTGCTTGTTCCTTCGGACATTCCCGGCTATACGGGGTATACCAAATTGATGACTAATGTGGGGCAGACTTCCAATCGGGGTATCGAACTTCAGTTGAATGCCTATATCGTTGAAACAAAAGATTTCTCTCTGAATGCGAATTTCAATATCGGTCATAATAAGAACAAAATAGACAAACTGGCAAGCGGTGAGAAAGAATGGATACTGACTTCCGGTTGGAATAAAGGTCTGATGAATGCTGATGATTACCGTGCTTACGTAGGTGGTACCAGTGGCCTGATTTACGGATACGTCAATGACGGTTTCTATACGGTGGATGATTTTGAATCGTTCGATGCTAAATCGCGTACTTGGAAATTGAAAGAGGGTGTGGTAGACTCCAGCCCGTTGTCGGATACTCCGCGTCCCGGTAATGCCAAGTTCAAGAAGCTGACTCCGGTAGACCCGAACAGCGCCAATCCTTATCAACTGACAGAAGCCGACCGTACCGTTATCGGAAATACGACTCCGAAGTTCTCGGGTGGCTTTGGCTTGAACGCTACTTATAAAGGTTTTGACCTCAGTATGTTCTTTAACTTCATGTACGATTTCGATGTATTCAATGCCAATAAGGTAATGCTTACCACCTGGGCGGATAACCATGAAAATAACTTCGGCATGGAAGTAGCTTCCGACAGACGTTGGCGCAATTTCGACGATATGGGTAATGAAATCCGCTATAGTCCGGAAATTCTTGCCGAATTCAATAAGAACGCTACTATGTGGAATCCTACATCCATAGGTAAGCCTATCTGTATGTCTTATGCAGTGGAAGACGGTTCGTTCCTGCGTCTGAATTCGGCTACTTTGGGTTATACGCTTCCGCAGGAGTGGACTAAGAAAGCCGGTCTGAGCAAAGTGCGTTTTTATGTGGCGGGAAGTAACCTGTTTACTATTACCGGATATACCGGATATGACCCTGAAGTGGATATTGCTACGGGATTAACGCCGAATATAGACAATAACCGTTATCCGCGTAGCCGTACCTATACTTTTGGCGCACAGTTGACCTTTTAGTTGAATCTTTAAAAAAAGAACTATGAATAAGAAACTTTTATATGCGTTCGTTGCAGGTTCTCTGCTTTCTTTGTCTTCCTGCAATGACTTCTTGGATGTGACACCGGCTTCGGGATTTACCCCCGATTACGTATTCTCTTCCGAGACGGACATGAAATCATTGATGACCCGTATTTATTCTTCCATGACGGAAGACGGTCTTTACGGCAGTAATCTGGCCAGCGGATTTAATACGAATACCGATGTGGAAATGTCTTCCTTCAAGAACAGTACGGTCAATTCCGCAGGGTCGGATATAGGTTGCTTTGATGCACGTCCCACCTGGGGAACACTGAACAGTACTTGGAATAATCTGTATTTTGTCATAAACTATGCCAATGACTTTTTGCAATCCGTTCAAGAGTCTCCTCTTTGGTCGGAAGAGATAGGCAAAGAAGGTCCTACCGAAACACAACAGATGTATGGCGAGGTAAAGACACTTCGTGCCATGTTCTATCTCGACTTGATTCGTACATGGGGCGATGTGGTGTTTGTTACCGAACCTACAGAGTCTACGGATGATTTCTTCAGTCGCGGCACTACCAACCGTGACAAGATACTCGAATTCCTTATCGATGATCTTATTGCAGCAGAACCGATGATGAAGTATGCTGCCGACTTGGATTACGGTGTAGAACGTGCTTCACGCGAATTCTGTCAGGCACTTATCGGACAGCTTGCCTTGTACCGTGGCGGTTGGGCATTACGTGCCGATAAAGATAATCCTACGAATGTAGGCTATATGGAGCGTGGAGATAATTTCGAGCACTATTATCAGATTGCCGTTACCTATTTGGGCAAGGTTATCAAAGAAGGCAAGCACGATTTGAAACAGAGTTTTGAAAACCTGTGGATGAACGAATGTAACTGGAAAACCGCCAATGATGATGATGTTATTTTTGCAGTTCCCATGCTGAAAAGTATAAGCAGCCGTTTTGCCTATAATATCGGTGTTACCATTGCCGAGGGTAACCATGAATACGGAAGTGCCCGTAATTACGTCACTTTCTGCGGTACTTATATCTTTTCGTTCGATAAGGACGATTTGCGTCGCGATATGACTTGTGCGCCTTATAAATACGATAAGGATTTGAATCAGGAATATGATATGGGTATTGCCGGTATGGGGGCAGCCAAATGGTCTAAACTCTATATGCAGTCTCCGTTGGGCACAAGCAGCGGAACCAACACTGGTGTCAACAATGTGCGTATGCGCTTTGCCGACGTATTGTTGATGTATGCCGAAGCCGTGAATGAACTTTACGGTCCTCGTGAGGATGCGCAGGAAGCTTTGAAGCGTGTGCGTCGCCGTGCTTTTGCCTCTTCTCTCCATGCAGAGAAAGTGGATACTTATGTGGCATCGCTTACCAATGAACAGGATTTCTTCCAGGCCATTATGAATGAACGTAAGTGGGAATTTGGCGGTGAAGGTATCCGTAAGTACGACCTTGCCCGGTGGAATAAATACGGTGAAGTTATTTATAACCTTTACAATGAAATGATTAATTGGGGACTGGTAGCCAACGGTACGGCTGTGCCGGGAATAGAGAAAGTGCCCGAACGCATCTATTATAAGAGCGTACCCGACCCGGAACATGCCGGTCGTACGGTTCTTGACATTGTGGGAATCGATGAATACGGTCCCGAGGTGGGACGTCCTGCCGGTTATGAGATGAAGGAATATGCCATTACATGGCGTACGCTCAATCAGGAGACCCAGCAGTATGAGCCGGCAAGCGAAATTTATTGGAGTTTCCGTGGATTCATTAATAAAAATAATGAGCAGATGGTGAAACCTACCGATCCTTTGCGTTATCTCTGTCCTTATCCGTCCAAAGTGATTACCGACCATAGAGGACTGATTCAAAACTATTACGGATATTAATTACAGCTAAAAGATGAAACTTATGATAAAGTTATTTCATAAACTGATGACGACCGCATTGCCCGTATTGCTGTGTGGAACACTGCTTACCGGCTGTACGGATGATAAATATAATAAGATAAACGACCTGTTCCAGCCTCGTTTCGTATTGGAGGAGCCGGAAGTGAAAGGCAATTCTATCAGCCTTGTGTGGTACAAGGTTAATGATGCTGTTTCCTATACGGTGGAGTATTACCTCGACCAGTACCACAGCAACTTGTTCATGGCTCAGGAAACAACAGTACCGCAATTGTTTGTCGATGACATTCCTTACGGAACTACGTATTACATACGTGTACGTAGCAATGCGGCTGATGAGGCCAACAATTCGCAGTGGAGTTACACCACGGCTTCTACCGAGAAACGGCCGGAATTTACCCGTCTGCTCGAAGATGTTTCAAAGACAGAGATTACAGAAACAACTGCTATTATCCGTTGGAAGAAAGATTATAAGAAAGATCCCGTGGACAGTATCAGCGTAATGCCTATGATGGACGCTACATTGCCGGGAGTAAGCCGTTATCTCACCATTGATGAAATGTTGCAGGGGTATGCGGAAATTGAAGGGCTGACGAAGAATACGCTTTATACAGTTAATGTATACGATACTAATAAACCTCGCAAGTACGACAAACCTTACAATTCCGTAACGCTCCGTACTGCCGGACCGTCTGCATCGTCCATTCCTGTAGGACCGGAAGACGATCTTTCTGCCATGTTGCTGGAGAATGACCTTAATCCGGAGATTCCGGAAGGAACGGAATATTACCTGCCTGCCGGTTCTTCCTACCGTATTACTCCGTTCGAACTTGCCAAAGGTTTCCGTCTGGTAGGTAGCAGTGAGGGTGTCAAGCCGAAAGTGATTTTGGACGATTGGTGGAGGATTGCCGAAGGCTCGTATATTACGGCATTGGAATTTGAGAATATCGAGTTTTCACATACATCCAACAATAAGTATTTCATGAATGCCGACAAGTCATTCACCATTGAAAGTGTCAGCTTCGTCAACTGCGATTTCATCGGGCTTACCCGTGGCTTCTGGCGTCATCAACAGGCAACCAGCAAGCATATCATGAGCTTTGCGGTGGAAGGATGCCGTTTCGATAAGTGTGGTTGGCAGACAGGTGGTTACGGTTTGATGGATTTGCGCTCATTCAATGACCCGACAGCATACGACCAAGTGGATAAAGTTGTCTTCCGCAATTGTACGTTCAGCCGTGACAATGACGGTACGACAGGATTCGGTTGGGGCAATCTTTTCAATGCACCTTACATTGATAAGCCCATACAGTTGGAATTCAAGAATATCACCGTTTATAACTACTGTCTCAATAAGCGTTTGATAAATATCGGTTCTGCCGTAGGCTCCGAACTGACTATCGAGGGCATGGTGCTTGCGTCGCCTTCAGGAGACCTTTATGTGGCGGGTGCCAATACCACTACTCATTTTGCCAACAACTATACGACGAAAGATTATGCTTTGGGTGGTGCCAAGATGAATGCTACAGACTTGGATATTACGGCAGCCGAACTGTTTGCCGATCCCGACAATGGCGACCTTACCATCAAAGACAGTTCTTCGCCGATAGTTACCAATCGTGCGGGTGATACACGCTGGTTGCCTTGATAAAAGAACGATAATAAAACAGACGAAATTATAAACTTAAAAATTTAATAATATGAAACTTAAACATTTATTCTATGCAGCAGCCGTCTCTACATTGGCGGCTGCTTGCAGCGAAGCAGACGAGTTGAGCTCCGGTATCCGCTCAGAGAAGACATTGGATGCCATCCATTCGGGCACGGACCGTTTTGCCACACGTGTCAATCTGAACAGCGAGTGGGAGAGTGGTGATGCTATCGGAGTATATATGCTCGATGCAGGAACAGGAAACATCCGTAACTCTGCAATGAATATACAGTATAATGCCGATGTGGCAGAAACATCTACAGAAACCAACTTTGTAGCTGCCGCAGGTGGAATAGGTATTTATGACCAACCGTGCGATTTCGTGGCATATTATCCCTATTCTTCCGGTGAGGAAGGGAAAGTGGATGCCGGTGCAGGTGTATACAAGATAGACTTGGCAGACCAGTCTGCCGGTATTGCCGGTCATGACTTGATGTGGGCAAAGGTTGAGAACAAGGCTTCGGATGAATTGCTGAGTAGCGGGCTGTCTATGACTTTTCATCATCAGTTGGCATTATTGTATGTAAATATAGGTAATGAAGATGTGAAAGTCGAAAATGTGAAAGTAAATGGACTCAATACAACTGCTCATTTTGACCTGCTCAAAGGAGAACTGTCTGTAGATGATGCACCGAAAGCAGTCACTTTACATAAATTGTCTGATAAATCGTTTGTAGGTGTGATGCTTCCTGTTGCTAATATAGCAAAGGTTATGTCTGTAACTATTGAAGCAGGTGGAAAGATTTTTCAATATATGGTACCGGCAACCAGTAAGATTTCTAAGTTTGAAGCCGGTTATGAATACATATTTAACATAAATCTGAAAAACTCATCCGGCGATTTGATTTCGGGCGGGAATGGAAGTACTGAAGGTTGGAAACCTGGTGAGAATGAAGGTGGAGATGCTACAGAGACCAATCCGGAAATACCAAGTGGATATGAAACCATTCCGGTTAATGGTGATACAGAACTGACTACTGTGTTGGACGGTGCTTCTGGTAAGATTGCTTTGTTGTTTGCATCAGGTAATTCTTACAATTTTAACACTAATCTGGTGATACCGTCTGCGGTTACGGAATTGATGTTGTTGGGTGACGGGAAACAGCAAGTGGAATTGTCCATGAAGAGCATTATAAATACCGGTCTTCAGAAACTTTCTTTGAATAATTTGAAGATTACAGGCGAATCAAATGCAACTTTGTTGAGTAATGCGGCAGAAGATAACCTTGATAACCAATTTGCATCGGGTGCAGTGGTAGAGATTAAAAAATGTGAGCTTACAGGAATGAAATATGTATGTAATTGGGATGGTAATAAGGATTCTGAAAGGAATACTCTTTCTTCCTTTACTGTAGACGACTGCTATATGCATGATATGTCTTCTGTTTTTGAAAGCTATGGTTCGGAAGTAATAACATTGACTAATTCTACTTTTTATAAAATGTCAGGGCAAGCTATACATCCATATAATTCCAAAGGCGCTTTTAATCCGACAATTACAATACAGCATTGTACATTGGTTAGTTTGGATAAAACTCCGATTCAAGGAACGGATAACGGCTGTAACATTATTTATAGCAATAATGTTTCTGCTATGATAGATCCGGCGCATTCCAATTTGTCTTATAATACTACCAGTTCAACAGGAGAGGGTAATTATGCTGCAAAAAATGATGATGATGGTAAAGTAGCTACCGGTGGTTTTAAATCCGAAACAGCTGTAACTTTTAATACCGATTATAAAGTTTCTGATTTGTTTGTAGATGCAGCCAACGGCGACCTTACACTCAAGATTGCTGTTCAAGCAGGTGATCCCCGCTGGTATAAATCAGTAGAATAATCCGTGTTTACGTATAACAATTATTTAGACTATAAATTTATGAAATTATTTCATACCCTATTATATCCCCTTTTGGGACTATTGTTCCTCTCCTGCTCGGACAACGAGCAGGAGACGGGTGATAATCCTGCGCCTACTACCGGTACGATTACGTTCGGTGTAGACCTGACAGGCTTTACTACCCGTGTCACACAAGACGGTACGTCTTGGACGAATGGGGACAAGATTGGAACATTCGCCTTGGATGCCGATACGTCCGAGCCGGTATTGGACAATGTGAATGTACCTTATGTATGTGCCGAGGACGGTCAGTCGGTAGCATTCACTTCGGAAACTCCGCTTGCTGTACAGGACGATGGCAAGCCGGTGAAGTTTGTCGCTTACTATCCGTATAATGCCGATATGCAGGACTTTAACTATCCGGTGTCGATAACCGACCAAAGCAATGGAAGTACCGCTTGCGACTTGCTGTACGGTACTGCATCCGAACCGTATGTGTATGATAAAGAAAGTGATACGGACATTGCGTTGAAATTTACACACCGTCTCTCAAAGGTGGTTTTGAAGTTCATGGATATGGAAAAGAAGCCCTTGACGGTAAGTGATGTGAAGATACAGGGCATGCCGGTTTCCGCTGCATTCAATGTGCAGACGGGGGCGTTGACAACAGATGATAATTCCGTAGCCGATATAACTCCTTACGTGAATTCTGCTAACAATTATCGTGAAGCCATCATTCTGCCCGTTGCTTTAAGCGATGCTTACAAGGTATCGTTTGTTTTGGATGGCAGAACACGCGAATGGGTGTTTGCCGACCTTGATATCAGTCTGCCCAAATTCAATGCCGGTTCGCAATATACGTTTGGAATTTATATCGATCCTACGGAAGATATTATCATAGGCCGTCTGGAAGATGTGGATGCAGGAAATAGCTCCGCTCCGTGGGAAGACGGCAGCAATGAAAACGGTACGGCGGATGGGAATCAACCTGCCGAGTACCATCTCTTTCCAGCCGATAAAGCAACTGATGCTTTTGCCGATACGGAATTGAAAATCTCTTTCGACGGTGTAGCGCCTGAGCTGGGTACAAGCGGATACATCCGCATTTATCGGATGAGCGACCATAAGATGGTGGATGAGATTAATATGGGAGAACGACGTGTGTCCATTGAAGATGGAAAAACTCTTCTGAATACTTGGATGGATATCATAGGCGTGACACCTAAGGGTTCTTCTGTCAGTCGTCGCGTGGTGAACTATTATCCGGTACGGGTGGAAGGGAATGATTTTATCATCAAGCCCCATCAGCAACGTTTGGATTTTGATACGGAATACTATGTGGTTATTGACCGCGAAGCTATCGGTCAGGAAGATTTTCCGGGCATTTACGGTCGTGCGTGGACTTTCAAGACAAAGCCTGCTCCTCAGATTGACGGTCCGGAATATAATGTACGGATAAGCCATACCGATGCGGAAGCCCATTTCTATACATTGCAGGGAGCTATCGATTTTTGTGCTGTTAATGTAGATTTAAATGCACAGAAAGTATTCCGGTTGGATGATGGTATTTATCAGGAAATGATTTATTTGCGCGACCAAAGTAATATTACCATTAAAGGGAATCCGGGAGATAATACAGCGGTTAACGTTCAGTATGATAACTCGAATGATATAAACGGCGGTATCGGCGGTGGTACGAATATCGATCAGTTTGCTCCGGTGGGAACAGTTGTACCTTCTTCCGGTGGTCGTTCGGTTGTAATACTTCAAGGTAATTCCGAGCATATTCGTTTTGAGAATCTTACAATAGAGAATGCTTATGGATGGACGTTGGGCAAAAATGGACAAGCCGAAGCGTTGCTTATTGATAATAAGTCGGCCGCTCTTGTCAATTGCCGTATTCTGAGTTTTCAAGATACCTTGCTTCCGGGCGGTGGATATAATTGGTTCTACAAATGCTATATCGCAGGTGCTACGGACTTTATCTGGGGTTCGGGAGAAGTTGTGTTGTTTGAAGACTGCGAACTTTATGCACCTACCGGCACTCGTGCCGTGATGCAGGCTCGTGTCAAAGAAGGTTATTTGGGTTATGTGTTCGACCGTTGCCGTTTTACGGTAGGCGAAGGAGTTACTAAGTCCACATTGATTTATCAGTATGCACCTGACAACCTGACTTTCCTGAACTGTACATTTGCCGATGTGTACGGTCCGAACTTCGTAGGGGAAAATAAACCGTTGGAGCCTGCCGTACCGTCGGTTACCGCCGGTTGCAAGATGTACAACGGTAAGACAGAATCCGGAGCCGATTTCTACAATCTTATTCCTGAAGCTGTGAGAACTACGGTACTTAATCTTAGTGAGGCACAGTTTAACGAAAACTTCGGTAGCCGGGAAAAGATTATGAGTTGGAAAGGCAATGATCCCTCTTGGTTTAAGGAGTAAACAAACACAAATATAAATACTTAAAAGTTTTATAACTGATGAACAGATTAATGAAAATGGCGGGCTTCATGCCCGTCATTTTAGGAACACTTTGCGCTTGTCAAAGCGCTTCGACGGAGCGTTATGACATCGCAAACAAGGAAGACCTTTATAAGAATCTTCCCTTTGAGATGCCTGTCGTACAGCACCCTTCTTTCTCCGACTATCAGGTGGATATCCGTGATTTCGGCGCAAAGGCGGACGGTGAGACACTGAACACCGAAGCCATTAACAATGCCATCAGGGCGGTGAGCGAGAAGGGTGGTGGTAAAGTAATCATTCCCGAGGGATTGTGGCTTACGGGGCCTATTGTATTGCAGAGCAATGTCAACCTGCATGCCGAACGAAACGCGCTTGTACTCTTCAGCGATGATGCCGCTTTGTATCCGTTGGTACATACCTCTTTCGAGGGGTTGGACATGCTCCGTTGCCAGTCGCCTATCTCTGCGATGAAAGCAGAGAATATAGCCATTACGGGGCACGGGGTCTTCGATGGTTCGGGCGATAGCTGGCGACCTGTGAAACGTAATAAAATGACGGACGGACAGTGGAAGGCACTGCTCAGGTCGGGTGGTGTGGTAGACGATGCCGGCAAAGTGTGGTATCCCGATGCCGGTGCTTTGAAAGCTTCCGTACTTACCGGCAGCAAAGAGAAAAGAACAGTTTCTGCCGATGAATGGGAAGGAATGAAACGCTGGTTGCGTCCTGTGCTGCTGAGCTTCGTAAAGAGTAAACGCATATTGCTGGAAGGCGTAACGTTCCGCAATTCGCCCAGTTGGTGCCTGCATCCGCTCTCTTGCGAAGACCTGACATTGGATGGCGTCAAGGTGTTCAATCCCTGGTATTCGCAGAATGGAGATGCCCTCGATGTGGAATCGTGTAAGAATGTGGTGGTAGCCAATTGCCTGTTCGATGCGGGTGATGACGCCATTTGTATAAAGTCGGGTAAAGATGCCGACGGCCGTCGACGCGGAGAACCTTGCGAGAATGTGATAGTGAAGGACAACACCGTATTGCACGGACACGGCGGTTTTGTTGTGGGCAGTGAAATGTCCGGCGGCGTCAGGAATGTGTATGTGGCAGACTGTACATTCATCGGTACCGATGTCGGGTTGCGTTTCAAGAGTACGCGCGGCCGTGGTGGTGTGGTGGAAAATATCTACGTGGACAATATCAATATGATAAACATTCCGGGTGATGCATTGATTGCCGACCTCTATTATGCTGTGAAAGAAGCGCCCGGCGCTCCTGTACCTGCTGTGACCGAAGAGACTCCGGCTTTCAGGAATATCCACATCTCCAATGTATCCTGCAAAGGTGCCGGCCGTGCCATGTTCCTGAACGGACTGCCCGAAATGCCTATCGAGAACTTTTCTGTTAAGAATATGAAAGTAACCGATGCGCAGAAAGGAGCTTCCATAAACAAGGTTGCCGGAATTACTCTGGAAAATATCGAAATAGAAACGGCTGATGATGCGTATCTGCAAGTGGAGAATGCCACGGATATAGTCATTGACGGTAAGGCATACGATAAAATCTCGGAAAGGAGATTGCTCACACAGAATTGAATTTAGACATAACTTCGTGTTGGTAAGGCACGGATTGTATGGAACTGGTAAACCGGAAGCGGCTACTTCATACAATCCGTGCCTATTGTATTTTCAGGAGGTGCTCTATTCGCTTTTTTCCCCTTCTATATACAATGACAGTATTTATCTATAACTCTTTACGGTTATCATACTTATGGAAAGGTCCGTTTCCCACGGGAGAAACAACCGTTTCCCCTAAAGGAAACAAGAATTTCCCTTAAGGGGAACTGGAGTTTCCTTTAAGGGGAACGAGTGTTTCGCTAGTGGAAACGTCCGTTTCGCCTCATGGGAACGGAAGTAACCGCCGGTGTGACGGACCGGCAGGATGTTGTGCCAAAGAATACGGCCGGTATCCTTGTCGGATAAAAGCAAAGCGACGAAAAATCTCTTCCTTGCAGATACCGGGAAGAGATTCTTCATCGCTTTACTTCTCTGAATGCTACAGAGTGGGAGTTCTATCGGTTTCTTATAACAGTTTTAGTGTTTTCTTTTGCAGGTCTTTCTCTTGAGAGCTTCCACCTACCAATACATCGAAGGTATTTTGCATGGTACGCATCGTGTTGGTGGTGTTGTCCCACCATTCCAGTTGTTTGGGAGTCAGTTCGAGTTCCACTTTCACGGTCTTTCCTGCCGGGATGCGTACGCGTTTGAAGGCGCGCAGCGTCTTGATAGGACCGTCTGTCTCTCCGTTCTTCTTGAGATATACCTGTACTACTTCCTCGCCGTCGCGGCTGCCGGTATTGGTGACGGGTACGGTGATTTTTGCCGTTTCGCCTACCTTGACAGATGAATCCAGTTTCATTTTACCGTATTTGAATGTGGTGTAACTCAAACCGTATCCGAACGAGAAAAGCGGTTCGCCTTTGAAGAAGCGGTAGGTATGTCCTGCCATGTTGTAGTCTTCGAAGTCGGGCAGTTGCGACAGGCTGCGGTAGAACGTAACCGGCAGACGTCCGGCAGGGGTGTAGTCGCCGAACAGGACTTCGGCAACGGCCTTACCGCCCGACTGTCCCGGATACCATGCCTGCAGAATGGCTTGGCAGTGTTCCGTCTCGGCTTCCATGGCAATGGGCGAACCCGAACAGTTTACGAAGATAACCTTCTTGCCTGCATCGTGAAGCGCTTTAATCATTTCCCGTTGAACGGCAGGCAGTTCGATGTCCGTGCGGTCGCCTCTCTTGAAGCCGGGCAGGTCAACGCCCATCTCTTCTCCTTCCAGTTGAGGGGATATGCCGCCTGCAAAAATCACGATATCGGCATCTTTCACTTTGGCTACCGAACGTTGTATGTCGCACTCTTCCTTGAAGCCGATGTCGAAGTTGAGCTGGGCATCGCTGGCAAAGTATTGGAAGCGGATTTCAATGTCATACGATTTGCCGGCCTCTACACGCATGCCGTGTGCTTGCGGACGGCTGCCGTGTTTGTTGGTGAAGTTCTTCACCTCTTTGCCGTCGACGAGCAGCTTTACGGAACCGTAGCAGTAGAAGTCGAACACAACATCGCCGCTCTCCCGGGGAGTGAATACGCTTTGGTAAACGGCAGAGAAATCGGTGAGGTTTACGCCCGGTGCAAAAACAGTGGCTCCGGAAGTACAGAGATGGAACGGAGTGCTTAGCTGTGCCGTGGCTGCGGGTTCGCCCTTGAACTCCGTATTGTTCCAGTAACGGGCGCTGAAGCCGGGGCCGTTTTCGGATTTACACTGGCTGAATACGCTGTGTATCAATTTCCTTTCCACCCACGAACAGCCTTGTTCGTAAATCAGTTTGTCGTCTTTGCCCATGGCCGAGCGGATACCGTCCAGAATGGTGATGGTACGTTTGGGAGTACCGTTGTAGTTTCCCCACTGCATCACGGAGTCGTTGGCGTTGGGCCCCATTACGGCGATGACTTTCCCGCCGCGTTCGAGGGGAAGGATGCCGTTTTTGTTTTGTAACAGTGTCATGGACTTGCGTGCCATGTCCAGCGACAGTGAATCGTGCTTGTCGGAGCCGACTACGGAATAGGGTGTCTGTGCCCAGTCCACCCGGCTGAGTTCGTCCATCTCGCCCAATTCGAAGCGTGCCTGTAACAGACGTTTTACGGAGCGGTCGATGTCTTTTTCATTGATGAGTCCTCTTTTTACTCCTTCTATCAGCGAACGGTAATTGGAACCGCATTCCAGGTCTGTTCCACTCAGTACGGCGGCAGAAGAGGCGGAAGCGGCATCGGGGTGGGTTTTGTGTCCTTTGGCGTTGTGGAAGTCGCTGATGGCGCTGCAATCGGATACGACAATACCGTCGTATCCCCACTCTTCGCGGAGAATATGCGTCAGCAGGCGGTTGCTGCCGCAGCAAGGTTCACCCTCGAAGCGGTTGTAGGCACACATCACTTCTTTTACCTTACCTTCTTTTACCAGTGCTTCAAAGGGCGGCAGGTAGGTTTCGTACAAATCGCGCGGGCTGATGTTCTCCGCATTGAAGCTGTGGCGGTTCCATTCGGGACCGGAGTGCACGGCGAAGTGCTTGGCGCAAGCGTGTACCTTATCGTATTTCCGGTTTTCGTCCAGGCATTGCAGGCCTTTTACAACATTTACGCCCATAACGCTTGCCAGATAAGGGTCTTCACCGTATGTTTCTATACCCCGTCCCCAGCGAGGGTCGCGGTAGATGTTCACCGTGGGTGTCCAGATGGTCAGCCCTTGATAGCGTTTGTAGCTGCCCTCTTTCGAGTAGACGGCATTCTTGGCGCGTGCTTCGTCGGATACGGCAACGAAAGCTGTATGTAAAGCTTCGGGAGAGAAAGAAGCCGCCATACCGATGGGTTGCGGAAAAACGGTTGCCAAACCGCTGCGTGCTACTCCGTGCAATGCTTCGTTCCACCAGTTGTAGGGTTTGATGCCCAACCGTTCCACGGGCTTTGAGTTGTCCATCATCAAGGATACTTTCTCTTCCAGTGTGAGTTGTTTCACTAAATCTTCCGCACGCTCTGCCGGACTGTAGCTGTTGTCCTTATAGACGGACTGTGCAAGGCTGCTACCCGAAACAATGAGGCAGGCAAGCAGATAGGTTATTCTGTTTCTCATGATTATATGAATATAGTTGTTTTTTTCTGTATGCTTTGATAACGTTTTGATATCAACATTTATTTTCTTGTGATACGGAACCAGTCTACATCCGTCCAGCCGCCGTCGTTGGTGCGGATAGCGGGGCGGGTACAAAATGTTCCTACTTTGGCTCCTATCCATTTGCCTTCACGGGCTTGGAAGGTTTCGCCGAGCGGACGGAACTTCTTGCCGTCGAGGCTGTAACTGAAGTTGCAGCGTACCAACAGGTCGTCCGTGCCTTTCACTTTACTGCCGTCGGCGCTGAACTTCACTCGCAGGTAGAGGGTAGAGTCTTTTACGGCAACGCTGTCATTTGTTTTTTCGGTGCCGCCTCTGTCTGCTTTCTGGCAGGCGATTTGCGAAAGTACGGTTCCCTGTTCCGTATTCTCCAGTATGACTCCGGCATAATCCATGCCCATGACTACCAATCCGGTACGCTCGCCTTTGTACTTCGGGTTGGGGCGGAAGGTCAGTTTCATGGTTGCGGTGAAGTTGTCCGACGGGGTTTTCTGCAACAACAGGTTGGGCACATCCCACAAGCTCTTGTAATTATCCGGAACGGGATAGGAGTAAAGACGCACCATACTCCGGTCGCCGGCGTAATATGCCCATTTATCATTGATGTTGGCGTGCCACTGCCATTGCGGAGACAGGGTGTAGCCGTCGAACTCATCGCTTTCTTGCGGAGTACATACGGGGTATGTCTTACCTACATCGGGCTTGCGGTAGGTCAGTACGGGTTCGCCGCATCCGTCTCCGTCTTTGTCTGTTCCGATTACAGGCCAGTCGTCAATCCACTTCATGGGTTGCAGATGTACTACACGTCCGTAGGCACCTACATCCTGAAAGTGCATGAACCAGTCTTCACCGGTAGACGTGTCCACCCAGCCACCCTGATGAGGCCCGTTGACGGGTGAGTTACCTTGTGCCAGTACGGTACGGTTTTCGTAAGGACCATAGATGTTACGGGAGCGAAGCACCACCTGCCAGCCGGTAGCCACGCCGCCGGCAGGGAGGAAAACGTAGTAATAACCGTTGCGCTTGTACAGTTTCGGCCCTTCGCACGTGCCGTGATGTTCGTGTCCGTCGAAGATGATGCGGGAAGGACCGATGACTTGGGTAGCGTCAGCGCTCAACTCGCAGATGGCGATGACGCTTTTCAGCCCGGCGCGGCTGCCGGCGTATGCGTGTGCCAGGTAGACTTTGCCGTCCTCATCCCAAATGGGGCAGGTATCGATAATGCCCTTAATCTCTTTTACAAGTACGGGCTTGCTCCACGGACCTTCTGCCCGGGACGACTTTACCATGAATATGCCTTGGTCCGGGTCTCCCCAGAAAATATAGAATTCGCCGTTATGATGGCGGATACTGGGAGCCCACACACGGTTGCCGTGTTCCGGACGTTCGGGAGTGGTGACCGGAGGAAGGGCGGCGGGTACGGCGGCGCTGATAATAGACCAGTTCACCAAGTCTTTGGAATGGAGAATCTGTAGTCCGGGCAGACAGCCGAAACTGGACGACGTCAGGTAGAAATCATCACCCACGCGGCAGACATCAGGGTCTGAGTAGTCTGCATAGAGAACAGGGTTCTTGTAGGTGCCGTCTCCTTGGTCGGCTACCCATACTTCGGAAACATAGTTTGATTGTTGGGCCTGGGCACCGGCCGTCAGTACACCGGCAAGGCAGGCGATAATCCATTGTTTTTTCATCTTTGAGTAATCGTTTTTTATGGTATTCCGTTTAACGATTGCAATAGTACGCGCTTTCCGGTTTTTAAACGGGTAATATCCGGTCGAAAGAGTGTGTTTTTTATTCGGAATGTTTTTTCATTTTCTCTCTTTATATTCCGAAGGTGTGACCCCCATAACCTTTTTAAAGCATTTGCTGAAGTACTTCGGATCGCTGAATCCGGTCATATAAGCAATTTGCGAGAAGTTATACTCTCCGCTGTCTATCAGTTGTACGGCGCGTTTGATGCGGATTTCGCGTATGAAATCCACGGGAGTAAGCCCGATAATCGATTTCAACTTCCGATAAAAGATAGTACGGCTCATCATCAGATGCTCGGCGAATGCGTCGATGGTCAGCTCCGAGTTGTCCATTTGCTGTTCCATAAACTCCATAACCTTTTGCATGAATTGTTCGTCAAAAGGAGTAATCTGAGGTTGTGAAGGGGTGAGGTTACCGGAGATAATGGCGTTCTTGCTTTCAGTGAGTTGCGCCATGTACATTTCCTGCAACGATTTGCGTTGGCGGAGGAGCGTGACGATACGGGTTTTCAAGTAAGTGGCGCTGAAAGGCTTGGTTATATAGTCATCTATTCCCTGCTCCAGTCCTGCTATGCGATCGTCCAAAGATGCCTTTGCCGATAGTATGATGATGGGAATGTGGCAAATGGAATTGTTTTCTTTGATGTGCTTCACCATTTCCAATCCATCCATGACGGGCATCATGACATCGCTGATGATTAAGTCCGGAAGATTGTCTATGGCAGATTGCAGCCCTTCTTCTCCGTTGGAAGCAGTGATAACGGTGTAGTCTCCCGACAGGCTGTTCTTTAGAAAAGTCCGCAGTTCTTTGTTGTCCTCTACCACCAGAATGGAGTGGCAGTCGGTGGTATTATTGTCATAAGTCTCTTTTGCATCTGTTCCTTTTGTGTCTTCATCGGTGGCAGTCGGAGAGGATGACTGAGCATCGTTCAATATGAATTCCGCTTGCGTATCTTTCTCGAAAGCTTGCTTTTGCAGAGGCAGGGTTACGGTAAAACGGCTGCCCACACCGGGCTGGCTGTCTACTTTGATGCTACCGTGGTGAATCTCTACCATCTCTTTTACCAGTGATAGTCCGATACCCGATGAGGGCTGGAGAATATTCTCCTTTACCAGTGTTTCAAAACGCTGGAAAAGGGTACGCAACTTTTCCGTTGCGATTCCGATTCCTTCGTCCGCCACTTCGATGTCTATCGTGTCTTTATGTGGCGTAACTTTGACTGTGATAGCTTTGCCGTTGGGAGTATATTTGAATGCGTTGGAAAGCAGGTTAAAGAATATCTTTTCGAATTTGTCCCGGTCTATCCAACCGAAAACGGATTCGGTCGCAGATTGCATCCGGTAATCAATCTCCTTTTCTTTGGCTATCAGCCGGAAACTGTCCATCACTTTCTGCAAGAGCGGAATAAGGTCTGTGTTTTCCACTAACAGCTTCATCTTCTGATTTTGTATTTTGCGGAAATCCAGTATCTGGTTCATTAGTCGGAGCATCCGTTCTGTGTTCCTGCGCACAAGGGTCAGGTGCTCGCGGGCAGTGGGAGACAGGGGCTCATTCTCCAGGACTTCTGTAACCGGACTGCCTATCAGGGTCAACGGAGTACGCAGTTCGTGGGAAATATCGGTGAAGAAACGTAGCTTGACATTTGCGAGTTGCTGTTCCATGTCTACTTGGTGGCGCAGACGGTAAATATAGAACAGAACATATACAATGGTGGCGGTGAACAGGACAAACAGAATGAAATAGAGTAGCCATGCCCAATAGGTTTCCCAAAATGTCGGGAGTACATGGATGGATAGCGTACGTATGTTGTCGGTCCATACTCCGTCGCTGTTGGTCGATTTGATTTGTAATTGGTACTGTCCTGCCGGCAGATTGATATAGCTGGCGGAACGGTTGTTGTCGACTTCATTCCATTCGTCTTCCAGCCCTTGCAGGCGATAGGCGTAAAGTATATTGTCGGGATTTACGTAATCGAGTGCTGCAAACTGGAAAGTAACGTTCCGCTGGGATGCTTTCAGTTCCAGTTCTTTCAGATTGTCGATTGGATGGTCTGCCGGATGCCCTTGTATTTTAAATCCGGTAAATACGATAGGGGGTACATAGGTACTTTTTCGCATCTTATCGGGAGAAATTTCCAGAAAACCTTTGTCTGTACCCAATACGATTTGTTTGCGGGCGTTAATGACAGGGAGAGCTTCTGAGAAGTTGAACTGTTGCTGGTAGGTGGAGCCAAGCGTGTAGTTTTCAAAAGTCTCGTTGTCGGGATTAAATCTGGATAGGGCTATTTCGGAAACTATCCAAAGGTGATTGTGGGTGTCTTCCGTCATTGAGAGGGTCAGGTCGGAGGCCAATCCGTTGCTTTGGTCGTAGTTCTTGAAGCGTATTTGTTCGCTGAGCAATTGACCGGAGATAATTTTACTGATACCGCCGGTGAAACTTATAACGTATGTTGTCTTTCGTCTGTCTGTATAGATGTGCGTAATGTCGTTGGTGGCAAGACTGTTTTTATCGCCCGGCTGATGGCAGTTTCTGTAGAACTTTACTTCTTCGGGCAATTCAAACTTATTGGAGAAAGTGAGCAGTCCGTTCGTGGTACCTACCATAAGTACGCCGCCGGGAGCTTCGGTGATGTTACGCACTTTCATCCCATAATCCGTGGGATAGTTTTTCAGTTCATTGTTGCTATGGATGAATATGGGTGTTTGGTCATTTCGCCGGGTCAGCAGGTTTAGTCCGCCACCATAACAACCTATCCAGATGCGGTTGTGGCTATCCTGAAAAATGGAATATATGCTGTTGTCACTTATACTGTAAGGATTGTTCGGTTGGTGCTTGAAGCAAGTGACGGAATATCGATTTATTCCTTTGGGAGTCAGTTGGAATAATCCGGCGCCTTTCGTACCCAGCCAGATGTTCTTCTCTTTGTCTTCCATGATGGCGTATACGCCGTTGTAGAACAGTTGTTTCTCTTTGACAATATTTCCCTGCGGCGAGAGGTAGCCTTCCAAACTTCCGTCGGGGGCATATATCTGGATGTAACTTGCTTTGGATGCGCTCCATAAGCGATTGTTGCTGTCTCGCAGGAAGGCACGTGTTTCTGCTTCGTAATCGGTTTGGTTGAATTGGAAACTTTGAGGGAAAAAACTTATCCGGTCTATTCCGCGTGCAGTGGCAAGCCAACAGTTTCCTTGTGTGTCGAGAGTGTAAAAGCGTACCAACGGGCTGAATATGGATTTAGGATTGTCAGTGTCGGTAAGCAGCGGTTTGAGTCTTTTTTCTTTCCGGTCGTAATAAGAAAGGTTACCGTTGGTGGGCAATACCCATAGGTTACCGGTTTTATCTTCGAATATCAGTTTACGGCTGTTGCGCCCGTGCCTGATAACTTCATTCTGGGGAGTAAACAGGTGCTCTTTTTCATCACAGCCGGGCAAGATACGGATGACGCCGGAGCTTTGGGAGAATACCCAAATATTTTGTTGCTTGTCTTGATAGACCTGTTCCACATAATTGGAAGGTTGGGTGGATGTACGAATATCGATTTGGCGGAATGTATTGTCGGGAGTGGAATACAGTATCAGACCATTGTCCGTATCTAATGCCAGCGTTTCTGTTCCTATTGCAGTAACATTGGTTATTCTGTTGTGAGAACAGGGGATATTGATAAACTTCAGCTTTTGGGTTTGGAAATTGTATTGAGCCAGTTTACCCTTGTCGGCAATCAGATATATATTCTCCTTTATTTGTGTGATATATTGAAATGGAAAGTCGGTGTCTACCCTTTTATTTCCGACAATGGTGACGCCTTTGTTGGTCAATATCCATTCGTCTTCATCGGAATCCTGATAAACGGTATAGATACGGTCTCCTTTCAGATTCTTGGTGAATGTGGAGTACAGTGTGATACCTTCTCCGTGTTTGCATAGTTGTTCATCGGCTCTATATGTGTATCCGTTTTTGCAGATAATCCACGCTATGCCTTTCTTCAATGACAATATGCGTGAGACATAGTTAGAGTGCTTGGTTGTAATTTCAAGAGGTTGCAATACATCGATGAATTTTTCCGTTTCCACATCGAACAGACAGGCTTGTCCGTCGTAGGTAGGACACCAGATATCTCCGTATTTGCTTTCGGAGATTGTTCCCATACGGTTGCTGCCGAAAGCGTAACGGTCTTCCTGAGAAGTCTTGTAGGTCTTGAATGTGTATCCGTCATATTTGCTCAGTCCGTTCCAAGTGCTGAACCAGATGAAGCCTTTTTGGTCTTGAAGCATTCCCATTACATTTCCTTGGGCGAGACCGTCATTGACAGAAAAGTGCTTGACCTGACAAACCGGTTGGGCAATGATGAATACGGTTATTGATAGCAAAAGAATAAGAACATCGAGTCGTTTCATTGTATTTACTTTAAAGCTATAGCAAAAATAAGTAAATACCTTCAATTAGGAAATAAGGAGAGGTAATATGAACGGAAAATACACCATTTCGCCTGTTTTTTACTCCAATGAGGTAAATATAGGAAGTATGGGAAGCGAAATCTTACGTCGTACTGTCATTCAGAGACGTGTAGCGGTAAGCTTATATAGGGGAGGGAGGCTTTTCATTGCTACGAGTCTCTGAATGACGGGATATATTTTTTTATCTTTTAATCAGCGGTTAAACCAAAATCTCTTATCAGCGGTATGTCGTTTTCGTCTACCCCCAACTTGATGAGCATCTCCTTGTCTTTATCGAACATCTCAAGAAAAGTCTCCCGGTTACCGCTTTCCGAGGTAGCTTTTCCGTACAGTTCGGCAGCCTTTTCCATATTTCCCAATAGCAATGCTGCGTGTCCGGCATTGAGGTAATCTGTGGAAAGCGGTTTCAAGGCAAGTATCTTGTTGTAATACCGCATGGCCTGTTCAAATTTTCCGCTGACAAACGAGCACCAGCCTATGGCACGCCATGCCTTGATGCAGTCGTTCTCCATGAAATCCAGCTTAAAGAAACACTGCAAGGCTTCTTCGTAGCGTTCCTGCTCTGCCAGGCAACTGCCGATAAGGAATGGCAGGTTTCTGTTTTCCGGTTGCATGGCTTCCGCTTTTCTGTAATATTCCAATGCCGTTGCAAAGTCCCGCAATTGGCGGTGGCAGGTGGCGAGGTGGCGGATAGTCCATACATGATCGGGTTTCAGCACATCGGCTTTCCTATAAGCTTCGATAGCTTCTTTGTAACGTTTCTCTTTTTGCAGGCAATAGCCGGTCTTTTGGAAGATTTCCGCATCGGCATGGTTCATATCCGTTATTTCTTTATAGATGCTTAAGGCTTCTGCGGGATGCTCTTTGCGGAAATGGAAGTCGGCTATGGTTGCCAATAGTTCGGGCTTGCACAAAATATCTTTCAGTGCCGGTATGCGGTGCAGGGCTATTTCTTCCTTGAAAATATCACGGTACTCATGGCGGCGCTGGCTTAACTTGAAGAACCGGTATAAATCGTGGATATACTGGTTGCTGATAACGTCCGGCCGCAAGGCATACTGTCTCAGGCTGGACGATTTGCTTTCGTCCATCAGTTCATTCAAATCCTGTGATGTCATTTGACTGAGCATCATATTACGCTGCGCTTGCGGTATATGTGCCATGGTAAAGCATAATGAATACTTGTCGCTGTTGCAGAAAAAGCCCGATTGCAGTATCAGTGACAGGACGGCGTTTTCTCCGGTAGGCTTCAGTCCGAACTCCCGTATGATGCTGGAATGCTGCATGTCGAACGGATAGAACCAGTTATGCGGATTTTGGAAGAACGGGTAACTCTTGAGTTGGGCAAACGTACTCATATATACATCGGCTCCTTCCAGTTGAAGTTCGTTCATCTCGCGTATCTTGTCGCCCAGGCCCGATTCCTCGAATGCTTTCTCCCAGTCCGGATTGCGGTCGTCTTCATCAATGTTTTCTTCGAAGCCGTACTTCATATTGCGCATGATGGTGACGTTCTTCATCATTTCCGGAATGATTTCTTCACGCATCTTCTTGTCTATCTTCTCTGTTTCACGGCTGCGGAGTAGCTGGATGTAAACCCGGTTCAACTGTTTGCCGAAGCTGCCGTCCTCATCGAGAAACGATAACTTTGCCATCAGCTCAGGGTATAGCCGCAAGCGGTTGGAGTGTATGTGCAGTATGATGGCGATAATCACCAGGGCGCGCTGGTTGACTTGTGTGTCGGCGTGTGTTGCGGCATCCAGTAACCATGAGAATTTCCGCGGATCGAAACATTCCATCAGGCTGAGCAGGATGGCTCCGGTGAACAGACACAAGTCATTTACCGGCAATAATTCGGATTCCAGATACAGCCTGGCTTCCTGTTCTTCTTCTGCCGTCCAGCCACTGTTGCCCCATGTAGTGAGGAACAGATATTGGGCAGTGCCTTCATGGCGTTGCAGGGCGCTGTCCAGACTTTGTTTGTTGTCCGGCATAAGCCGGCAAACCGCCATATCGTCAGGAAAAGATTCCAGAACTTTCAGCCAGGAAGACATGCCGTAACCGGCTACCATATTCTTTTTGTTCTTGTGCAGGGAGTGGTAATAACGGGTGGAAACCTCATCGAGCAGGCTGATGCGGGTCTGTTCGGCAAGCTCCCAGGTTTCTGCCAGAAGTTGCCGGTATAGTTTCTGCCGTTCCGGATCGTTTACGCCCTGGCGCATGTACTGTAACATGTATTGGTAGGACACCTTAGCCTGCTCCAGACGGTTGCGGAGCGTCCAGTCGTTGCAGTTCCATAAAAAGGCTTCCTGTTGTACTTGAGCCTCTTTCAGACGTTTCTGTTCCAGTAGATTGACTATATGCTGATATTGCTCTTGTATGGCTTGCTCGTTCATAAGATTGTATTCATTAAGTGATTATACTCTACAAATGTACAAAAAGAATGCCAGAATGTTTTCATAAATCAGAAACGCACCTGCAATTGTGCCTGCAGCAGGTTGGAGTTTTCTCCTTTGTGGGGATCGCAATAGGTGTATTGCGCCTGCAAGCGGCATTTGGGATAGAACCACCATTGCACGCCGGCCACATAGTTGCTCTGTTTGTAATCCTGCGCTTTGTCTTTGTTGAAATAATCATAGGATGCTACAATGTCGAATTTGGGAAGCACATGTATGGATGCGGTTGCATAGTATCCATCGCTTTTTACATGTCCGTCTTTGCCGGCAAGGTATTCGGTACGCAGGCTGACAGGCTTTGTCTGTATGGTGGCGCCTGCCGACCAGCGGTTGCGTGTGTAGCTGTCGCCTATCGCTATATCCGGATTGACGGAAGAGGCGGCTACGGCACAGCCTTTGCCCTTGACGAACGAGCCGCCCACCGACAGCCAGTCGAGCGGATGAACCATCAGGCTGCCTACTATGTCTTTTTGATTGTTCTTGTCTTTCAGATTGATGCCTTGCCCGTTCATGACGGCAAGGTTATAACTCAGCTTTTTCTTGAAAAGGTCGCCGTAGATAAGGATACCCATGTCACGGCCGCTGTTCGAGCCGTAGAGTGGATCGCTGCCGTTGATACCTGCCAAATAGTTGACCGCCTGTGAATAACAGTTTATCAGTTCGACAAAACAGGGAGACATCGGATTCTCAATGGTGTACATTGTTTTGAACTGTCCGATGCGGGCAGTGAGTTGGGGCAGGAACCTGTATTCCGTATAAGCTTCCAGTATCTTTCCGGTATTGGCGAAGCTGTACATGAAGTAGCACGACCATTTATCGGTAATCTTGCCGCGTGCCATGAATATGGCGCGTTTGAGGTCGAAGGTATTGCTGGCCTTTTCGCCGGCGTCATCATAGGTATATCCCACTTGGGCATACCCTGCCAGGGTGATGCGTTCTTTCAGTGTATTCACTACATTGTTCAGACGCGTATCCTGGGCTTTTAATGTATGTATGGAGAGGAGAAGAAGACAGGATAGTAGAATTCGTTTCATGTGTCGGATATATAATTAAAAAAAAAGCAACCCTTTTTTCAAAGAGCTGCCTTTTGTATGAATGAGGTTCTTGTTATTCGTTGATAGCAGCGATACCCGGAAGAACTTTTCCTTCGATTGCCTCGAGCAATGCACCACCACCGGTAGAAACGTAAGAAACGCCGTTTGCCAGACCGAATTTGTTGACGCAAGCTACAGAGTCGCCACCGCCTACGAGTGAGAACGCACCGTTCTTGGTTGCCTCAACGATAGCTTCACCTACAGAGCGTGAACCGTGAGTGAAGTTGTCGAACTCGAATACGCCCGTAGGACCGTTCCAAAGGATAGTCTTGGAGTTCTTGATAACTTCGGCAAAAATCTTTTCTGTCTCAGGACCTATATCCAGACCTTCCCAGCCGTCAGGTATTTCGTTTACTTTGCAGAACTGAGTGTTGGCGTCGTTAGAGAAAGAGTCGGCAATCTTGGCATCTACAGCCAATACGAGGTTTACGCCTTTTTCTTTTGCCTTCTTCAACAGTTCGAGAGCCAGATCCAGCTTGTCGTCTTCGCAGATGGAAAGACCGATTTTACCGCCTTGAGCTTTGGTGAAGGTATAAGTCATACCGCCAGTGATAATCAGATTATCCACTTTGTTCAGCAGGTTTTCGATGATTTCAATCTTGGAAGATACTTTGGAACCACCCATGATAGCAGTGAACGGACGTTGGATGTCATTCAACACCTTGTCTACGGCTTTCACTTCTTTCTCCATCAGGTAGCCGAACATCTTGTTGTCTTTGTCGAAGTATTTGGCGATCAATGCCGTAGAAGCGTGTGCACGGTGAGCGGTACCGAATGCGTCGTTTACGTAGCAGTCAGCGTAAGAAGCAAGTTTTTTGGTAAACTCTTTCTGGCTTTCCTTAACGGCAGCTTTGGCAGCTTTCTTTTCTTCGTCTGTCGCATCTTCGGCCAAACCGCGCGGTTTGCCTTCTTCTTCAGCATAGAAACGAAGGTTTTCGAGCAACAGCACTTCACCCGGTTGCAGAGCGGCAGCTTTAACGGCAGCTTCTTCGCCCATGCAGTCGTTGGCGAACTGTACCTCAACACCCAGCAGTTCTGACAAATGTTTCAGGATGTGCTTCAAAGAGAACTTGTCGGTTGCACCTTTCGGACGACCGAGGTGAGAACCGATGATAATACTGCCACCGTCAGCCAAAATCTTCTTCAATGTAGGAAGAGCGGCACGCATACGGGTATCGTCTGTAATGTTGAAGTTTTCGTCCAGAGGCACGTTGAAGTCCACGCGAACGAATGCCTTTTTTCCGGCAAAGTTAAATTGATCAATTGTCATAATACTCTATTTTTATTTAAAAGTGTTACCGTTTTCTTTTTGTGACGGCAAAGTTAGTATTTATTTCTTTTTCCCGCTATTAAATTATTGTTTATTCTTCTCCATCATTACTCTCTTTACTAACTTTATACTTCCGGCAGTAATATTTGCACATCAATTGCAAACCGCAGTTGTCACATTGAGGGGTACGTGCCTGACATACATACCGTCCGTGCAGGATGAGCCAATGGTGGGCAATGGGAATCTCTGTTTCCGGAATGTATTTAACCAGTTCCTTCTCTACGCTGAACGGGGTGGTGCATTTGTCGGATACCAGTCCCAAACGGTGGCTGACGCGGAAAACGTGGGTATCTACCGCCATGGCGGCTTTGTTGAAGACGACCGACTGGATTACATTTGCCGTTTTGCGTCCCACACCGGGAAGTTTCACGAGCTTTTCCAGTGTGTCGGGCACTTGGCTGTTGAAGTCTTTCACCAGCATTTGAGCCATGCCTACAAGATGCTTGGCCTTGTTGTTCGGGTAAGATACGCTGCGTATGTATTCGTATACTACTTCCGGAGTAGTGGCTGCAAGCGCTTCGGGAGTGGGGAAGTCCCGGTAGAGGGCGGGAGTTATCATATTTACCCGCTTGTCTGTGCATTGGGCGGAAAGAATTACCGCAATCAACAGTTCGTACGGGTTGTTATAATGCAGCTCGGTCTCCGCTATGGGGCGGTTTTCCCTGAACCAGGCGAGTATCTTTTCATAACGTTCTTTCTTTCTCATCGTAATTTGTTTTTATGATAATGAGGAGTTACCTTGATGTTGAAATAGAGCATGGAAACAATTGTCAGGCAGGCTCCGAAAAGATAGGCTTTGTCGAAAGTGCTGACTTCTGCAATGTATCCGCCTGTCAGCATACCGATGCCTATCCCCACATCCCACGAAGTGAGGTAGGTGGAAGTGGCCGTGCCCCGTTGACTGTTGGGGGCAAGGTTTACGAACAGTGTGTTGTAGGCCGGAAACATGATGCCGAAGCCTATGCCAAGCAGCAATGCCACTGCAAAGAATACGATGTTGCATGCCATGCTGTTCCACTCGATGATGTAGACGCATGCCGAGAGCAGGAAGAAACTGAATACCACGATGTACAACCCTGCCGAAATCACCTGCGTTATTTTTCCTCTGTCTACAATCCTGCCGGAAAAGATGCGCGAGATAGCCATGCCCACCGCCATGAAAGTAAAGAAAAAGCCGGTAGTTGCATGGATACCGATTTCTTTGGCATACATGGCTACGTAGTTGGTAGTCATTCCGTAAGGAATGGATAATAAGAGCAGGCTGATGCCCGCAGGAATGCCTTTCAGCAGAATAAAGCGGTCGAGCGAAACCGGTTCGCGTCTGACAGGCGGCTTATACGGGGTTTTCACTAAGGAAGCACAGATGAACCCGGCAATGCAGGAACCCAGCGAGCAACAGAATATGGTGGTATAACTCATACCGGCATCGTGCAGGAACAAACCGGACATCGGCCCTACTGCCATGGCTATGTTGTTGGAGAGTCCGTAATATCCGAGACCTTCTCCGCGTCTTGATGAGGGCATGATGTCGATGACTACCGTATTGCCGCCCACGGTCACCATGCCGAATGATACGCCATGTATGATGCGGAACAGGATAAATAAAGTGAGTGACCCGGCAATGATGTATCCGGCAAACATGGTCATGAAGATGAAATAAGCTAGCAGATACAACGGTTTGCGGGCAAAACTGTCCAGAAAATATCCGGAGAACGGACGGATGCATAAGGCAGCTACCGTATAGCAGGAAAGAATGATGCCGATAGTGGAGTTTCCTGCATTGAATACTTCGGATAGATAGAATGGCAATACGGGTATCAATAGCCAAAAGCCGAAGTACAGCAGGAAGTTGGCAGCGAGGATAAAGCAATAGCCGGGAGTTACGAGCCTATCTTTCATTGGGTGGAGATTTAATAGGATTGATAATCAGGCTGTATTAAAAACCGTTAGTTGCAAATAATCGGGAGTAAAAATACGCCTGATAATTTCTTTTAGGCACGGATTATACGGACTTCACGGTCCTTTTTTTGATTTAATCCGTGTTTCTCCGTGCAATCCGTGCCTAAAAATAAATGGTGAGTGCCTTTTTAGGTTCTGGCACATCCCAATTTTATGCCCAATATAGAAATATCAGGATTTCTATATTAATAAGCTGCTTCAAATTCTTTCAGGAAGCGCGTATCGTTTTCCGAGAACAGGCGCAGGTCGTTTACGCGATATTTCAGATTGGCAATACGTTCTATACCCATACCTAAAGCGTAGCCGCTGTATATTTTGCTGTCAATACCGTTCAGTTCCAGTACATTGGGGTCTACCATACCGCAACCTAAGATTTCGACCCAACCGGTTCCTTTACAGAAAGGACAGCCTTTGCCGCCGCAGATATTGCAACTGATGTCCATTTCGGCGCTTGGTTCCGTAAACGGGAAGTAGGAAGGACGAAGGCGTATCTTGGTATCCTTGCCGAACATTTCCTGTGCGAAGAGCAACAGAGCTTGTTTCAAGTCGGTGAACGATACATTACGGTCTATAAACAACGCTTCTACCTGGTGGAAGAAAGCATGTGCACGATAGCTGATAGCCTCGTTACGGTATACGCGTCCCGGACAGATAATGCGGATGGGCGGTTGTGTATTCTCCATGACACGGCTTTGCACGCTGGATGTATGTGTGCGCAGTATGATATTGTGCGATACATTCTCGGCATTGTTTTCAATGAAGAAAGTATCCTGCATGTCGCGTGCCGGATGGTCTTCGGCAAAGTTCATGGCGGAAAATACATGCCAGTCGTCTTCCACTTCAGGACCGTCGGCGATGTTGAATCCCATACGGGCAAATATATCGATGATTTCGTTCTTTACGATGCTGAGCGGATGGCGTGTCCCTAATTTCACGGGATAGGCCGAACGGGTAAGGTCAAGGTCTTCGCAACTGTTGTCCCGGCTCTCGAATTGTTCTTTCAGAGCGGCAATCTTTTCCTGTGCCTTGTTCTTGAGTTCATTCAGGCGCATGCCCACTTCTTTCTTCTGGTCGGCAGGCACGTTGCGGAAGTCTGCCATCAGTTCGTTAATGGCTCCTTTCTTGCTGAGGTATTTGATTCGCAGTGCTTCCAGTTCCTCGGCATTAGCGGCTTTCAGTGCTTCTACTTCTTGCAGAAGCTCGTTGATTTTGGCTATCATATCGTTGTTATTATTTATTCTTTCAATACATAAAACGATGCAAAGATACAATTTTATCATTGTTTTGCCTTCAATCGCTGCATATTATTTTTTATTAACTCAGACTGTCAGCCGGAATGCTTTTCCGGACTTTGTGTCCGGCTTTCGATATAATGTGCCGCTAAGATGTAGCTTCAATTATTCCAATATTTTTTCCTTCGGTGGACATTCTTGTCCTGTTGACTTATATATTCTGTACATTATTTTTGAATTGTTCTTCCTTATATTGGGTAGGAGAGCATCCCATGTTTTTCTTGAATACTGTACTGAAGTAGCGGGGGGTAGAGAACCCGACCCGGTCTGCTATCTCATTTACTGTTAATGAGCTGTTTAGTAGTAGGTTGATAGCATTGTCAATGCGCAATTTATTTATATAATCGTTTGCTCCCATACCTGTTAATGCCTTTAACTTATTATAAAGTGAAGCACGGCTCATACCGAGTTTGTCACATAGGAAAGGAACTCCCATATTAGGCTCGTCGATATTTTCAGTAATAATCTTATTCATTGTATTCAAGAACTTCTCGTCAGCGGCGCTAAATGTACTTTCTTCCGGTGTTGGTGCTGTTTTGTTGCTAATATACTTTTTCTTTATACGCTCACGATTTTTCAATTGGTTATATATGGCTGTGTAGAGCGTACTTATCTCAAACGGCTTTGTAAGATAAGTATCGGCTCCATTTTTATAGCCGAATATACGGCTTGCTTCATCATTTCGAGCAGTAAGCAGAATGACTGGGGTGTGGCTGATGTCTAATTCTTCCTTAACCCGCTTGCACAACTCGTACCCGTTCATTTTAGGCATCTGTATATCACTGATTATAACATCCGGATGCCACTGCCTGCACATCTCTAACGCCTCTTCACCGTTATAAGCTGTGCGCACGTCTTTAAAATAGGGTCTCATCGCATCAGTCAGATAATCTACTAACTCCACATTGTCATCCACCACCAGAATGGTATAATCTTTAGTTTCGGATCTGAAAGTAGGTTCGTCTGGTACACTCTCAATGTTTTCAGCAGAGGCAAGCAATTCGTTAAGATAAGGTTGCGGCTGTAAAATAAGCTTGCCAGGCTTGATGTTTAGTGGCAGTTCAAACCAAAAAGTAGAACCTGCAGATTCAACATTATTGAGTGCGCCGACACTGCCACCTTGCTGTTCTGCCAAAATCTTTGAGTACGAAAGTCCTATGCCTGATCCGGGACGACTGTTTTCACCCTGGTAGAAACGTGTAAACAGTTTCGAAACATCAATATCTTTTAGCCCCGGACCTTGATCTGAAACAGAAATACGCACTCTGTCTTTCTTTTCGGATAATGAAGTAATAATATTTATTTCTCCTCCCTCATTACTGTATTTTATTGCATTAATTAATAAATTGGTTATTATAGTAGTACACTTTTCCTTATCACAATAGAATGATTCTATTCCGGCTGACAGCTGACGGGTGAGTGTTATATGTTTTTGGGTAGCTTCGGGTATAAAGTCTTCAACTACTTCTTCCAGCCATTTTTCCAGATTGATGCTTTCTATATGCAAGGTACTTTGGCTGACTTCCATTTTGCGTACATCAAGTACCATGTTTAACAAATTCTTCATGCGCTCAGACTGTCGGGCAATATTCTGCAATACCCTATAGTGGGCATCTTTGGCAGGGAACTGTTCTATCAGTTGTTTTAAAGGAGCATGGATTAGTGTGAGAGGTGTACGCAATTCATGATTGATATTTATCAGGAAGCGTATCTTTTCTTCATACGCCTGTTGCTCGTGCTCTTTCATTGCTAATTTCATTCGGTTCTCTTTGCGGCGTAAAAAGCTGTAAACGGATAAGCACACTGCTGACAAGGCAGTTAGCATGCATGTTAATATGAACCACCACGTACGGTACCAAGGTGGGAGTATGATAAGTTCAATAATGGGGTAATTATCTGTCCATTCGCCGGAACGGGTAGTGCATGAAGCTGTTATCTGATAGGTGCCTGCCGACAGCGTATTCAGTGTCAGTTCCGGCAAATAAGAATAGATAGGCTCTTTTTCATATCCTTGCAGATTGTAACAATAGGCAGGCTTACGGAATATATCTTTATTGTGTGCCTTTACTTTAATCGTTATCGTTCTGCTTTGCTCCGGAATTTTTAAAACAGGCTTCCTGCCTGAAATATATTCCATGCGATCACCGCCAACAAATACATCAGATAGTTCAAGCACCGGAGATTCCGGATGCTCTTTGGGAAGTGTGGAAGCAATGCGTAATAATCCATTTACACTACCCAAATATACATCTCCTTCTGATGAAAGTAAGCGGGGTTTCGGCAGATACTCGTTAGGAGCGACTCCGTCTGGAACACCGTAAAGGATAAAGCGCTTTTGGGTGGTCATCCAGGAAAGCAAACGTTCATTATTACCAATCCATAATCGTCCATGCTGGTCACTGGCAACAGACATTGCTTCGTTAATCAACGAGTTTGAAATATGCGTATATGAACCGTCATTGGGCGAGAAACTGCCCAACCCGTAGTTTCCCCCTATCCAGATAATGCCTTTCTCGTCAGCTGAAGCCGAATGGATCATGGTATCTTGTTTACAGTGATAGAGGACGTGAAGGGTATTGTCATTATGGTCTATACGATAAATACATTTGGAATCATGCAGGTAAGAAAATGTTTCCTTTACACATATCGGGAGCAACTGACCTACTATGGCATCTTTAAGGTGGTTTATATGAATGGGGGTGAATGTTTTCTGTTTCCAGTTGTAACTGTATGGACTCTCGGAAAGCAGTAAGATAGTTTCCGGTGTATTTTGCATAAGATTGACTGTCTTGCCTTGTTGGCACAATCGGTTGTTAATATCATCATTTACAATAACCAAAGGAGTACAATGTTCAGTCTGCTTATTATAGAAAAATATCCCCTTGCCAAAGAGTGATATCAAAAGGTGGTTTTTATCAACACCCGTGATGGAGGCTACCTTTTCTCCATATGTAGATGGAATATGGCGAAATTTATTGGTATCGGCATTAAACACATTCAGTCCCCCACCATCCGTTCCTATCCATATATCCTTTTCGTTTTGTTCTTGATAAAGGCTTAATACAGATTTCTCGCTGAGTCCATAATCGGCATTAAGGAGTGCATCTGCATATAGTTTGATGCCCACTTCCTTAATATTGAACATTCCACTGCGTACGCTGCCAGCCCAAATCCCATTTTCCGGATCTGCATAAAAAGACAAAATAGAATTGCTGGGGAGAGAATAGGCATCTCCCGGAATATGTGTTAATACATCCATTTGATTGTTTTCAGGATTTAGAACGGCAATTCCTTTGCCATCGGTACCTATCCAGATGTGGCCATCATATTCAGCCAATGCAAGCACAATGTTACTCTGCATTGATGAATTGCCTGTGTGGTAGGTGTGAAGAAGTTTACCATTCTTATTGTAACATTGCACTCCTTTACAATACGGAGTCACCCAAAAATTACCTTTAGAATCAGGCAGCATCGTAACTACGTCGTGACAATCAAATGGGACATCACGTGTGTGTCCGGTACGAATATCTATCAGCAAAGCTCCCACCCAACGGTTGGCAGCCAACAGGGTATGACTGTCAAAACGGTAAAGATCGGTGATTTGGAATTTTATATTGGAAGTAATCGAACGGAAAAAAGCGATTTTCCCAGTCTTATAATCATATTTGTATAATTTGTCAAATCCTCCGAAAAAAACGCCGTCATCCCAAAGGCAGATGGAGGAGGCTGATATAAGGTTTCCATTTAGGTCACATGCCCGGTAAAAGGTGTCATTGACCGCATCATACAGAAAAACTCCTTCGCTGCCAAGTGCCCAAATATTATTATTGCGGTCTTCTACCAATTGGTCTATATTGCAATTCAAATATTTCTTTTGTTCATATCCGTCGAAGCGTCCGATACCGTTTTTGGTCCCCATCCAGGCATGACCTGTACGGTGGCTGACTGTCATGCAGTTGACTTGATAAGAGAGTCCTTCACGTACGTCAATCCGTTGAAATATATATTGTTTGTCACTTAGTTGCTTTCCCCATAAGACGGTTGGCAATATCCAAACAAGTACAGTTAATAAAATTTTCTTCATAGTATAAAAAAGTAAAACAAAAATATTGTTTTTGCTTCAATAATGCAAATAATCATATAAATTTATTCCGCTATTTTAACAAGTATAATCGCCGTCAAGTTTGGTATCAGTAATTTATTGTATATCAAGATTTGTACCAATAAATTAACGCTGTTTATAGAGCATAGGAGGATTATACGATAATGAGTGAAATAGTCATTTTTGGAGCAAAAAAAGATATTTCTATACCTTCCATTCATTGTGGAACGGATACTTTTGCAAAAAACTATTTATTATAACTAATACCTTTGTTATACGATGAATTACATCTATAAAATTTTTCTACACTTCCTCATTGTGGGAATATTCTTTGGAGTCGGTAGGCTTTCTGCTCAGGCTACTGTTCCCGAATGGCAAAGTCAATATGCTATTGGAAAAAATAAATTACGGCCTCATACTTATGTATGGCCATACGACAAAGCTACAAATATCCGTCAAGGAGATTATGAAAATTCTCGCTATTATATGAGTCTGAACGGGAGATGGAAATTTTCTTGGGTAAAGAATCCTGATAATCGGCCCAAAGACTTTTATAAGCCTGGATATTATACGGGTGGATGGGCTGACATCAAAGTGCCTGGAAACTGGGAACGTCAAGGTTATGGAACTGCTATTTATGTGAATGAATCCTACGAATTCGATGACCCGCTATTTAACTTTAAGAAAAATCCACCACTAGTACCATATGATGAAAATGAGGTAGGTTCTTATCGGCGTAGCTTTACTTTACCATTGGATTGGAAAGATCGCCGGACCGTCATCTGTTGTGAGGGCGTTACCTCATTCTATTATATTTGGGTAAATGGGCATTTATTGGGCTATAATCAAGGTTCGAAGACTCCTGCTGAATGGGATATTACTCCATATGTAAAAGAGGGAGAGAACACAGTTGCCCTGGAAGTATATCGTTGGAGTGCGGGATCATACCTGGAATGTCAGGATATGTGGCGATTGAGCGGTATAGAACGTGATATCTATCTGTATAGCACTCCCAAGCAATATATTGCAGACTATCAAGTGACTTCCACTTTAGATAAAGAAACGTATACGGATGGGCTTTTTGCTCTTGAAACAACCATAGGAGGGGAGGCTGAAGGTGCTGCCACATTATCGTATCGTTTAGAAGATGCTTGCGGAAAAACGATTTTGGAAAAGGATTGTCCGGTTCAAAGCAAGGAAAGCGGCAATTTCATTTTTTTTGAGAAAGAGACTTTACCGAAAGTGAAACGTTGGAGTGCGGAACATCCTTATCTTTATACATTGATTATTTCTCTAAAAGATACTTCAGGAGAAATCATACATCTGACAGGGTGCAACGTAGGGTTTCGTACCTCGGAAATCAAAGATGGACGATTTTGCATAAACGGTGTGCCCATATTGGTAAAAGGGGCAAATCGTCATGAACATTCTCAATTGGGACGTACAGTCAGCAAGGAACTGATGGAACAGGATATTCGTCTGATGAAGCAGAATAATCTGAATACAGTGCGAAATTCGCATTACCCCACTCATCCGTATTGGTATCATCTCTGTGATCTTTACGGTCTGTATGTAATAGATGAAGCAAACATTGAGTCGCATGGCATGGGGTATGGAGCAGCTTCGCTTGCTAAGGATAGCACATGGCTTCCAGCCCATATGGATCGGGTACAACGGATGTACGAGAGGTCAAAAAATCATCCCGCCATCATAATCTGGTCATTAGGAAATGAGGCAGGTAATGGTATTAATTTTGAACGCACTTACGATTGGATGAAATCAGTAGAGCAAAGTCGTCCAGTTCAGTATGAACGTGCTGAACAACAATATAATACTGATATTTACTGTCGCATGTATCGTAGTGTGGATGAGTTGTTGGCTTATGCCCATCAGACAAGTCCGAAAGTATACCGCCCTTTCATTATGACGGAATATTTGCATACAATGGGTAACAGTGGAGGCGGTTTGAAGGAATATATGGAAGTGTTCGAGAGCGAACCTGTCGTACAAGGCGGTTGTATCTGGGACTGGGTCGACCAGTCATTCAGAGAGGTGGATGCTCATGGTAAATGGTATTGGGCGTATGGCGGTGATTACGGACCGGAAAATATACCAAGTTTTGGTAACTTTTGCTGTAATGGGCTGGTGAATGCTGTACGGGAACCGCATCCTCATTTAAAAGAGGTAAAAAAAGCTTATCAATATATTAAATGCACGCTCAAAGATTCTAAAAATTTAACCATCGCTATCAAAAACTGGTATGACTTTACCAATCTGAATGCTTATGTGTTGAAGTGGAGCATAGTGGGAGATAATGGTAAAATGTTAGCGAAAGGGGAACAGTCTATAGAAGTTGCTCCACATGCCACTACTGAAGTTTCATTGGGAGGCGTACGCTTACCCCGGAATATCCGTGAGGCTTATCTGAATTTAAGCTGGACGCCTAAGAAGAAAAGTGCTTTCATCGGAACTGATGATGAGGTTGCTTATGATCAGTTTGTCTTGCCTGCCAATAGTCAGTATCGTCCGACATTGGCTAAACTGTCTGAAAAACCGGAAATTCAGATTGATCCGAAAACCGGAGCATTAACATCATACATCTATGAAGGACAGGAATATCTTGCCTCGCCTGTGCGGCTGAGTTTATATCGCCCTGCAACGGACAATGACAACCGTGAAAAGAAGGGAGGCGCAAAGGTTTGGCGCAAATTAGGGCTAAATCATTTGGTCCAACGTGTATTATCTGTAAAAACATCAGGACACACTACTTACAGTGAAGTGGAATTATTGAATGATAAAAATGAGACAATAGGGTCTGCTACATTTGAATACACCATTCGCAAGGATGGAATATTGTCTGTACAAACCCGTTTCGTTCCGGATACAACGTTTGTCGGTTCATTGGCTCGTGTCGGGCTGGTTTTTGAAATGCCCCACAGTTTTAATCGTGTCACTTATTTGGGCCGAGGAGAGCATGAGACTTATGCTGACCGAAAACTTTCGGGGCGTATCGGTATTTATCATACTGATGCAGAACGAATGTTTCATTATTATGTGCGTCCTCAGGCTACCGGTAATCGAACAGACGTGCGTTGGATGCAAGTTAGCGATGAATTAGGAAAAGGATTGTCTGTGTGGGGGGAGAAGTCATTTGAATTTAGTGTATCTCCTTTCACTGATGAGAATATAGATGCTGCCGGGCACATTAACAAGTTGAAAAGAAATGGCACGGTGACCGTTCATCTTGACGCTTTGCAAAGCGGTGTGGGAACGGCTACTTGCGGACCGGGGGTACTGGCGCCTTATTTGGTGCCTGTAAAAGAGTATCTGTTTAGTTTTGAAATACGTCCTTTAAAATGATGAGGCACTTTTGACATATCGGAATTTTAAATAGTATCAATTGTTTATGAAGAGAATTTTATTTTTTATCATATTGTTTTGTATAAGCCTTTCTGCTATTGCTCAAGAATCTTGTCCGCAAGTTATTCCGGCTTTGCAACAATGGCGTGGAACAGGTGGAACTCTTTCCTTGCCTGTACGAGGCAGCATTGTAATTCGCACAACCGATGAGGCTGCGTTAGAGTCCACAGCTCGTATTCTTATATCAGACTTGAAGGAATTGATGGGGTGGGATTATACTTTGCGTACCGGAAAACCTCGTAAGAACGATATTTGCTTGTCCCTCACTCCACCTGATGAGGAGTTGGGAGAAGAGGGATATGTGCTTGACTTTTCCGGTTATGCTTGTATAAAAGCTCCTGCCGTAAAAGGTGTATTTTGGGGTACGCGCAGTTTGCTGCAGATCCTTTTTAATCATCAAGGTACTCTTCCTAAAGGTATTGCACGCGATTATCCTCAATTCCCTAATCGAGGATTTATGCTAGATGTTGCCAGAAAGTTCTTCACGATGGATTATCTGAAGCAATATGTAAAGATATTGTCTTTTTACAAGATGAATGAGTTTCAAATACATTTGAATGATAATGGGTTTCCGCAATTTTTTGAGAATGATTGGAATAAAACCTATGCTGCTTTTCGGTTAGAGAGTGAACGTTTCCCTGGATTGACATCCAAGGACGGGTCATATACCAAAAAAGAATTTATAGAGTTACAGAAGATGGGGAAAGCTTATGGAGTAAACATTATTCCAGAAATAGACATCCCCGCCCACTCTCTGGCTTTTGCTCATTATAAGCCGGAAATAGCCAGTCAAGAATATGGTATGGATCATCTTGACCTTTATAAAGAGGAGACTTATCGTTTTGTGGATACATTGTTGGACGAATATCTTTGTGGAGACTCACCGGTATTTATCGGTCCGGACGTACATATAGGAACAGACGAGTATAATAAAAAGGAGGCTGAACGGTATCGTTATTTCACGGACCGGTATTTGAAATACATTGCGAAATACGGTAAAAATCCCCGTATGTGGGGTGGCTTGAAATGGCTCCCGGGAAAGACACCTGTGCAGGCAGAAGGAGTAACTGTCAATGCATGGTCGTATGACTGGATAGACCCGGAAGCATCTTTAAAAGACGGATATAAGTTGATTAACTCTTGTGACACTTATCTTTATATTGTACCCTCAGCAGGTTATTACCGTGATTTTCTGGATCATCAATGGTTGTATGAAACTTGGTCACCATGGTTGATTAATAAAAAGTTGACATTGCCCGAAGGTACCGTTGGAGTACTGGGAGGTATGTTTGCCGTGTGGAATGATAAGTGCGGCAACGGTATATCAGAACAAGACGTGCATGTGCGTTCTTTCCCAGCCCTACAGGTATTGGCTGAAAAGATGTGGAAAGGCAGCAATAGTCAGGTTTCTTTTGAACAGTTTGAGGATTTATGTCGTCAGATGCCCGAAGCTCCCGGCGTGAATCTGTTAGGCCGGATACCGTCAGGTGTATGTCAGACTGCTTCTGGTGAAGTGCAACTTACCCCTGCCGGGGAAGTCTGTGTGCTAAGCGGAACCGATTCTATTTCTACTGTGTTACAAGAAGTGGGGTATCCGTATGCTGTATCTTTCAAAATTTGTCCCGATGAGAATGCTTCCAATAGTTCCATACTATTCAAGGGACCTCATTCTGTGGTGTATGCCAATTGGGAAAACAAAGGCTGCCTGGCTTTCAGTCGTGACGGCTATACATTTGTGTTTCATTCCTATCATTTGCCCGAAGGTGTGTGGAGTGATATTCGTATAGAAGGTGATTACAAGGGGACTTCCCTTTATGTGAACGGTAAGTTGCAGGAACGTCTGGAAGGCCGCACCAAGAAAGTCTATCGTCAGCAGTATAAGCGTATGGAGTATATGGAGTATCAGGAGACACTGATATTTCCCTTACAACAAATAGGGGATGGCTTGAACGGTTTTAAAGGAAAGATTAAAAATGTAGTGTGCAAGCAGTTCTGAGGGAACGTTTCTAATGTTTTTTCCTGTCTCTTTGATTCGGAAATTTAAATTATTCATTTATATATAAACCTATAAAATCATTATTTGTATTATGAGAAAACTAGTATGGTCAGTGCTGGCAGCAATGGCAATTTTTTTGTCTGGCTGTACTGATGAAACTGAGTCAATGTCTTCGTCAGAACATACTGTAGTGCATCTGATTCCTGATGTGGATGTGTCTACTCGCGGGCTGACAGCTCCTCAACAGGTGAATGGTTATCATTTACGTTATATTCTGGAAGCTTATGCACAGGAAGCAGAAGGTACTTTGGGTGCAAAGTTAATACGTCTCTGCCAGACATCTTCTACTTTTGAACTGGAACTGATGCCTGACAAAACCTATACTTTTCTGGCTTGGGCTGATTACGTAAGTAGTGGGATGGATAATGTGAAACTGAATAATGTAAATGATGAATTCTACACCACCGCCGATCTGCAGAATGTGTCTATGAATACAGCCAAGTGGGCTTTGAATACAGCTGCTAAAGATGCTTTCTGTGCTGTGAAGAAAAACATCCGGGCAGGTGCTCCGATTGAGCTGTCCTTGAAGCGTCCGTTGGCTATGATGAACATCAGGACGAAGACATCTGTTGAAAGAACCAAGGCTGTACAAATCAGTTATCCCAGTGTCTATACAGCTTATAATGTGCTGGCAGCTGATGTTACGGGAAAGGCAGGTAAGCAGACATTTGCAGCACCCGTTTTGACTGACGAAGGCAATAACCGCATTGCTTATGACTATCTGTTTGTTCATCCGTTGGCTGATTCCGGTAAATACAAACAAGGTAGTAGTTTGTATAACGTAATTATCAATTTATTTGACGTGACTGAAACGGCTGATACACCGGATGCATCTTATGAAGTGGAATCTGTGCCTTTCTCTCCGAACTATCGTACCAATCTTATTTGTTCGGATATAGCAGAATCTGAGGTACAGACGCAGGTAAGTGTCTCTGTGGATACGGCTTTTGAAACTCCGGAACAGACTGCTTCCAAACAGTTTATCAATAGTTCATATATCCGTACTAGTTTCTATGAAACCGGCCGTATCTTTACCAAAGGGTTGCAGACTTGCAATGATTTGATTTATCTGGTAGCCAATCCCTATTTTGGCGGTCCTTTGTATTTTGAAATACCTGAGAGTACTTTCTCTTTGTCTGCTGGTACTACCTGGATGGCTGGTTATGCAGACCGCACTGGTGTGGTCTCACTGGATGGAACAGCGCAGCTGGATGTGAAAGCTGATATATTGAATAAAGCCATTGGTGAATTTCCGAAATTCACATTTGCTACGTGGGTGTATATCGATGAATGGCATGCAGGAGCTTTCCTCTTTAAAAAACAGAATGGGAACAATGCCCCAAAGGTTGGTTTGAAATTAGGTGATACTGTAGGCAAGTTGACTTTCTTTGTAGATAATACAACCCATACCTATACTACAGCCTCGCTGCAAACAGGTGCTTGGCATCATGTGTCGCTGGTTCATGATGGAGTAGCCCAAAACACAGAATTGTTTGTTGATGGAGTTTCTGCAGGAAAAACAACGGCATTTCTGAAACTTCCATTTATGAATGCCTATTTTAATATGTATTTGGGCACTGGATTGAAAGGTAAGTTGGACGAAACTTTCTTTAGTATGTTGCCGATGTCAGCTGCTGAAATCAATGAGGTAAAGACCGATGGACTGAACTTTGGGAACTGGAATCACACCAAAGTACAGGCTTATTGGAAATATGATGAAGAGCAAAATCCAGGAAAGGATTCTCATAGTTGGGTAACTATTATGGAAGATGTCCGTTCGAAGTTGACCGGCAAGGATATCAAGTTCCGTTTGGGGGTGTCCGGCGGTGATTGGGCAGCTATGATTGGCAATGCCAGTAATCGTACTTCATTCGCTAAAAATATTAAGACTGTGCTCGACAAATATCAGTTGGACGGGGTTGACCTGGATTTTGAATGGGCATATTCTGCTGACCAATTTAAGAATTACAGTTTGACTATTCAGGAAATTAGAAAAGTAATAGGCTCTGATTATCTACTTACGGTTTCTTTGCACCCCATTTCTTATAAGATAACTCCGGAAGCAGTGGCTGCCTGCGATTGGATTTCATTCCAATGTTATGGTCCGAAAGCTATCGAATTCCCTTATGAGAGTTATACTAGCCATTTGCAGGCTGCTATTAATTACGGTATTCCAACAGAAAAACTGGTGCCCGGACTACCTTTCTATGGTACAAAAAACTGGAACTCTGGTAGCTCGGAAGGCACGGTTGCCTATTTTGATATGGTAAAGGAAGGTTCTGTCAAGAATACGACTGATGATCAGGTAACTTATAAAGGAACTACGTACTATTTGAACAGTGTATCTACTATTCAGAAAAAAGTAAGGTATGCGCTCGGCCAGCACATGCACGGTGTGATGTCATGGGATTTGGCCACCGACTGTGATTATGAAAATTCACTTTCTTTACAGCGTGCAGTAGTAGAGGAAATCAGGAAATAACAGAGATGGAAGAAGTGGATGCGGAAATGCTATCGCAGGAATCAACTCATTGCTATGATTCTCTTTTGTGTGAGCTGCTTGGTATGTACTTTATGGATAATATGAAAAGAAACAGGATTATATTTATAGGATTGTTAATGAGCCTTGGCGTTTATGGTCAGGGCATACAACCACCCTTGTCTTACTGGTTTGATACTCCCACGACGTTAAACGGTCATGCTGTATGGTATGGTGGAAATCCGGAATTATGGAAGGATAAGAAACCTATTTCAGCTGGAGACCATGCTAAGAATCCGGATGCAGAATGGGAATCAGCTTCCTTGCCTTTGGGCAATGGTAGTATAGGTGCTAATATTTTAGGATCAATAGAAGCCGAACGTATTACCTTTAACGAGAAAACCTTATGGAGAGGAGGACCGAATACCGCTAAGGGAGCGGCGTATTATTGGAATGTAAATAAGCAGTCTGCTTATCTTCTTGACGAGATTCGTAAAGCCTTTACTGAAGGTAATCAAGAAAAGGCCGAACGTCTGACCTGCCAGAACTTCAACAGTACAGTTCCATATGAATCTTATAAAGAAGACCCATTCCGGTTCGGTAACTTTACGACGATGGGAGAATTCTACATAGAAACAGGACTAAGTACTATTGGGATAAGCGGATATCGCCGTGAACTGTCGCTCGATTCAGCCCGTGCAATAGTACAATTTTGCAAAGATGGAGTAAAATATAAGCGTACTTCATTTATATCTTATCCTGCAAACGTTTTGGTGATGCGTTATAGTGCTGACCGCCCTGCTAAACAGAACCTTAGATTCAGCTATGCTCCTAATCCGGTTTCGGCAGGCTCTTTACAACCTGAAGGGAAAAATGGATTGGTTTTTCGAGCCAGATTAGATAATAATAGTATGGAGTATGTAGTGCGTATGCGGGTTTTAACGCAAGGTGGAACTGTAACGAATACTCATGACCAACTCCTTATCGAAGGAGCGGATGAGGTGGTATTTCTGATTACAGCTGATACTGACTATCTGATTAATTTCAACCCTGACTTCACTAATCCGAAAACGTATGTGGGAGTAAATCCGGAAGAAACGACAGCTTATTGGATAAATGAGGCAGAAAAACAAGGCTATGAAGCGTTATATCAAGCTCACTATGCAGATTATACAGCATTGTTCAACCGTGTGAAACTGAACTTGACAAATTCATCTGATTTTCGTGATATGCCGATTACTCAACGTTTGAGTCGTTATCGCGAAGGTCAAAAAGATTTCTATTTAGAACAATTGTACTATCAGTTTGGCCGTTACTTGTTGATAGCCAGTTCTCGTCCCGGCAATTTTCCTGCCAATTTGCAAGGTATATGGCATAATAATGTAGATGGTCCGTGGCGTGTGGACTATCACAACAATATCAATCTGCAGATGAACTATTGGCCGGCATGTTCTACCAATCTGAGCGAATGCATGAAACCGCTCATAGATTTCATCCGTACTTTGGTAAAACCTGGTGAGAAGACTGCTCAGGCATATTTTGGGGCTCGTGGCTGGACGGCTTCCATTTCTGGAAATATCTTTGGTTTTACTACACCGTTGGAGAGTGAGAATATGTCGTGGAATTTCAACCCTATGGCAGGACCATGGCTGGCAACACACATTTGGGAGTATTATGATTACACCAGAGATGTGAAGTTTCTCAAAGAAATCGGTTATGAACTGATTAAAAGTAGTGCTAACTTTGCCGTAGATTACTTATGGCATAAACCCGACGGTACCTATACTGCGGCTCCTTCCACTTCTCCTGAACATGGTTCGGTAGACCAGGGAGCAACCTTCGTACATGCAGTAGTCCGTGAAATTCTACTCGATGCTATCGATGCCAGCAAAGTGCTGCGGGTGGATGCTAAAGAACGCAAATACTGGGAGCAGGTATTGGAGAAGTTGGTTCCTTATAAAATTGGGCGCTATGGTCAGCTGATGGAATGGTCCGGTGATATGGATGATCCGAAAGACCAGCATCGTCATGTGAACCATCTCTTTGGTTTGCATCCCGGGCATACGGTATCACCGATAACCACCCCTGAACTTTCCGATGCTTCCAGAGTGGTGTTGGAACACCGGGGTGATGGAGCAACCGGTTGGAGTATGGGTTGGAAACTTAATCAGTGGGCGCGTCTGCACGATGGTAATCATGCTTATAAACTTTTTGGTAATCTCTTAAAACACGGAACATTGAATAATCTTTGGGACATGCATCCGCCTTTCCAGATTGATGGGAATTTTGGTGGCACGGCCGGTGTTACGGAAATGCTGCTACAAAGTCACATGGGATTCATTCACTTGTTGCCAGCTTTGCCCGATGCTTGGAGTGACGGTTCTGTGTCCGGACTTTGTGCCCGTGGAAATTTTTCATTGGATGTATGCTGGAAAGATGGAAAGCTGCGACAGGTTGACATTATTTCTTATGCGGGAACACCTTGCATATTGAGATATCGGGACGCTGTGCTGATTTTCAAGACTCAAAAAGGGAAAAGCTATCGTGTAACCTATCAGAATGGATGTCTGATTTTGAATAAACGATAGATTTCTTGTTCGTATAGTGAAGTTTATGAATTCTTTTCCTGGTTGGAAATGAATGTAATACCGATGAAATGGGCATAAATGCTTTATTTCAGAAGCTGGAGTCCTTAAAAATACTATCAATGAAAATATAGTGATTTTTAGACCTATTAATAGTGATTTTTGTACTTCGGTTTTTGGATTGTTTTGCAATTTTGCAGCGTTGAAACGACAATATTTATTTAAATTTAATTCTATGAGACAAAGACTTCAAAAGGCGATGCTTGTGATGGTGCTATGTCTGTTGGCTGTAACCACAGCTCTCGCTCAGGCCATTCAAGTGAAAGGTATTGTGTACGATGGTAATGGTGAAACGATGCCTGGTGTAAACGTACATGTAAAAGGTGCTGCCAGTGGTACCATAACTGATGTAAATGGTAATTATACTGTTTCTGTTCCAAATTCCAATTCTATATTGGTATTCTCTTTTATTGGATATACAACGCAGGAAATAAAAGTAGGTAATCGTACCAATATTAATGTAACATTGAAAGACGACTTGCAGCAATTGGATGAAGTTGTCGTTGTGGCTTACGGTACGGCTCGCAAGGGTGACTTGACCGGTGCTTTGACTACCATGCGTCCGGATGGCAATGAGGCTATGAAAGCGACATCTATAGACAATCTGCTTGATGGTAAAGTTGCCGGTCTGGTAGTAAATACAGCATCTGCTACTCCGGGCGCTGCTTCCTCTATTACGATTCGTGGCGCCAGTTCTTTGCGTGGCGATAACCAACCTTTATATGTGATTGATAATATCCCGCAGGCTTCTACCGGTGAATTTGCTTCTTCTGGTATTTCAGGTGACTTTCAGATTGCACAAGACCCCTTGGCTTCGCTGAATCCGGCCGATATTGAAGATATTACCATATTGAAGGATGCTTCTTCTACCGCCATCTATGGTAGCCGTGGTGCTAATGGTGTCATTTTGATTACTACAAAGAAAGGTAAGGAAGGTAAGGCAAAAGTAAGTGCTTCGGCTAACTTCACCATTGCAGAGCCTTCTGAACTGTTGAATATGATGAGTTTGCGTGAACATGCCTTGTATCGTAATTCGCGTCAGACGGATGAGAAAAACTGGCAGTTCCACCTGGTTGGTGACGAAGTACGTTATGTATTCGGTGATGCTACAGGTTCTTATGATCCTGATAAACCTGAATCCTATCATGTGCTGGCTGAACGAAACTGGCAGAAAGAAATTTATCAAACCGCTTTTTCTCAGAACTATTCCGTATCTGTAAATGGTGGTACAGGTAAGACTACCTACTACGTCTCTGCTAATTTCAAGGATATTGAGGGAACCGTGAAGCAGACAGGACTGAAGCAAGGTGACTTGCGTGCCAACTTGAATGCCGACTTGTCCAAGGCTGTTTCTCTACGTTTGTCCTTGGCTGGTTCTCTCCGTCAGAACGATATGATGGCCGGTGGTAATACATTGGGTGGTTCTACAGGTGCCGTTTCACGTACGGCTTTGGACTATGCTCCATATGAAATGCCGGAGGACGACCCTGCTTTCGACCAAGAAGCTAAAACAACGGTATTCAGTTGGTTAAATGATTATGTAGACTTGGCTGATGATAAAACTTTCAATGCCAGTTTGGACCTGACATGGAAAATCAGCAAGTTTTTGCGTTATAATCTCCGTACCGGTGGTAACATCAATACCAATGAACGTAAACGCTGGTATGGTCTGGAGCTGTATCAGGGTATGAATAATCAAGGTTACTTGGCCATTTCCAATCTTGACAAGAGCAATTACTCGGTAGAGAATCTGGTAATGTATAATACGAAGCTGGGTTCTTGGGGTAATTTGGATGGTACAGTCGGTATGACTTACGAGGATTACAATTTCTTGAACAAAAATGTTGTCGGAACCAAGTTTTCTGTAATGGAAATGCGCGAAAATGGTATGCACATGGCCGGTTCTCGTGAATATCAGACACCTATTCAGAAAGATTATCAGTTGCTTTCTTACTTGGGACGCGTGAATATCAATCTTTTTGAGAAATATTTGATAACAGCCTCTATTCGTGCCGATGGTTCCAGCAAGTTTGCCAAGAATAATCGTTGGGGGTATTTTCCCTCTGCTTCTATCGCCTGGCGTTTGGAACAGGAAGAATTCATGAAGAGTTTGAAATGGCTGAGCCAATTGAAGCTTCGTTTGAGCTATGGTATCACTGGTAACCAGAGTATCGATCCGTATTCTACTTTTGCCATGTATGGTGGCGGTAGTATTATCTATGCCGACAAACTGGGCAATGCATTGAATACGCTTACTATTACTAACTTGGCAAACAATAGCTTAAAATGGGAAAAGACAGCTTCCTGGAACGTGGGAGTAGACTTCGGCTTTTGGAATTCCCGTTTGACAGGTACTATAGATGTTTATAATAAGAAAACTACAGACTTGCTTATCAGTCGGGATCTTCCGGGTTCGGCAGGTTTCTCTACAACCTATTATAACCAAGGATCATTGACAAACAAAGGTGTGGAATTCTCACTGAATGCCTGCATCATTGACCATAAAGACTGGAAATGGAATGTAAGCGGAAATATTGGTGTCAACAAGGGAAAAATCGGTGATTTGGGTATGTTGCCTGGACAATTTGGTGCATTGGGTGAAAGAGTCGGTTACTTTGGTAATTCTTTGGGTGACCACTTCGGTGTAGGCCATGTGTTCCTGGCAGGTGAAGCTCCGGGACAGTTCTACGGTTATGTGACTGACGGTATCGTACAGGTTGACGATGTGGTAGAAGGTAAGGGCATCCGTTATACTAAGGTTGATGGAACGGAAGGTTACTATAAGACTGCCATGGGGCAGACATTGAAAGCCGGTGACGTGAAGTTTGTCGACAGAAACGAAGACGGTGTGGTAGATGATAAGGATAAGGATATTATCGGTAATCCCAATCCGGACTTTACTTATGGTATCCAGACCAGCCTTTCCTGGAAGTCGCTGACGCTGAAAGCTGCTTTCAACGGCGTACAAGGTCGTGATATATTGAACACCGGTAACCGTTACATAAACACACCGGGTATGAAGTCCAACAACATCACTTCTGAAGCTTATCAGGGAATGTGGACTGCCGAAAACCCCAGCAATCTCTTCCCCTCGGCCAACTTTGAGGTACAGAACATGGTGATGGATCGTTATGTAGAGGATGGAAGTTATTTTCGGTGTTCAGACATTACATTGAGCTATGTTTTGCCCAAGAGCCTGATTTCCAAAATCGGAATGAAAAACATGTCAGTATTCGCCAGTGTGAAGAATGCCTTCATCCTTACCGACTACAGCGGTTATGACCCTGAAGTGAACAGTTTTGCCTTCGACGGACTTCGTCCGGGCGTGGATATGAACTCTTATCCTACACCGCGTTCCTACATCTTCGGTTTGAACCTTACTTTTTAATTCCATTACACTAACAACTTAAATGACTGAATAATATGAAGAATTTTAAATATATTGCTTTTTCTTTCCTGCTTACCGGCAGTGCTGTTTTGACCGGTTGTTTGGATGAAGAGCCCCTTTATTCCCAAAATAATTTGGTGATTTTCAGCAGTGAGTCCAATGCCAGGCAAGCTCTCTTGGGATGCTACGGCTATATGGCTGCTCCCAACGGATATGGTCAGCAATGGCAGGAATTGCCTATCAGCGCTTCTGGCTTTGCTTGGACAAACCGTAATTCCGGTGAAGACCCTAATGTCAGTTTAAATGTATTGACTTCCAGTACACAAGTGGAGTATGCTTGGAACGGTATGTATAAAGTAATCGCTGAAGTCAATGCTTTCCTTGACTATTTGAACAAGAGTGAACTCTCGGATGATATCAAAAACAAGCTGGGGGCAGAAGCACGTTTCTTGCGTGGTGTTGCCTATTACAACTTGGTTTCCCATTTTGGTGACGTTCCCATGAGAACTTCAGCCTCTTCTTCCGATGGAATCGCTATGCCCCGTACGCCGAAAGAACAGGTGTTCGGATTGATTATCGATGATTTCAAGTCAGCTTTGGTGTTACCGGAAACACAAAATGATGGCTATGCCACAAGTCTGGCAGCCAAGGCTTATTTGGGCAAAGTGTATCATAAAATGGCTTGCTTGGACATTGATAAACAAACGAATCTGAACAATGCCAAAGCCATGTTTGATGAAGTGTACGGAAAATATCAACTTCAACCGAAATTTGGCGACTTGTTTGTAGACAATGTAAATGGAAGTAAAGAATCAATCTTCCAATTGAACTATAACGCAGAGTCCACTTTGGTATTCAATCGTGCTTGTAACCGTTTTGCTCCGGCTCACTCAAACAGTGGTATCGCATGGGGGACGTACAAGGCAACCAAAGCGCTTTACGACTGGATGCGTGCTACCTATCCCGGTGATCCCCGTTTGGAAATAAATTTCCTTACTAGCTGGCGCCAGCATAAGAATAATCAGGCTGATGATGTACCGCAAAAGGGCGACCAACCGTGTGCCAACGACTCTACTTACTCTTATCCGTACATCACATATAAGGTGAAAGGTGTCTATGTGATGAAAGACGGAAAACCAGTAATGGAAAACGGCATACCGCTACAGCAAGATTTTGTAGCAGAACTTCCTTATGCAGACATGGAAGACCCTTCGAATCCTTCTATAGCAAAATTTGCTGACTATACCAAGATGGCGGAGGCAATGAATCCTGATAAAAAGGTTCCTTTGACAGGTCAGGCTCTAAAAGACTCCACACGTTTGGCCCGTATTGGAGAAAGTGTACAAACAGATTATGCAGCTTCTGGCAAAGAACACGCTTCTCCCTATTTCGGAAAAATGTTCGATAAGAAAGCTACGGGTACACGCAGTCATAAAAATCTGATTGTATACCGTTATGCCGAAATGTTGCTTTTGATGGCCGATGTATATAATGAATTGGGGCAGAAAGACCGTGCTATTGATTTAGCTAATGAGGTACTGACACGTGCCCGACAATCATCTGCAGGGACTTCTGCTCAGCCGGCTGACTGGCCGAAGACTTTGACGCAGGATGAAGTGAGAGAGCATCTGTATTACGAACGGATCTTTGAATTTGCAGGTGAGCCCAATATGTATGAAATGGTACGGTTGAAAGGTGTGGAACTCTTTAAAAAAGCCTTGGAAAAACACAATAATCATGAGATAACGAGAGCCTCGGTAGAAACGTATCAGGAAACAAAAAATAATAAGCAGGATCGTCTTTATAACGAAGCGGAAGGTGGAGCATTAACTCAGGACTTCTTGAAGAAGAATCTGCTATTGCCGATACCTTTGTCAGAAATCAATTATAACGAAGGTATTACGGTAGATGACAACAACTTTGGTTATTAATCTATTTTTGCCTTAGTAGCAGTTTTGCAGATATTTGCTGGAGGCATAGAGTAGTTGTTTGCTCTGTGCCTCCTTTTATTTATTAAGCTAAGTCCGGGATGCACTCTCCATACTAATCAAAATAATATGAAAATAGCGATTATTGGAGTTTTTATAGTAAATATAGGGCTGTAATCTATATAAGAGCTTGCCATTTTTGCAGACGGAATTAATAATATAGTGTGTGTAATCCATAATTCGTAATCCTAATAAAATGAAAACAACACATGTACTTTTTTCAGTAGCAGGGGTGACTATTGTATCTTCCTCACTTTTTTCTTGCCAGCAAAAGCAGGAACAGAAATATAAGCCGTATAATATTGTGTACATCATGACCGATGACCATACGGCACAGATGATGAGTTGCTATGATCGTCGTTATGTTCATACTCCCAATTTAGACCGTATTGCGTCTGATGGAGTGCGATTTGCCAATAGTTTTGTGGCCAATTCGCTTAGCGGGCCTAGTCGTGCCTGCATGCTCACAGGTAAACACAGTTGCGGTAATAAGTTTTACGACAATAGTACTTGCGTATTTGATGGTACTCAGCAGACTTTCCCGAAAATTTTGCGTGAAAACGGTTATCAGACAGCAATTATCGGGAAGTGGCACTTGGAAAGTCTTCCTACTGGATTCGATTATTGGGAAATTGTTCCCGGTCAGGGTAATTACTACAATCCGGATTTTATTAACATGAACAACGACACTATCCGGAAGAAAGGATATATAACGAATCTTATCACAGATATGAGTATTGACTGGATGGAAAACTCACGGGACAAGAAGAAGCCGTTCTGTCTGCTCATTCACCACAAAGCCATCCACCGGAATTGGTTACCGGAAATCAAAAATCTTTCACTTTACGAAGATAAAGTCTTTCCATTGCCGGAAAATTTCCATGATGATTACGAAGGACGTATTGCCGCTGCTTCTCAGGAAATGGGCATTGCTGAAGATATGGATCTTATATATGATTTGAAAATGCTGAAAGACGGTCAGGAGTCGCGTTTGAAAAAGACATATGAATGTATGCTGAACCGTATGGACTCGCTTGAGCGCAAGCAGTTTGAAGATTTTTACGCACCTATTACTGAAGAGTTCTATAAGCTCAACTTGAAAGGCAAGGAACTGGCGGAATGGAAATATCAGCGGTATATGAGAGACTATATGAAGGTGGTTAAGTCATTGGATGACAATGTCGGAAGAATTCTGGATTATTTGGAAGACAAAGGTATGCTGGAAAATACATTGGTGGTTTATACCTCTGATCAGGGATTCTACATGGGTGAGCACGGATGGTTTGACAAACGTTTCATGTATGAGGAGTCTATGCACACACCATTGCTTATGCATCTGCCCAAAGGGTTGAATGCAAAAGGAGAAATCCGTGAGATGGTACAGAACATCGACTATGCTCCTACCTTTCTGGAACTTGCTGGCATTCCAGTACCCGAGGATATGCACGGAGTATCATTGCTGCCGCTATTGAGAGGTGAGCATCCGGTGGATTGGCGCAAGGCTTTGTACTATCATTTTTATGAATATCCGGCAGAGCATATGGTTAAACGTCATTACGGAGTACGGACAGACCGTTTCAAACTTATTCATTTTTACAATGATATTGACACTTGGGAGCTGTATGACCTGAAGGAGGATCCTACAGAAATGCATAATTTATACGGAAACAGCGACTATGCGTCAATTGTAGATAGTTTGAAAGAAACCATGCTGGAGCTGCAAGAGCAGTATAACGATCCGGTGCGGTTCTCGCCGGAACGTGATAGAGACTGATTTTTCACTATATAAATATAGAAATGAAAAAAAATATCTTCATTTTGACCTTCTTCTTTTTGTGTGTCTGCATTCTTTATGTCAGAGGTGAAGAGCGCAAGATGCAAAAATTAGAAATTGTACCTGCACCGGAGAATTTTACGCTTGAAAAGGGTAATTTCATATTTAAAGCCAGTACGGTAATCACCGTAGAGGATACAGCTATGGTATCTGTAGCAGAACAGTTCGCCTCGCTGTTCAATGTTCCTGCAGGCTTTACTCCTCAAGTGAAAACAACAGCGAAAGCCGGTGACGTCTGCCTTCGTTTTGACAGTTCCTTAAAAAAAGAAGCTTATCGCCTGGTCATCACTCCTAAGCGGATTAACGTGTATACATCGAGTAAAGAAGGGGCGTTCTATGCCTTTCAAAGCTTGCGCCAACTTCTGCCTTCAGAGCTGGAGGGAGGAGAGCGTGCAATGAATGTCGACTGGAGCGTACCGGCTGCTACCGTCGATGACAGTCCCCGTTTCGGGTACAGAGGCGTGATGATTGATGTAGCCCGATATTTTATTCCTAAAGAAGACCTTTTACGTCTGATAGATTGTATATCTTTGTTGAAGATAAATACATTGCACTTGCATCTTACTGATGATAACGGTTGGCGCATTGAGATAAAAAAGCATCCTTTGCTTACGGCTGTAGGCTCCCGTCGTGTAGAACGGGAAGGCTTGCTTTTCCATGAGAGGCACAACCAACGGCAAGGTGAGCCTACCGTGAAAAAAGGATTCTATACCCAGACGGACATACGCGAGATTGTGGCATATGCTTCCTCACGGTGCATTGAAATTATACCTGAAATAGATATGCCGGCACACAGCAATGCGGCTCTTGCAGCCTATCCGATGCTTGCTTGTCCTGTAGTGGATAAATTCATAGGTGTGTTGCCGGGACTCGGGGGGAATCATGCTGACATCATTTATTGTGCGGGGAATGAAAATGTTTATCATTTCCTGCAAGACGTTCTTGATGAGGTAATGGCGCTTTTTCCTTCCCGGTATATTCATTTAGGGGGTGATGAGGCTTGGAAAACGCATTGGAAGCAATGCCCGCTTTGCCAGAAACGTATCAGAGAGGAAAAACTGGCGGATGAGGAAGATTTGCAAGGCTATTTTATGCGACGTATGAGCAAGTATGTACAAAGCAAGGGGCGTGAAGTGATGGGATGGGACGAACTGACCCAATCGCAGATACCTGATGATGCTATTATATTCGGCTGGAGAGGTATGGGTGAAGCTGCGCTAAAAGCAGCCGGGCAAGGGCATCGCTTTGTAATGACTCCTGCTCGTGTCATGTATCTTATCCGTTATCAAGGTCCCCAATGGTTTGAGCCATATACCTATTTTGGAAATAATACATTGAAAGATATTTATAGTTATGAACCTGTGGAACCGACTTGGAGTGATGGGATAAAGTCGCTGTTGATGGGTGTGCAAGGTTCTATGTGGACAGAGTTCTGCAACCGGACCAGTGATGTGGAATATATGTTGTTCCCTCGGTTGGCGGCTGTGGCTGAAGTAGGGTGGACTATACCAGGAAAGAAAGACTGGAGCCGCTTTCTGAAAGCATTGGATCATTTTACGGAACGATTGGCCGTCAAAGGAGTGAATTTCGCCCAATCAATGTATAATATTCAGCACTCTGTAACGGTTCGCGATGGCAAGTTACAAGTCACCCTGGATTGTATTCGTCCCGATGTGGAGATAGCCTATACCTTGGACGGGAGTGAACCAACGGTCAACTCTCCGCGCTATGTAAAACCTCTGATTGTAAAACAGAGCACTTTGCTGAAATGTGCAACTTTTTACAATGGAAGGCGCATGGGGAAAACGCTGACGTTGCCGGTTTGTTTGAATAAGGCGACAGCTTGTACAGTATATACGGACTCTCCGGCAAAGGATGTGCTGGTTAACGGAGTCAGAGGGAGCAGTCGCAGTTCTGACTTTGAATGGGCGTCATGGGAAAATAACGATACAATCTGTATCACCCTTGACTTAGGCAAGAAAACCCGTATGCAGAAACTCATAATGGGATTCAACAACAGTTACGGCATGGGCATCCACAAACCACGCAGGATGGAGGTCTGGGTATCGCCGGATGATCGTCAATACCGGAAAATAAAAGAACAGTCCTTTACAGAGACGGAAATATTCAGACAAGGTATGTTTACAGAGGATGTGCAGTTTGATTTAAAAGATGAGTCTCGCTATGTGCGTATTGTTGCCTATGGAGCTGGTATGAATCCGCCAACGCATGTTCGTCCGGAGCAAACAACGAAGGTGTGCATAGATGAGATAATTATTGAATAGAAAAAGAATAACCATGAAAAAGACATTTTTTTCTGCTTTGATGTTGTTGAGCTGTTATACACAGTCCAATGCACAGGAATATTACGAAAAACATTTGGAATTTCCACCACAAGCTACGGTGGAGGAGAAAATAGATATGGCCTCCCGGTTAGTACCCACACCACAGCAGTTGGAGTGGCAACAGATGGAACTGACGGCTTTTTTACATTTTGGTATCAATACTTTTACAGAACGTGAATGGGGAGATGGCAAGGAGGATCCTGCGCTTTTCAATCCAACCGGACTGGATTGCGAGCAATGGGTGCGTGCCTTGAAAGAAGGAGGTTTCAAGATGGCTGTCATTACTGCCAAGCATCATGATGGCTTTTGTCTATGGCCGACCAAGACTACCCGGCATTCTGTAGTGTCGTCACCTTGGAAGAATGGCAAGGGAGATGTGGTGCGCGAATTACGCAATGCCTGCAAGAAATATGGCTTGAAGTTCGGTATATATCTTTCACCTTGGGATCGCAATGCCGAATGTTACGGACAAGGCGATGCTTATAACCGGTTCTTCATCGAGCAGCTTACGGAGTTGCTTACCAACTATGGAGAAGTGCATGAAGTGTGGTTCGACGGAGCCAATGGGGAAGGGCCTAATGGCAAAAAGCAAATTTATGATTGGGAGGCTATTGAGCGTACAATCAGGCGTTTACAGCCCAAAGCGGTTACTGCTGTCATGGGCGATGATGTTCGTTGGGTAGGCAACGAGAAGGGCATCGGACGTAAGACGGAATGGAGCGCTACGGTATTGACTCCTGGTATTTATTCCCGTGCCATAGGACAAAATAAGGAGCTGGGCGTATTTGGCAAGTCAAAAGATTTGGGAAGCCGGGACATTGTGGCACGTGCAAAAGAGCTTTTTTGGTTTCCTTCGGAGGTGGATGTATCTATCCGTCCGGGCTGGTTTTACCATTCCAAGGAGGATAGTCATGTAAAATCGCTTGCGCATCTGGCAGATATCTACTTCAAGTCGGTAGGATATAATTCGGTGTTATTGCTCAATATTCCACCCGATAAGTCGGGACTTATCCATGAAAATGATTGCCGCAGGCTAAAAGAGTTCTCTACTTACCTCAAAAATACTTTTGAAAAAGATTATCTGAAGAGGGGGAGAACACGGTGGGAAGCCCTATCAGGTACATCGAAAGAATACATGGTACGGAAGGATGCTCTTGTAAACACCTTTATGATTCAGGAGGATATAACCAAAGGCCAACGTGTGGAAAGTTTTTTATTAGAAGGCTATTGGGATGGGAATTGGCGGACACTTGCCGAAGGTACTACTGTGGGCTACAAGCGTTTGGTGCGTTTTACAGAGTGCCAACCGGAGAAAATTCGTCTGACGATACGCTCTGCGCGTAACGAAGCTCACATTCTGCGTACAGGACTTTTTTATGCCCGTCCGCTGACAGACAATAGCGCTAAAGTTCAGTTGGGAAATGTGCCGGTAAGCCAATGGCGTCTTTCCGGTACGGATGAGACTATGCGGAAAGCTTTTGATAAAAATGTACAGACAGTATGGCGTACGGAAGGGCTCAAAACATTCACTGTAGATTTGGTGCGCGATGCCGAAATCACCGGATTCAGCTATACACCTGCGCAGGACGATAATCTGGCAGGAACTATCTATAAATACCGTTTTGAAGTCAGTATGGATGGCTCGCATTGGAAAACATGTGCCACATCCGGGGAGTTCAGTAACATTATGCATAACCCTGTGACTTGTTTCGTACACTTTGAACAAAGTTATAGAGGACGTTTCTTCCGTCTGGTTCCTCTTGCTGAAATAAGTGGGAAACCATGCACATCGATTGCTGAAATAGGAATATTCGCTGTTGCTTTACCTGCTAAAGATGATGAATCTGCAGTCTATCCCGTTCCCGGTGCACCGCTTACTTTAAAAGTTGGGGATGCGCATCCGTCGGTGGATGGATGGAGTTTTTTTACTGCACATGAGTTCCTGGAGCGGGATACCCGTAATGGACTGCCGTTGGGATTCATCGAACATCGAGGCAAGCATATGAGTCGTGATGCCCGGGTAGATAACAGCCGTTGTTCGGAAGTGAAGAATGGTGTATTGCAGATTCGTAGCATAGAAGAAGCTGATTCGGTGGATAACCGTTTCGGTAAGCGTGTGAAATTCTCACATGGATGTTATCGGACTGCTCTGCCCGGAAGTAGTGAGGAGTGGTGTAATTTTACAGAAAATATGCGCATTGAGGTGCGATTCAAACGTAATGCCTATGAGGGGTTCAACGATGCGTTGTGGTTTATGGGCAATAATAATCTTCCTTGGCCTGCCAATGGTGAGATAGATCTTTTGGAGAACCCTAAAAGGAAATTGAACAACCGTGCTCATTTCACCCTGCACTCGGAAAATCATTATGCCGGTGTAGTTGGTGGTGCAGGAAGTGTTACTTCGTCTATTGAAATCAGAGATATGTCAAAATGGAATATCTATTGGTTGGAATGGTATCCCGACCGTATAGTAGGTGGGGTAAATGGAGCTACTTATTTTGAGCACAAACGAGGGGAAAATGGTAATACCGATTGGCCGTGGAGTGATCCTAAAGGTTTCTTTATGATTTTTAGCACCGGTATCTCAACCAATCCCAAAGCATGGGCCGGAGCTGTGAAACCTGAACTGTGGGACAACAGCGCCATGCCTTGTATGTACATAGATTGGATACGTGTTTATGTCAATAAACAATATAAAGGAGCGGCAGCTCCTGCCGTGAAATACTATTAGAAGGAGAACAGGCCGATGTTAAAAGCAGGACTGGGAGTACGGTCCGTTATGTGCAATAGTTGGGATTTGTTTTTTCATATATTGGCAAGGAGGAGCAGTACACGATGTTGTATCGCTCCTCTTTCCATTTATAAGCAAGCCAAATAAAATGATGCAATATGCGCTTTTCTTTTTCGCTGGGGGGAGTTGCTTTTTACGACCTCTTTGAATGAGTATAAAAGAATGGGGAAAAGAAAATAAAATAAAAAAATCCTTGAATGCTCGGAATTCAAGGATTTGTATAATTAATTTTGATAACTTGTGGAGCGTATGAGACTCGAACTCATCACCTCGACACTGCCAGTGTCGCGCTCTAGCCAGATGAGCTAACGCCCCGTTGCTAACGTTTGCAGAACTACCCGCTTTATTTGATGGCGCAAATATAATGCATTATTCTGAAATAATTGCTATGTTTGCGCAATAAAATGCAAAAAGAAATTATGTTGATCTATAATACGACCTATCATGTAGAGGAAGGACAGGAAAAATACTTCCTCACCTGGATGCAGGAATTTTATCTTCCCGAAGTAGAGAAGCACGGTACGCTGTATGCTCCGCGCATTGCACGCATACTAAGCCATATTGAGGAGGGAAGTGTCTGTTACTCTGTACAGTTTGAGGTGGAAAATTCAGCCATACTTCATCGTTGGCATCAGGAACAGGGAGTGAAGCTGAACGAGGAGTTACTGAAAATATTCAAGGACAAAGTAATCGGTTTCCCGACATTAATGGAGGTGATAGTGTGATACAGCCGGTAAAGGAAAAAATTATTTTGGGTATCGACCCCGGTACTACCATTATGGGGTACGGGGTGCTGCGTGTGGCGGGAACCAAGCCCGAAATGATTGCCATGGGTATCATAGACCTTCGCAAATTTGGCGACCACTATCTGAAACTTCGCCACATCCACGAACGGGTGCTGGGTATTATCGAGAGTTATCTGCCGGACGAACTTGCCATTGAAGCGCCTTTCTTCGGAAAGAATGTGCAGTCCATGCTGAAACTGGGACGTGCGCAGGGAGTGGCTATGGCTGCTGCCCTAAGCCGCGATATTCCCATTACCGAGTATGCTCCTCTGAAGATAAAAATGGCGATAACGGGAAACGGACAGGCATCTAAAGAGCAGGTGGCGGATATGCTGCAGCGCATGCTTCATTTTCCGAAGGAGGAAATGCCCGTATTCATGGATGCCACCGACGGGCTTGCCGCTGCCTACTGCCATTTTCTGCAAATGGGGCGTCCTGTTGCAGAGAAAGGATATCACGGCTGGAAAGACTTCATAGCCAAGAATCCCGACAAAGTAAAACGCTGACCTATACCTTATATATTATACTTAATATTTTATACTTAAAAATACTACCATGAAATTGAACAATCTTGTCATTATCGGAGTTGCGGCTACAACAGTTGCCAGTTGCGCCCCCTCAAAGAAAGAATACGCGTCGTACGAACTCTATCCGGTCCGTACGGGCAGTCTGGCAGAAATGGAATATGCTCCGGCTGCCACGCAATTTACGCTTTGGTCGCCTACTGCGGATGAAGTGCGTCTGATGCTGTATGATGCGGGAGAGGGCGGACATGCGTACGAAACGGTTGCCATGTCGCCCGCCGAAGACGGTACGTGGACGGCTAAGGTGGAGCAGGATTTGAAAGGCAAGTTCTATACTTTCAATGTAAAAATCAACGGAAAATGGCTGGGCGATACGCCGGGTATCAATGCGCAGGCTGTAGGTGTAAACGGTAAGCGTGCGGCTGTTATCGATATGCGGGAAACCGACCCGGAAGGCTGGGCGGAAGATAAACGTCCGCCGCTGGCATCGCCTGCCGATGTGATAATCTACGAGGTACACCACCGTGACTTCTCCATAGACCCCTCTTTGGGCATTCGGAACAAAGGCAAGTTCCTTGCAATGACGGAAACGGGTACGGTGAATCCGGACAAGCTGGCAACCGGTATCGACCACCTGAAAGAACTGGGAGTGACGCATGTGCACATCCTTCCTTCCTATGATTATGCCTCTGTAGACGAATCCAGACTGGACGAGAACAAATACAACTGGGGGTATGACCCGCAGAATTACAATGTGCCCGACGGCTCGTACGCTACCGACCCTTATAAACCGGATGTGCGTATCCGTGAGTTCAAGCAAATGGTGCAAGCCTTGCATAAGGCAGGCATCCGCGTAGTGCTGGATGTGGTGTACAATCACACTTTCAATACGGCCGAGAGCAATTTCGAGCGTACCGTTCCCGGATATTTCTATCGTCAGGCTCCGGACGGCGGTTTTGCAGATGCCTCTGCATGCGGCAACGAAACGGCGAGCAACCGCCCTATGATGCGCAAATATATGGTAGAGTCCGTATTACACTGGATAAACGAATACCATATCGACGGTTTCCGTTTCGACTTAATGGGCATTCACGACATCGAAACCATGAACGAAATACGCAAGGCGGCAACAGCGGTAGACCCTACCATCTTTATTTATGGAGAAGGATGGGCCGCATCGGCTCCCCAATTGGCGCAGGACTCCTTGGCGATGAAAGCCAATACCTATAAGATGCCGGGTATCGCAGCTTTCTCCGACGAAATGCGTGATGCGTTGCGCGGTCCGTTCAACGATAACCGTCAGGGCGCTTTCCTTGCCGGACTGCCGGGGGGAGAGGAGAGTATCAAATTCGGTATTGTCGGTGCTGTAAGGCATCCGCAGGTCGATAATGGAAAAGTGAATTACAGTAAGGCTCCCTGGGCGGAACAACCCACGCAGATGATTAGCTATGTATCTTGCCACGATGATATGTGCCTGGTGGACAGACTGAAGTCCAGCATCCCCGGTATCACTCCCGAAGAGCTTGCCCGGTTGGATAAGCTGGCGCAAACGGCGGTGTTCACTTCGCAGGGCGTGCCCTTCATCTATGCAGGCGAGGAAGTGATGCGCGATAAGAAAGGCGTACACAACAGTTATCAAAGTCCGGACTCCGTCAATGCCATCGACTGGAAACGCAAGACGGAGCATGCCGATGTGTTTGCTTATTATAAAGGATTGATTCAATTGCGTAAGCATCATCCGGCTTTCCGCCTGGGAGATGCCGGACTGGTTCGCAAACATCTGGAGTTCCTGCCGGCTGAGGGCGGCAACGTAGTGGCTTATCGGTTGAAAGAGCATGCCGGCGGTGATGCGTGGGGAGATATCTATGTGGTGTTGAATGCGCGTAAGGAAACGGCTAAGGTATCAGTACCCGAAGGCAAATATACGGTTGTTTGCAAGGACGGATTTATCAGTGAGAAGGGCTTGGGAACGATGTACGGACCGGAGATTTCAGTTCCGGCACAGTCTGCGCTTATTTTCTATAAATAAGAGGGCTTTGGGCACAAGAATACTGGAGTTTATTCCTGATTACTTAGGTTAAACTGATAGTTTATTAGGAATAAACCTGAAGTTTAATGGGGATAAACTGATGATGCTTTTGCCGTATCATCTTTTTTTCTCTTATCTTTGCTCCGTTCAAACCACAAACCATTGACAGGATGCAACAACATACCATACATATAGCGGGGGGCGTGGCACGCAACCCGCTTGTCCGTTTATCGAACCCCGTAACCCTTGATTTTCTCGACGGTGAACATATCGCTATCGCAGGCCCTAACGGGGCAGGAAAAAGTCTGTTGGTCGATTTGCTTACGGGCAAGTATCCCTTGCGCGACGGTACGCTGGCATACGATTTCCGTCCTTCCGCCACACAAACCGTTTACGACAACATCAGGTACATCGCTTTTCGTGACACTTACGGTTCCGCCGATGCCAATTATTACTACCAGCAGCGTTGGAATGCTCACGACCAGGAAGATGCTCCGCTGGTGCGCGACCTGCTGGGCGAGGTAAAGGACGAGTCTCTCAGACAGCAACTGTTTGAGCTTTTCCGTATCGAACCGATGCTGGGCAAGAAGGTCATTCTCCTTTCCAGCGGAGAACTCCGTAAGTTCCAGTTGACCAAGACACTGCTTACGGCTCCGCGTGTCCTTATCATGGATAACCCTTTCATCGGACTGGATGCTGCCACGCGCGAGCTGTTGTACACCGTCTTGGAGAAGCTGGCGCAACTTGCTTCCCTGCAAATCGTACTGGTACTTTCCATGCTGGATGATATACCGTCTTTTATTACCCACGTAGTTCCTGTTGACAATAAAACAGTGGGAGAGAAAATGCCGCGTGTAGCTTATTTGCAGGCTTTCCGTGAACAAGATGCCCTTCGTGCTGAGGCGGATGCCGCTTCTTTGGGCGAATTGCAGCAGCGCATTGCCGGTCTTCCTTACGAAAACACGAACTTTACTTCGGACGAAGTGGTCCGGCTGAACAAAGTCAGTATCCGCTACGGTGACCGTACGATTCTGAAAGAACTGGACTGGACGGTGATGCGTGGGCAGAAGTGGGCATTGAGCGGTGAGAACGGTGCGGGCAAGTCCACTTTACTCAGTCTGGTATGTGCGGACAATCCTCAGTCTTATGCCTGCGACATCCGTCTGTTCGGCCGTAAGCGAGGTACGGGAGAGAGCATTTGGGAAATCAAGAAGCATATAGGTTACGTCAGTCCGGAGATGCACCGTGCCTATCTGAAAAACCTGCCTGCCATCGAAATCGTAGCTTCCGGACTGCACGACAGCATCGGTTTGTACAAACGTCCGTATGCCGGCCAGATGGCTGTGTGCGAGTGGTGGATGGATATTTTCGGTGTGGCGCATTTGAAAGACAAGCCTTTCCTGCAACTGTCCAGCGGCGAGCAGCGCCTTGCCTTGCTGGCGCGTGCCTTTGTGAAAGATCCCGAACTGCTGATTCTTGACGAACCGCTGCATGGGCTGGATACGTACAACCGCCGTCGCGTCAGGAAAATCATAGAAGCCTTCTGCCGTCGTAGGGACAAGACCATGATTATGGTGACCCATTACGAGAACGAGTTGCCGGAAACGATAACCCACCGTTTGTGCCTGACACGTAACCGTTAAAATATCCTGCTGATAAAGAACAGACTATGGCGTAAATCGCTATATTTGTAAAATAAATCCTTAAACAAATTATATTATGAAGTTCTTTATCGACACTGCAAATTTAGACCAGATTCGGGAAGCCTATGATATGGGCGTACTCGACGGAGTGACTACCAATCCCTCGCTCATGGCGAAAGAAGGTATCAAAGGCGTGGAAAACCAGCGTAAGCATTATGTAGACATCTGCAACATCGTGCAGGGAGATGTCAGTGCAGAGGTTATTGCTACCGATTACGAGGGCATGATTAAGGAAGGTGAAGAACTCGCCGCGCTCAATCCGCATATCGTGGTGAAAGTACCCTGCATCGCAGACGGCATAAAAGCTATTAAATACTTTTCGGGAAAAGGTATCCGCACCAACTGTACACTGGTATTTTCCATAGGACAGGCGCTGCTGGCGGCAAAAGCCGGAGCAACTTACGTTTCGCCTTTTGTAGGCCGTCTTGACGACATCAGTGAAGACGGTATCGCTTTGGTGGGTAAGATTGTGGACGTATACCGTTATTATGGCTACGCTACCCAGGTGCTTGCGGCTTCCATCCGCCATACGGCGCATATCATCCAGTGCATAGAGGTAGGGGCGGATGTAGCTACATGTCCGCTTTCCGCCATAAAAGGACTGCTGAATCATCCGCTGACGGACGCCGGATTAAAGAAGTTCCTGGAAGACTATAAACGTGTAAACGGATAGCTCTTAAATTCTTATAAGCCTATCTTTCACGCATTTCTTAACCAATATTGGCGAGAAATAGAATAAAAAACTTTATTTTTGCCGAATATATTCAGTTTAAGAAAAAGCACCGATGAAAGATAGGCTTATAGGATTTCTCAAGACATACTGCTTGTTTATCTGTATATTCGCATTACAGAAACCGTTTTTTATGCTCTTCTACCGTTCCTTGTACGAGGGCGTTTCGTGGATGGAGTGGTTGGGTGTGATGTGGCATGGACTGCCGTTGGACTTATCGCTTGCAGGCTATCTGACTGCTGTTCCGGGGTTGCTCTTTATCTGTTCCGCCTGGACGGTATCCAATCTTCTTCGCCGTATATGGTACGGTTATTTTGCTTTCATTTCGGTTTTGCTCTCCGTTATATTTACCGTCGATTTGGGATTATACGAATACTGGGGATTCCGGTTGGACGCTACGCCTCTGTTCTATTTCTTTTCTTCGCCCAAAGATGCGGTGGCAAGTGTCAGTATATGGGTGGTAATCGGGGGAATTATTGCAATGGTTGCCTATGCGGCGGCATTATACGGGATATTCCATGGCGTGCTGTTGCGGAAACGGGTTTTCGAACGCATGAAGATACCTTATCGGCGTTTGAGGGTATCGGGGGTACTGTTGCTGCTGACCGGATTATTGTTTATCCCGATTCGCGGCGGATTTACAGTCTCCACCATGAATACCGGGAAGGTGTATTTCAGTACCGACCAGCGCTTGAACCATGCCGCCATTAATCCGGCTTTCAGCTTAATGGAGTCTCTTTCCAAGCAGAAGGACTTCGGCAGTCAATACCGTTTCATGGAAGCGGATGCGGCCGACCGTATTTTTTCCGGTTTGGCAGACCCTGCCGTTCCGATGCGGGACGGTCTTTCGGCAGATTCCCTGCAGCAGGCTCCGGATTCTTTGCATTCGTTGTTTACGACAAAACGTCCCGATGTGCTGTTTATCATCATGGAGAGTTTCTCTTCGTGGCTGATGACAACGCTTGGGGGAGAACCCGGCGTGGCCGTGCAGTTGGACAGCCTGGCGCAAGAGGGCGTTCTCTTCACGAATTTCTATGCGAACAGTTTCCGCACCGACCGCGGGTTGGTTGCCATATTGAGCGGGTATCCGGCACAGCCCACTACCAGCATAATGAAGTATCCCCGTAAGACGCAGTCTATCCCTGCCATTGCAGGCAGTTTGAAGAATGCCGGTTACAGGACGAAATATTATTATGGCGGTGATGCCGACTTCACCAATATGCGTTCCTATCTGATGTCGTCCGGTTTTGAGGACATTGTTGCCGACCGGGACTTTCCGGTATCGGAGCGTCTGAGCAAGTGGGGCGTGCACGATCATCTTGTGTTCCGCCGTTTGCTGGACGACCTGAAGGCGGAAGCTGCCGACAGCACCCTGGCGGGTAGGGAGACGCCGCATTTCCGTGTGTTGCAGACTTCCAGCAGCCATGAGCCGTTTGAAGTTCCGTACAGCCGTTTGGCGAACGAACGTTTGAATGCTTTTGCGTATACGGACAGTTGCATCGGTGATTTTGTGAAACAGTTCCGCAGGTTGCCGCAATGGAAGAATACGGCAGTGGTACTGGTTCCCGACCATTTGGGAGCCTATCCCGAACGTATCGGAAACCTTGAAACGGGCAGATACCGGATTCCTCTGCTGATAGTGGGCGGGGCGGTACGCGGGCCGGAACGTATCGATGTCTACGGTTCCCAACAGGATATTGCCGCTACGTTATTGGCGCAGTTATCGATACCGCACGGTGAGTTTACGTTCAGCAAAGATATGCTCAATCCGGCTTCTCCTCATTTTGCTTTCTTTACCGTGCCGGACGCTTTCGGCTTTTTGACGCCGGACAACCAATTGATATTTAATAATGAAGCGGATGCGATTGTTGTAGATGAAGGTCCGAAGAAAGGGCAAAACCTCTCTTTGGGGCAGGCCTATCTGCAGAAGTTGTATGACGATATAGCCAAAAGATAGAATGATATTAGCAGATGTTTTGTCGGGATTGGTCGAAACGGACACCGACCTGCTGCTCGCAATAAACGGGTGGCGTGCCGAATGGGCGGATTATTTTATGTATGCCTTTAGCGGGAAGTGGATTTGGGTACCGTTGTATGCCGCCATCCTTTATGTAATTGTCCGCAACCTGCATTGGAAAGTTGCCATCGGCTGTGTCGTGGCTATTGCGCTGACCATTGTTTTTGCCGACCAGGTGGGGGCAACCGTTATCCGTCCGGTAGTGTGCAGGCTTCGTCCGGCGAATCTGGAGAATCCCGTTTCGGAGTTCGTGCAGATAGTAAACGGTTATAGGGGCGGTCGGTACGGCTTTCCCTCCTGCCATGCCGCCAATACGTTCGGCCTGGCTTTCTTCCTGTTTTATCTGTTTCGTAACCGTGCCTTGAACTGGTTCATCATGCTATGGGCGGTGGTAACGTGCTATTCCCGTTCTTATTTGGGAGTACATTATCCCGGCGACTTGCTGGTAGGCGCTTTTGTGGGCTTTGTAGGTGCTTCTCTCTGTTACTGGCTTTTCAGCCGGTTGTGTAAGTATAGGCGTAAAGAGAGCTATGAGCATATCTATGTTCCAATCTGGGTAGGGGGAATTACCATATCCGGCATTCTGGCTTATGCACTGATACGGGCGATGTTGTAGCGGCTTGCTTTGTCCGCTTCTTTGGGGTAAAGGCGAATAAACATCTTTCCTTTGGATTTGTTATCCTTATCGACAGACTAATAAAAACAGAATGCTTATGGTGAGCTTAGGAAGCTGGATGAACGAAATCCTCATCGATTGGGGAGTAGACCCGAAACTTGCGAACATGTTTGACGAGACGATCATTGCCGTATTGATGATAGGCGTATCGATAGGGCTGGATTATCTGTGTCAGGCTATATTTGTAGGGGGGATGAAACATTATACAAAGCGTGCACCCCACCAGTGGAATACATTGCTGATGAAACGCAGGGTGGTGCATCATCTTATTCATATCTTGCCCGGTGTATTGGTTTACTTCTTATTGCCCCTGGCCTTTGTGCGGGGAAAAGAGATACTGGACTTCTCACAGAAAATATGTGCGGTGTATATCATTGCTGCCATACTGTTCACTATCAACGGCTTGTTGCTGGTGATGCTGGATGTATATAATGCAAGGGACAAGCAGAAGAACCGTCCGATGAAAGGGTTTGTGCAGGTTCTTCAGGTATTGCTGTTCTTTATCGGCGGCATTGTTATAATCGCGGTGCTGGTGAATAAGTCCCCGATGACTTTGTTTGCAGGCTTGGGTGCATCGGCGGCTGTACTGATGCTGGTGTTCAAAGACAGTATTCTGGGATTTGTGGCGGGGGTACAGCTTTCTGCCAATGATATGCTGCGTATCGGCGACTGGATACAGTTGCCCAATGGAGTAGCCAACGGTACTGTCGAGGAAATCACGTTGAATACTGTAAAGATCCGGAATTGGGATGAGACGATATCTACCGTTCCGCCCTATACGCTGGTCAATAACTCTTTCCAGAACTGGCGGGGAATGCAGGAGAGTGGCGGACGCCGGGTCAATAAAAATATCTATCTGGATATGACTACCCTGAAGTTCTGTACGCCGGAAGACTTGGATGCTATCCGTAAGAATGTACCTCTGATGGCGGATTATCAGCCCGCGGAAGGGGAAGTACCCACTAACTCGCAGCTTTACCGTATTTATATTGAACGCTATCTGCGCAGCCTTCCGGTTGTCAATCAGGATATGGATTTGATTCTCAGTCAGAAAGAACCGACCACTTACGGAGTACCCATACAGGTTTATTTCTTCTCCCGCAATAAGGTATGGAGAGAATACGAGCGCATTCAGTCCGATATTTTCGATCATTTGCTGGCAATAGTCGGCAAGTTCGATTTAAAGCTCTACCAGTATTCCGATTAATACAGTAGGCGGAATTCCGCCCATACGGGCAGGTGGTCACTGTATCCCCCTTGATATTTCATGCCGTAGTAGGTGCGGAAGGGTTGTTCGTCGCCGTATTTCCGGTCTTCGGTCAGAAGGAAAGGAGCACGGAACACATCGGCTTTCTCCTCTGCGGTGTATAAGGGAGAACCTGGCATCAGCAGGCTGCCGGAAAGAATGATATGGTCGAGCAGTCCCCATTCCCCCTGATATTTGTAGCTGCCGAAATGCTTGTTGTCAATGCCTTTTCTTGCTAAAAGATGGTAAAGCATCCGGGAATCCAAAGAGTCCGTTTCTGTGGGCGGTATTCCGGCTTTCAGTATCTTCTGTATGGATTTGTTGTCGGGATAGTCGTTGAAATCTCCCATAATGATGATTTGAGGGCGGGTGCGGATCCGGAGCAGGCTGTCTGTTGTGTCTTTCAATCTTTGTGCCGCTGCCAGGCGGTACGGTTCGGACGCTTTTGCCCCGCCGGAACGGGACGGAAAATGCACGACAAATACGTCCAAAGTGTCGGAGTTTAAAAGCTGTCCGCTGACGTGGAGAATATCGCGTGTGGGGCGGCTGTTTCTGCGAGGTTTCATTACCGGATAGCTTCGGTTCGAAAGTAATTTGAAGATGCCTCTTTGATAGAGCAGCGCCACATTGATGCCCCGTTCGTCGGGAGAGTGAGTGATTACATAGCGGTAGCCGGCCTCACGCAGGACGGAGTAGCGGGTAAGGTCGCGTAGCACACTGTCGTTCTCCACTTCACAGAGGGCAACCAGTGCGGGTGGTGTCCATTTGCCTGCGGCAATGATGACACGTGCAATGGCATTCAGTTTCTTTTTGTATTTGGTATAGTTCCAGCGCCGGACGGCATCGGGCAGAAACTCACGGTCGTTTTTCAGGGTATCATGGCGGCAGTCAAACAGGTTTTCTACGTTGTAACCCATGATGCGGAAGGTAAGAGTATCTTTCTTCTCTTGTCCGTGGAGTGGAGCGGAAGTCAGGAAAGCAAGAAGCATCAGAGCGGATAGCGGGATAAAAAGAAGCGGAGCATGTCCTCTTTTGCTCCGCATTCTTTCTTTATATCTCCATTTATGTAAGCTCATCAATTCTTGGCAGGGATATGCTTCAATATATCAAGCAGGTGATCCCAGAACTTTTGTACAGTGGGGATAAGCATCCGTTCATCGGGAGAGTGTACTCCCTGCAGGGTAGGCCCGAAGGAAATCATATCCAAAGAGGGATATTTGTCGAGGAATAACCCGCACTCCAGTCCGGCATGGATAGCCTTTATTTTGGCATCCACACCAAACAGACGCTTATATGATTCCGCCGCAATTTCCAGGATTTCCGAGTGCGGATTGGGTTTCCAGCCCGGATAGCCGTCGCCGAAAGATACGCTGGCTCCTGCCATTTCGAATACGGTACGTACCATAGTCGCGATGTCTTGTTTGGAAGACTCGATAGAGCTGCGCTGGCTTGTCTCGATACGGATGATGTTACCGGGTTTCATCTTTACGGATGCCAGATTGGTGGAGGTTTCCACAAGACCCGGAATATCCTGGCTCATGGCATATACTCCGTGTGGAGCTGCGTAAAGAGCCTGTAACAGACGTTTGGCAGTGTCTTTGTCGATAGCTTTGGCACGGGGATTTTCCGATTCGAGGGTAAACTGCAAATCGGGGTCTGCTACAGTATATTCGGCTTCCGCCTGGGCGGCGAATACATTCAAGTCGGTACGCAGTGCATGTTTGTCGGCTTCGGGGATGGCTATAACGGCATGTGCTTCGCGTGCAATGGCATTGCGCAGGTTGCCGCCGTCGATTTCGCAGAGATACATATTGTACTTCTTGAAAGTCTGGCTCAGGAAGCGGTTCAATAATTTGTTGGCATTACCGAGTCCTAAATGGATATCGCCGCCGGAATGTCCGCCTTTAAGTCCTTTTACCTGTACCTTGCAGCAGAAATATCCGGCAGGTACATCCACCTCTTTATAAGTGAATTCGGCTACGGAGTCTATGCCGCCCGCACAGCCGATGAACAATTCTCCCTCATCTTCGGAATCGAGATTCAGCAGGATGTCACCGCTCATGAAACCTTCCTGTAAGGCAAAGGCACCGGTCAGTCCGGTTTCCTCGTCTACGGTGAACAGGCATTCGACAGGTCCGTGTTCGATACTGTCATCGGCAAGGATGGCAAGTTCGGTGGCTACACCGATACCGTTGTCCGCTCCCAGCGTCGTACCTTTGGCTTTCAGCCATTCCCCGTCTATCTCGGTCTCGATAGGGTCGGTGAGGAAGTCATGCTTCACATCATTATTCTTCTCGCATACCATGTCTACATGCGACTGTAGCACAACGGTCTTTCGGTTTTCCATGCCCGGAGTGGCAGGCTTTTTAATCAGTACGTTTCCGGCTTCGTCCACCTTTGTTTCCAACTTATGTTTTTCTCCGAATGCTTTTAGAAAAGCGATAATCTTTTCTTCCTTTTTGGAAGGGCGCGGTACCTGGCAGATTTCCTCGAAATAGTGGAATACGCCAGCCGGTTTCAAATCTTTTTTTTCCATATCTTAATAGTTTATAGCAGCCAGGATACAAGTGAAGCGTATCCTGATCTTCTGTTTCTGAAATTCAAATCTTGTACAAATTAACCTCTTATTGCTAAATATGGTTAAATTAATTGGCTATTTTATTTCCCTTTCTCTTTTTTTAGAGTAAAAAAGGGTGCTTAGTCCAACCAAAGCCCTATATTTGCACCCACAAAACAGTGCTGATAAAAGTAAAAACAAATTCCAAATGCTTTTTATCGGACGATATTCTGTTTTGTGCAACAAATTTAATGGAAATGCTTGGTACATTATTGATAACTTTGTTAATAGTTGCTATTTGCATTGTTTTATTGGGCGTGAAGGTCTTTTTTGTGAAAGGCGGTAAGTTTCCTAACGGACATGTCAGCGGCAATAAGGCGATGCGTGATAGAGGAATCGGATGCGTGCAGTCGCAGGACAGGGAAGCACAGAAGAAAAGCCGCTTCTCTATCGATGAACTGGAGAAAGCCTTAAACGATAGTATGAACTAAATAAACTAAAAACAATATTTTTACAAATTATGAAGAGATTAAACTACCTCGTAAACGGTTTGGCAGCTCTTGCACTAATCGTTTTATTTTCTCAATGCGCCGGTAAAGCGGATAATCAGACGACTAATGCATCAGCACAGGCAGCCGGACTGTCCGGAATGAAAATTGCTTATGTAGAAATAGATACGCTTTTGGCAAAATATAACTACTGTGTCGATTTGAATGAGGCAATGGTGAAGAAGAGCGAAAATGTACGTTTGACTTTGAACCAGAAAGCCAAAGACCTCGATCGTCAGAAACAGGAATTCCAGACAAAAGTTCAGAACAACGCTTATCTGACGCAGGAACGCGCCCAGCAGGAGTATAACCGTATTGCCAAATTGGAACAGGATTTGCAGAACTTAGGTAATAAGTTGCAGGCTGAACTGATGAGCGAGAACGAAAAGAACAGCTTGCAGTTGCGTGATTCTATCAATGCTTTCCTGAAGGAGTATAACAAGACTAAGGGTTACAGTATGATTATCAGCAACACCGGTTTTGACAATCTGTTGTATGCCGACAGCATTTATAACATTACCCGTGAAATTTTGGACGGTCTGAATGCAAGATACTCTTCTCCGAAGAAATAAGTTGGAAAATAGTTGCGGAGTATTCTGTTAGCTTGGTTGATATAATGAGTTAAGAAGATAACCGTAATAAGTTTATATCATAAAGAAAGGAAGTTAATATCATGCTTGGCATGAAGTTAACTTCCTTTGTTATATTCAGTGGCAACTGTTTTACTTTACCTGTACGATATCATAATTCAAATCGCTTACAGCCTCTTGCAGGCTATCGTTTACCAGTCTTAATGTGGTGTCGTTTACAACCACGAAGTACACGGGAGAGTCACCGTTGTCGGGAGTCAGCTTATAGGCGGTTTTCTTATTATTGTTAACGTCTTTCTGAATAACCTGACGTTTTCCTTTGGAGGTGAAGGAGGTGTTTTTTCCCTGTCCTTCCGCATCCAGATAAGTTGTGACCAATGTATAACCGCTTTCACCGTTAGGACCTACACTGTCTACACTCAGCACATACTGGATACCCGGACCATCGGCAGCTGGAAGTATGCCTTCATAAACGGCTACAGCGGAAGAATCGTTGCCGGCAACAGTCATTACGCCTTCGTCCATGGTGTTGTTGTTTTGATTTCCTTTTGATTGGCAGGATACCAATGCAGCGGCAATCGCTGCAATCATCATTACTTTTTTCATTGCTTTAATGGTTTAAATTAATATAAAGAGACGCCGGTGGCGTTATTCTTCATCATTCCGTTTAATAACGAGCAGTTTGTCTACTCTGCCGCGGTCCATATCCATTATTTCAAACTCCAGGTTTCTGTAGCTGAAAATATCACCGGCTTTCGGGATGCGTCCTATAAGGAACATGGCGAGTCCGCTTAAAGTGGTAAAGTCCTCTTCCTTCAGGTCATCATAATTCAATATCCCCATTGCTTCCATAAAGTCATCTATATTCATCGAAGCTTCTACCAGCATGGAACCGTCGGCTCTGGTCACTATTTCCTCTTCTTCCGTTTCGTTCTCTTCCAGAATATCACCGAAGATACTTTCCGTCAAATCGTGCAGAGTGATAATGCCTTCTGTATTGCCATACTCGTCTACAACAACTCCGAACTTGTTTTTGTTCTTCTTAAATAGCTCTAAAACCTTTTTGGCATACAAACTTTCGGGAATAAACAAGGGCGGACGTGCAATTGTGCGAAGATTGAACAGTTGCTCACCACCCAACATCAAGATAATATCTTTTACAGAAACAACACCTATGATTTCGTCCTTGCCGTTTTCCACCAACAGATATTTGCTGAAGTGCTCTTCCTGGATAATCCGAAGCACTTCTTCTTGCGTGTCGGAGGGGTGCAATACGATTACATCGCGGCGGTGCGTCATCAGGTCGTTGGCACGTTTGTCCGAGAAGCGGAAAACATCACGCAGCATTTCAGTCTCTTCTTTGTCGATAACGCCCTGCTCGGAACTTTGATGCAAAATCATTTTCAGTTCTTCCTGTGTCATCTGCCGTTCTTCCCCGTCTTTCATGCCGATAAGCTTGTTTGTCAGTTTGGTTGAAGCACTGAGGAGGCAGACAAACGGATAGGATACTTTTGTCAGGATAATCATAAAAGGACTGAGCAGGGTGGCATAGCGTTCCGGATTGTTCAGTGCCATTGATTTTGGAACCAGCTCTCCGATAATGAGCGACAAATAGGTGATAACGGCTACTGTAGTAACCATTGCCAGGTCTTTGGCATACAATTCCAGGCCGGGAATCATGGCAAATAGCGGAGTTACATCATCGGCTATGGCTACGCCGCCATATGCACCTGATATGATACCAATCAGCGTAATGCCGATTTGAATGGTAGATAGAAATTTTTCGGGCTCTTCCAGTTGTTTCAAAACCCCTTTTGCACTTTTGTTTCCTTTGCTTACAAGAGTCTCTAAGCGTGCTTTACTTGAAGATACTAATGCAATTTCGTACATGGCAAAGATGCCGTTCAGGATAAGTAGAAATAGAATAATGATAAATTCCATGTTTGGATTACAAATTGTTTGTGTACAAAGATAATGTTTTTTGGATATTTATTATTAATATTGCCGTTCCTTAAGAAGATTAAACAAAATAGCATGAAAAACAAACTTTATCTGTTCGTATTCTTATTGCAAGTGCTGGCTTTAAGTGTACATGCCGCACGTGTAGACACTGTGTTTGTAAAAAGTCCTTCGATGAACAGGGAGGTAAAGGTGGTTTATATCCTTCCGGATAAGGCCGTTGCCGGAAATCCGCAAGCTTGTCCGGTAATCTATCTGTTGCACGGTTATGGAGGCAACGCACGTACATGGATGGGCGTCAAGCCGGAGCTGCCTCGGATTGCCGATGAAAAAGGTGTAATATTCGCATGTCCCGATGGTAAGAACAGTTGGTATTGGGACAGTCCCCGAAATTCCGCTTATCGTTATGAAACTTTCATCTCTTCGGAACTGGTGAAGTATACGGATGAGCATTATGCTACGATTCCCAAGAAGAGTGCGCGTGCCATCAGCGGTTTGAGTATGGGTGGACACGGTGCGTTGTGGAATGCCATCCGCCACAGCGACATATTCGGTGCGGCGGGAAGTATGAGTGGCGGAGTGGATATCCGTCCGTTTCCTGATAATTGGGAAATGAAGAAGCAGTTGGGCGAGCTTGCCGCCAATGAAGCGGTATGGGATAGTCATACGGTAATCAATCAGGTTGATAAACTGAAGAACGGCGATTTGGCTCTGATTGTCGATTGCGGTGAAAGCGATTTCTTCCTTGATGTGAACAGGAGTCTGCACAAAAGGTTGCTGGAGTGCAAGATAGACCACGATTTTATAACACGTCCCGGCGGTCATACCGGTACGTATTGGAATAATTCCATAGATTATCACATTCTGTTTTTCTGCAAATTCTTTAGCAGATGATTACTCAATCACATAGCTTACGGTACGGGTATAATCCGTGCCGTAACTGTTTATGACCTCTTTGCAGGAAGTCATGAGATTGCGTTTGTCAAAAGAGAAGATATAATTGGTGACCTCTTTATTTCCATCGGGGATAATCCGGTCTATTAAAATAGGAAACGGCTCTCCCAGGAATTTCCCGTATAGAGCGGCTGTATGTAGCGAAAGCGGATATAATTCGGCAAGAAACAGGCAAGGAACTCCTGACAGATTATTTATTCCGTCATTTGCCGGGGTGGTAGCCGTATATGCCTGCTCGTAAGTATCTGTCCTTTGTAGGATGCGCAATGCCTGATAGTTGCCGTAGTCTATGTCGATGGATGCGTATACGCCGTCATTGATGCTTTCGGTTATGTTTTTCAGGTAATATTTACCTTCCGGAGCGGTGAAATACGAGAAAGTATAGGTGCGGACTGTACCGTTTTCCTGTCGTGTACATGAGGTGGCGTATCCTTTGTCGTCCAGGATATAGACTGACACATTGCCGAAATTATCCGTTACTACAGCCTGATGTTCACTATAAGTTACTGATGCTGCGTTTTCAATGCACATCGGTTCGCCTTGAACCGAATAACTTTGTACGATAGTGCATCCGGTTAATTGTCCCTGACTGTATGAGTAGGTTTGAGTGGTGGTTACTGTAGGTACTCCCGCTTCATAGGCACTTTTTTCCGATAGTTGAATTTTGGAAAAGGGTACGACAGAGCGGTTTCCGTTGATGGTAGAGTCATTATTGTCTTCACAAGCTGTCATTACTGTGAGTACAACCGACAATGCAAAGACTATTTTTCTCATTATTTCCGTTGTTTAATTCATTGTTTCTGCTATTTGACAATCAACCCCTTGCGCAGGTTCTTTTGAGTGGTGAAACTCCGGACTATGGCAGTGCCTGTTTTTGGGGTCGGCAACTCGACAATTCCAGCTATGACTTGCAGGGCTGTATGGAGCAAAATTTCGTCAGGCTCGCCTAAAGGCAGATAGTATTGCAGGTAGGATGTTTCGTTGATAGCAATATCCGGCTTAAAGCCTGCACTATAGTCCGCTTCTCCGTTGGAGTTGAATACTTCGCATACGACCGGACGTACCGCCCAGGGGTATTTGGGATTGATGAAAGTTTCCGTAGCCACGTATTCTCCTTTGGTTGTCTGTCCGATGAGCACTACCTTCATATAGGGTTTCAGGCAGTTAATAAGCATTTCCGCTGCACCGGCAGTGGCTCCGCTTGTGATGATATAAACGGTGGGCAGATTCAGATTGACTCCGCCTTGCAAGAGTTGGGAGTCCAATATCAGGTCACGGTTTTGGGCGCTTTGCTTATCATTATATTGCAAGAAAGCAAAAGGGCTTTCCAATTTATCGGCAGGTACAAGGATATCTGCGAGAAGTTGTACGCATTCCATTTCTCCACCGGAATTATAGCGGAAGTCGAGTACGAGATTATTAATGCCGCGTTGCTTGCATTCTTGGGAGAAAGCACGTAACTCATTGTTGTACTTCTCACTCTGTTCCGCAGTGCCGGCAGTGAAAGAGTTGTATGCCAGATAGGCTATCTTGTAATCAGTGCCTTCCAGTTGTATAAAATTTGTGTCATAAATGGCGCTCTCCGTTACCGGACGGACTGCCGGGAGTGCAACATCTCCTGTTTCCTGTATGATTCCTACCTCTTTATCTTCTTCGTTTTCTCCGTTTTCCGTATCCCCCTCTGTGTCGCCGTTGTTCTCCTCTTTTACTATCACATACTTTCCGATGCGCAATGTTCGTGCACCGCCATCTATAAGCCTTTCTTCCGTCTTTTTGGTGATGGAGTCGCCGTCGACAAGCATTATCCAGTTGCCGCGTTCCAGTCCGGCATCCTCGGCGGGAGAGTTGTTTGCCACGTATGATACGAGGGCAGTATAGGTTGTGTCGCTGGTAGCCACTTTATATAATGTGTAGTCAAAACCATAACTTGGCAGCGGTGTATCCATTATTGAATCGACGGTGGAAAAACCTTTATCGTTTTTTGATAAGATACTCTTTAAGAAAGCGTCCGGAGCCTGAAAATAGTTCAGACTGTTGGCAGCCGGAATATCCTCGTACCATAAGTAGACTTCCCGCATCAGGCTGTCCATCCACAGGTCGCGCCCTGTCAGCGGATAGTATTCTTTCCAGCGGTCTTCTCCGCAGGAAAACAGGCTTGTCAGTGCAAGGAGTCCCAGTAAGGGAAAATATAACAGCTTCCTTATCTTCATCAGTCTCTATATCATTTGGTTTTCGTCCGCAAAAATAGCGAATACTTCTTGTATCTACCACAAATATGGTATAAAATTCCCTATTGTATGTCATAGCTTGCTTGGTTTTATCCCTCTATCTTTGCAACATCCGAGTATAAATCGGGGAGGATTGGAAACAGGCTTTTATCCTCTCATAAATACAACTGACAATGGACACAAAGAATTTACATTTTGAGACACTGCAACTTCATGCAGGACAAGAACAGCCCGACCCCGCTACAGATGCGCGTGCCGTACCTATTTATCAGACTACTTCGTATGTATTCCGCAACTCGGCACATGCAGCCGCCCGCTTTGCGTTGCAAGAGCCGGGGAACATCTACGGCAGACTGACGAATCCCACACAAGGAGTATTCGAGCAACGTATTGCCGCCCTTGAAGGAGGTGTTGCAGGGCTGGCGGTTGCTTCCGGTGCAGCGGCTGTGACCTATGCTTTCGAGAATATTACGCGTGCAGGTGACCACATCGTAGCCGCCAAAACCATTTATGGCGGAACATACAATCTGCTGGCGCATACATTACCGGCTTACGGTGTCACGACTACCTTTGTTGATCCGAGCGATTTATCCAACTTCGAGAAAGCTGTTCAGGAGAATACAAAGGCCGTATTTATCGAGACATTGGGAAATCCTAACTCCAATGTTATTGATATTGATGCTGTTGCCGAAATCGCTCATCGTCATAAAATCCCTTTGATTATTGACAATACCTTCGGTACTCCTTATCTGATTCGCCCTATCGAACATGGTGCTGATATTGTGATACATTCCGCCACAAAATTCATTGGCGGGCATGGCACTTCTTTAGGCGGTGTTATTGTAGATGGCGGCAAGTTCGATTGGGTTGCTTCCGGTAAATTTCCGCAACTGACCGAACCCGATCCGAGCTATCATGGCGTGCGCTTTACCGATGCGGCAGGTGCGGCTGCATATGCTGTCCGTATCCGTGCCGTTTTGTTGCGCGATACCGGATCTGCCATCAGTCCTTTCAATGCCTTTGTTCTTTTGCAGGGTTTGGAAACACTCTCTTTACGTGTGGAACGCCATGTGGAGAATGCGCTGAGAGTGGTGGAATTTTTGAAGAATCATCCTAAAGTGGCGGCTGTGAACCACCCGTCTTTACCAAATCATCCGGACCATGCGTTATACCGGAAGTATTTCCCGAAAGGAGCAGGTTCCATCTTTACCTTTGAGGTAAAGGGTGGAGAGAAGGAAGCTCAGACATTTATTGACAACTTGCAGATATTCTCATTATTGGCAAATGTGGCAGATGTAAAGTCGCTTGTCATACATCCCGCTACTACCACCCATTCGCAATTGAATGAACAGGAATTGGCAGAGCAGGGTATCAAGCCGGGAACGGTACGCCTTTCAGTCGGGACAGAGCATATAGATGACTTGTTGGATGATTTGTCCCAAGCGTTGGAGAAAATTTAAGTCCGGAACAAAAGAGCATTTCGTCCGATGAAACCATTTGTTCGTCGGATGAAATGTTAGATACATTATTAATATGAATATTGCCGTTTTATTATCCGGGGGTGTTGACAGTTCGGTTGTCGTACATCTCCTTTGTGAGCAAGGTCACCGTCCCTCTCTGTTTTATATAAAGATAGGAAAGGATGATGCCGAGTATATGGACTGTTCGGCAGAGGAAGACCTGGAGATGGCTTCTGCCGTAGCGCGCCGTTACGGTCTTTCGCTGGAAGTCGTCGATTTACATAGGGAGTACTGGGATAATGTAGCCGCTTATGCTATTGAAAAAGTTAGCCGCGGGTTCACTCCGAATCCGGATGTGATGTGCAACAAGCTGATTAAATTCGGTTGCTTTGAACAGCAGGTCGGCAGGCACTTCGACTTTACGGCAACCGGACATTATGCTACTACCGTTCTGCAGAATGGAAAGACTTGGCTGGGAACAGCCCTCGACCCGGTAAAAGACCAGACGGATTTTCTTGCGCAGATAGACTACCTGCAAGTGTCCAAACTGATGTTCCCGTTGGGCGGACTGATGAAACAGGAAGTGCGCGATATTGCTTTGAAAGCTCAATTGCCCAGTGCCCGAAGACGGGACAGTCAAGGAATCTGTTTCTTGGGACGGATTAATTATAATGACTTTGTCCGTCGTTTCCTCGGAGAAAAGGAAGGTCGGATTGTTGAGTTGGAAACGGGAAAGATACTGGGTACGCATCGCGGTTATTGGTTTCATACTATCGGTCAGCGTAAAGGCTTGGGCTTGAGTGGCGGACCTTGGTTTGTGGTTCGTAAAGATACGGACGAGAATGTAATTTATGTGTCGCACGGATATGATACGGAACTGCAATACGGACATGAGTTCTGTATGCAGGATTTTCATTTTATTACGGAAAATCCGTGGGAAGGCATTAAAGATGAGATTCCGGTTACGTTCAAGATACGTCATACTCCCGGATTTATCGGCGGCAGGCTGTGGCAGGACGAAACAGGCTATCGTATTGTTTCAGATGAGAAGTTGCAGGGCATAGCTCCCGGCCAGTTTGGCGTTGTATATGATGAGGCCGCCAAGCTTTGTATCGGAAGCGGGGAAATTAGATATAGTATTCCACCAAATCCACAATGCCCGCTTTCATAGCATATTTCGTAGCTTCGTGGGCATTGTTCACATTCAGTTTTCTGAAGATGTTCTTCCGGTGGCTGTTCACGGTATGGAAACTGAGGTTTCTTTCGGCTGCTATTTCTTTGGTCGTTTTTCCTAATGCAATCTCTTTCAGAATACTTCTTTCGGCAGGCGTCAGCAGAGCGTTTTGCAGAGCGGGGTGGGGAGCAGCCGACTGGTTATTTCCCGAGAGTAATAAGTTGCTGACGTGATTACATATAAAGCGTTCCTTACGTGAAGCGCATTGCAGTGCTGTGAGTATCTCTTCTTTGGAATTATCCTTCAGCACTACTCCGAACGCCATGCTGCTGAACAATACTTGTCGCAGAAAGCCGACGCTCAACTCATCGGAAAACAGTAACCAGTCCGCTGTTTTGAAGCGTTCGTGCAATACAATCAGTTCATCGGCGCCGGTAAAGTCAAACAGTGTATAGTCCAATATAACCACCGCTTCGGGATGTAACCGTAGCTGTTGTATAAGCTCCGCTTTATTGTCGGCTTCCAGCAGCAAGGCGGTGTCTTTCTGTTTGCTCAACAGAAACATCATGCCTGCTTTGGTTATATCTTGATTGTCCGCGATGATAAATTCTCTCATGATGAATATAATATATAAAACTCCGCTGCAAATGTACACTTTTTAAGCGATTTGCAGCGGAGTTGAGAATATATATATTGTAATAGGCCTACCAGGAACGTCCTTTAAAGATATTCGATTGGTTCAACGGCAGCAGGCTGCCACTTAAAGTCATAGTATTGGAGTTGAAGTTCGGGCTGATGGTAACGGTTGCATTATTGCCGCCGTTGGTCAGCGTAAGGAATATCTGTGCGGAGATGCCGATACCCTGGATGCTGAAATTGCAGTTGATGTTGCCGCGTTTGTCGGTAGACATTTTCATGTCCGATACCGTTCCGTCCACTGTTACGCCGCCGATACCGTTAGGACCGGGATAAACCGTGTTGAAAGCCACCTGTACCGTACCGCGTGCCTGATTTACCAATACGAAGTTTGTGTTGGAAGTGACGAAAGCCGTCTGCCCGTTGCGGAACATTACCTGGTTGGCTTCCAATACAAACTTCTGTGTTTTCAGCGCTGCTACGGCATCATCGTAGGAAACGGCGTCGGCTGCCTGCTGTTCCGCTTTCAGGCGTGCGCGCTCTGCGTCTCTTTGGGCTTTGCGGTCTGCACGGCGTTGTGCGTTACTCTCTTGTGCATACACGGTGGTTGTCACCATGCTCGTCAATACTAATGCTGCTAATGCAATAAACTTTTTCATACTTAATTTTTGTTTAGGTTTAAATTATATTGTTCGTTATAAGTTTATTGCAAGAACAATGCCCATCCGCGATTGTTCACTCTCTTTTTTAATTTTATGAGATTTAAGGAGTCGGCGGCGGGGTTATGAAGTTATTTCCTTTTCACTATCTTATATCCGATTGCCGCAACGAGTATGCTCATTAGCGGGCTGATGAGGTTGAAGAAACAATAAGGGAGATAGGTCAGTGTGGGTACGCTCAGAATGGTGGCCTGAGTCATTCCGCACGTGTTCCACGGGATGAGGGCTGAGGTTACGGTAACGGCATCTTCCGTGGTGCGGCTCAGCAGGCGGCTTTCGTATCCTTTCTTCTCGTAGATGTTGCTGAACATGTTTCCGGTAAGGATGATGCTGATGTATTGGTCGGCTGTGGCAAGATTGAGAAATATTCCCGAACCGACGGTGGATGCTACCACACTGACCGTATTCTTCATGAACCGGACGAATACGGAAGTGATGCTTCCCAGCATGCCGCTTGCCGTCATTGCTCCACCGAAACACATGGCGCAGATAATGAGCCATATCGTGTTCATCATTCCCGCCATGCCCCGTGTGGCAATCAGCTCTGTCAGCATGGCACTGTCACTTTGCAGGCTGGTACTGTCGTACAGGCTCATCATTGTTCCTTCAAACAAATCATTGTTTCCGGAAATCTCGTGCAGCAGTTCGGGCTGGAATATAATGGCGAAAGTTGCAGCCAGCAGCGTGGATAGAAACAGGGTGATGATAGAGGGTACTTTACGTGCAATCAATATCCCCGTAACCACCGGAACAATCAGCAGCCACGGCGTAATGTGGAATCTGGCATTCAGCGATGCGGTAAACTCGGCTATCTGCTCCGTACCGCTGGTTTCGCAGGCAAATCCCATTACCGTAAAGATAACCAGCGTAATGACTAGCGACGGAATGGTGGTAATCATCATGTAGCGGATATGGCGGAACAGCGGAGTGTCCGTGACGGATGCGGCAAGTACCGTTGTATCCGACAGCGGCGATACTTTATCGCCGAAATACGCTCCCGAAATAATGGCACCTGCAATCCAGCCCTCTTCAAACCCTTGCGCCTTGCCTATTCCCAGAAGGGCGATGCCGATAGTGGCAATGGTGGTCCACGAACTTCCCGTCATGATGGACACCAATGCGCAGATAACGCAGGTGGAGGTGAGGAAGAAGTCCGGATGTATAATCTGCATTCCGTAGTATATGAGAGTAGGGACTACTCCGCTAATCATCCATGCGCCGCTCAGCGCACCGATAATCAGCAGTATGATAATGGCGGAAGTCACTCCCGCCACATTGTTGGTAATGGCTATTTCGTAATCTCTCCAGGGAATCCGGTAGAAAGCTACGCCTATAAAGACGCAAACGGCTGTGGTGGTGAGCAGGGATATCTGGCTTCCGCCGCTCAAAGCGTCACTGCCGAAAGTGCGGATGGTGGCAAACAGCATTCCTATTAAGAGGACGATGGGGAGAAAGGATACAAGAGGAGAAGGAATTTTCTTTGTTGTACTCATGCGATAATCTTACTGTAAATATGACGTGACAAAAATACAACAAAACTGCCTAATACCTTTCTATTTTCCTTTTCTGCCAATAAATATTATCAATTCTTTGCGTTTACTTGGAATTTTGATAGTATATTTGACTTCCCATTGATGCTTTTGAATATATAAGACTTATGAAAAAGAAATCCCTTTCCACCGATAAGAAAGTCGTTACTTTTGGTGAAGTTATGCTACGGCTTACAACGCCCGGTTTCCGCCGCTTTTCGCAGACTAATGAATTTATTGCTACATATGGTGGCAGTGAGGCTAATGTGGCAGTGTCTTTGGCGCACTTCGGCATTCCTACGGAATTTGTTACCCGTCTGCCCGATAATGCCGTGTCGCGTGCATGTATCAATTCGCTTCGTGCCAGTGGGCTGGGGACGGACGGCATTGTATTTGGCGGTAAACGTTTGGGATTGTATTATCTGGAATGCGGCGCAGCTTTCCGAAACTCCAATGTGGTGTACGACCGCGAGGGTTCTTCTTTCGCCACTCTTCGTCCGGGTATGATCGATTGGGAAACCATTTTTGCCGATGCAGGCTGGTTTCATTGGTCGGGCATTGCTGCAGCCCTTTCGCAAGAGGGGGCCGACGCTTGCCGGGAAGCGCTTGAAATAGCCGACCGTATGGGGCTTACCATCTCGTGTGACTTGAATTTCCGCAAGAAACTTTGGAACTACGGTTGTACTGCTGCCGAAGTGATGCAGCCGTTGGTGCAGTACAGCGATGTCATTTTCGGCGCAGAACCTGAGTATCAGGAGATTCTCGGCATACAGCCCGTAGGATTTAGAGCTGTTGATGCCGCCGATGTTTCTTTTGAGTCTGATTTGCCATCTTTCGAGAAGTTCGGACAAGAGGTGGAGCGACTTGTCCCTCGTTGTCAAAAAGTGTTTCTGGAATTGCGTAATTCCATAACATCCAATCATAACGTGCTTGCTGCTGTTCTTTATTCCGATGGCACTTTGAAGCATACAGGCATTTATGATATTGAACATGAAACAGACCGTGTAGGCGCTGGTGATGCTTTTGTGGGTGGTATGATATACGGTCTGATCACTTATCCGGATGATGACTGGAAGGCATTGGATTTTGCTCTTGCCGCTTCCGCATTAAAAAATACCGTTTATGGAGACTTCAATCTGGTGACGGTGGATGAGGTGGAAAGCCTGATGAATGGAAATACATCGGGACGGGTATCGAGATAAGAAGAGGAAATATCGACAGACAATAGCCCCTTTCGCTGTTCCGTATGAGGGTGTCAAAATACATTTAATGATTTTTTTAGGCACGGACTTACATGGATTTCACGGAAAAAGAATAAAGAAAATCAGTGTTTTCCGTGTAATTTGTATTTCCGTGAAATCCGTGTAAGTCCGTGCCTAAAAAATCGTAAGCGAATTTTAGTTTTGACATACCCTCTTAAAAGTGAAAGGGGCTTTGGAGTGTGTTTTTCAATAGCTGTTTATACTTCTGCCGCAGTTTCCGTTGCTTCCGGCTGTGCTTCTGCCGTCAGGTTGCGGTAAATGACAGCGGTACATCCAAGTGCTGCCACAGTGTATACAATGGCGATGATGAAGAGAAGGAGCATTGCAAATCCGCCGCTTGCTATGTTGAAGATAATCATCATAAGGACATAGAAAGCCAGTCCCAACAGGAATGATACGCCGAAGATAGTCCATTTGTAACCGTAAGTGGCTTTGTTGCTTCGAATCATGGCTTCGCCCGGAGCCACGCCTTTATCGAGTAAGATGTAGATTGCGAGCGACCAGCCTATGGATATGATGATCCCCGGTATAATCATGAAAAACAAGGCGGGAATAATGGCAAGGTACATCAAGCCTATCAAGGTAAAATATTCTCCCATGTACTTACGGTATTTCCCGTCGAAGATGAATAAAGGGGAAATAACCTTTCCTTTGCTCAATTCAATGGGAATGGTGTTCATAGCGATGGTTGTGCCTACATTCAGGTAAGGAATCCAAATGGTGAGCAGCCAGAGAACAGTAGCTCCCAACATGGATACTGCATTTTTAATGCCTAAGCCGATACCTTCGGAAAGAACCCCTGCCACTGTGATTTTCTTGTGTGTTTCCATAATTAGATGATTTTAGATAAATGTTTATTAATTAAATCTGTATTCGACAAATGTATAATAATTATGGAGAAAATCAAAGCAATTTGAAATTTCTTTTTGTGTTTTCCATGAAAAAATATCAAGGGAATAGGGCATGCTGTTGCTCTTTGTGGCAGATGGTAATCAGAAGAGACAGTAGGGTCAGCACCGTGCCTATGCCTGCTACTCCTGCCCAGCCCCAGGCCTGCCAGCAACTGCCGGCGAGGAAGGTCCCCAATGAACCGCCGGTGAAATAGGTTGTCATGAAAATAGTGTTTACCCGGTTGGATGCCGAAGGGCATATATCGAAAATGCTCGTTTGGTTACTGAGCTGGATGCACTGCATGCCGATATCTATCAGTAGCACGCCGGCGATGATGCCGGCATAGGTGTTGCCGCAGAAATAGAGCGATGCCCATGCCAGTAGAATCAGACCGCAGCCGATAAAGTTGAAGTTGCGTATTCCTACTTTTTTCACATATTTCCCTACGAGGGATGCGGTAGATGCACCTGCTATTCCGCACAGTCCCAAAATGCCGATAACATCACTGTCGGCATAGAACGGGGCTTGTCCCATTTTGAATGCGAGGCACGACCACATCGCGAGGAAAGAGCCGAATGCAATGCCTGCGCGTATGGAGTAGATGCGCAAAGACGGATAGTCTTTGATAAGGGAGAACAGGGATTTCATCAAATCGCCATACTTTCCCCGGAATGTAGGCTGTATGTCCGGCAGTATTTTCAGCACGGCAATGGCGCACAGCAGCATCATGCCTGCCGCAATGAAGTACATTTCGCGCCAACCCAGCACTTCGCCGACAAACCCGCTGACGACGCGCGAGGCGAGTATGCCGGTGAGCAGACCGGATATGACGATGCCTACGTTGCGTCCTTTATTCTCCGGACGGGAAAACTGGGAAGCTATCGGCACGAAGATCTGCGGTATCATGGAGCAGATTCCGGTGATGAGCGAAGCTCCCCATATGATGTAGATGTCGGGGGCCGCACCTATGGCGATGAGCGAGAATATCAATAAGGTAAAGTTTGTCAGGATAATCATTTTCCGCTGGTAGAGGTCGCCCAATGGCACGATGAACAGCAAACCGATAGCATAGCCCACTTGCGTTATCATGGCGATAAGGTTGGTTTTGAACTCGGACACGCCCAGCTCGTGGCGTATTACGTTCAGTAAGGGTTGGTTATAGTACAGATTGGCTACAGAGACACCTGCCACGATAGCAAGCGTCCAGAGTATATGTGCCGGGAGCCCTCCGTTTTCCTTTAATTCCGTTTTCATGCGGCAAAGATAGTGAAAGGCGAGAGCAGAGGCAAGTGAAAACACAGTTTTCAAACTTGACTGTGCTGAGCCGCATTCTATCTTCATATAAAGATAGTGAAAGGAAAATAGATGTTTTGCCAGTTGGGATTTTTTGTTTCCCGTAATGAAACTAAGTGTTTTTCCACAGTTTGCAGAGGTAGCGAAAACCAATTAACAATCAAATAGTTATTGATTTCTGTTTTTGGTTGTTGGTAGAGAAAGCGAGCATTATAGGGCATGTTTTGCTGCGACTTCCGTTACTTATCCGTTACCTTGCAAATACGGATATTTCAAGGGATATAAACAATTATTTTTCAATGCATTGCGTTACTTTTCATAACTTCAAAAAGCTCGATATTTATTAATTTTGTAACTAAAAGAAGTGAGTTTATGAGAAGTACATTTTCCGTGTTGTTTTACACCAAGAACCAATCATTGAAAGACGGTAAGGTGCCCATTATGGGACGTATAACCATCAACAAGACCACCGCCTGCTTCAGTTGCAAGCGGGAAGTTTCACTGGCATTATGGGATGCCAAGGCCAAGAGGGCGAAGGGAAAATCCGATGAGGCCAGACGGCTGAACCAGGAACTTGACAATATCAAGGCCCAGATCACAAGGCATTACCAGTATGTCTGTGACCATGACAGCCTGGTGACGGCTAAAAGTGTCTACAACCGCTATCTTGGTTTCGGAGACGATTATCACACCCTTATGGGACTGTTCAGGGAACAGCTTGCCTCCTACAAGGAAAAGATAGGCAAGGAAAAGGCGGCAAGCACCTATCGCGGGTTGGTGGCCGACTACAAGAATCTGCTGCTTTTCCTCAAAGAGAAGAGGCGCATCGAGGATATAGCCATCGCCGACCTTGACAAGAAGTTCATCGAGGACTATTATAACTGGATGCTCGGGACATGCGCCCTGGCGAACTCGACGGCTTTCTGCCGGGTCAACACCCTGAAATGGCTGATGTATACCGCCCAGGAAAGAGGCTGGATAAGGCTTCACCCGTTCATTGGTTTCAACTGCCTGCCCGAATACAGGCGGCGCTCTTTCCTCACCGAGGAGGACTTGCAAAGCATCATCCATGTCAAGTTGAAATACAAGCGCCAGCGGGCCATCCGTGACATGTTCCTGTTCATGTGTTTTACAGGTTTGGCGTATGCGGATCTGAAGGAGATCACGTACAAGAATATCCATACGGATTCCGATGGTGGTACATGGCTGATGGGTAACCGTATAAAAACGGGCGTGGCCTATGTGGTGAAGTTGCTTCCTATCGCCATCGAACTGGTCGAGAAGTACAGGGGGGACAATGAAAAGAAAAGTTCGCCTGACAAGGTGTTTCCCGTAGGCGAATACCAGGCCATGGTATCCAGCCTGAGGGTCCTGACCAGAATATGCGGCTGTTCGACCGGGATAACCCCGCACATCGGACGCCACACCTTTGCCGTTCTGGCCATTTTAAAGGGAATGCCGTTGGAAACCTTGCAGAAGGTATTGGGACACAAGTCCATTCTTTCCACCCAGATTTATGCCGAGCTGATCAATCCGAAAGTCGGGGAAGATACGGACAAGCTGTGCATGAAGATCGGTGACACATACCGGCTGGCCAACTAAGCTCCGAAACTTATATAAAAAACTCCTTCAGCCTCGAATCCGGCCGAAGGAGTTTTTTTGTTCAGAATACGCGCCGTTTGTTTATCTGGCATATCGCCTGAAGTCCTTGTAGTTTTTTTTCAGTACCTCGTACAGTCCGCTTTCCGGGTATAGCAGCTTGCCTCCTGCGGCGGTAATGGAAGTGTACGGGATTGCCTTCTCGTCCCTGAGTGCCTGAAGCGTCCTTCTGGATACATGCAGTTTCTCGCAGACTTCCTCTCCCGTTAGATAATGCTCGTCGGCTATGCCCGGACGGATTCGAGCTGTCGCGTTTTCCAGTGCCCTTCCACATCTCTTGATCCATCCGGTGAGTTCCTTGAACTCCTCCGAATCCCTGGTAATGATTTCCGCCATCTGTTACTTTCTGTTTTTGATTAGTCCTTCTTCCAGGATTTGCTGTATGTCCGTCTCACGGTAAAAATATTTTCCGCCGATATGTGAGCAGGGGACCAGTCCCCTGTCACGGTAAGCCTGGAGACACCTCTTCGAGATTCCCAATGCCAGGCATACCTCCTGCGCGTCCACCCATTTATCCGGGACAGGTGGAGCCATTTTCCGGGCGAGATCCTCCACTTGTACGGACAACGTGCTGAGCTGCCGCTTTAATTCCAGATAAGCGCTTGTTTCGATAATTGTCAGTTCCATATTTATTTTTTTAGTGATTTCGGGTGCAAGATAGTGAAGAAAGAGGGATGTTACTTTCCTGTGTCATGCATTGTCATGTATAGTCACTAATAGTCATATGCTTTTCTGGAAGCCCGTCGTGAAACACTATACCCTTTCCAATCCTTGACGGGAAGATTATCCGGACGATATTTCGTGATTTTTAGAATAATTCCTATATTTGGAACGAAAATATGAGTTTGGGAAAAGAAGGAGTATTTTTCCTTCTTTCTTGAGATATATAGACATAACGTTCGCAGAACGTCCTAAAAGTGGGATCTGGTAAATTTCAAAAGAATAAGGGACTTCTGTGTAAGGCTATGCTATGCATTGTCATAGCGTGGCTTGCACAGCCTTTATTCTTAGCTTTACCAGAGCTCCACTTTTAGGCTGGGCAAGGCCGCGCTTTTTTTGCTCCTGCCTGCGACATAAAAAAATCAGCTTATGGCAAAGATTCAGCTTATGGCCTTTCTCTCCCTTGACGGCTGCCTGTTGGAGCGGCAGTTCCTCTCCGCGTTGCAGGATTCCCGGGACAAATACGGTATTACCAGAATCAGGAAGAAGGCGGTACGGCACCTTGAGGAACCGGTATCTTTCGTCTCGCTCTCCCGATGGAAAGAGGAAGGGGACGGTATCGCTCTTGTCGAGGCCTGCCCTGATACACTTCCGCTTGTTGACAGCCTGCTCAGGTTCTGGATGGTGGACGAGATGGTGATCTATCTTATCCCGAGACTGCAGGGAGGTATCAGGCTGTTCGGAGACGCCCTTGCGCCTTCCGTTTGGAAATTGACTGGAAACAGACATTTCGATACGGGTGTCTGCCGTCTGGATTATTTACATACAGGATATTGAATGGCGATTGCGGTAGGATCTTCCTCATAGCGTACCCCAAGGCCCAGCCTGTTCATTCCCTTACGGACAATAACTCCTTGCCATCGGCAAGGAACTTTCCCGTGAGCGGGCCGTTGGCTTTTTCCGCTCCGTCACTTTGGGAAAGGAAATCCAACGTTCACTCAGTGGAAACTACCGTCGGTACGCATCAGGTGGTAACGTCCGAGACGCCTCGAATGACATATGGATTTCCCTTACAGTATCGGTCCTGTTACAGCTCCCGCTTGCTGTCGCCCTTGAATGTAAGCTCCACCTTGTAATTCTCGTCCATTCTGAGCGACGCCTCATAGGGTTTTCCCGCCTTGGTGGTGAATTTCAGGAAGGGGGTAGCTTCCCATGCCATCAGCCGTGTCATCTCTTCGTCTGTCATCTCCCGTCCGTTGAACATACGCGGAAGATGGAACGCGCAGTCGGGATCTTCGCATTTGGCCACCCTGTCGTAGAGTGTCACTTTGCCTGTCCCACATTTCGGGCAGGCGCACCTTGTCACACCCGGGTTCCCGACCTGCAGGGCGAGCAGTTCCGACACGATCTTCCGTGCATACTCATGGACACCCTTCATGAACTTTCCGGCACTGAGCCTTCCTTCCTCGATTTCACGCAGCGCCTCTTCCCAGGCTGCCGTCATAGCCGCATCGGCGATCAGCTTGTCTCCTACGATGCCGTATATCTCCAGCCCCTTCTTGGTCGGGATGAGACGGTTTCCGATACGCTCTACGTACCGTCGTGCCACCAGCAAGTCAATGATTCCTGCACGGGTGCCCGGTGTCCCGAGCCCGCACCTCTCCGTCATTTTCTTTTTGCTTTCACCGTCCGCCGTGCCGCCGGCGTTTTCCATGGCAGCCAGCAGTCCGGCTTCCGTGAATGGTGGCTGCGGCTTTGTACTGTCTTCCAGTATCTCTGTTTCCAATACCGCCAGCGTCTCTCCCCGATGGAACTGCAGCAGGGATTCGCCTTCTTCCGCCATGTCCGGTCCGTTGTAAATGTCCCGCCATCCCGGATACTTCACCCGTGAGGTTTCGGCCTCGAATACCATTCCGCCGTAATCGGCCCTGACACGTATGGCCTCCTTGACGCATCCTTCGGAAAATGCTTCCAGCATCCTTCCGGCGATCAGGGAATAGATGTTCTGCTCGTCCGGGGAGAGTCCTTCGGGCATCTCTCCCGTGATGAGAAGGGCATGGTGTCCTGCTACGCTGTCCCCGTCCACCGCATGAGGGTTCAGTCCTTTCCCGAGCAGCCTTTCCACGTGCCTTCCGAAGCGGGGATGCCCTTTAAGGGAGGCGACGAGCGTGGGTGCCTGCTTGAATATGTCTTCCGGAATGTGGCGGCATCCGGTTCTCGGATATGAGACGCACCCTCTTTCGTAGAGCCTTTGGACGACGGCGAGTGTCTGTCCGGCTGTCATGCCCAGGCGTGTATTGGCTTCCCGCTGCAGGCCGGTCAGGTCATGTGGCAGAGGCGGCTCCTCCATGATCTCTTTCTTTTCCACGGCAAGGACCGTACAGCGGCCTTTACCCTTCAGGCTGGCCCGGGCTTTTTCCGCATCCTCTTTCCTTTCATACCGGAGGGGACACGTGAAAAGCACTTTCTGCCCGTCCTTGCAGACACCGGTCTGCAGATGGAAACAGCTCACGGGCACAAAATCCCTGTTTTCAAGATAACGGCGGCAGACCAATGCCAGCGTGGGAGTCTGTACCCGTCCGAGCGAGTGGTTGCCCATGCCGGCAGCTATCCCCAGGGCGATGCTTGCGTTCACGCCCAGTATCCAGTCCGCTTCCCTGCGTGCCCTCGCCGCCAGGGCGAGGTTGTCGAAGTCACCGTCCTCTCTCAGATTTTTGAAACCGTCCAGGATGGCCTTTTCCGTCAGGGAGGATATCCACAGGCGCAGGGCCGGTTTACGGTAACCGAGATAGTCCAGAAGATCCCGGCTGACCAGTTCTCCTCCACGCCCCGCATCTGTGGCTATGACAAGCCCGTCGGCGTTTTCAAGCAACCTACGGAGCACTTCCAGTTGCCGGGTGGCTACCGGGTCGGTGACATACCCCTCCTCCGTCCTGACTTGTCTGACAACGAGGCGGAACGGGACCGGAATGAGGGGAAGCGCCTGCCGTTCCACACGGGCGGGTCCGTAAGCGGACGGCGGTGCCTGTGCCAGCAGGTGGCCGTAAGTTCATGTGACGGCATACCCGTTGCCGTAAAGATATCCTTCCGCCTTTTCACGGGCGCCCAGTACGGAGGCGATGCTCCTTGCCATGGCTGGTTTGTCTGTAAGTACGATTCTCATAATTTTTGTCTTTATCAGGTGAATAATTGGTTACATGCTCATGCCTTTGTTTTTGGCCTTTGTCTTTTTGACTTTTGCGTTCCGGACCGTTCTTTTCTCCTTTACGGTACCCCTTCCGTTTTTTTCCGCCTTTTCGGAGAGCGGTACGGCATCTTCCGTCCCATGGGGAACGGAAGGGGCCTTCGGGCTGTCGGGCCGGCGGGCGGGAAGCATGTCATACCCGCCCGGGCCGGCATCCAGCCTCACGTGTTCCAAGGGACGCAGATATTGTAGCCCTTTCCCGCCAGAGGTGAACTCGTAGATGACCGTCTCCCTTCCTTGCAGCAGGCTTTCGTAGTTCTGGTAATACAGGCTCTCCGGCGGCACGCCGTTCTGCCGCAGCATCCCGCAGATCCCGTCCGGGCAGAGGGCGCCGAACCGCCTGTCATGGGGAGCCATGAATATATACCTGTAGGTGGAGAGCAGCAGCCTCTCCGTGAGCAGGCTGGGACAATGCTCATAGCCGGTCATCCGGTTTATCATCCTCCCGACACGGTCCAGCCTTTTGGCAAGGTCACGGGGCCTGGAATGCAGCGGGATGCTCCCCAGCTCTTCCAGCGAGAGGTTGATACGGCCGATGACCGCCCTTTCCCAGTCCGCTGTCAGGTCCGCGCGGTTCTGCCGGAAGTTGTCGCGGAGAATCCGCAGCGGGTTTCTGGTGCCGAGGAACAGCCTGACACGTTTTCCGAGGGTCGGTTCCCTGAGGTTGGACGCGCTCCAGCGGATGACGTTGAAGCGGTAGGCGTCCATGAACTGCCGCAGCGGGTTACGGTACGAGAAGATGTCCCTCAGTGTCCGCATCAATGCCCGTCGGCCGACAGCGCGGCGGCCCATGTCGACGGCCTCTTCCGAGGTAAGTGGTTTGTTGGTTGCCATATATGCTTGCAGTTTACAGTTTTACTTGTCTTCCTTCGGCATGTTTCCGTTTGGAAGAGGGTTGTTTTCTCTTTTTGCCGGTATCGGCCGCCCCCGGGATATCCGCCGGACTCTCCAGCATGCGTGATATCCTGTCGGCATACCTTGTTTCCGACCGTGGCATTCCTGTCCGGACTCCCTCCCTTGCCAACAGGGCGGCGGCGATCTTCCTGGAAGTCTCCCGGAGCTCCGCCATCCTCTCCCCGAGGGGAAAGTCCGGATGGAGCTCCTTTTCCCTGGATAGCCTTCCGAGTTCTTTTTCCACGGAGGCGAACTCCCTCCTGTAACGGAACGGCTCCTCCAGCGCCAGGTGGGCGTATCCCTTTTCCGCGATGTCCTGCAATGTCATGATATCCAGGTTGCGTCTGGAAAGTTCCAGGGAGCCGGCCGTAACGAACCTGTCGAGGTTGGCCGCCGTGGGCGAGAGGTCGAAGGAGGCTACCGGACGGTAACTTCCGAACACTTCCAGTCCGGGCTGGGAGGCGGGGAAGCTCCGTCCGGGCTGCCGGGACATCTCCATCAGCCGTTTTGACGAGGTCTCGATGCGGAATATGGACAATGTCCCCGGTCCCTTTCCACAGGGGGAGTAGAAATTGTCGGCTATTACCTGCAGGTACTCGTGCAGGTGGCGCGGGCCGTGCAGCCCCCTGTTGAACACCCTGACGCCTTGGTCCGTCTTTACGGCGGTCACGAGGAACCGGGCGCTCCTTCCTTGAAGGATACGTTCCCGTGCGGTCTCGTATGCCACGAAGTCTTTGTAGCCTGGCGAGTGTTCCAGCCCTTCCAGGTTCCTGCGGTCCGTTTCCACACCGTGTGCCTCCAAGTAGGCGGCCCGTCTCAGCGGGACGGAGTTGCCGTCCGTGATCCCGCCGTTTTCGATGATGAAACGCCATGCCTGCCTGGGTTCCTTCTCCTGCAGTCCGCTGACAGGGGGCAGCTCCTCTTTCCGGATGCCGGCATAGAAGAGCAACAGGTTGTCGGGGATGCCTCGGGCTTCCTCGAGTACGGCTTTACGTGCCGCTTCCTTGACGAACCGGATGAAGGGGTTCCCGCTCCGGGGCGTATGGTCCGTTATCATGAAGGAGGCTATCCGGTTGTCCGGACACAGTTCCAGACAGAAGTCCTTCAGCCCTTCTTTTTGGGGACGCGTTCTTTGCAGTCCCAGCTTTTCCAACCACGAGGCCATATTATCTTCCTATGTTAGTTCTTTTACCTGTCTTTTCCGGTTTCTTTTCCCGCCTGCGCCTCGTATCCGGGGTGGGCGAATATCCTCGCACGTCGTATTCGTTCTGCAGGATGCGCCGTGCCGTATCGCTGACGGCTTGTCTCATGGAATTCCCCAGCAGCGTGTCCGCCTGTGAGGAGAGGAAGGAATGGCTCATCTGCGAGCGCAGGGAGGAAAAGCTGCAGGAATGCCTGAAGTTCCTGTTTTCCGGTATCTCGTCAAGATCCCCCGTCCTGCACAGCCTGTCCAGTATGCCGATGTTGAAGGGTGTCTCATTTTCCATGAGCTTGAATGTCTTCAGCATCTCCCGGTATCGGGCGAGGTCTGGGGACATGTCGCACTCCACGGCGGGCTTGCATCCCCGCAGGATATCCGCCCGGAGGAATTCCGCCCTGGCGGGGATGAAACTGCACCTGTCGTCGGGGGCAAACATCCTGCCGCACTCCCGCGCCTTTTCCACCAGCCTTGCGTTGTCCGTGCTGAAATAATAGACGCCCAGTTTGTCGGTATTTCGGTGTATCGGGCTGAAGAAGTTGTCCGCATTATACTGGAGATAGCTCTCCGCCCGTTCCAGTCCCCGGCCTGTGTCGTCGAAGAGCAGCACGCCCTGTCCGGTCTGTATGGCCGTAAGCACACGGTTGCCGGTATCCTTCTCGCGGCTTTGGTGGAAGTCGTGGTAGGCTTCCAGCAGCCTGCCCGCCCTCCCGTTGTGGAGCGTCCGTTCAAGCTCGCCGACGATAAAGTCCCGGCTGTCGGTCCTCCTGTAAGGGTCGGCCGTCTCATGGACAAATCCGATATCCCGCAGCCTCTGGTGGTCGTCGGAGGGCCACGCGCCTCTGTCGATTATATCCCGCACAAGGGATTCCACCCGGTTCTTATCCCCATCGGCGGCCTCGATGCAGTAGATACTTTCCTCGGGCAGGTAGGCCCCTTTCAGCTGTTTCCTGACCTGGCTGAAGCAGAACTCCCCGAACCGGCGGTCCAGGTCATTTGCGTCAGAAGACAGCATCCGGCAGTATTCCAGGTTGTTCCTGCCGTTCAATATGAATCCGATATACATGGTGGTACTGTTTTAATTTATAATTTTCTGCCGGAAGGCTTCCGTCCGGTCCTTTTCCTTTTCTCTGGTAACTCCTCACACTGCCCTGCCGGATGACGGATGCCGTCCTTTACCCGGTAGGTCCTGACAGGGAACGGTTCACCGGATACCAGTAATTTGTGCTGTATGAAATCCGCCATGCAGTAGAGCAGGTGCCGTGAGGCGGGGCGGTCATTCTCCGGAAGGTACAGGGCGTGGCCTTCGGAGAGCACCCTGAACTGCTCGTTCTCCAGCTTCACGTTTCCCACGAGCAGGGCGGTGTCGGGATTACTGAGGTATTTCTCCAGTGACCGGTGCCCCCTTACGTCAAAGTCCCGGCGGAGGATATCGTCCGCCTTTTTCCTTATCTCGGATGAAAGTTTCCTGAAAGCCTGCGGGTCAAACAGCTCGGCGGCTTTCACCTGCGTCACCTCTTCGAACCGTTCGGCCAGGGGAAGCAGCTCCCTGTAATAGGTGAACGGCCGGTCATGGATATTCATGTAGCCACGCTCCCTGATCGATAGCAGGCGGTATATGTCCTCGTTCTCCGCTCTGGAGGAGAGTTCAAAACCCGTATATCCCTTCACTTTGGAGAACAGCCCCCGGTATTCGTCGGCTGTCGGGTTCATCGCATGGTAGAGCCTTGGCTCGAGGCTGTCGACAAACCAGGCGGGGAGGGCCTTCAGTGGAATGTATTCCGCCTTTCCCGTCCCTTCCCGGCAGGACATGCCATGTCCGCCGCCGTTGATATGGTGCATCAGCTCCCTGCGCCGCCCGGAGTACTCGTAGATCTCCAGCGCCCCGTCATGGGCATGCGGTTCGAAGTACCTGTCAGCGGCACGCTGGAGATATCCCCTGAGGGCCTCCTCACCGGCCTTGTTGCCGGAGAACAGCAGGTAACCGTGATTTCGGAGCACCACTTTCAAGGGTGCGGTCCTGTTGCTTTTTTCCATTGTCATATGTTTCTTATTTTACATTTTGGGACGTGTCCCGGTCCTTTTACGTGTTTTTCCTGGCGGGCTGTACAGCCTCTTCTCGACCTCCGGTCTGATCCTGACGGTTTTCCGGTCCACAGGCGGGTTGCCGCCGAAGATGATCCGGTCCGTAGCTTGGTCCACCCACGCGTAGGCATGCGAGGGGTTGTTCCCGCTTTCGTGCGGCAGATACAGCCCGAGGCCCTCTTTCAGTACGCTCCTGTGAGGTCCGTAGAGCGGGACTCCTTCCAGGATGACGCGCTCCGCCGGGTCGTCCAGTATTCTCCCGGCCGTCCGGTGTCCTCGGACATCATAGGCGGAGTCCATCAGTTTCTGCAGCTGCCTCCTGGTCTCGAGGGTCTGCAGTAATTCCTCCCTGTCGCGGGCAGATTTTGCGGGTATCCGTTGTAACTCCTCCACCCGGCGGTCATAACGCTCCAGGGCATCCAGGGTGTCCGTGATATTGACGTTGCGGGCACTTATCTCACAGCCCGCATTATGGCAGAAACTGCGGAAGTCCTCCGCAGTGGGTCTCATCTCACCTCTGTAGAGGAGTTCCATCTGGTCGCCATGAGGCTTCGGGCCATAGGGGTACTCGTCCGACCACATCCTCCCCGGGTTGACCCAGGGGCGGTTGCCAAGTTCCCCTTCGGCCCTGTAGACACTTAACGCTCCGGAATTGAATGCCGGATTGAAATAGGCGTCGGCCGTCTGTTGCAGGAACTGCCGCAGCTTTCTCCTGCCTTCGGCCGTGTCGGTAAAGGCAAGGAAGCCGCCCAAGGTCTCTATCGCTGTGTAGGTCTGCTCCATGATGTCTATAACTTTAAATAGTTTCCGTTCCTCTTCCCGTTTCTCTTTGCCCGCGTTTTATCCGTTTTTACTGCCCCCGCCTCATAAGGGACGATCTTGCCGTCCTTGACCTGGTATACAGGTTTGAGCCCTGGAGGATTCTTATAGGCCATGACCCGGTCGCAGGTCTTATCGGCATGGATGTAACGGAGTCCGGGCATTTTTGCCGACAGTCCGGGGAAGTAAATCCATCTCCCTTCGAGCAGCGCCCTTCTCAAAGTGTCATCGGCCTCGTGTTCCCCGATGAGGAACGGCACGCTGCGGTCATTCAGGAGCCGTTCCAGGGTGCGGTGCCCCCTTACGTCGAAATCCGTTTTCAGGATACGCCCCGCCTTGCCGTGCATGTCGTCCAGTATCTTTCCCATGTCATCGCCGCCGGGATTTCCCCGGAGAAAGCTGTCCATGCGTTCCACGAACTCCCGGAACTGGTGCCGGTAGGAAAAGGCGGGGTCAAGGATGAGCTGCCGGTCGAAGTGGCGGGTAAGGGAGAGCAACCGGTAGATATCCGCGTTGCACCCGCTCATCCCGCATCCGGAAAACTCCGTGAGGTTGCGGTATCCTTCAGCGGAGGGTGTCATGTCGGTAAAGAAGACCGGCTCCAGTTTTCTTTCATCGGGCAGGTCCGCCCGTACCGGGGAGTCCGTGAACTCGTACACGTGTCTTCCGGTATCGGGATCTTTTCTGCAGGAGGCGTCAATCAGCGGGGCCAGGCTTGCCGGAACGGAATGCATGTCATATTGTTTGACCGGTCCCGGTTCGCTGTGTATCCACCAGTAGTTGTCCGCCAGGTGTTGGTAGAACTCCTTCAGCCCTTTCCGACCCGTCGGCCCGTCACTGAAAACAAGTATGCCCCTTGATGTTTCCACGATATGCAGGGGCAGCCTGTAGGCGGGCTCATAGCCGTATAGCCGCGCCTTCTCGTCCTGCTGCCGGCGGAAATTCACCAGGCGGTCGAGCTCTGCGGCTGTCAGCCGCAGCCGTCCGCCCGGTTCCATGGACCGTTTCAGGACAGACCTCATGAACACCGCGTCACGCAGGTTGACGCTCACCACCGGTTCCAGGCCGCACCTTTGGATATGGGGCAGCAGTTTGCCTGTGATGTATTCCTTCACGGGGATGTCCCGGGATATGGAAGGGACATCGGACATACAGGGGAAGCGGTAGATCTCCAGGCGGGTATCGGGGACGAAAGCCGATATTCGGGCGGTCTCCATCCCGACATGCAGCAGGCTGAGGAACTGGTAGGTCATGCCGTCCTGATCCGGATTGACAGGGTAAAGCTGGTAGGAAATCGCGGCATGGGGCTTGTCCATGCCGGTTTCGTACCCGATGAGCAGGTACCCTCCGCCGTCCTGCCTGAACAGCTCCTCCAGTTGTTCCATGTTGTCTTTTATGGATGCCATGCCGTTACATTTTCGGGGTTATCTTTGATTTGCGCGCATAGGTCCTCTTTTCAGGCTTCTGCGTTTTCTCCGGTGAGCCGCCCTTCTGTTCCTGCCCCTGTCTGTTCTCCGGCTTCTTCGTGCTTCTTTCCCACAGGAACTCGGTCCCGCGTTCGGCGGCGCTCATCTGGATGGAGGTCCGCAGGATTTTCCCGTTTGAGGACTTGAACTCGATGGGGACCTCCTTGCCGGCCGTGTAGTCGGCGTACTCCTGCTGCGAGAGCGTATAATCCTTGATTTTCTTGGGGCAGCGGGCCTGGTCCGCCGGGAGGAAGAACATCTCGTTGGTAACCGGGTCTTTTGAAAGGTAGCACGGTTTCGTCTCCTTACTGCGGAAGTCGACGACCAGGTCTACCAGCCTTCCGGCATTGCCCGTCCGGTTCAAGGCGTCCAGCACGTCCTCCTCCAGCTTGTATCCCCGGTATTCCTGTCCCACCTTGGGAGCCTGGCGGATAAAGTGCAGGTCGAATTTGGCCAGGCCATTCTCGTCGCGGAAGAGCGAGAGCTTGGCATCCCCCTTCTGGCGTCCCAGCTCGGTGTTCATGGAGATGTCATAGGCTATGCCGGACTGTCTGCCCTGCAACAGCCTTTCCATGTCGCCCGTCTGTCTGAGCACGTCCGGGGTGAGCCCGTAACGCTCGGCCTGCTGCCAGTTGATCTCGCGCTCGTTGAAAAGGTGGTTGTTGTAGATCCGGTTATCCCGGGAGAGCTCGCGTCTTAAGGACTCGTTTTCGGGGAGCTGTGCCTGCTCGATCCTACGCTTGGCTTCCTCCACCGGGGTCTTCTCTTCCATCCGGTACAGCGCATAGCGTGTCGGATGGTTGTACTGGTACATGAAGTTCTTTCCGAAGTTGGTGAAGAAATTCCCATGTCGGTCCACGCGGATAAACTGGTCCTTGTTCGTTTCATTGGCCTCGAGCGTCTCCAGCTCTCCGTTTGCCGCGATGCCCTTGACACCTTTCGCCTTCTGTTCCTTCTTGTCGTAAGCCATCAGGTAACCCTGTTCCTGGGTGGCGTTTTCGCTGCCTGTGGCAGTCGGTTTTACTTCTTCCATAACTGTTAATTTTAAAGTGGATAAATCGTTTCGGGAGATAAAATTACTATCTTCGTCTTAAAATATTCTGATTATGAGAAAGTTGTCATTGATAGTCATGTATTGTCACCTTTTGTCAGTCTCCTCCTGTGTGAGGGGGGACGGTACGGCTGGCGGAAACAAGGGTGAATTGTTAAAGGGACATTTCACCGGTACTGATGTAAAGTGAACGGTTCCTTGAAGGTCCCGACGTAGCCTCATTCTCCTGACGGATTATCCCGTGCTTTTCCCCCTTGACAGAAGATACACCCGTTTCAGGGTCTCGTCCACGTTCGGTATGAGGATGCATCCGGTAAAGGGAAGGAGACTGTTCCACCAGGGGGTGGACCTGGCCGCGCCTTATGGCACTCCGGTGTACAGTGCGGGTAACGGCAGGGTTGCCGAAGCACGCTACAGCCGGAGTTACGGCTGGTTCGTACATGTCCGGCATGCGGGAGGATACTCGACACTGTACGCGCATATGGACAGGCTGCATGTAAGGACGGGCACTCATGTCCGTATCGGGCAGCATATCGGGAATGTCGGGCATACGGGAGTGGCGACCGGCAACCACCTGCATTTTGAATTAAGGAAGGACGGCATCTCGCTGGACCCGCTCTCATGGCCGTCTTTTAAATAACCTGTAAAACAAGCGAGCGATGAACATCGAGGAAGTAAAGAAGATTCCGCTGGAGGATTTCCTCGGGCGGGCGGGATTCTCGCCTGTCAGAAGACAGGGGGACAGTGTATGGTACCTTTCGCCTTTCAGGCAGGAGCGTACCCCGTCATTCAAGGTCAGCCTTTCCTTGAACCTGTGACATGATTTCGGGGAGGGGACCGGAGGCAGTATCATCGACCTGGCACAAAAGCTGTACGGGGTGACGGATATCCCGACCGTATTGCAGAGGATCGGGAGCGATTTTCCGGCGTTCAGGCCGGTTCCTTCTCCTGCGAAAGGACGGACTGTGGCATCGGCCTTTGAGGAACTGCGCGTCTCACCTCTTAAGAACACCGTCCTGCTGGATTATCTCGGGACAAGGGGGATTCCATCCGATATCGCCTCAAGGGAATGCGTGGAGGTACATTACCGCATGCGCGGCAAATGGTATTTCGCGGTCGGTTTCAAAAACAGGAAAGGGGGGATTGAGATACGTAACCCGTACTTCAAAGGAGCGGTCTCTCCCAAGGATATCACGCATGTCAGCCATAATGCAGTGGATAGACGGCAGTCATCGGTGCTGGTTTTCGAGGGGTTCATGGACTATCTCTCGTACCTGGCCTTGAAGGAAGGGCAAGCCGTGCCGGACTGTGTGGTGCTCAATTCTGTGGCCAACCTGCCCAAGGCAGTGGATATCCTTAAAAGTTACGGACAGGTCTGTTGCTTCCTGGATAATGATGAAACCGGCAGAAAGGCGGTGGAGGAGATCGGAAAGCTGTGCGAAAAAGTAACTGACAAGGCCGTACACTATCTGCCACACAAGGATTTGAACGAATTCCTTCAGGAGAGGATAAAATCTTCTCAGGCGGACCGTACGAAGTCAGGGCAAGCCTGTGGATGAAAAATAAAGAGGTAGACAGATACGTAAATACGAAATTAAAGAAATACTGTAACTGCAGTGTTTTTGGTTTCTTGTATTTCTCTATGAATCGGAACTGGATAAAAAGCAAATACCGCCAATAGAACAACATTCGGATTTGAATGATATTTATTGCCAAACAGATAGTGATACGACTCTATACAAACCTATCAAAGACGGCTGGTATATTATGCTTGACCACGACCACTGAACTACCACAAAAAAGACGTTTGTCCTCGCAGTCATACAATATAAGGGCAGACGTCTTCTTAATGTGGATACAAAATCAAACAAGCTACAATCTACTGTTTGTAATGAAATACTTCCGCTTCATATACAATTAGTTCTCTAATCGGGCTTCCAAATCCTGAATGTTTTTTGCTACAAAAGCATACCCATCATTAACTATGCGCTTGTATTCCTCAACAGCTTTTCGTGCGTCCTCCGGATTTCCTGTGTAGTCATATTCTATTTGATGTGCATAACCTATGGCAAAGGGAACGACTCCATCTTTACCGCGCAACTTTTCTAATTCTTTTCTTCCTTCCTTACGTTCTTCAGCATCATCTGAGAATGTCTTATCTATAGCAGAATTCAACTGCTTAAAAACTTTCTGTTTTTCTTTTATGTAATCTTTGAGGTCCATAATTTATGATGGTTGATTTTCTGCAAAAATAAGTAAAAAAGTGAGACTATCAAAAAAAGAAGATATTTTTTTAGACTCACAACTATTTTCTAACTTCGCATAAATGAAAGAATTAACTCATAAAAATACTTAAATGAAAAACTTGTATATTATAGGAAATGGATTCGATTGCCATCATGGAATAAATAGTAGTTATAGTGCGTACCGTCAATGGCTCGAAGAGAACGAACCGGAACTCTACGAAAGACTGAGAGAATTCTATTATGTGGATGATGATGAATGGTGGTGGCAGTTTGAAGTGAATTTAGGCGAAATAGAACTTGCAACCTACATACAGTATACTGCTTCGGAAAATCAGCCGGATTTTGCCAGTGACGAGTTTAGGGATCGGGATTATTATGCCGGTTCATATCAGGCAGAAAGTGAAATAGGAGATTTGGTCAATGACATTAAAGACACTTTCAAAGCATGGATTAACTCTTTGTCAAGAGCGGATGGAAGTAAAAAGATAAAGTTGACCAGAGGAGATGACCACTTCATTAATTTTAATTACACTTCCACCTTACAGGACTTATACGGTATTCCTGATTCAGAAATTCTTTACATTCATGGTAAGGCTTCCGATGAAGTGCTGGTACTTGGTCACAATAAGACTTATGAAGAGCTGACCAAAGCTGCAGAAGTTGTCCAACCGGAGCCTCCGGCGGATTTGTCGGAAGAAGAGCTCGCCGAGTGGTACGATGGGGAAGACTACATAACTCAAACAGTTCGTTATGCCGCTGTCAACGAAATATATAGAATTCGCAAAAATGTAGAGCAAATTATCCAAGATAACCGGAGCATCTTCTCTTCAATGAATAAAATCGAGCATATTTATATTTACGGTTTTTCTTTTTCTCCGGTTGACGAGCCCTATATTGACGAAATAATCAGCCACATAGACAAAGAGAAAGTGCATTGGACAATTAGTTATTACAGCGATGAAGACCAACAGAAAATACAAGCCTATATGCAGTCCCGCAAAATATTACCGGATTTGTGGGAACTTATGAAATTGGAAGATATCCAAATGTACAAGTAACAACGATTGTTCTAAGCTTATTGTCAAGTCACCTGCATTTCCGTTTATATTCAGGAAGCGGATATGCAGGTGTCAATATACTTATAATTTATGTACACCATATAAAATACAAACGGTATCTCCATGTAATAATAAAGCAGGCAAAAAAGAATGATATTCCATTTATCTTTTCGTCTGCTTTTGATGAATACGGTTATATACTGTCAATTGCCCGGATTGAAATTTTTATTATACTCCAATAGGTATTTCACCATCGCCGGATCATTGAAATCAACCTTAAGCAGTCCTGTATCCAACTTTCGAATCATCTTCCAGTCTGTTTCTGTCAGTTCGAAACTCTCAATGTCCAGATTCTCTGTCATGCGTAACGTATGTACCGATTTGGGAATCGCTACAATACCTTCACCCGTCAAGAAATTTAGAACGACCTGGGTACTGGTTTTGCCATATTTCGCTCCGATATTTTTCAGCGTTTCATTTGTGAAAATCCGGTATGTGCCTTGTGCCAGTAGTCCCCAGACCATTAGACGCGTTCCGTAATCCTTTATCAGTTTCCTCATTCTGGCCTGCTGGGAAAACACGTGTGTCTCCAACTGCAGGACGGCGGATTTGATTTCAGTGTTTCCCGCCTGATCAACAAACTGGGCATCATAGAGTATGACCAGTACTAATAATTTCTGATCAGCAGTTCATTGACCGTCTCCCTCTTCTCGGCTATGGAACAAACCGAGCGGAAGATACTCAGCCGCTGGATATGGAAGCCGGCGTACAGGTCGTCGAAGAAGGTGTTCTCCGGGTTCTTCTGACGGGGATCGGAGTTGGAGAGCATTCATTTGCTTCCTTTCTCTCCCAAGTCCTTGCAGAATCCGGCCAGCTCTATCTGGCAGTCGTCATCGAAGTCGTCCGGCATGTAGGAGGTACAGGCACCGGCCTCGTTGACGGGTTTGTAGGGCGGGTCGAAGTAGAAGAACGATTTCTCTCCCGCGTATTTTTCCGTCTGGCGGTAGTCCCCGTCCAGGATGACGACGCCCTGCAGCAGCTTGTGGTTGAAGCGGATCAGTTCCTCCTCCAGTATCCTGGCGCGGCTGCCCGTACCGAAGGTTACCGAGAGCCTGCCCTTGCGGTTGACCGAATAGATGCCGTTATAGCAGGTGCGCATGAAGAAAATAAAAAGGGCGGCACGTGTGATACCATCCGGGTGCTCTTCGTTGAAGACCCTGCGCTTTTCCATGAAATAGTCCCTTCTCTCTGTACGTCCCTGAAGGGCGTGGTATTCACCCTGGATGCCGGCAAGCAGTCCGACCAGTTCTTCCGGCGTGTCGCGTATGACACGGTAGACATTCACCAGGCTCTCGTTCGAGTCGTTGATCACGCAACGGATATGCGGATAGGTCTGTCTCAGTCAGAAGAACAGGGCGCCTCCCCCGACAAAGGGTTCCACATAGGTTTCCATTTCCGTGATATTTTCCGGCAGTGACTGGATCAGTACCGGAAGCAGTCTTCTCTTGCCTCCCACCCAAGGGAAGCAGGGTTTGCCGGGCAGACAGCCCGCACTGTTTTTCTTCTTTTCCATGATTCGATAAATTAAAATGAATGGTTAAAACTATTGTTACCCGTCATCTTCCGTTTCCAGCAGATGTTTCAGGTCCGGGTCGTTCCCTATGCGGCGGAGCTCCTTTTGGATGATCCCGCCCACCTCCTCCTTGATGCGGTAGTAGTTACGCTCTATCTCTTCCCGCATATGGTCCTTGCCGTCCCTGCCGGTAAAGTCCGTAATCACGGGGATCGGTTTGTAGGCTTTCGTCTCTGCCGCCACCCTCGCGTTGTCCACAACGATCTCGCAGTGGAAGATTTTCTGCTCCATCTTCTCTTGGAAGCTGTCGCAGACGCTTCCCACGAACATGCCTTGGGAGAGGTTGGATATTTTCGAGGCCGGTATCAGCGAGTCCAGCTGGGTGCTGATGCTGGTCGATGTGTCCTCACGGGTCATGTTGACGGACTTGCGCTGCTGGAGCACCTTCCCGAACCGTTCCGAAAGGTTCTTGGCCGTTTCCCCCAACACTTGCCCGGCAAAGACATTGCCGACGGTGTTCTGGATGACGCGCGCCTCCTTTTCACCGTAGTCGCGTACCAGCTGGCTGAAATCCTGCGCGCCCAGGCAGACGGCCACCTTGTTGCTGCGGGCCGTGGCTATCAGGGTGTCGAGCCCTTTGAAATAGATCGTCGGGACCTCGTCCACCAGGATGGAGCACTTGAGCTTTCCCTTACGGTTCACCATCTTGACGATACGGGCGTTGTACAGCCCAAGGGCCGCCGAATAGATGTTCTGCCGGTCCGGGTTGTTGCCCACGCACAAGACCTTGGGGGCGTCCGGGTTATTGATGTCCAGTGTGAAGTCGTCCCCGCTCATAATCCAGTAGAGCGAGGGGCTGATCATGCGTGAGAGCGGGATCTTGGCACTTGCGATCTGGCCCTGGAGCTGCTCCATCGCCCCGCCTTTCCAGGCGTCCATGAAAGGCGAGAGGTAGTTCTCCAGCTCCCTGTACGAGGTCAAGATGGTGAAGATGTCCGAGTAGGGCTTGTTCAGCAGCTCGATGGCATGGGGAAAGGTACAGTACTTCCCGTTCTCGTAGATTTTAAGATACCATATGATGGCGGCGAACAATACGATCGGACTCTCCACGAAGAAGTCACCCTGTTTCTGTATCCAGGTTTTATTTAAATTTAACATTATTACATAGGCTGACTCATAGGCGTCGGCGATGTCGGACATGAATGCTGGGTTGATAGGGTTGCAGCGGTGGCTGTGCCGCGGATCGTCGAAATTGATCACGTAGAACTGGACGTTCGCCTTGTACTTGTCCTTGTTCTTGAGCAGATGGTTATAGACGATAAGGCTCAGGTCCGGGAACTTGAAATCATAGCAGTAAAGCGCATAGCCTTTCTCTATCTGCTGCTTGATGAACTGGTTGATGACACAGTAGCTCTTCCCGCTGCCCGGCGAACCGACCACCATGCAGCCCCTTTGGGGCAATACGACGTTGATCCACCCATTGTGCCATTTCTTCTTGTAATAGAACCGTGTGGGCAGGTTCACCGAGTATTCATTGGTGATCAAGCGGGTCTCCTGCATGAAGGACTCGTTCTCCTCATTGAAGATGTCATCCATCAGGTGTTCCTTTAAAAGACGCCCGGTCCACATGCCTGCGGTGAGCAGGCTGATGTACCCGGCGGCAAGGGCGGACACATACGCAAGGGTGGTGAGCGGGACACTCCAGCCGGCGGTGAGGAAAAGCTCGCTTCCCCAATAGAGGAGCAGCCCGGCTGCCAGGTAGCAGCCGATACGCCTTCATGTCATCTCCGGGACCCTCCGCCCTTTGGCGCCCATCGAGGAGAAGAAAAGGAACATCAGGCTGAAGCATTTGGTCACGGGGGAGCTGGTGAACAGCCCTGTGTCACGTTGGAAGTTCAGCAGTATATTGTCCACCATGCCGTTGGTACAACCGGCGGCATGGAAGAACGGATAGCAGAAATAATAGATGTTCATCACGAGAAGCAGGATGCTGACCGCCCGCATGAAGTCGATGGTCTTGCCGAGCCCTCTGGAATCTTCTTGTGCCATATAGGGTATGATGGGTTGTTATATGTGAATACTTCGTTAGTTGATCCGCGGACCTTTCCGCCCTTTCCTCTTTTTCTTCTTTCCATAAACATTCCGGGGGATGTCCTCAGACGGGTAGGGACAGGATTCCATGGAGAAGAGATCCAGCAGGCCTTCCGCAAGCCCTGCCTCCCTTGTGTCCGTATTCACGGGCGGTTCCTGTCCTGAAGCCAGCTTGTCGGAGACGGACGGGAGCGTGCCGTATTTCCGGTTGATAACCGAAGCGGAGAACTCCTTGCCGAGTGCCGATCCCTTGAAGACCGCCTTGGTATTATGGTCTATATAGGTCACGCCGTAGATTACGCCCGCCCCGTTCTCCCAGAGTACGGGCACGATGCCTTTGCCTGCCAGCTCGTGCAGGAACCCTTCACGGGTATCCCGGCAGAGTGCCGTGCAGATGTGTTCCCTTGTCTTTTCCGGCAGGGAATGCTTTTTCATCCATGCCCTGCTTTGTGAGAACCTCTTTTGGAGGGCACGGTATCCCACGCTTTTCCCGATATCGCTGGATTTGATTCCGACCCCGGTACGTTTTCCCTTCCCGTCGGTCGCCGCATAGACCAGGCCGTCGCAACGTTTCCCGTCCACGGTCTTGTGCACTTCCTCCACGGTCACGTTGAAAAGTCCGAGCAGTGCCCTGAACTCCTTGAACGACTGGAAACGGTAATTCTGCACGGCCGGTTTTACCACACCCGCAATCTGGTGTTTCAGTTCGCCTTTCGTGCAGTCAACCGCGGTCATCGGCCGGGAAATCCTGTATTCCTCCCCGCGTGACTGCAGCAGGCCGTATTTCCGTTCCAGCTCCCGGCAGATGTCTGTCGAGCGTTCCCATTCCTTGTAATCCCTCAGTTTTCTTCCCTGTTCATCAATACGCAGGGAGACGATGTGGATGTGGGGACGCGCGTTGTCGTCATGGCGGAAGATAACGTAAGGCTGGTCGCCATATCCGAGCCTGTCCATGTATTCCCGCCCGATGGCTTCCATCTGTTCGTCGGAAAGCTCGTCATCGGGATGGGGATTGAGCGAGAGATGGATCACCGGCTTTTCCGTCCGGCGGTTCACGGCAAGGTAAGGTTCGAAGCTGCGCATGCATTCGGCGATGCCGACCTTTCCATCCGGTGTCTCCATCACGCGGTTTCATGCCAGTGTCCGCGCTTTCCCTTTCTCCACTTTTTCCTGATTGTAATACAGCGCCCCGTAGATGGCGGCACCGGATGTTATCTTTGCAACCATTGTTCGAACTCTTTGGTAAGACGGATGATTTCCTTGTTCAACGATACGAGCTCCACGGTCAGCTGTTCCAACTTGTAAAGCAGGGCGAGGGCTTTCTTTTCGGTCAGTTCCCCACTGTGGACCGCCTTGACAACCTGGTTGTAGTTCACCCCGACGCGGCGGTACTCGCTCTGCAGGTTGGTGAGCTTGATGTAATAGTCCGTGGCAACCTTGTCGATTTTCACCACTTTCATCGGCTTGTCGAAAATGGCCGACAGGATGAACTGCGACTTGGTTACGGCACCGGAATTCTCATAGAGCCGCTCGAACTCGATGTTCTGGAACTCGTTCAGACGGAATCCGTAGTAAAAGGAATGAAGCTCGGAGGATTCCTTCGGACTGCGGCCCCCTCTTCATGTCCGGGAGACGGCCGTTTTCTCTTTCTTGTACGCCTGTTTGATCTTAGCCATATTATTGATGTTTTTACCGGAGGCAAAGTAAATGATAATTCGTATACCGGCCTAATTTCGGAAGGTGACTATTCGTGACAGGAGATGACTATTCATGACAGGGGGATTTTCCTCCCTGTCATCCGTTCCCGATCCCGCAGTTTATGATGTTCTTTTCAAAGGCTTCCCGGAGTTTTGGGAGCAGTACCGAGAGGGTTTTCTTACGTCTGGCAAGGTCCGCACGCAAATCGTAGGGCTTGGGGATTCGGATATGCAGGAACTCCTCGAATGCCGCCACCAGGGAGGCGAATGACTGGCGGTTGCCGTTGCCGTCTGTTATCACTCCCAGGTAGTGCAGTGAGGCGATCAGTTCCATCAGGTTCACCAAGGAACCTTTCCAACGAAGGGAGAACAGGCCTGTCCGTCCCTTGTCGGTATCGGGAACGGTATCGCGGCATTCGGGATACCGAAGCGCGAAATGCAACAGTTCTATCTCCGTCCTGACAAGGCCGGATGCCTTCATCAGATAGATATGTGTCCGGCTGTCAACCCTGCTTCCGGCCATATTCATATAGGCGTCCAGTTCCGTCTCCATGTGGCGTAGGCGGCGCAGCCTCTTGGGGATGGGAAGCCCGCTTTCCGCCAGGGAGGCCAGATGGTCTGAAAATTCATCGTAGGCGGATGACAATACGTTTTCCATAGCATTTTTTCCTTCCAGGACGGCTTCTTGGAGATGGTTCAGCAGGCGGTGTGTTGTTGATGTTTTCATATGCTCAAACTTTAGTTTAACAATTCATGCCTTACGACAGAATATTAAAGGCGAATATGATGCCATCCGGTGGATGCCTATTGCATTTTCTTGTTAATAGTCAGATATTCAGCATGATAAAAATATCAGTTGAAAACAGGCTCAAAAAAAGAAATGTACACCGCTTTACAATAACTGTAAGGCGGATGTACATTTTATGTAAACCATGTCCGGCCGCTTGTATGACACTCTCATTTCGCTGTGGTTCCGGAAGGAGACTCACGGAGCTGGCCCGTATTGTACAACGGCCCGCTCATATAATCCGATATTTTCTCAGTTTCTCGTACAGGGAAGTCCGGCTGATGCCGAGTATCCTGGCTGCACGGGCACGGTTGCCCTCCGCCTCTTCAAGGGTCCTGAGAAGCAGCTGTTTTTCCTTTTCCTCCGGAATGGGGGCGGTTTCCTCCCGTCCGACGGCGAGGTCCAGATTCAGTTCCTCCGGTGAGATCCATCCGTCGGCAGAGAGCAGGACGGCACGTTGGATGCAGTTTCTCAGCTCGCGTATGTTACCGGGCCAGGGATATTTCTGCAATGAGGCCGCGGCCAGGCTGTTGAACCCGCGTACGGGCTTACGGTGCTTTTCTGAAAAATGCTTCACGAAGAACTCCGCCAGCGGAAGGATGTCCTCCCCGCATTCCGAGAGAGGGGGGACATTGATGGTGAACTCGTTCAGGCGGTGGAACAGGTCCTCCCGGAAACGTCCTTCGGATATCGCCCTCTCCAGGTTCTCGTTCGTGGCGGCCACCAGACGGACGTCAAAGGTGTATTCCTGGGTGGAGCCGACGGGCTTGTAGCGTCTTTCCTGCAGGGCACGTAGCAGGAGCATCTGTGTCTCGGGGGAAAGGTTGCCGATCTCGTCAAGGAACAGCGTGCCCCCGTCAGCCACTTGAAACAGCCCGTACCTGTCACCGTAGGCACCGGTGAACGTCCCCTTGCGGTGTCCGAAAAATTCGGATTTGGCAAGGTCACCCGTGATGGTCCCGCAGTCCACCGGGACGAAGGGCTTGTCCCTACGGTGGCTTTGTTCATGCAGCTCGCGGGCGATATGCTCCTTCCCCGTACCGGAGGCTCCCCGAATGAGCACGGAAATGTCGGAACGTGCCACCAGCCCCACTAGCTGGTACATTTCCCGCGCTTTGGCACTCTCCCCGCGATAGAATTCGTTCCCGTCATGTCGGGGACGGCTGAATATCTTCCCGATGGCTTCCAGCAGCCTGTCCGGCTGGACAGGCTTGCACAGGTAATTGACCGCCCCCAGCTGCATGGCTTCCACCGCGTTCTCCACCTGCCCGTAGTTGGTCATGATAAGGAACGGGGTGGCGTAGAACCTCTCGTTCATCCATTCCAGCAGGGAGGTGCTGTTCCCGTCCGGCAGGCGGAGGTCTGCAAGGACAAGGTCGAACTCCCTTGCGGAAAGGGCCTTGCGGGCAGCCGACAGCGTCGCGGCATGTTCGGTCGCCATCCCTTTCTTCTTCAGCCAGTTGCCGATGCTGCGGCTGAAAATCACGTCATCTTCCAAAATCAGTATCGTTTTCATTCCTTTCCCTCTTTCTGCATCAGTTCCGCATAGGATATCAGTTCCCTGACGGCACCGATTATTTTTTCTATTTTCACATATTCCTCTTCCTCCCATTGGCCCGCGTCGGATTTGACCAGCACCCACAGGTCCGCTACCGGATAGTTCAGACGCACCGTCTCCCACAGTGGCAGGCTCCTGTGGAGGATGGAAATGATTTCCCGGCTGTCCTTTTCTTTCACGGCGGCCGACAGCCTTTCGATGTCCTTGCGGCTTTCACTGACAAACAGCCCCAGCATTTCCTGCCGGTTGTCCTCTCCGGCAAGCAGGAGGGAGAAGTCCGGCCTCCACTCTTTCCCGTTCCCTTTTATGACCCGCATGATGGCGGTCACCAGCCCTTCCGCGGAGAAAGGCTTATGGATACATCCGGCGAAACCTGCGGAGAGGTATTCCTCTTCCCTGTCGGAATGTGCCGTGACGGCTATGGCCGGAATCTCCCTTGCCCGGGGGATGTTTGAGCCCCTCAGCAGTTCAAGGATCGAGAAGCCGTCCGCACCGGGCATCTGTATGTCGGTCAGCAGAAGGTCGTACTCCTGACTTTTCAGGCAGTCCATCAGTTCCCGGACATCCGTGCAGCAGTCACAGTGAATCCGGCTGCGGGAGAGCATCTCCCGGGTGATCCCCTGCTGGATACGGTCGTCATCCATGACCAGCACACGGGTGCCACCGAGCAATTCACAGGCCGGAAACACCTTCTCTTCCAGAAGGGCGGACTGTCCGGCCGGTGGTACGGGAAGGAAAACGGAGAAGCGGCTGCCTTCACCGGGAGCGCTCTTTACCTCTACACGGCCCCGCATTTCAGACACGAGCCGAGCCGTGATCGCCAGCCCCAGTCCGAACCCTGGAATATTACGCGCGTTGTCCAGCCTTTCAAACGCCCCGAATATCCGTTCTTTCTCCTCAGCGCTCATTCCCACGCCGGTATCCCGGACAGAGATGCTAAGTTCCCCATACAAGTATTCCGCCTCAAGGCGCACCTCCCCGTGGGGTGTGAACTTCAGGGCATTGGACAGCAGGTTGCCGGCTATCTGCCGGATATGCGAGCTGTCACAGCAGACGACGACGTCCAAGCCTGAGAGGGATACGGTGAACGCCAGGTCCTTCTGTCTGGCGATAAGTCGATGACTGTCCGCTATTTCCTCGAACAGGGCTTTTAGGCTAAAGAGCGTGTCATTGGAGCGAACTTCGCCTTCATCCATCCGGTGGTATTCCATCAGCGTGTTTACCAGGCCGAGCATGTAATCGGCCGAGTGCAGGATGTTGTCCAGATAGCCACTCCTGCGGCTGACGTCGCTTTCCGAGGGTAACAGTTCCGCGCAGCCTTTGACGGCCGCCAGCGGGGCGCGCAGGTCGTGAGCAACCGAGGCCATCAGCTCCTTGCGTGAGCGGAGCAGTTCCCTGTTCCGCCTGTCGGACTGTTCAAGCTCCCTCTCGTATTGGAGACGGCGGTTCAGGTCCCGGTGTATGACGGTATACAGCATGATCGCCAGAAGGGAGACGGACAGGGCAAGGCCGGCCACCATATGGTAGGAATTGTCCCGTTCAAGGACAAAGGCCCTGTAGCGTGCGGTAAAACGTTCGTTGTTTTTCCGCTCAAATTCGGAGATCATATTGTTCATCCTCCCGTTCAACTCCATACTGCCGGCATACAGGCTGTCCATCTGTGCCAGCAGCCTGGCCCGCCTTTCAGCCTGTTCCCGGGTGACCCTTTCATTCAGGGAGCGGAGCATGCGTGTTGTCGTCCCGGTTGAAGAGGGAACGGACAGGGATTGCCGTTTACGTTCAGCCTCTTCCCTCTGTTGCAGGTAAGCGGATTTGTTTTCTTTTCTACGGAAGATATCCCGGAAACTCCTTTTCTTTTTGGGTACATCTCCCGCACCGGCTTCCGGAGAAGCCGTATTTTCCTTTTGCCGTGCAGCCTGTTTCCGGGCTGTCAAGACAATGGCAGGAATGCTTTCTTGTACAATGCCACCTATGTCCTGCAGTTCCTTGAAGGTATGTACCGCCTTGGATAAAAGGAGTTCCTTGTTCCAAAGAAGAAGGCACAACGAGTCGATATGGCTTTTTTGTAACGGGGTATGGACATATTCTTTCAGAAGTTGCAGGCTGTCGCAGACCCCGTGGCGTTTGCGGCTGTATTCCCCGAGGTCGTCATCATCCCATGTGACGGCAATCTCGGCATGGGTGGAAAGGTCCAGCAGGTCGATGTAGATTCTTTCAGCCAGACGGTGTATCGCCACCAGCTCTTTCTCCTTCTTACGTAGCATGTGTCTTTGCATTTGTTCCTGACGGAACTGATAGACAATGAATGCGGACAACAGAACCAAGATGGCATAACCGAACGATATTTTTAACTTCAACCATATTATACCATTGTTCATGATTTTTTATTTATAAATACATACTTCTATATAATATCCACAAATTACACAGATAAAATAACCAGCAAAAGCATAAAATATTTGATATTGGCGTTCCAACATTTTAAGTTAAGAAGAATAACGTTCGCAGCTTGTTTTTATATTTCGTCTGCATTTATAAGGTACGCATTTTCTACTTCATTGCATGCTGATATTCATTCAGCGAGGGACAGGCTTGCAGGATCATCCTGTCCTGTTCTCTCAGCTTCGCCCTGACACTCGGGATATGGTGTCTTGCCATCCGCGTGAGGATGCCGGGCAGGTCACCGTCCACGATGGGCAGGCGGGCGGAGAGGCACGCCGCCAGCATGTCGGATATGAAGCCGTGCACGGGATCACCCTTTTGGGCGCTTTCCCATCTGCGAGAGTCCACATACGTGCCGTCCTGCTTGGAAAGCAGGGTGTGACACAGGAACTCGGAGAGCATGTCGTCATCCACGCAGTCGAGCCGGCTGATGAGTTGACCGGGAAGGCACATACGTCTCCGGAAATCTTCACGGGTGATCACGCGTACGGGGCGGTTGTCTATCTCCTTGCGTACTGACTTTAGGAGGGCATCGTCCTTTTCGGGTTCCTTGCCGGAAAGGAACACCCATACCGGCGAGCCTGCCGTGAGGCGGCCTGTCGGGCAGGGGCAGTCCTCGTACCACCTCACGATTTCAGAGAATTTGTGCAGCAAATAGTCACTCACTTCATTCTCGTAAAATATGCGGCCCGTATCGGGGGAAAACGTTTTCATCACGATCCCCGCACTTACCGGGAAGCCACAACGCACGAGGGCGGCCAGCGCTCTACCCGGCAAAAGTATGAATTTGTTCAATTTTAATGTTGCCATATCGTTCTTGTTTTTGATTTTACTCTGTTCAATAAACGAAAAACGGAAGCTTCGGACTGTCACAGGTGGAAGCTTCCAAACTTTTTGATTTCTTTCACTTGTACCGCATCCGCCGATGCGAAGTGAACTAACTTCGAAAAAATATCTCCATGGCAAGCCTGCCGGGGTAAAGCTGGCAGGCTGCCATGCTAAAGTACAAGCTCCGGGCTTTCACAAGTGCGGGCCTTGTTTTCCCATGTAAAAAAGTGGTTTCCCACTTAATAAATCCAATCCCTTTTGGGGATTGAACTTTCCTAAAAATTCAAAAAAACTGTGTCCTACGGGCATTGCTACCCTTCGGCGGACATCTGGCGACCTTTCACAAGGACGCATTCCGTTTTCTTCATCGTAACTCTTCGTATATATGTCTAAATTGCACTTTTTCCTTTTTTACTTCCACGCTTTCCTTTTCCGCCCAGAGGAATGTGATAAAAGGAAGCGGTGGGCTGCATCTCGTTTAATCATAAAGAAGGCCCCAGGATGCCCGAACACAACTTAAACAGACAGCAGCCCACGCTTGTAGTGGCTGTATAGGAGTCAGTCCTGTTCCTTTAGCAGAACCAGCTTCGGTCGATGGCCGGCAGCTCCTTTTTCCAATACCACTTGCGCCAAGCGAAATGTTTGCGCACCACGAAGTAGCTTACTTCCTCGCTCTCTTTTTCTGCCTCGTAATCAAACGCTGAATGGCCGACAGCCAAGCGTTCAGCCCAGTAAAGGAGGTAGTAAGCGAACAGCGGCAGGGCGGCAAATCCCCAGCATACCTGCCAGCCCAAAAGCAGGGACGGCAGCAGGGACACACAAAAACATTCCGTGTATTGCCGGCGGTGGATGCTCATCTCCATCTCTTCCCAAATGCCTTTCTCGCCATAAGGGAGGGCAGTCAGGGTAACCAGAGGCAGGGTCACGTAACCGTAGGGGTTCAGCCGGCCTTGGAGCAGACGGGCGATTTTGCTGTCATAGATGATCATAGCTCTTTAGTTATTGGTGTTTCATGCAGTTTTACAGGTCTCTCTCGGCGCGGATGAACGTGCCTTGATAGTTGTAGTACAGTTCCCAGCCGGGGATGTCTATCTCGTAACCGCCCGGTTGTTTCTCCACCTTGTAAGGTACGGCATCGGGGTAACGGGCGGTGATGTCCGTCGCGATGGATTCCGGCAGGATGCCGTCCGGCAGCGCGGAGAACTTGCAGTCCACGCTCGTCCACTCGCCCTGTTCGTCGAACTCCAGTTCCGCTCCGTCCGAGAGCCATGCCTCATATTCGGTCGTTCCATCGTCCTTGTCACGCACCGCACGGGTGCATTCCGCACCGGGGAAATACTGCGCGATGAACTGCCGCGCCTTTTGGGGCAGCGCGTCGTAGCCGATTTCCTTCTCGTCCTTGTCGCAGGATGCCGCTGCCAGTATCACGAGCAGCAGCAACAGAGGTTTGACAAATACCTGTTTCATGTCCTTTTCTATTTAGGTTTCTGTTTGTTATTATTCAATTCTTATCCTTCTCAAAGCGTTTTTTTGTTCCGACCTCCGGGGCGGTTGTTCAGCGGGCGGTTCATCCGCCTGAGCAGTGCGGCCTTCAGGCTGTCAAGGAAAGGCGTCTGCCGGTTGCGGATGCGCAGGTCGCCGAATGTCCGGGACAGGTTCTTGTCCAACTCGATGTTGAATGCCCGCTGCACGTACTCCGACAGCCTTGTCAACGGGACATCCCCGAATACCTTGCGGCTGTCCAAAGCAAATAGCAGTTCGGTCAGTTCCGTCTTCGTCGCTTTCCACGTCAGGCGCACCTTCGGCAACGATTCTTCGGCTTGCCGCAGCTCGAACGCCTCCAATTCCTTCGTCAGGTAGCGGATCAGCCGCTCGTTGGCAAGAAGCCGTGCCGCCATGAAGTTACAGTTGGTCGAGAAAGACGGATCACGCTCGTGATGGAACGACTCCAAGTAGAGTGCCGTGTCAAGGTTGCCACGCAGGTAATAGAGCGCGTCCAAGTGGGTCAGCCCGGAGCGGTAGTAACGCACGAAGTCCGAACGTTTCTCGTTGTAGCGGTTGATGCCCCGTATCTCGTCTATCAGGTAGCTTCGCTGCGACTCGCTGCCTACCGGACGGTTCATCTCGATGTTGTATATCTTGCGGTAGTAGATGAGCCGGTGACAGATTCGGGGTTTGACCGTCTTGAAGAACTCGATTTCCTCCACTTCGTCACGGAAAGTATAGTCCGCGATGAAGGCTTTCAGTTGCAGGAAAGCGTCAGCGAGCACTAACGAGGCTTCGAATGACTTCTTGATCATGTTCAGGTCTCCGGCCTCTATCTTCTCCACCTTCTTTTCCGCCTCTTCCTCAAGCCTTGCTGCGAAGTCCTTCATGTCCGTCCGTTCAGCCATGCACGGGTATCTTCAGTTCCAATCTCTCGTCGTCCACCGCCACGCAGTAGTCGGCAAGGCCGTACCCTTCGAACTGCTCGGTGGTCACTTTCAGGTGTGTCACCTCTGTGCCGTCCAAATTCACTTCGTCCGTCAGCGTGCGGAGTTCCGGGTTCATACGCAGGGCGTTCTCCGCCGATTTGCCGTAGGCGTTCCAAGTCTCGTCCGTTCCGCTCCAATGGAGGTGGACGGCATCCGTGTTGCCTTTTTCCGTTTCAAGTATTTTCGTTGTTTTCATTTGTCTTCTGTTTTTATTGAAATAAAGGGGAACTTGCCGGTCTTTCACAAGGGCGGCAAGCTATAGGGTTATTATACATATTCCTCCCGCTGTGCTGGGGAGGGTCTTGATGTATTTAAAGTGTATATATATCTTGTTGGTTATGAAAGTAAATTACACCATCCGATGCGTCTTTCTGAATTGCAATTTACTTTCATGATTCTAAAGTTCTGATTTGTAAATAATAGGTTGAGCGTATTACTTATACTTATCGGAATAAGCTCTGTAATTATTATAAATGGTTTCTTGTTCTATGGGTGTATCGTTTGTAGGACGATTTTGGATATACTTGACAGCAAAAGATGTTGCGGTTTCACTTGTAGTAAAGTATCTCACACCCTCACTATCAGTATACCACCTTGTATTTTGTACAGGAACATACATATATTGGCCCGGAGTACTTAATCGACCTTCTATATAGTCTTTGTAAGTATAAGAATTGGTAGTAGAAATGGCTCTTACAGTTGCTTTCACGTTGTATAGTGAACTTCCAGACACATCTTTTACATATACATTATTTTTGCTCATAGCAGCACTCCACCACATATATGCAGGATCGCCACACGTATTTCCTGTACATTGCCATTGGGTCGTTCCGAAGAAAGGATGGTCTTTATGAACATTCCAACAAGTGGTATAAAGGGGAACGATACAATAATTGTACTTGTTTAACGATCCGTATGTAGCATCTCCCAGACGAACTCCAGAAGAAGCATGTGCAATGACAAAATCTTCATTTATCTGTGATTCTCTACCCCAAGTCATCCAATCATGCATTGTCCCGGTGACATTCAGATCTATCCAATCATCATCCACGTTTGCATTCTGTATTTGTAAATGAACGGTACGTTTGCCATTGTTTGTAGCCGTGTTCTCTTGTGTGTCCCACCGTTTCTTCACGTATGATGCCGTACCGCCCGTAGAAGTACAGGTTATGAGTGCATCGTCCCCATACGTAAGAGAACCATCATCCATTACTCCGTCTTGTCCGGCATCCATCACTATACGGGCCTTTATCTGTGCTCCATCCTTGAAGCGTCCGCCTGTCAAGGAGATATTCCACTTCTCCGCCTCACGAGAAATATTTCGTTCGCAATCCTTGAACCCGAAGTCGGCGGTAAAGGCTTTCTGCTCCACGCAGTACATGATGTTTTTGCTCATATCCTCCTTGCATGCAAGCAGCGAGGCAAAGCGATTCTCACTCGGGATGCTTAGCGTCTGCAAGTAGAAGTCACCCTTCGATGCATTATTGTAGATGGCTTGGTATTTCGTATTCTTGTTGTAAGTGGGTGATGGGGTTATAGCCAACCAGTCCGATTCTGTTATATTTTGAACTTCAATAATGTCACCATCGGAGTGTTCATCTTTAAACGGTTGGCTGGTTGTTTCCGGCACGGAATAAACCCAGAACCCGCCATCCTCTTCAAAGATATTTGTTTCACCATCTACACGATTTGCTTCGACATTGGGGCGAGCTATCCAAAGCACTTTATCTTCTTCTTTTCCAGCTTGGAAGTCACCCACACTTTTAGTTATCACCACACTGGAATATAACCAATCTTTTGTTCCATCCCAAGAGACTTTGATAGGGATGTTTGAGCCGGGTGTTATTGTCTTAGGGGTAACGGTCAGATTTTCAGCAGAAAGGATCATTCGCGTGTCATTTGGGTCAGACGAGCTGAAAGTTATATAGAAAGCTACCTGATCTTTCATCTCATCCGTCTTATCCACGTAGGCTATAAACTTCTCGTTCGATACACCCAAGTAAACAAAGTTATGCGAGATTTTATAAATATAGGTCTTCCCTTTTTCCCACGTCCCAGTGAGGGCTGCGCCCACAGTGAACTCGGTGTTGTCGGTATTCATAAACGTCACCTCCACCTTTGCACCGTCCAAGGCCTGCGGCACCAAGAAGAAAGTCTCGTCTTCCCGAGTAACAGGCGAACCTTCTGTGCCTTCCACTGCGTTATAACCCCAACTGACGGTGAAATCTTTCTTATCGGACTTTACTTCCGCCCAAGTGGAAGAGGCAATATCATACGTGCCTTCATACTGCAAGTTGTACAGTTTGACGGACTTTACCACACAGTTGGGGAGGTCGCTTCCTGCCACGAATTTCACGGCCGATAAGGCATGATCGAATGTCAATGGAATGGCTTCCTGTTCTGCCTGGTTGGTAGCGACAGCCGTCATCACGTCCATCTGCTTCTTCACGTCTTCGGGAGCGGTGTAATGGAGCTTTGGAGTACCGTTCTCGTCCGCACCCGATACGGTCAAGCCCTCCGCGTTGGCGGTGTGCGGATACCAGGCATAGAAGTTCAGGGACTTGACGCCCGGCCAGTAGAATTTCTCTTCGGGATACCAATAGGTAGTACCGTTCTCAGGGCTTCCTTTCGTTGTCGGCACATTATACATGAAGTCGGGCGTACCCTTAATATCCGTATAGGCCGATACGGCGAAAGTCTCCATGATTCTGTCTTTCGTCTTGTTGTCTTCGGTCACCTGTGTACCGCGTGTCATCATCCGGTTGTCACCGGGAAATCCGTCCGTCACTTCTGCGGTAAGGTAGACGGTCTTTCCGTTCACCTTGCCTTCCATCTCAACGGGTTCCAGCTCGTACGTACTCTCCCCTAAATCGGAAGCCGCACGAGTGCCGGCTGTCGGTTTCCATGCGTTCGTGCCCCCCATACTTACGGCGAAGCTCAAACGCTGGTCTCCCTTTCCTGGGTGAGTGCCGTTCTCCATCTCGTTGGTACAGGCGGAGAATACCGCCAGCGCGATGAGCGAAAGGCTCATTAGTTTATTCCTGTAGTTCATATCTTGTCTTTTTTATTGTTCAAACTGTTATTGATCTTGCCTTGCCTGTTTCTCAATTTGAGACCTTTTCAATGGAGTAGTAGCCGAACTTGTTATTCTTGATGGTGTGGTAACCGGGATAGCGGAAAGTAGAACTACTATAGTCATACGCTTGGTCATATCCCCAGTTACCCACGACAGAGCTTTGCCAAACAGGCAAATCCATACCCATGTCGTCTACGTGAGTCTTCACATAAATCACGGCGTCGGCACCCGAAGCCACGAAGACATCCTTGTTCAATTCCAACTCGACATTCTGGTCGAGCGAGATATTATATGTAACCGCTGTTCCTGCTACCCAATAGCTATAACCAGACCCATTAGCCATAATGTCCTTCAACTTTGCACTCAATGTCTGTTCTACCCCATTCATCACCAACGTCACTTCCAAACGGGCTTCGCTGTCATCTCCAAATGTCTGCGGCATCATGAAGAAAGTCTCGCCCTTTCCCGTGAGTTCGGTCTCGGTATTCTCGGCTACCTCCTTTCCATTGGGAAAGTCCAAGGTGAAGTCTCTGGTGTCAGCATCCGGATTCCAAGATAATATAATGCTGTTATGTGCTTGCCAGTTATGATAGCCTTTGTATTTCACTCCTTTCAGGGAGATGGACTTGACGGTGCAGGCAGGGATGTTGTTGCTCGTCTTGAACTTCACCGCCGTGAGCATATGTCTGAAAAAAATCGGCACGCTTGATGTCTCGCTCACTTCATAGCTGTTGGCCATCATAAAGTCCTCTTGGTCGGCTACCTGTTCGGGTATCTCGTAGAACAGCTTTGTATCCTTGACATTGTTGTCTTTCGGGATGGTCAGGTTCTTCGAGTTGTAAGGATACCAAGCGAAAAAAGTCAGTTTCTTGCCGGTAGGCCAGTAATACGGCGTTCCGGTAGTCCATGTGGAAGAGGCGTTGTCTTTCGCCACCTTCACGTTGTACATCACATCCAACGTCTCGGGTTCAAAAACGTTAGCATCTAAAATAGCAGCCGACACGCTAAATTCATCCACCTGTGCGCCCCCCGTCACCTGCGTACCTCGTGTCAAGGGTTGGTCGTCACCCGGGAGACCGTCAGAGACTTCGGCAGTGAGGTAGACGTTTTTTCCGTCCAGCTTGCCCTGCATCTCCACGGAATTGGTCTCGTATGATCCGGCGGCATCCGGAAGGCTGCCGTCCGCCCGTGTCCGGGCATCGGGGGATTCCGTGCCCACGGCAAAGGTGATGCGGTGGTCGTCCGTGCCCGAGTCACGTCCTCCGTTCTCCACATCGTCCGTACAGGCGGAGAACGCCGCCAATAGGATGAGCGACAAGCCCATCAGTTTGTTCTTGTAGTTCATATCTGTCATTCGTTTTTTATTCGTAATTCGTTTTCTGTCTTACTGATTCACGTCCTGATGGCGAATCACCCAGTTATTCACCGTAACCGTGAAGCGGATGGGCTGTCCCAGCACCGGTTCACCGGGATCGGGGCTGTCCGGGGGCATTACCCCTGCACCGTTACTCAAGTCGAGCGTGTAGACAAACTTGTCGCCCGGCTGCCAGAGGTTCTTCTTGCTCTCCGCGTGGCCTCCGATGGACACTGCCGCCCAGCCGTATTCACCCTCGGCGGAGGGATAGACCTGTCTACCCGCTTCAGTGGTTATCTTCAACAGCAGGGCGATATAGGAACCGTTCTTTTTGTTTTCCTTGTCGTCTTTCGTGTCCCATGCCGTAAGTTGTTGCGGAAGGAGCATCGCCGTGCCACTGTCGTCCATCAGTCCTTTCGCGTCAGACGTGAGGCGTATCGGATCTGTCAGCTCTGCGGTGGTATAGGAGGCGTAGCTTCCGTCCTTCAGTGTCCAGCTGCCGTTGGCATTTGTTTCCGAAGGGAACGTGTAGTCGCCCGTGGAATGGACGGAACCGATGCGTACCGCCTTCACGTCGTAGCGGTAGGTCGCATTGGTGTTCTTGGCACGTACCTCTACCTGCGTGAGCACGTGGCGCAACTCTATCTCCGTCTTGGCGGCATTGTTCCTATCGCCCGAGGCATAACCTGCCAGCAGGTCTTTTTGTCCGGTGATGTCCGCTACCGGACTGAAGCCGGTCACTTTCAGCTCACCGGGCTTTTCGCCCTCGTAGGTGCCACCCCAAGCAGAGGCTTCGGGACAGACCGCCACGAAGCGCAACTCGCTGCCGTCCTCCGGCCAATACTTCACGGGGTCAGACGTCCAGTCGTTCTCCGTGCCGTCCTCGTGCGTGAACAGCAGGTCCCGAAATCCGTATTTCTCCTCGTTGTCAGTCGTGGCGAACGCCGACACGCTGAAGCCGGCGGCTTTCAGCCCGGCAAGGTCGGCAGGGAGGGCACGGGTGCTCATGCCCACTACCGTGCGGAAGTGGATGTCCGTCCCGGAGGCTACCTGCACCGTGTCGTCGTTGGAACACGAGACAAGGAGCAACGCCGCTGCCGCCAATACATGAATCGCTTTATTTGCCATAGTTATTCTTTATTTTAGATTGTCTTTTCTGTGTGACCGGAAAAGGAGCCGCCCCGTATGTGGGCGGCCTTGCATTCAACCTCGTCCGGCCTGATGGGCGCACTCCCTACCTTGGCTGTACTGTGCTATCCAGCGGACAGCCACCGGGCGGAAGTGCGGTTTGGATTGATTCTTGATTATACGGATATCGGATTACATATTGATACCGTTATCCTTGGGATTCCAAGGAGTAACCGTAACGGTGAACTTGATCGGATCGCCAAAGATCTTGTCTCCCTTGTCCGGGTCTTTTCCGTCCGGTTGCGGTTTAACGTCTGGTCCGGGGGTTACAGGGTCAACACGTCCGGCACCGTTGGTGAAGTCCAAAGTATAGACATACTTGTTGCCCTTTTCCCAAGTGAATGAAGCAGGAACGGCAACCCAACCGTAAGCATCATCACCTTCAGCAGGGAAAACATTTTCAGTACCTTTCTTGATTTTCAACAGTACAGAGATGTATGTACCTTTGTTGGTATTTATCTTGTCGTCTTCAACGTTCCAAGCCGTGGTAGCTCCTTGCGGGATCAGCATGAGATTGTCACTGTAGTTAGTGCCGTTATCCGGCTTTTGTTCCATAATGCTCTGGGCAGTACCATTCAAAGTTACCGGAGTGGCATACTTCACTTCATAAATCTGGTCGTTTGCAGCGTTGTTGCTCCACGTACCATTTACGACATTGAAGTCGGCCTCTCCGTCAACATTTGAGATACGGATACCTTTCACCTGGTATGTGTAGACCGTATTGTCGCTCTTTGCAGAGATTTGGATCTGGGAAAGGGCGTGTCCCAATGTCAATGCGACACCGTTCGTTTCATTGGCAGCCTTGGTTCCGGTCACGCCTGTAACGTATACCATGTCTTTTTGGTCAGCTACTGTACCTGCAATCTTCACACCAGCCACGCTGATGGTATTCTTGTCTGTAATGGTTTTCGTTCCTGTCCAGTTGTCAGAGAAAGCGGTGAAACTCAACACTTCATTTTCATCTTTTGGCCAGAATTTTGAAACGGCAGAATTAAATACACCACCATCCTTTACATAATCAACTTCAGTATCAAAACCGTCGTACTTGTTGTTGTTCTTATCCCAAAAGGCTGTAACCTTGAGGGCACTCAGGTTGGCTGTTGTCACTTCAGAGGCACGTGTGTTTAGTCCTGTTACGGCACGAAAACTGATGCCTTTCTGCTGTGCCACTTCCACAGTCTCGTCGTTTGAACATGATGCCAGCGTCAAAGCAGCCGCTGCGCACAAATAAATCATTTTGTTCATAATTGAAAAAAATTAAAATTAAAATTAAAAAATATTTGATTGATAACCTTTTGTATAATTTTTCAGATTCATTGCAGGGGAGCATCTTTCGTCTCGTCCCTCCAACCGTCCACCGTGACATCGAACTTTTCCGAGTCTTTCAGGTCCACGTTCTTGTCATCAGTGCCCCACTCGCTGACCGTCACACCGAAGCGTATCAGACCGCCCAAGACGGGTTGCGCCTTGGCAGGGTCTTTGCTTGCATCCCAGTCAGTTCCCGGATCCATGGGGTCAACTTTTCCGGCACCATTGGTGAAGTCGAGCGTATAAACATACTTCTTGCCCTTTTCCCATTCAAATGATACTGGTACGGCAGCCCAAGCATAACCGCCAACCTTATCGGGATAAACAGTCGCTCCTAACTTCATCTGGATATTTACCAAAACGGATATGTAAGAACCTACGACGGCATTTTGATCTGCCGGATTTAAAGATAATGGTATCTCAAAACCACCTCCGGATTGCTTTCCGTCCCAAGCCTTCACTATATAAGGCAACGCAATGGCATTGCCTGCTTTTCCCATAATGGATTGGGCAGTTTCCGTTAAATCTATCGGTGTATCATAAGTGGTCTCATAGCACTTGAATGCCCCATTATCATACCATTTTTCATTTTTGAAATCAAAATCACCTCCTCCCAACGCGCTGTATATGCGGATACCTTTCACCTTGTAGGCATAGTTTTTATTTTCATTTTTGGCACTGATTTGGATTTGAGCAAGCGCATGCTTCATTTCTAATGGTACGCCCACTTTTCCGTTGGCGGCTTTCGTTCCCGTCACGTTGCTGACATAGGTCATGTCTTCCTGCTTGGCAATATCATCGTTGATGGTGACATTTCTCATCCATTGCTCCGTAGAACTGGTGAAATCACGGGTACCGCTCCAGTTGCCAGAAAGCACCGTGAAGGTCAATTCACCGGTTTCTGGCCAATAATAAGGTTTGGCAGAGTTAAAGAACCCTGTACCGTCCTTTTGGTATATGATATTGTCAAGGTACAGGTTTGTTCCTTGATAAGCCGTCACGCAGAGGGTATTCAAATTACTAACGTCAGCCACCACGCCACGGGTATTCGTACCCATCATGCTGCGAAAGCTGATAGCATTCTCCTGCGCTTGTTCCACGACCTCGTCGTTGGAGCATGAAGCCAGCATCATCGCAGCAGCCGCACATATATAAATAGATTTGTTCATATACTTGTATTTTTACTTTTCTGTTCCACTTGTTCTCTGCTTAGCTCATCGGCAAGCTGATGTGAACTTCCTCCCAGTCCTTTACGGTAGGCTGCAAGCCTCCGCCGCCGGTGATGGGTTTCGGAAGCGGCAGTTTGTCGATCACGATGACGATGTGCGTCGGATCCTGTGCCGGATCATGCAGCTGGCCGGTCACGTCCGCCTCGAAGTAGTAGGTGTTGCCGTCTGACATCAGCGCGTAGATCATCAGCTTGTGCTCTCCGGCTTCCTTCGGGCAGTGTCCGAAGAAGCTCAAATCGCCCGTCAGCATAGTCTTGTCCTCGTTGGCGCATACCTCGAACGGGATGGTCACCTTCTCAGTTGTCAGCTCGTCAATTCCTGCCAGCCAGCCGCCAGCCATGCCCGTCAGCGATGCGCTAAGGGCACTTACGTGACGCAGGTTCTCCACGTTCCTGACCTCCACCGAGCAGGTGTTCACCCGTGGCTTCGGGGTCAGGACGATCCGCCTCACGCCGCTCGCCGGGCTGATGTCCAATCTCTCGGCATGGTCGCTCCACAGGGCTTCGGGTTCCATTACGTTGCGTTCCTCTTCTGCTCCGCGTGCCTTCGGTGCCGTTTCCGACCTCGTGGCCAGTGTCCCACGCAGTGAGCGGGTGTTCCCCGTTGTCACTTGAAATGTCTCCATACGTTCCTTGTCAACTATGCGGTGCGTCTCCTTGTCGCTGTTTACGCAAAGGGCATCGTACATACCCTCCGGAACGACGATGGTACCGCCCTCGCGCTTGGTGAACTCGTAACGCATCGGCTCGGAACCGTCCTCCGGATAGAGGTAAAGGCTCATCGTGGCAGGGTGGGCGTCGGGAGCTTCCGTCCAGTCGAACACCACCTCCACGCTCGCCGAGTGCGGATGGTCGTAACACAGATCCTTGTGCTCACAGGCCGTGAATAAAGGCAGCAGCATTACCGCCAGACATCCTGCGATTGCCTTGCGCAATTCCTTGTATATCCGTATATGTGTCATTTCGTTCCTCCTTTCTTGCTATTCTGATTGCCGTTTCCCAGCAACCAAATAAGTGAGATTTCAGCCCGGGTCGGGCCGAACCAGTGGCGCTGTTTTGTCTCTTTGTACACGTAGCAATCGTCCTCCGGCTCATATACCTTGTACTTGCCGCCACCGTAGCCGATACAGAGACCGAAGTCTATGTTCAGACGCTTGGCGACAGGCAGCGAATAACCGTATTCCAACCCGAAACCGTAACTGAAGTTGCTCAGATATCCTTTGCCGCCCGTCTCGAAGTCGAAGGTCAAACCTTGGGCGTACACGCCGAGGTGGTGTCCCTGTAATGGCTTTTCGGCTGCCTTCCGTCCGAAGTACTTGCGGATGTCAAGCTCGCCGCCGTAGATACGCCAGTAGCGGTGACGGGTGTCGTTCTTCCACCAGGCGTACATCCAGTTCCCACTGATACTCCACCCCTGGCCGAGGTAGAACTCCAATCCCACGTTCGGAACGAGGGCCACGTCGTAGAGCAGGTTCGTCTTTACCGCCATGAAGAACGGTTTCTTTTCCGTTTCTTCCTTGTCCGCGTTGTCCTGCGGAATCGTATCGTCCTCCTTATTATAAAGTGTGGCTGTCGTATCGATCTCCTTCTCGGTGGTGTCCGCCGTGTCATCGGGGTTCATTACGTTGTCGGATGCCGGTTTCAATTCGGCCTGTGCCGGCTCGGGGTCCATCACCCGCTTGATTCGTTCCACCTCGCATACTACCAACGCTCCGCTGCGTAAGCTATCAAAGAGGTTCTCCTTCATGTATTGCCATGCGCGTCCGCCGGCAAGGTTCATTAGCTGACGTTTGCGACCGTCCACCACCTTGCCCTCGCGTACCACCCACTCGGGTGTGTCACGGATGATGGCGATTGCCTTGTCGCGCCAAGGGGCATCGGTACGTCCAAGCTTTTCAGCCAATTCGCTCCAGCCCTCTCCTTGCGGCTGGAGTGTGAAGATGCTGTCGGGCAGAGAGAGGTTGTCTTTTAAATAATCCCGCAAATTCTCGCCACGTTTCCGGGCGAGTTCCTTGTTGTACTTCGTGTTACCGTCGGGAGAGGCGGACGCCTGAATGAGGATACGCCTGAGCACTACAGCAGGGTCGGCTCCCAGAGAACGGATGCTGTCGCCCAGTGCCGCAAGGTGCCGGTCGTTGTCCATGTAGGGAAGCTCCAGCCGTGCGTTTGCCGTGCGGTAGTAGATCGTGGTGCGGAGGCTGTCCGACACGATACCCGCTTGCGCCTTTCCGGCGAGCAGTGCCGCCAGCAGCAGGGACGGAATGATTTTTTTTCTCATATCGTATTTTTTAATTTATTAATTCTCATGTGTCATCGCCCGGTATTTTTCGGCTGATTTATTATCTTATTGGTTTGCAGGGTTTTACCCCCCCCCCCCCGAAAATTCTTCCGTGGCGGTGTGGTCTTCGAGCGAAACGCTTGACAGCCGCGACCGAAGCTCGTCGAGCATATCCCGGAACACTCCGCAAACCCGACAGCTGTCTGTCTCGCACGAGCACTGGACGCAGGGGAGAACCGTGCGACAGCAGTCCATGCGGAAGTTGCCTTCCAACGCACGCACCACCTCCAACATCGTCACCTCCTCCGGTGCACGGCTGAGCATGAAGCCCGGTCTTGTTCCTCCGCATTGTGAGCGCAGGATGCCTGCCATCACCAACCGTCGCAACGCCGGCGAGAGGGCACGCACGTTCATGTGGTAACGCGCCGCTATCTCGGGGGCATTGAGCCAAACATTGTTGTGCCAGCCCCATACAAGGTAACGGCAGGCGATTAGCCCGTATCGTGTGGGGTTACTCAGCATGACCCGCCCCTTTCCTTCGTCATTTGTTTCATTTTATCGTCTCCTTATGTTTTCTTGCCTATTTGCCGTACATTTGCGAATAGTACGGCAAATACAACGATTCACTGTATTTGGATGGGAAAAAGAAACAGGATTTGCTTTTCTGTCTATTTTTTTCGCTTTTCCATACATCTTGGTGGCACTTTAATGAGCGTCCCTTTCTTAGCAAGAAAGGGACATTTTTCGTTTTCGGGAGTTTGGGAAACATGGGGATGTGTGTTCCCGTTTTCCATCGGTTGCGATACAGGGGATTCGGATTTTCGATGGCAACCGGACGGGATGTCCCTTTCCTTTCTTTTATGTTTGGGCTTCCGTAGCATACGGTCGTACATGCCGTCCACAGCAGTATCAACCTTCCGGCTACTGATACGGGAAAGGTAGATCTGCGTGGTACGTATCGAGGTGTGCCCCATGCACTGGCTGATCAGTTCCACAGGCTGGCTGTCTTCCAACATTAATGTTGCCCACGTGTGGCGCAGCACGTAGGTTGTAAGAGGTACGGAGAGTCCCACTTTCCGCCCTATCATACGGGCTGTACGATTGATTCGCCGCAAAGCGGATTCTTCCGGCAGCTCCTTTCCGGGACATCCTTTCCTTGCCTCGTGCAGGAAAGGGAAAACGAAAGGCGAATCTTCCCGATGGTACCGTTTCATGATTTCTTCCAGTTCCGGCACTACCTCCACATCAATGGGCACGCCTGTCTTGCTGCGCAGGTAACGGATGTGCCGGTCCGTCACCATCCGGTGGGTCAACCCGTACACATCCTTGAATACCATTCCACGGGCGTAGAAGATGAACAATAACACATCCAACGCCTCACGCTGGTTCTCCGGCAGTGTCTGCCGCAAGCTGGGCGAGAGCAGACGCTGTACTTCTTCTTTCCGGAGCGCACGTTTGGCAGGAAAGCTGCCGCCGGTGTGATGTCCGCTGAAAGGTTTCCCGTCCGTGCCCTCGGAAGAAAGTGCCAGCGCATGGCCGTACACAGCCCGGAACGTGCGAAGATAAAAGTCTACAGTCTGAGGCTTGTCGCCATGGTGGCTTTCCAGCCATGTGGTGAATCTGTCCGTCCAACCTCTTGTGATGTCTTCTACCGTCAGATGTTCCCATCCATCACCCACAAATTCCTTTACCTTATTTATACTACTATGGTAGTTCTCCAATGTTTGCATGCTACGTTGTCCTTTCAACGCATCCAGTGTCCGCTCCAACAATGGAGAAAGCAACCTTTTCTTTTTCCTATCCATCATTATTCCTTGTTTTTAGTTTACTACTGTATTATAATGGTAAAGAAGGAAAAGGATTTTGGATAATTGGGATATTTAACATTTAACAGTATGGACATGCTGATAGCCGCATCCATGATTTTACACTCATGTGATGCAATTGGGAGGAGGCAAGTCATTTAAAGGAAATTAACGGTTTCCTATCAGGATAGTAAAATCACGATCCTGACAGCAAAAGAACAAACTAATATATTTATTTGAATAACCCGTAATGACAAATCAAGCGACTTCGGAGCTTAGGAAGCGGACGGTTTAGCGGCTTAATTGCCGTTAAACCGTCCGGTTTTCGTTTAACGAAAACACAACTTGCTGTCCGCAGGAGCGGACCACGTTTATCCAATAATTATTGTGTATCAGCCCATTGCATGGCTGTTTCCCTGTGGCTTGCGGGGCATTTCCATCAGGTATTTGCCGGCTGCTCTCCCCATAAAAGGATGGATATCTCTCCATAACCATGTGACTTACGCCCATAATTCGGGGATAAGGAGGCGAATATACGTAAAATCTGCCCTTTACATGCCCTATTGTCCATTAATGGATTGTTACTTCTACACTTCTACAAATGGAGAAATGGGCAGATAGCCATATACGACTTATGTTTTCTTTTCATTGTCTCCATTAATGGATTGTTACTTATACACTTCTGCAAATGGAGAAATGGGCAGGTAACCATGCACGACTTATGTTTTTTCTTCATTGTCTCCATTAATGGATTGCTACTTATACACTTCTGCAAATGGAGAATGGGCAGGTAGCCGTGTATGACTTATTTTTTTTCTTCATTGTCTCCATTAACGGATTGTTACTTATACACATCTGCAAATGGAGAAATGGACTGGTAGCCGTATATGCCTCATGTTTTTCTTCATTATCTCCATTAACGGATTGCTACTTATACACTTCTGCAAATGGAGAATGACAGGTAGTCGTATGTGACTTATGTTTTTTCTTTATAGTCTCCATTAATGGATTGTTACTTATACACATCTGCAAATGGAGAATGGACAGGTAGCCGTGTACGACTTATTTTTTTTCTTTATTGTCTCCATTAATGGATTGTTACTTATACACTTCTGCAAATGGAGAAATGGGCAGGTAGCCGTGTACGACTTATTTTTTTTCTTCATCGTCTCCATTAACGGATTGCTACTTATATACTTCTGTAGACTGATAATTTAAGAATCCGTATCAGGACAGGTACGTGCTCCCACACCTACCCATAAGGATTGAAAAGGACCGGTGGAGAAGGAAACGGAATCCTGCCCGCTTTTCCACACTTCTACGGGCAGCGGACCTCTGACGTCACCTCCGTATAGGAAGAACCGTCCGAGCGCAGCGGCATGTCCGTCCACCCGTCATGTGTATCATGACAATAACCGACTTTGGATGACTATAAGTGACAGGTGGTTCCGTCCTGTACTCTTCTTCCTTTATTTTGTATTCCGATACAATATCAGTTGTGTAGTTTAATAATTTAAGATTTTAAGATATGGATTCAGAAAAGGAAAAGAACCGGCTTTCCGATATCGTTCTCGAGAGGGTCGGACTCACGGGGAACCTTCTGTCAGATCCCGTTTCCCCATCCCCGGAACCGGCGATGAGGATGCCGGGGCATGAAAGGCAGGTCGGGGCAGGGAAAGTGACAGACCCGGAAGAATACAAGAGGAGGTTTCTGGTTCCCGCTCCCAAGGCCTCGGAATGGAAGACCGCATACATTGACGGGAGACTGCACCGCCGGATCGCCATGCTGGTCAGGGCCGCCGGTTGTGGTAGCATCTCCGGCTTTATCATCCGGCTGCTGGAACTCCATATGGAGGAACACAGGGAGGATATCGCCGCCCTGCTCGGTGAGGTTTACCGTCCCTGGGATGAGGACGGGCAGCCGGGAGGAACGGCCCGCCGATAAAACGTTGTCATTGTTCAAGAAGGCATATCATGACAGGAAAGAACGTAAAAGACCGGATGGGTCCCGGCGGGATGGACGCGGACCGCATCCGTGAGATCATGGGGGAAGCGCCAGCCTGTCCCCGGAAGGGACGTGGAACGTCCGGTAACGACATTATGCGGCCCGCAAGGAAAAACGGCCCCATGCAGCCGTCCGTCTACGGGAAGGAATACCTTCATGGCATTGCGGGCGTGCAGCGCCGGTCACTGCATATTCCCGCCGCCCTGCACCGGAAACTGTCCATTCTGGCGGGAGCCTCGAGAAACGGGAAGGTCACGCTGGAGGGGTTCATCAACCACCTTGTCTCGCTCCATCTGGAAGAATACAGGGAAACGGTGGACATGATTCTGGAGGAGTCCCTGCCCGGCCGGCCATAAAGGCCCGTTCCCCATGACAGGGGATCTCCCCCGGTGGGAGCATCGTTTTTTTGTTTCTGAAACAATAGTGTTTAACATTTAATGAAAAAGAAGTATGATGAAAAAAGAAAAAGAGTTGTTGGTTGCCATCGCCAGCCAGAAGGGTGGCGTGGGAAAATCCGTCTTTACGGTACTGCTGGCCAGTGTCCTGCATTACCGCAAAGGTATGCGTGTGGCGGTTGTGGACTGTGACTCCCCGCAGCACAGCATCGCCCTGATGCGTGAGAGGGACATGGAGAGTGTCATGAAAAATGACGACCTGAAGGTAAACCTGTACCGGCAGTACGAGAGAATCCGGAAACCTGCCTATCCGGTCATCAAAAGCGACCCGGAAAAGGCGGTGGAAGACCTGCGGCGTTATATGGACGAAAAAGGGGAGACTTTCGATATCGTGCTCTTCGACCTTCCCGGAACGCTCCGCAGCGAGGGGGTGGTCCATACCGTCTCCGCGATGGACTATATCTTTGTCCCTCTCAAGGCGGACAACATCGTCATGCAGAGTTCCCTGCAGTTTGCCAAGGTGCTGGAGGAGGAGCTGATCGCCAAGGGGAACTGCAACCTGAAAGGAATCCGGCTGTTCTGGAACATGGTGGACAGGCGGGGACGGAAGGACTTGTATGATGCCTGGAATCGGGTCATCCACAGAATGGGGCTACGGCTGCTGTCCTCACACATCCCGAACACCCTCCGCTACAACAGGGAGGCGGATCCTATCTGCAAGGGTGTCTTCCGCTCCACGCTGTTCCCGCCCGATCCCCGTCAGGAGAAAGGCTCCGGCCTTCCTGAATTGGTGGAGGAGATATGCCCCGCCATCGGTCTGGAGGAATCCGACACCGACCGGTAGCGGACGATAGGATACAGACACCTTAAATAAGGACTTTTAGCCTAAGATAAAGTAAGCTAATAGCATGATAATAAGGCTCTTATAATTACGACTTCTCCTATAAAAGCATTATCTTAGTAGTATAATAATAAAGGAGGTAACAAATTATGAACGAGCAAGTTAGAAGCATTTTAGCACAAGAGACAACGAAGACAAGCAAGATCCGGCAGCTGTTCCTTTTGGGGGTTCCCCGTGCGGAAATCGCAAGAATGGTGACCAACGGCAATTACGGTTTTGTAGTGAACGCCCTGCGCCGGATGAGGGAACGTGAAGGCGGTCTGAATATCCATCCGGCGACAGCCGCGTTGGACTATACTTTCAACCGCAAGTTCGGTATCGAGATCGAGGCTTACAACTGCTCCCGTGAACGGCTCGCACGCGAACTCCGGGAGGCCGGTATCGAGGTTACGGTGGAAAGCTACAACCATACCACCCGTCCGCATTGGAAACTCGTGACGGACAGCAGTATAAACGGCAACGACACCTTCGAGCTGGTCAGTCCGATACTGGTCGGCGAAGCCGGCCTGCGGGAGCTGGAGAAGGTCTGCTGGGTGCTTGACCTGTGTGAGGTGAAGGTGAACGAGAGCTGCGGGCTTCACGTGCATATCGATGCCGCCGGTTTCAGCATGGCGACCTGGCGTAACCTGGCCCTGAGTTACAAACATTTGGAACCGGTCATCGACAGGTTCATGCCGGCATCCCGCAGGGATAACTACTATTGCAAGGGATTGTGTCATGTATCTGATGAGATGATACGCTCAGCCCGGACAGTGGACGAGCTGAAAGGAAGAATCGGCAACCGTTACCACAAGGTGAACCTCGAAGCCTACTCACGGCACAAGACGGTCGAGTTCCGCCAGCATTCGGGAACGACCAACTTCACAAAAATGCGTAACTGGGTGTTGTTTCTCCACAAATTGGTTACCTTTGCCACAAGGGAACAGGTGCCTGCGGCCACCGCGCTTCAGGACATCCCTTTCCTGGATAGTGAACAAAAACTATATTATAAACTGAGGACCAAAAAATTATCGGCATGAATAAGCATATGTATATTTTGGCGGATGGCGGCAGGATTGCCGCCTCCGACCCTTCCGAGTTTGTACGCGTCCTGCGTGAGGGCAGCTGGTTTGACAGCGAGTGCACCGACGGGGAGTACATGGTGAATTTCTCCGGGCGGTACAGGGAACTGCACGGGGTGACGGTGAGGACCGACACGCCGGAGCATTTCATGGACGACCTGAAAAAGTACGGTTACATCACGGGTTGAGAAGCCCGCTCCTTTATTATTGCGATCCCCGCCGGCCTTGAATGAAGTGTGCCGGCGGGGATTTTTCTTTTTCCACGGTACCGGATATCCGCCGTATCCTGTTTTCCAAGGGGGGGCTGGCTTCACGCCTCCCTTCGGGAAAGCCTTTTTTTCTTTTCACCGCCCCTTCCGCCATGACAAAAACTGACTATCCATGACAATACATGACAGGGTATTTGAGGTCATTCCGCTTGTTATTTCCTTTGTGGCATGAAACGGCAGGAAAGCTTGCCGGCAACAACCATAAAAAAGAAATGCACATGAAAAAAGAACCTTTATTTATCGAATTGACCGGCCGGAAGGGTGAACCCGGCAAGACCTTCTTCACCGTGCTTACGGCGGGTATCCTGCACTACCGCAGGGGATACAACGTTGTCGTGGCGGATTGTGACCCGTTCCAGCATTATATCGGCCTGACAGAGGAAAAAATGGAACACCCCATGACAAACCTTATGTAGACCGGTATGGAGTACGCATTCATTCTTCTGTTCCTGTATGCCTCCTATCTGAGCATAGAAAAGTACGTCCACACGGGCAGCGTCCTTAAATGGAGGGGAGGACAGCGTCCTGCCTCCGGTCTTCCAGTGAAGGAAGAACCGGCGGAGCCACGGGAGGAAACGTCCGAGGAAGCTGTCATCGGCAGGAGCCGGTACCGGTTATGGCAATCCCCACCTATGGACGAGGAATACGCGATGAGCGAAAAGCGGACGGATACGGCCATGAAAGAGAAAAAGGTGCCTGTGCCCGAATTCCCCGCTCCTTTCGGAAGGCCGGAGGAGGGGGAGGTGCCGGAACGCTACGAGATCACCGGTTATGTGGAACGTCCCGATCCGCACCGCGCCAGAGGCGTGACCTTCGACGACATGGACCTGCTCTCCAGGTTCATGACCACGGACCACCTTTCAGAACCGGAACAGTCCCATGCCCGCCAGACACTGGAACGGCTGGAGGGGACCGACATGGAACGCATCCTGCAGGCCGGCATCCTGGGCAGCGACGAGACATTGAAACGGTACATGGAACTGTACGTGGACAGTGACAGGGAGCCGCCCCTGCTGGCAGGAAAGGACAGGGAAAGCATAATCAGGGATTTCGATATCATGGATTTCATACCCCGATAACCAATAATATAATGTATATGGAGAAGTATCATGATTCAAGCTGATCCGCTTCGCGGACATTTTCCCAAGAAAACAAAAGCCGTCGGGCGGCACAGTTCAATTTTAAAGAAGGAGGTAACGATGTACAGTTATCATGATTCCGGCTGATGCCGGCAGTAAACATACGGTTACAAGAACGGTCCGCAGACATCCGGGTCTGCAGCCCGTTAAAAGAAAAATTTGACATAATAGAATACTGGCATGAAAGAATATCATGACTCGGGATGATCCTTACGGACATCCCATCCCGGAGAGAGCGACACGAGTAGCAAACAATTAACGAAGGAGGTAACGATGTACAGTTATTATGACTCCGGCTGATGCCGGCAGTAAACATGCGGTTGCAAGGACGGTCCACGGGCATCCGGAGCCGCAGACCGCTAAAAAAGGAAATCCGACATAATAATATATAGGTATGAAAGTGTATCATGACTCGGGATGATCTGGCCAGACATCCCGTTCCGAAGAGACAGCAACACGAGTAGCAAACAATTAACAAAGGAGGTAACGATGTACGGTTATTATGATTCCGGTTGATGCCGGCAGTAAACATGTGGTTGCAAGGACAAGCCGCGGGCATCCGGCCCGCGGCCTGTCAAAAAAGAAAGTCTGACAAACATTTATTATAATAATTGGTATAAGAATAATGAGACATTCAAGAACCCATTCATTTTTACGATTCTCCCCTATGGGCAAAGTGACGGACGTATTGGTATCCCTTATCGGGCGCATACCGGCCAGAACAGCCTTCCTGCTGGCATGACTGGCCACATGAGCAGCCCCCGCGTTCGCCGCCGGTGACGGGTCCGCCGGGCTGGTACAGGCCACGCAGATGGTGAACAGCTATTTTGACCCCGCCGTGAAACTGATTTATGCGGCCGGCGCGCTCTGCGGGCTGATCGGGGCCATCCGCGTGTATTCCAAGTTCTCGTCGGGCGATCCGGATACGGGCAAGACCGCCGGAAGCTGGTTCGGGGCCTGCGTGTTCCTGATCGTGGCGGCCACGGTGCTGAGGTCGTTCTTCCTGTAACCCCCATGCCATATGGAATACAAGCTGAACAAGGGCGTCGGGCAGGACGTGGAGTTCTGCGGCCTGAAGGCGCAGTACCTCTACCTCTTTGCCGGCGGCCTGCTCGCCGTCTTCCTCGTGTTCGTCATCCTCTACATGGCGGGCGTGAACCGCTGGTTCTGCATCGCTCTCTGCGTCGTATCGGCCACGGGAATCACCCTGGGCGTGTTCCGCCTGAACAGGAAATACGGCCCCCACGGGCTGATGAAGCTGGCGGCGGCAGGTTACCGTCCCTACTACATCATCAACAGAAAACGTATCACCTCACTTTTTAAACGAAGAAAATATGCGAAACATACTCAAAGCGTCCACCCTGGAAAGTAAGTTTCCCCTTCTCGCCGTCGAGGACGGGTGCATCCTCTCCAAGGACGCGGACGTGACCGTCGGCTTCAAGGTCCGCCTGCCGGAGATCTTCACCCTCACCTCCGACGATTACGAGGCCATGCACGGCGCATGAGGGAAGGCCATTAGGGTATTGCCCTGCCATACCATCGTCCACCGTCAGGACTGGTTCCTTGAGGAGGGCTACAGGGCACGCACCGACAGGGAGGAGTTGGGATTCCTTGACCGCAGCTTCGAGCTCCATTTCAACGAGCGGCCCTTCCTGAACCACTTCTCGTACCTGTTCATCACCCGTACCACGAAGGGGCGCATGCGGCAGCAGAGCAACTTCTCCGTCCTCTGCAGGGGGCATATCCTCCCCAGGGAGGTCCGCGACAAGGACGGCGTCCTCCGCTTCCTGGAAGCCGTGGAGCAGTTCGAGCGCATCATCCGCGACTCCGGGCTGGTCCGTCTGGAACGGCTCACGACGGAGGAGATCACCGGAAAGGGAAAGGAGGCCGGCCTGGTGGAGAAATACTTCTCCCTCTCGCAGGAGGACACCACCACGCTGGAGGACATCCGGCTCGGGGGCGCGGAAATGCGCGTCGGCGACAAACGGCTCTCGGTGCATACGCTTTCCGACGCGGATGACTTGCCCGCCGCGGTGCGGACGGACGGGCGGTTCGAGAAGTATTCCACCGACCGCAGCGACTGCCGCCTCTCCTTTGCCGCCCCCGTGGGGCTGATGCTGCCCCATAACCATATCTGCAACCTGTACGTGTTCATAGATGATCCGGCAGAGACCCTCCGGAATTTTGAGAAAGCGGCCAGGAATATGCGCTCCCTCTCGCGCTACAGCCGCGCCAACGAGATCAACCGGCAGTGGACGGAGGAGTACCTGAACGAGGCGCATTCCTTCGGGCTGGTCCCCGTGCGTTGCCATTGCAACGTCATGGCCTGGTCGGAGGACAGGGAGAGGCTGAGGAACATCCGGAACGACACCGGCTCGGCCCTGGCACAGATGGGCTGCAAGCCCCGGCACAATACCGTGGACGCGCCGACCCTTTACTGGGCGGGTATCCCCGGCGGGGAGGGCGATTTTCCCGCCGAGGAGTCTTTCCATACGTTCATCGAACAGGCGGCCTGCCTCTTCATCGGGGAGACGAACTACGCCTCCTCCCTCTCGCCCTTCGGCATCAAGATGGCGGACCGGCTCAGTGGCAGGCCCATCCATCTGGATATCTCGGACGAACCGATGAGACGGGGCATCACGACAAACCGCAACAAATTTATTCTGGGGCCTTCGGGCAGCGGCAAGTCCTTCTTTACCAACCATCTCGTGCGCAACTATTACGAGCAGGGTGCACACATCCTGCTGGTGGATACGGGAAACAGCTACAAGGGGCTGTGCCGGCTCATCCATGAGCGCACCCGCGGGGAGGACGGGATCTACATAACATATGAGGAGGACCGCCCGATCACCTTCAATCCCTTCTACAGCGAGGACCGGCAGTTTGACGTGGAAAAGAGGGAGAGCATCAAGACGCTGATCCTGACGCTTTGGAAGCGGGAGGACGAGGTGCCGAAACGCTCCGAGGAGGTCGCCCTCTCCGGCGCAGTGAACGCCTATATCCGCAGGATTACGGACAACCCGGAACTCCGGCCGGACTTCAACGGGTTCTACGAGTTTGTCCGTGACGACTACCGCCGGATGATGGAGAAAAAGAGGGTGCGCGAGAAGGACTTCGACATCGACGGGTTCCTGAACGTGCTGGAGCCGTTCTACAAGGGAGGGGACTATGACTTCCTCCTGAACTCGGACAAGGAGATCGACCTGACCCACAAGCGGTTCATCGTCTTCGAGCTGGACAACATATCATCGAACAAGGTGCTGCTTCCGGTGGTGACGCTCATCATCATGGAGACGTTCATTTCCAAGATGCGCCGCCTGAAAGGCATCCGGAAGATGATACTGATCGAAGAATGTTGGAAAGCCCTGATGTCGGCCAATATGAGTGCCTATGTCTTGTACCTTTTCAAGACGGTCAGGAAGTATTTCGGTGAGGCGGTGGTGGTGACGCAGGAGGTGGACGACATCATCTCGTCCCCGATCGTGAAGGAGGCCATCATCAACAACTCGGACTGTAAGATCCTGCTGGACCAGAGGAAGTACCTTAACAAGTTCGAACGGATACAGACCCTTTTGGGGCTGACCGACAAGGAATGCTCGCAGATCCTCTCCATCAACCGTGCCAACGACCCCTCACGCCGGTACAAGGAGGTGTGAATAGGACTGGGAGGCGTGCAGTCGGCTGTCTATGCCACGGAGACCTCCACAGCCGAGTACCTTACCTACACGACGGAGGAGGGCGAGAAGCTGGAAGTGGAACGGATGGCGGCAAAGACCGGCAGCATGGAACAGGCCATACGGGTACTGGCCGCCGAAAAGAACAGCGGCAGGAAATAATCTTTGTAAAACATTTAAAAGAACGATTCAATGAGACGAAAAATTTTCAGCGCATTGTGCGCCTTTTTACTTACCGTACCGGCCATGCACGCGCAATGGGTGGTGACCGACCCGGGCAATCTGGCGCAGGGCATCGTGAACAGCGTCAACGAGATGGTGGAGACCTCCGAGACGGCGCAGAACGCCATGTCCACCTTCAAGGAGGCCTCGAAGATCTATGAGCAAAGCCGGAAATACTACGACATGCTCAAGAGCGTGAACTCGCTGGTGAGCGGGAGCCTGAAGGTCAAGGAGTCCGTGCTGATGCTCTCGGAAATCTCGGAGAGCTACGTGACGAACTACGGGAAGATGCTCACCGACGAGAACTACACGCAGCGGGAGCTGGAGGCCATCGCCTTCGGCTACAACAACATCATGAAGAAAAGCAGCGCGTCCGTGGCCGGGCTGAAGAACATCATCAACCCCACCGGCATGTCCATGACCGACAAGGAGCGGCTGGACCTCATAGAAAGGGTGTACCGCGAGATGAGGCATTACAGGACGCTGGTGAACTACTATACCCGAAAGAACCTGCGCGTCTCCTACCTGCGGGCCAGGGAGAAGGGCGAGACCGAACAGGTCCTGAAACTTTACGGGGAGGACGAACGCTATTGGTAAACCTTTAAAAAGATACAGACTATATGGTATTACTATCCCTATCTTTCGACAGCCTGCACGGTATCCTGCGCCGGCTGTATGACGAGATGACCGAACTCTGCCAGCCGATGATGACGCTGGCCACGGCCATCGCCGCCCTGGGCGCGCTCTTCTACATAGCCTACCGCGTGTGGCAGTCCCTCTCGCGTGCCGAGCCGGTGGACGTGTTCGGCATGCTGCGCCCCTTCTGTCTGGGCATCTGCATCCTGTTCTTCGACGTGATCGTGCTGGGGAGCCTGAACGGTATCCTGAGCCCCGTCGTGCAGGGAACGGGTGCCATGCTCCACGACCAGACCTTCGACGTGAGGAAGTTCCAGGAGGAAAAGGACAGGCTGCTCGCCGAGATGCCCCTGAAGGTGGCCGTGACCGGGGAGTTCAATCCCACGGACGAGGAGCTGGAGAAGGAGATCGCCGACATGGGCTGGAACGGGGAGGACTACGCGGTGATGCAGCGGATGTCTCATACCTGTTACTCGTTCTCCCTGCAAAGCATCGTGCAGACCATCATGCGCAAGGTGATGGAGTTCCTTTTCCGCGCCGCCTCGCTGGTGGTGGACACGATCCGCACCTTCTTTCTCATCGTCCTCTCCGTGCTGGGGCCTATAGCCTTCGCTATCTCGGTCTTCGACGGTTTCCAGGGCACGCTCGTCCAGTGGCTGGCACGGTATATCAGCGTATATCTCTGGCTGCCCATCTCCGACCTGCTGGGGGTGATGCTCGCCAGGATACAGACGCTGGTGCTGCAAAGCGAGATGGAAATGATCCGGGATCCCCTGAGCGTCTTCTCCCCGGACGGATCGACGGCCATCTATCTGGTGTTCATGCTCATAGGGCTGGTGGGATATTTCTGTGTCCCTACCGTGGCGAACTGGGTGGTCCAGGCCGGAGGCATGGGGGCGTACAACCGGAACATGAACAACACGGCAAGCAAGGCCGCCAACGTGGGCGGGGCCGTAGCCGGGGCATCCACGGGCAACGTGGCCGGAGTGCTGCTGAAAAAGTAAAAACGACTGAATAATAACATTCATTCATTTCAAGACATGGAATTCAAGAGCTTAAAAAACATCGAGTTCTCGTTCAGGCAGATCCGCCTGTTCAGCCTCGTCTTCCTCGCCTCCTGTACCCTCCTGAGCGTTTTCTCCGTCTGGAAGTCCTACCGGTTCGCCGAGGAGCAGCGGGAGAAGATCTACGTGCTGGACGAGGGGAAGTCGCTCATCATGGCCCTCTCGCAGGACGCCGCGCGCAACCGCCCGGTGGAAGCGAGGGAGCACGTGCGCCGCCTGCACGAGCTGTTCTTCACGCTGGCCCCCGACAAGGCGGCCATCGAGTCGAACATAAACCGGGCGATGTACCTGGCCGACAAGAGCCTGTACGGGTATTACCGGGACTGGAACGAGAAAGGTTTCTATAACCGGCTCATCAGCGGGAACGTCAATCAGACGGTGGTGGTGGACAGCATGAGCTGCGATTTCGACAGCTATCCCTACCGCGTCACCACCTATGCCAGGCAGATGATCATCCGGGGGAGCAACATCACCGAACGCTCCCTGGTGACACGCTGCCGCCTGCAGAGCACGGTCCGCTCGGACAACAACCCGCAAGGGTTCCTTGCGGAGCATTTCGAGATTCTGGAAAACAGGGACCTGCGTACCGTGGAAAGGTAACGGTGTCCCGCAGTAATCAATCATTCAATAATATCTGGAAAATGGATATAAAATCAACGGCAAGGGAAAGGTTGAAGGCATATCTGGACGGCCTTTCCGAGAAACAGAGACGGGGCATCCTCGTGGCGATGCTGGCCTTCACCTGCATCGCATCGGGTATCGTCCTGCTGCGTGCCGCCGGCCGGCTGACACCGGCAAGGGAGCGCATGGAGCTTCCCTTCGGGGAAGGCAGCCTCACGGATACCCTGCGCAGGCTGCCCGATCCCCTGAAAGGACAAGTAACAAGTATTTACCGGACCATTAAACAACCCCAGCAGAATGGAAAACAGGAAAAGTAACATGGAAGAAGGACACGTGCCCGCCGGGGAAGCCCCGGAAGGCACACGGCCGGCGGAAGCCGGTTCCGTCCCCTCCGAAGGGACAAGAACGGAAAAGCGGCTTAGCGGGGAGGAAATCCTGCGCCGCAGGAAATACATCGTCATACCGGTCTTCGTGCTGGTATTCCTTGCTGTCCTCTACTGAATATTCGCCCCTTCCGGTGACAGCGGGGAAACGGTGGCGGGCGGTTCCGGATTCAACGTGAACGTACCGGACCCGGCAGCGGTCCAACTGGAAGGGAATAAAACGGACGTTTATGAAAGACAGCAGGCCCGTCGCGAGAAAGACAGACGGATGCAGTCGCTTTCCGACCTTGCCGGAAGGTTGTTGGAAGGTAAGGGGCAAACGGACAGCGTCACCGCTCCAAACGGCAGCATACGGCAGTCGGCGGACACTTACGAGAAGATCACGGAGCAGCTGGAAAGTTTCTACGAGACACCGCAGGAAACGGCCGGCGGCCTGGAACAGAAGGTGGATGAGCTGAACCGCCGGCTGGAAGAGGCGGAAGCGGAAAAACGGCGAGCGGAATCCCGCGAGCGGATGATGGAACAGTCCTACCGGATGGCCGCCAGGTACCTGACCCCCAACCCGGAAGGCTCGCCCGGCGAGGCGAAGGAGGAAGAAAAGCCGGAGCCTGTCCCTGTCAGCCGGGCGGAGAGCGGAACGACCTCCGCCCTGGAGCAGCCGCTGGCGGATTCCGCGTTTGTCGCCTCACTTGTCGTGGAGAGGAACTACGGTTTCAACACGGCGGTGGGCAGCAGCTACCGGATGGGGATGAACACCATCCCGGCCTGCATCTCCGAGAGCCAGACCCTCGAGCAGGGAGGACGGGTGAAGCTGCGCCTGCTCGAGCCCCTGCAGGCCGGAAGTGTCACCGTGCCGGCCAACAGCCTGGTGACCGGTACGGCCGACATCCGGGGAGAACGCCTGGACATCCTGGTAAGCAGCATCGAATATGCCGGAAATATCATCCCGGTAGAACTGGCCACATATGACATCGACGGGCAGCGGGGCATCTTCGTGCCGGGATCGGAAAGCCGAACGGCCGCCAAGGAAGTATTGGGGGACGTGAGCCAGGGCATGGGAGGCAGCATCTCCTTCGCCGGTTCCGCCGGGCAGCAGGTGGCGATGGACCTCACGCGGGGTGTCCTGCAAGGCGGGACACGGTTCATCTCGCAGCGGGTCAAGGCGGTCAAGGTAAAGCTGAAGGCCGGGTACAAGGTGCTGCTGGTCACAAAAAAGCAATAATGACGTTTAACTGTAATCTTTTTTAAAAGCAATCATTCAAGATGAGAACATTCATTCTTTTAATCATGGCTGCGCTGGCGGGGATGACCTGCCGGGCGCAGGAGCCCAAGCCGGAGGACGGGGTCAGGATCCTGACCGCCGGTCAGCATATCACGCCCTACAGGATCGGCGTGCCGTTCAGCAAGACGGTGCATATCCTTTTCCCCGCGGAGGTCCGCTATGTCGACCTGGGCAGCACGGACATCATCGCGGGTAAAGCGGACGGCGTGGAGAACGTGGTGCGCGTAAAGGCGGCCGTCCGGGATTTCCCCGGCGAGACGAACTTCTCGGTCATCACGGGGGACGGTTCGTTCTACTCATTCCTCGTCTCCTACGAGGAGGAGCCGGAAGCGTTGAACATCAATATGGACAGTCGGCTCCCGGCGGAACCTTCCACGAGCGGAAGCGCCGTCCGTGTGACCGAGCTCGGCGAGGAGGACCCTTCGGTCATCGCCAGCCTGATGTACACCGTACACCGTCTGGACCGCAGGGACGTGAAGCATATCGGCTGCCGCCAGTTCGGGATGCAGGCCCTGCTCAAGGGGATCTATGTGCATAAGGACCTGCTGTTCCTCCACATCTCACTGGCCAACTCCTCGCATGTGCCCTTCGACATCGACTTCGTGCGCTTCAAGGTGGTGGACAAGAAAGTGGCCAAGCGAACGGCGCAGCAGGAGACTTACATCAGGCCGGTGCGCGCGCTTAACGAACTGAGGCGTATAGAGGGCAAGGGGGAAGGACGCATCGTCTATGCTTTCCACAAGGTGGTCATCCCCGATGACAAGCTCATCGAGGTGGAGATTTACGAGAAAGGCGGCGGACGCCACCAGCGGTTCCATATCGAGAACAGCGACTTGGTGGACGCCGGACTGGTGGACGAACTGGTAAAGGAGTAATACCATGAGAAAGTATCTGTTTATAATAATGTGCGCCTTCCTCTCCCTTTGGGCGGGCAAGGTTTCCGCCCAACGTTACCTGCCCGGGCAGACGGGGCTTGAACTGAGGCTGGGCGGCGTGGATGACTTCGGAAGGAACGTAAGGCACCTGAGGGGGAATTTTCAGGTCGGGCTGTCCCTGAGCCGTTACAACCGCAACCGCTCGCGCTGGGTATTCGGGGCGGATTATGTGAAGAAGCATTACGCCTATAAGAAAATAGCGGTTCCCAAGGAGCAGTTCACCGCGGAGGCGGGCTGTCTCTTCCCGTTCCTCTCGGACAGGGGCAGGAACGTGTTCCTCTCCGCCGGCCTGTCCGCGCTGGCCGGTTATGAGAGGGTAAACCGGAATGGCAGGCTCCTTTATGACGGGGCGACCCTGCTGCACAAGGGTGCCTTCATCTACGGCTTCGCCCCGGCATTTGAAATGGAGGCGTACCTGACCGACCGCTGGGCTTTTCTTTTCAATGTCCGGCAGCGTGTCTTCTTCGGATCGTCCGTAGGACATTTCCATACGGTAGTGGCCGTCGGACTGAAATATATCATCGATTAATCTTTTAAGAACTGGAAACAATGAAATTAGGAACATTCATCATGGGATGCGCGCTGGCCCTGCTGGCGTGCATCCTTGCCGGCTGTGACGACCGTCTGGAGGTGCGGCAGGCATACGACTTCTCGCTCTCTTCCTGGTACCTGCAAGAAGGTATTGAGCCGGATGAGACGGTGGAGATCCGTCTGACGCTTAACCGCGAGGGGGATTACCGGGAGGCCCGTTACCGCATCGGATACATACAGCTGGAGGGTGACGGTGAGGTGTTCGCCGCGGACGGCACCAGACTGGTGAACCGCGAGCTGACGGAGCTCTCCGGCATCGCGGGGCTGGACACGACGGACATCCGCCGCCAGGTGTTCACCCTCTTTTACCGGAACACGGGTGGGGACAATCCCGGGATCCGCTTCGTGGCGGTGGACAACTTCGGCGTGGAACGGACACTGGATATCCCGTTCTCCATCAAGGACAAGACAAATACGGGAACTGTCAAATAAAGAAAGGTGGAAGCTATGACAGAACAGGATAAATACGGCATGGAGCAGCTTGCTGAATATCTGGACATGCGGATACGGAACGAGGAAAAGAATATAAAGGAAAACCGGGACAAACTGGACCGGGATTACCTTTATTATTTTGCGTGGAACGGAGAGGATTTGTTCAAGTCCCATTTCATGGTAAAACAATACGGGGAACTCCGGCAGGCGGAAGCTCCCGGGGAGGTACATGGATATATACGGCATAAACGGGAGGAATGTCTGAAGGAGCTGGTCAGCGGGAGTATCCGCAGGCATAGCACGAACGATATTTTCAATCTGGCACATACCTACCGGCTGGAGTGTATGCAGAAACTGGTCAAGGATTATACAGGCTTCGAACGGCTTCTGTCCATGAAGGCTCCCCAGAAGGAGATAAAAATGAAGAAGGATCCTGAAAGAAAGAAGCCGGACGGGTTAAAGATGTAACGGATATGAGGCAGGAAAATGGGAGCATCCGCAAACTACGGGAATTGCTGGACGACAAGATCGCAGCCGTTGAGAGCGTCATGCGCGAGGGGCTGGAGTCCGCCTCTACGGACTACTGCCGTTTCTTTGAATGGAAAGCCGCGTACCTGTACAAGGGGGAGCTGCAACGCGGGCATTACCGCCTGTTACGTAATAAAGTCGGCAGGACGGAAGACGTGGAGGACCTGAAGAGGTATTTCGGGGATATCGCCAGGTACCACAGGGAAAGGCTGGCGGACGGGACGCCGGCGGGAAGCGGTGCCCATCCGATGGCGGACACCTGCCGCGCGCTGTCTTTGGAATGCTCACGGCAGGTGCTGAAAGACTGCCTGGAATTCTCGCGTCTCCTTTCCTTTGGACAGCCGGAACAGGACGTGAAAGAGGAAAACGGACAACCCGTGAAACATAGGACGAACGGTTTAAAACGATAAGGTATGGAAAGACAGAACCCAGGCATGGTCCGGTTTATGGACCGGCTGGATGAGAGAATGGAAGTCCTGGACAAAAGAATCCAGGATAAGGCGGTAAAAGCCGGTGAGGATTACCTCTCCTTTTTCGAGTCACACGCGGAAGAGGCGTACAAGGAGTATTACTTGTACAAGTGTTTCAGGGACTTGAAAAAGAAGGCAAGGGAATCGGGCAGTCCGGAAAAAGTGTTGGAATATCTGAGAAAGAGGCAGAATGTCTGCCTGGACACGTTGCTCAGGCAGGATATCGCCGCCCGTAGTACAAGCCCGATGGCGAACATGGCACACACGCTGCGGCTCGAATGCGTCCAGCTGCTCGTGGAGGATTACGGGCATTTCATCCGGATGCTTGCCGACTCGCTACGGCAGCAGGAGACGCTGCGGGATGCCCGGACACTGCGGGAAAAAGAAAACCGGAGGGGGCCAAAACTATAGGCTCCTTCCGCTCCCGGGTGACCACGGGTATAATGAAAATCAAGTCAAGTCATGGATAATGGGAATTGCAAAACATAGGGAATCCTACTTTGGACGGGTACGGAGACCTGCCTATGGAAAGCGGGGCATCCGGCAGGCACATCTTGACAGGCCGGGCGCCGGAACGGATATATCAAGGGCTGTTCTCCCAAATAACGGGGGGGAACAGCCCTTTCTGTTGCCGCCAGCGGCGAAGGGTTAAGAGAGAGGCTGGCTACTGAAGAGGCAGTGGATGAACAGACGGCCCTTCTCGGTCCACACCGTATGCATGGCCGTGCCGGTTTCCCCGCTGCGGCTCTGCCAGCTGTGCGTATGGGTCCGTGTATATCCTTCCTTCTGATAACGTGCAGTGAGCATCCAGGTTCCGCTTTGGCGGAACTGGATGCCGAGAGCTTTCAGTCTCAGGTTCAGTTCCCTCCCGCTCATGCCCAGCTCCTTGGCGATCTGTGTGGGCGTATAGGTGCTTGATGAACGCAGTACCTCATCGAAATAACGTATCTTGGGGGCTTGTAACCCCAATCTCAGGGCATTCAGGGCATTTTCCTTTTTCAGTTCGGATATGCGCCGGTCACGCTCCTTCAGCTTGTTCTCCGCCAGCATCAGGGCGCGTGAAAGCAGTTCAGCGTCCGTTTCCCCCTTTTTCCCCAGCAGATAGCCGCCCTCTTTGAGCGTGCGCGGGACCAGTTCGTCGAAAATCCAGCTCTCGAACCTCTCGGCTGATGGCAGGCGGCTACCGGCTATCAGACGATACAGGTTCCCCTCGTCGATGAACTTCACCTTCTGCCGTCCGCCCGCCGTAGGGATATCGTAAAATACGACACCCTTCGTCTTGCAATGGCGGGCAATGGCGTCATTGGTGTTCACGTAACCGAGGGCCTGTGCCACGTCAGCGGCACAGAACCACATTCTTCCTTCATTCTCTATGGTCCGGATCTTGCCGAACTGCGGATGTTCCGCAATGATTAACATATGCATGTCATGTTATTTATAGGTTGATTCTATCGCTTTGAATATCTCATGGATCACCTGGGGGACGATGGCGTTTCCGTATCCCTTGACGGACTGCTGCCGCCAGGAAGAAAAGGTGATACCGTCCAGTCCGTGGGGAACCCCATCATCTCGGCCACAAACAGGGGATTGAGTTGGAAACTTCTCCCAGTTCGGGCAAAGAAATCGGGAAGGCTTCCCAGCCGCGGGTTCTTCCCCTTCCTCTCGAAGTTCTCCAGCGTCGGTGCACCCTTCCAATCCCTTGCCGTCGGGGTCGGGAGCAGCCCGTGGAAGTCCAGGAAATCCGTCAGGCCGTTGGGGTTCTTCTCCCCGTCCTCCGCACCGTGCATGGACGTCCGACCCAGATATTTCCAGCGTTCCACCCGTTGCCGGTGGTGTATCTCCGTCGCTGTCGGGGTGGGCAGCAGCATCTCGCGGATGATTTCCGGAAGACCCTTCTGGAGACAGTTCGGCCCCCTCGGGCTGTAATCCCTCGCCATCGGAGTGGGCAACAAACCATACACGGTCCCTTCTGTGCGGGGCACCGACGGCACAAGCCGGAATAAGCAACGGCTGGACGGTATATCCTTCACGCTCAAGATCTCGGCAGATGGTCTCCACGACGTATTCCTCCCGTTTGCGGTATACAGGCTTAGCCTTTCCGAAAAGAGAGGGCTGATATCCCACGTGAGTCTCCTTGCCGGGCTGTACCACCTGGAGGATGCCACCAACGTTCTCACCAACAACCCAATCGGGCCGGATCTCGTGAATGGCACGGAGCATGTGAGGCCAGAGGTAACGGCTGTCCTCCGCACCTCTGCGCTGGCCGGCGACAGAAAACGGCTGGCAGGGGAAGCCTCCTGTGAGAACGTCGACCCGTCCCCTTCACCGGCGAAAATCCGTAGTTGTGATGTCTGTATAACTTTCTGCATGGCTGAACCAGTAATTTAAAATCCTGTTACAAAATTCATCTATCTCACAATGGAAGGCGTTACGCCATCCCATTCATTCGGCGGCGAGATCCGCCGCTCCGAACCCGCTGAAAAGCGAGGCATGTACCAGTTGCTTCATGTTTATTAGCCGATTGAAGGTCCCGTTTCTTTTTTTTCTTTCCCCGTCACCTCCAGAATGATGGTTTTCTCATCTATCTTCCGGTAGACGCCCCCCATCTCAAGCATGTTCTTGAGGCGGAGGATGTCGGTGATTTCATAGACTGTCATGCCGTTCCGGTGGACGAAGCGGATGTAGCCTTTCTGTCTTTGTCTTTCCACTTCCTCACGGCTCATTTGTAGCAGTTCGCAGATTTCCTCCAGTGTGAAGGTCAGCTGCACTTCCTTTGTCGCGCAGGCATAGGCCAGGATACTCAGCATCTGCAGGCATTTGCGATGCGCCTTGACAAGAGACGCAAACTTGTTGCGCTCGATCATGATGACTTTACTTTGATTTTCCATCTTCTATGATTTTTTTACGGGTTTGTTATTCCTGATATCCGGACTTTCGTCCCTGTATTCTTCACGGAGGAACCGGTATACATCCGAGGCCCAGAAGTATATCTTGCCGCTCAGTTTGAAATAAGGCAGCTTGCCCGAGTTACGCCAGCGGATAAGGGTCCGGTCGCAGACTTTCAGCTGCAGGCGCATGTCGCGGCTGTCCAGCATCTGCTTGCCATTGATGCTGGTCATGGCATCCAGTGCCGTTTCCAGCCGGGTGATGAGTTCACGTTGCTCGGAGAAGCTCTCCTGGATTAATGCTTTCAGCATTTCGATGTCTTCATTTCCTGTTTCCATCTTTTGTTCTTTTTCGTCCGTTATTTATCCTTCTTTCTGTCGCAAAGTTTGGGAAAAAGGAAATGTAAAAATAGGGCTGACGGATACCGCCAGCCCCATATTTTATCTGTAACATTCTGTATGTTAGGTGTATCTTGTCAGATAAAAAATAACATTCCTTTTTGGGTGCTATTCCAAATTTAATCATTGAAAACTTGTTTATCCGGACAAAAAAACTTATATTTGTAAATGTATCAGGTTTTATATAATATATGACGATATTTGATGATTATAAAAAATATAAGGACTTGTATTCTGTCTCTCCGACACTATTGTGGGAGTATGATCTTTCTGATTTTGACTGGTGGAAATCCAGAAAAATCGTGGTACAGCGTATACTTGAAAGAGGGTGGCTAAAAGATTTTTATGCGGCTTTCAACATATATGGGGGGATAGAGGGATTTCGGGAGATAGTAAAAGATGTTCCTTATCTGTCGCCCAGGGATATCAATTTTGTATGTATTGCATTTAATCTAAAAAAAGAAGAGCTAAGATGTTACACACGGAAACTGTTGAGGGAACAACTCTTGAACTCTTAAGAAATTTGGAACAAGAGGAAATGCTGTCCTCATTCTCTCTTGCCGGAGGAACAGCTCTTGCCTTGTATCTGGGACATAGAATGTCTGTGGATTTGGATCTCTTTACCCCTTTGCCATTTAATGCTGTCGTATTGAAAGATTTTTTGGAGAACAAGTACGGCTTTCGTACAGACTTTATGGAGAAAAATACATTGAAAGGTTCTATTGAAGGGGTTAAGATAGATTGTATAACCCATGGATATGGTTTGCTTGAAAAACCTTGTCTGGAAGAAGGTATCAGACTGTACAGTATGAAAGATATCATTGCCATGAAGCTTTCCGCTATTGCGGACAATGGTTCCCGTTTGAAGGATTTTATTGATATAGCTTTTCTTTCCACACGCTTCTCTTTCTATTCCATGTTGAAATTTTATGAACATAAATTTCCAAATGCAAATGTTATTAGACCATTCAAGGCTATTACTTTTTTTGAGGATATAGATTTTGAGGAAAATGTAGCCATGCTTGAAGGAGACTATAAATGGAAGCACATAGAAAAAAGGTTGATAGACATGACAAAAATGCAGGATAAAATATTTGACTCCTTACCTCTGAAATTGGCGGTATCTTCAGTAAAGAGACAAAATATCCACCAGAAAAAAATCAAATTGTAATTTCTACAGTAAAGAGAATAGTAATTATTATATCAAAAAAATATGAAAATCACAAAATACGAAATTGATATGTTGGATGTAAAGTCGGCAGATGCTTTCTTAATCCATTTTTATGATGATGATGATAATGACAAAGACTATATCATTCTAGTCGATGCAGGAAATTATAATGACGGACCAACGATCGCGAATTTTATTAAAAATCGTTATGGGAGGAAAAATATAGACCTTGCTATATGTTCCCATTGTGATAAGGATCATTTTGGTGGATTTGTTTGGTTACTTGAGCAAATAAGAGACAATGCTCCTAATAGAATTAATATTTCTCATTTTTGGGTAGATGATCCAGCTGATCATGTCTCTTTAGGCATGGTTAAGAGAATTAGAACTCATGATTCTTTAGTTGTAAAAGCGCGTTCTGTTTATGATCTTGGTGATAATAAGAATATGCTAGATATATTAGACGAATTAGGTAATAAAAAATTAATATGGACTGAACCTTTTTCTGATGCAGGTAAATATTCTGACAAACCATACAGTGTGGATGCATTCGATAATCACATTGAGGTACTGGGCCCTTCTGTGACATATTACGAGCAACTGGTTCCTGATTTTCGTAATGAATTGAAAAAAAAGGATTATACAACAGACGAAAATGAAGATGCATCTATTACCTTAATTGAGGGGAGAGTTTACAGCAAAACTTTAGATGATGCAGGTGATGATCCATCTAGTCATAATCAAAGTAGTGTTATTTTTATTTTCAAACCGGATGATGGAAAAAAATTCTTATTTATGGGGGATGCTGGTCGGGATGCAATTGATCATTTTCTTTATGAAGAAGATAAATATAAAATCAAAGGAATCTATTGGCTAAAAGTTCCCCACCATGGTAGTAAATATAATATGGATAATTGGATGATCGATCATTTAAGGCCTAAAAATGCTTTCATTTCAACCGAAAAGGTCGGACATTATTTAAGTCAAGCTGTAGTCAACGCTTTAAAAAAATGTGATTGTAAGGTTTGTTCCACTCATAAACATGGTTCTGTATGGCATCATTGCGGCACTGCATCAAGGGATGATTATTCATCTATAATCTCATTTTTATAAGAGATCAGATGGATTGTTCAAGAATTAAAAATGAGACTAGCAATATTGTTGGCCTCATTTTCAATCCTTAATATCTAATATATAAGTTGTAGATGAAGAAATCTGAAGTCAACCTGCTTTCAAATATCATTTCAATGAAAATGAAATAATTATACGTATTGTTTCTAGTGTAATAAATGAGGCAGATATGTCTTAATTTGTAATTCTGTAAGCCATTCTGAATGAGCAGAAAGAGCATCTATTTTTCTTTTTGACAGTGGCGTAAGATTTGTACCCACAGATAGTGCTATCTCATGAAGTTCTTTTGAAGGTGCGCTATCAAGCAGTACCTGCCAACCTATAGATTTCTTAAAACACTCTTCAATTCGGAATTTTGCATTTTGATCATTCTTTTCTCTAAAAGCAATAACATCATCTAAAGAAATTCTATGAGCCGATAATACTAACTCTGGGACATTTTCCTTTTTGATATTATCCATAAACCGATCTACCATTGAATTCCATTCTGACCATAGCAAAGAAACATAAGCGTAATATGCGGAGTTTTTCTTTGTGCGATTATAAATATTAGTTCGTATTTGAATGGTCCGGATTCTGTTCATTAGAACTTCTATCGATTGAAACATTAAACAGATAGTATTACGAACTCCCTTTATATCAGGACGAGCATTTCCCGCATCACTAATTACCACATTCTCCACCCGATATAATTTATTGGTACTTTCTGTTAATATATAAGCCCCCTGATTGTCATATAAACCGCCATCAACAAGTAATGTATCCTTATATTTTCCTTCTTCATAATATCGTTTGTCTATTTGAGTAGGTGAGAATATGGACGGCACACAAGTGGAGGATGCAACAGCGAAGGATATAGGAATTTCTTCTCCTTTAATGATGCTTCGACCATTTTCTCTATAATCATATCCTCCCACATCTTGTTTTGAAAATGTAAAAAGACGTCCTGTCGCCACATTAGTAGAATTAATACCGGCAATAGGTGAATCTGGTAAATCTTTCAGTTTTTTCTTTCTGAAAAACAACCTGTCATAATATAAGGCGATCCACTTACTACTTGGAATAAGATAGAATCCCCAATACAGCAACAAATACAAAAACAAAAACCACCCACTTACAAAAATCCCCAACAATGCTGGGAGTAAAAAAACGATTGCGAGGTTTAATATAGCCCCCCAAAGTGAAGAATGTGCTAGACACTTACGGAAGGATTGCTCAATCTGTTCAAAAGGTTCGTCTTTATGCAACAAGTAAAATGCAGCAATAATAGACCCTCCCGATACGGAAGATATAACATCAACCTTTTCAAGCAAACCCATCTTATGAAGAGCCCGCAAAGTCCCCAAATGATAAGCTGCTGCTCTGTAGCCACCACCGGACAATGCCAATCCAATACGTTTTCCGTTTTCCCCCATACTTATTAATTATATTTTTGCATTTATATATATTCCATCATTACCGGAAATAGCCTGTACAAAAGGTAAGTCTTCCTGTTCCAGCCAATCACTCATTTGCCGGAACTGCTCTTTATCAGTACTGCTCGGTGCACAGTTCCCATTCGGGTGGGAGTGCCACTCTCCTAGATAAGTTACTTGATGGTATGTTTTCCTCGATATCTCATTCTTCACTTGAGAAAGCCCTTCACATCCTCGAATAAAAGAAGCAGGAGTAGATTGACTATCACAAGGAGCCGGATGCATATACAAGACATAAATTATTCGTCGGTCTTTATCATAACAACCAAAAAGACAGCCACCTGTCTCTTTGTCGTGAGACAGCCTTTTTTGGTTTTCCATTTCATTTTGGACATCATTGGCGAGATATACCTGTATATCCTCGGATTTGTATTGTTTCCATTTTGAAATGTTTAAACTAATTTTACTGACCGTACTATCCTGTCCATTCACCCTCCAGATACACAAACTACAATTATCCCTTTTGGATGCTTTTTGTATTTGTTGTGAAGCGATACCTGCGAGAATACCTACGTTATCATAATCCAGAATGCTTGATATTGAACGGCAACTAAAACTATTTGTTCTTTGTTGGTCCACCATTTCCAAATGTGATGACAATTCAGACCGGATGATCAGATTTCGTTGATAACTCATTTCCAGCAAATCCAAGCGTTGTGTTCTTGCTTTATCCTCCATCAACATAACCAGCTCATTTCCCCTCGGATTCAAGAAGACAGTACAACAACGATATTTCTCACTATATGGTTCAAAAGCAATCTTTCGTTCTACAGCAACTGAAGTACTAGCATCAACAATCAAATCCGTATCTTTATATATGATCTTCTTATCATTTTCTGACAATCGAAGCATGTCTTTCTCAATCGCAGTAATTTTCTGGTCAATAATACCACTATAATGATTTTCCAAAGCTTTTACCTTTGAATACATCACCATATTCGGAGACAATATATGGCGGGCTACATTGTGCGGCAATAAATAGTCAAAATCTAGAAATACGACCTCTTCACTTATGCCCTCACGCACAAAAGAGTCCAAGATATTAGAGCCAAGAGTACCCGCACCTATCACAACTAACTTTTTGTAGAGGAGATCTTTGGCGTTAAAAAGAGCATTATATTGCCTCGCTACCGGTTCAACAGTGAAAATAATTTCTATCGGAATTTCATTAAACCACTTCTTAAAATTTTCAGGTGTAAGAACTCCATACTTATGCCTAATGTCCCTCGCCTTTGGTGTAATTCTTACAAGGAATAAATCTATACGCTCATCTTTACCTCTTGCCATCCTCTTTGAAGGTATATAAAGAAGTATCAATAGAGGCAACTGTGTCTTCCCTGCCACCGTTGAAACAAGTGTTTGTAGAATGGTATCAGGAACCGACTTCCCAATAACAGACGATATATCAGCCAATTCTCCAATAGTCTTAGGCAAACAAGCCATATTTTTGGAAACATTGCTGTTTGTTGGAATATTTACAATATAATGGGTTGCCTTGTTCTTGCTGACAAACTCCAGCGTGGAAGTCAATTTTGATAATTCCGTATATAACCCATAACAAGCATCTACAGACTGGATATTCTTAAAAGTACATATTTTATTAAATTGAAAGAATACTTCCAAAGGTCGATCCTTTTCGTGTAACAGTCCCAAACTATTTCTGTTAAACCAATTTATGATATAATTGATATAATCATAAGCATTGAACTGGTGTCTGAAGTCTGAAAAAGGGACATCACTGATACATAAGGATACAGGATGTTCAAAGGCTCTAGCATTAGAATGTGGAAGACCTACCGGAAAATCTTTTCGCAGTGCATAGACCTCTGGTAAACTGAGATCCTCTTTCGTACAAATAACAGCTATCTCCTCAACTTCCTGAATAGGATAAACCGGCTCATCTGGTATGCTGAGACGATGCAAAGTTAGAATAATAATTTCCGCATCTGCCGAGTTGCGGATACATGAATTCACTGTCACACAAGGATGTAGCAAAGCCGCCTTATGTATTGTAATAGCACGTGGAAGCCTTAATTGACTTCCACGTATCTCACTGCCTTTTAGTATCTTATATTCTTTATACATTTTATCTGTCATTTACCGGCTCTAGGTGCCGGGCGCGAAATAATAGTGTCACCGGCGGCCACAGAAATAGTTTCATGTCGTTTTCCTGTTTCAGCAATTTTAAAGACAATAGGTTGCGATATATTTCCTTTAAGATGGTCTGTTGCTGTATTTAAGAAATTGTCTTTGTTGCCAAGCCGTTTCTTATACTCCGTTTGGGCCTGATAACAAGGAGGATTTTTGCCATCATTCATAATCGCGTTGGAAGAGGCAACCACATAAGCTCTGCTACCCAGTTGCTTCTTCATTATTTCTTCAGCGGAAGGCATGACCTTTTCCTTGTCTGAAGAATCATTGAAGAACGTCCACGAACAATGATGGGGTGCCAAAAAAATATCCCATTTCAAATGTTCGTCATCTATATTGTTATCGAGAATATGCTGCCAAATTTCATGTTCCGCATCCCCACCCATTAATACACGGCATTTAAAACCAGCACAAGATGATATTTTGAACCCGAACTGAACAACTATAGATGTCGCATTCTTGTCATCATCTTCTTTGCAGACAGTGATATCCTCCTTGAAAGGAGCATGAATAAAGATTTCTAACCATTCGAACGGCTTTCCGTTTGCCGATAGAACTGTCTTACCCGGAACATATCCGTAACGGCTATCAAATTCCTTATCTTTATCATATCCCACTATGCGGAGGTAATTGCCATATCCACCATTATAGCTTCTATCACGATCATAAATTTCCCGACGACGTTTGGCTTCTCTTCTGATATCCTCAGCACAATCAGTTAATACGTTGCCGACACCTCGCGGTGTAACCCATAATTCCCCGATTATAATTTTATTCTTATCTCTTTCCTTGTCGTATTCACTGGGTGCACCATGAAAGAAGTTCGTACTAAAGCCGTCACAATGGTCTTTGTGAGGATGTGTATTAATAAACAAATCCACAAAAGGGCGACCTTCGATGTCCTTTTTAAGCTCATTCAACAAATCTCTTTTTACATCAAAATAGATCTGTTTACCATTGTCCACAAGATTGTCTTTTATTTGGCAATCAATAATAATCGTCTTACCGTTACTCAACTTTATTAAAGTACAATCTGCATTACCGACAGGATAAAATTTAATCGTGTGTTCCATATTTGTTAGAAATAAGAATTATTAAAAAATAAAATAATGCCATAATAATCATCTAAAGTATTTATCAAATATTCTAAATGCACATTACGACCTCACAAATACTATCTTATTAAAAGATGAACAAATATTATGCCAATATTTGTATTATTCTATTTTCTTTTATATAAAATGGGATTCATGACATTATGACCGTTTTTAATAATTCTATTCCACTGTAGTTTCGCACCCCTCATTCCAGCTTCCAAAAAAATTCTATATTATTCCTCTTGAAAAAAATGTAGACAGGGAATTAGTGTGGCGAAAGATAAATAACTAGCCCATCTCTAAATATACTTAGATTAACTTGTAAGCATCAAAAACATTACTTACTTTTGCGTTAGAGAGATATTTGAAATTATGCAGAGCAATACAATGTGTAGCTGGACTTTCACTACTATATCGTTACCTGTATCTTTTAAATACTGCAATTAACTTCTGATTTACAGTAAATTACAATAAAACACTATGTTTCATTACGGGAAACTAAAAGTTTCATGCTGAGAACTAATAGGTTATACTTCGTTTTATCTGTTATTGTGTATGGCTTTTGTTTTCTTATAACAGGTATATAGGCGTGACAGATACTTGTAAGGATATTAATCTGTCTGAAAAACAGTAATGGTTTTATGCTATTATTTTTATTCAATCTTGAATTCTGCTGCCATATACCACTTCTTATTTGTACCGTTAAATTCCACTTCCTTGTAAACCCGATATTGACCGGAAGTATTGTCATTGAACAATGGATAGAGTTTGGCTTTGAAATGGTAATCACCGTCAGGTTTCAATATAATGCCAATGTCGTGCACCAAACTGTTGTCATGTAATGGTATCCATTGTTCTCCCTGTTTGCGTGCTACAAAATAATATTCGCCAAAGAATAAATTTTGTTGGCTTAAGTTCTTGTTGGTTAGTATTACATTTACACTTTCTGTTCCAATCGGGTAAACAGGTTTCTCGGTTTTCATGCTTATTTGCAGTGTGTCGGTATATGCTCTTTGTGTAAAGGGGGAAGGTTTGCGTACTGCTCCATAGTTAATGGCAGAATAGTTAAGCATCTCCTTTCTGAATAATTTTTGAAAATGAATGGAATTATTAATCAGATTCACAAAGATTGAATCACCGCGCATACCAGAGCCATAAATATTCTGTGATGAAATTGTCTTGCCATTCCAAGAGGCGGCATCCATCTGTTTTCTCAGCCGTTTGGCTCCGGCTTCATCAACTAATTCAAACTCTGCATAAGCAACTTGGGCGTTTCTGTTGAAAGTTTTGTAGATACGATATTTGCCAGCACGATTAGGAACTTTGGAAGTATAAAGCTTGATTGTCTGTTCTCCCGAAGGATATTCAGGGTCTAATATCCAAGCTATATCTTCAATAATCGGGTCGGTTGGCAATGTTTCCCATTGTCGTTTATCATTATTGTAATAGGTAAGGCTGTAATCGTTTCCACACATATACTCTTGTTGGGAATAATTGGTAACGGTTAGTTTCACTTCTGTAGTTGACAGTGGATAATAATCGTATTCTGTCTGCATGGAAAGTGAAGTAGGGCTGACGGCTTCTCCCGTAGGAATATCACGCGGAACAGGTTGCAGGACAAAGGATGTTGTTTCCGATGGTTGTTCTTGTTCTTCTTTCGTTGGAATAGGTTTAAATTTAAAAATACTGTCTGGATACAACTCTTCTTGTAACAGGCTGCTGTCTGCTTCATTTTCTTGCCCTTTCTTAGAAGTAGTGGAATGGCAAGAACATAGGGTTATTAGTAATAAAAATAATATCTGTTTCATAGTGCGTATGTAGTTATTCGTTTAACACTAAGATACCAAAGACAAAAATAATAAAAGCACAACTCATTAGCAATCTGAATTGCGCTTTTATTTTATTGCCATCATTCAATCACCGCCTATTATAAGAAGAAATGAGTATCAGAATAGGGAGATAAGTATTGTAATGGATATAAAATAAAAATCCCTATAACCATTACAGTTACAGGGATTTATATATTAGTAATGTATTATATTACTTGTTCAAGGCAGTAGCCACGTCAACCGCACAAGCCACTGTACATCCTACCATCGGGTTGTTACCGATACCCAGGAATCCCATCATTTCCACGTGAGCGGGAACTGATGAAGAACCAGCGAATTGAGCGTCAGAGTGCATACGGCCCATCGTGTCCGTCATGCCGTAAGAAGCAGGACCGGCAGCCATGTTATCCGGGTGAAGCGTACGACCTGTACCGCCACCGGATGCTACTGAGAAATAGGGCTTACCTGCAAGAACGCGTTCTTTCTTGTAAGTACCTGCAACTGGGTGCTGGAAACGGGTCGGGTTGGTAGAGTTTCCTGTGATGGATACGTCTACGCCTTCTTTCCACATGATAGCCACACCTTCGCGAACGTCGTCAGCACCGTAGCATTTTACTTTGGCGCGAGGACCATCGCTGTATGCGATTTCACGAACAACTTTCAGTTCACCTGTATAGTAGTCGAATTGAGTCTGAACATATGTAAAGCCGTTGATACGGGAGATGATTTGTGCAGCATCCTTGCCCAAACCGTTCAGGATACAACGCAAAGGTTCTTTACGTACTTTGTCAGCTTTAGCTGCGATTTTGATTGCACCTTCTGCAGCAGCGAATGATTCGTGACCTGCCAAGAAAGCAAAACACTTAGTCTCTTCGCGGAGCAACATGGCAGCCAGATTACCGTGACCGATACCTACCTTGCGGTCGTCGGCTACAGAACCCGGAATACAAAACGCCTGCAAACCGATACCGATTGCTTCGGCAGCATCTGCAGCATTCTTGCAGCCTTTCTTGATAGCGATGGCACAACCTACAACATAAGCCCATTTTGCGTTCTCAAAGCAGATAGGCTGAGTCTCTTCACACGTCTTATAAGGATCGAGTCCGGCAGCTTCGCAGATGGCGTTAGCTTCCTCTATGTCTTTGATGCCGTTGGCGTTCAAGGCTTCGATGATACCTTTGATACGACGGTCTTGACTTTCAAATTTTACTTCTCTAATCATAGTTTCTTTCCTCCTTATATTATTCGTGACGTGGATCAATGTGTTTAACAGCTCCCTGTTCTGCAGTGAAGCGTCCGTAAGTACCGGTTACTTTCTTCAAAGCTTCGTTGGCATCAGTACCTTTCTTGATTTCATCCATGAATTTACCCATGTGAACGAATTCATATCCGCAGATTTCATCGTTTTTGTCAAGAGCAATAGTCTTGATATAACCTTCTGCCATTTCCAGATAACGGGGACCCTTTGCCAAAGTACCGTATAGAGTACCTACCTGGCTGCGCAATCCCTTACCTAAGTCTTCCAGACCGGCACCGATAATCAAACCGCCTTCAGAGAAAGCAGACTGAGTACGACCGTAAACGATTTGCAGGAAGAGTTCGCGCATTGCTGTATTGATAGCGTCGCAAACGAGGTCGGTGTTCAATGCTTCGAGGATTGTCTTGCCCGGAAGGATTTCAGCAGCCATAGCAGCCGAGTGAGTCATACCGGAGCAGCCGATTGTTTCAACCAATGCTTCTTGGATGACACCTTCTTTAACGTTCAAAGTCAGTTTACAAGCACCTTGCTGAGGAGCACACCAACCTACACCATGTGTCAGACCTGAAATATCAACTATTTCTTTTGATTTTACCCATTTGCCTTCTTCGGGTATGGGAGCCGGTCCGTGGTTAGGACCCTTCTTTACAACACACATGTGTTCCACTTCGTGTGAATAAGTCATAATTAGCTCTTTTTTAAGTTATAATTTAAAAAACGTAGTTCTATGTTTTATTAAACGGTCACAAAGGTAGTCGTTTTCTTGCTTTCTGCCAACCGTTCAATTTGACTTTTTTATTAAAAATAGGTAATAATAAGTTGTAACTCTGTGGAATGTAAAGTAGACTTTGCAGTTTTTGTATTAACTTTGCAGCGTTAATTCAATATACATACTATTATGGTAGAAGTTACTGATGCGGCTTTGCAACAAGCTGCGGGCGAAGGAATGGATGCTTTCATCCAAGTATTTACAGATGCATATAAAAGAGTGATAGGCGGCGAACTTACTGCCGATACGATGCCGTTGCTTACCGGAGAACAGCATTCGTTGCTGGCGTATCAGATATTCCGCGACGAACTCATGGAAGGTGGTTTTTGCCAGTTGGTACAAAACGGATATGGCGGCTATATTTTTGCCAATCCGTTTGCCAAAGTAATGCGTTTGTGGGGAGTGGACGATTTAAGCAAATTGGTGTATGCCGCCAAAAAGATATATGATGTCCATCGTGAAGATTTGGAACGTGAGCGTACTGATGACGAATTTATGGCAATGTACGAGCAGTATGAGGCTTTTGATGAGTTGGAAGATGAGTTTCTGGAGAAAGAAGAGGAGTATACGGCTTTGGTTGCAAGCTATGTAGATGAACATTTAGAGTCGTTTGCGAAAATAATAAAGTAACAGTTGCAGTATTTTTTAAGTTTCTGCATTTACCTTATGTGAATTGAATTTTATATCTTTGCAAACTCTAAAAAATAATGTTTATGAAACAATTGAAATTCTTAATGGTTGCCTTTACCTTATTAATGGGCGTTTCTTTTACTTCGTGTCTTAATGATGATGCCGGCGAAAGCATGTATGATGGAATAGAATATGTACGCACTGTAATGGGGAGTTATTTTGTTGATTTATATGGCAATACATATCATCCGACAATGGCTTCCGTTACAGAAATGGAAGCTCAGGGCTTTAAAATGTCAGGTACTGATTTAGCTCAGATTGCTTTTAAATATGTGGAAGATACTCCGGCAACTAAAGCTGAGGGTGGTACTTTTACTCCGCAGGATTATCGTATAAAGTTAGTCAGTGCAATTGCTGTGGATTCTTATTCTACCAGATATGCAAGTTCCGTGGAAGATATGGAGGCTATACCAGAAACTGCTCCTATTGTGACTTTGGAGCCGACAGACAATTACGGACAGACTTATAAGCCTTGGATGTATGGTGCTGAAATGCTCGTGTTGCCTATTTCTTGGAAAATGGAGAATAAGGAGGAAATGTTGAAACAGCATACAATGGAATTGGTGTATATAAATGATGAATCTAATGAAAGCAGTACAGAACTTGTCTTTTATTTGAGACATAACAAAGGAACTGATACCAAGACAGATGTTTTTGCTGTTAGAAACAAAGCTTACGATGTAAAACAAATCATGTCGGATTTTAAAGGAAAGCACGGTAGCTATCCTACAACGATAAGAATTAAAGCAAAAACCGATATGGATGGTGCTAAATTGCCTGAGAAGTATACAGATTATACAATTGAAAATTTTAAATGGAATCCTTCAAATCAATAATAATTAATTGAATTACAAAGAACTGTTCCATATAGCAATGCAACTGATTTCCTCTCCGGCACATGCCTGGGAGGAAATTAGTTTAGAGGATAGGCGAAAAGTTTTTACAGCTTTTGTCTATCCTATGATTGGTTTATGCGGGTTGTCCGTCTTTATAGGCTCTTTGGTGGCTAAGGGATGGGGTGGGCCGCAAAGTTTTCAATATGCCATGACGCAATGTTGTGCGGTGGCGGTATCCTTGTTCGGGGGATATTTTTTGGCAGCCTATCTCATCAATGGGCTACGTGTCCGTATGTTTGCTATGGACAATGATATACCTTTGGTGCAACAGTTTGCCGGCTATGCGTTGGTAGTGTCTTTCATGCTGAAAATCATAATCGGCATATTGCCCGATTTCAGTATAATAGCCCTGTTGCTTCAATTTTATATTGTATATGTGGTGTGGGAAGGAAGTGCTATTCTGATGAAAATAGCGGAAAAAGACCGTTTAAGGTTTACCATTCTTTCTTCCATGTTGTTAATAGCTTGTCCGGCAGTGATAGAATTCGTTTTCAATAAGCTGACGGTAGTGCTAAACTGATTGATTTTATGAAACAAGCTCCTATAAATATTAAGAATAAACGTGCCACATTCGATTACGAATTGGTAGATACCTATACGGCAGGCATTGTGCTCACCGGTACGGAAATTAAATCTATCCGTTTGGGAAAGGCAAGTCTGGTAGATACGTTTTGCTACTTTGCCAATGGCGAGCTATGGGTGAAGAATATGCATATTGCCGAATATTTTTACGGTTCGTACAATAATCATAATGCACGTCGGGAGCGCAAACTGCTGTTGACAAAGAAAGAACTGGACAAGTTGCAACGTGGTTCTAAAGACCCCGGCTTTACCATAATTCCTGTTCGTATGTTCATCAATGAAAAAGGGCTGGCAAAGGTAGTCGTAGCTCTTGCAAAGGGTAAGAAGCAATACGACAAGCGCGAGGCTTTGAAAGAAAAAGATGACAAACGCGATATGGCGCGTGCATTCAAACGATAAGCAGTACGTATAGTAAGTATAAGGTCTGAAGTATAAGCAGGTGTAATATTTATATCTTGATAATTTTATCGGTTGTATTTTAACTTCATACCTCGTATTTAATACTTCATACCTCATACTTTAAAAAGAATACCTCATACTTTATACTTAAATAAAAGTGGCTTCTATTGAAACGTTGGTGCGTGAGCGCATTCTTATTCTGGACGGTGCTATGGGCACTATGATACAACAATACAACTTGACGGAGGAGGACTTCCGGGGTAAACGTTTTGCGCAAATTCCCGGACAGTTAAAAGGTAATAATGATATACTTTGTCTGAGGCGTCCGGATGTAATACGGGATATTCACCGTAAGTATCTTGCGGCGGGTGCGGACATTATCGAAACCAATACTTTTAATTCTACAAGCGTCAGCATGGCCGATTATCACGTACAGGAGTATGTGCGTGAGATAAATTTTGCCGCTGTAAAACTGGCGCGTGAAGTTGCCGATGAATTTACTGCTTTAACTCCTGATAAACCGCGTTTTGTGGCAGGCTCTATCGGGCCTACCAATAAGACTTGCTCCATGAGTCCGGATGTTAACAATCCGGCTTTTCGTGCATTGACTTATGATGAATTGGCTGCTGCTTATCGCGAGCAGATGGAAGCGATGCTCGAAGCCGGTGTGGATGCGTTGCTGATTGAAACCATATTTGATACGTTGAATGCTAAGGCTGCGATATATGCTGCGGAGCAGGCGATGGAAGCTATAGGTGTCCGGGTTCCGCTGATGCTTTCCGTAACGGTTTCCGATATAGGCGGACGTACTTTGTCAGGACAGACGCTGGAAGCATTTCTTGCTTCTGTGCAACATGCGGATATTTTCTCTGTCGGGCTTAACTGTTCTTTCGGAGCCCGTCAATTGAAACCCTTTCTTGAACAGTTGGCTGCTCGTGCTCCTTATTATATCAGTGCCTATCCCAATGCGGGATTGCCTAACAGTCTGGGTACATACGACCAAACTCCGGCTGAAATGGCAGATGAGATCAGGGAGTACATTCATGAAGGGCTGGTAAATATAATAGGCGGTTGTTGTGGCACTACCGATGAATATATTGCTGCATATTCGTCTTTGATAGCAGGAGCTGTGCCACGTATACCGGCTTCTCTGCCCGATAATCTTTGGCTCTCCGGTTTGGAACTGTTGGAGGTAAAGCCTGAAAACAACTTTATCAATGTGGGCGAACGTTGCAACGTTGCCGGTTCACGTAAGTTTCTGCGTTTAATCAATGAGAAAAAATATGATGAAGCGCTAAGTATCGCCCGGCAGCAAGTAGAAGACGGAGCGCAGATTATCGACATAAATATGGACGACGGTTTGCTGGATGCGGAAAAGGAAATGACCACTTTTCTCAATCTGATAGCATCCGAGCCGGAGATAGCCCGTGTTCCTGTAATGATAGATTCTTCTAAATGGGATGTGATAGTTGCAGGGTTAAAATGTATGCAAGGAAAGTCCATTGTCAACTCCATATCTTTGAAAGAGGGCGAAGAAAAGTTTCTTGAACATGCCCGTACTATAAAGCGATACGGTGCTGCTGCAGTCGTAATGGCTTTTGATGAACAGGGACAGGCGGATACGTACGAACGCAGAATTGAGGTGTGCGAACGCGCTTATCGTCTGTTGGTAAACAGGGTCGGTTTCAATCCGCAAGATATAATTTTTGATCCGAATGTACTTGCAGTGGCTACGGGTATGGACGAGCATAATAACTATGCAGTCGATTTTATCCGTGCTACCGGTTGGATACGGAAGAACCTGCCCGGCGCTCATGTCAGCGGTGGAGTCAGTAATCTTTCATTTTCCTTTCGGGGTAATAATTATATTCGTGAAGCAATGCATGCGGTCTTTCTTTATCATGCCATTCGCGAGGGGATGGATATGGGTATCGTAAACCCTGCCACTTCCGTACTTTACACCGATATACCCGCCGATATTCTGGAACGTATCGAAGATGTTGTTCTCAATCGTCGTTCGGATGCTGCCGAGCGGTTGATTGAGACTGCCGAACGGTTGAAAGCCGAGGCGGAAGCGGCCAAGAATTCTCTCTCTAACGGTAACTCCCAGCTTTCAAGCCTCAGTTCTCAGCTTGCCTGGCGTGAAGATACCGTAGAGGAACGTTTGAAGTATGCTTTGACAAAAGGCATCGGAGATTATCTGGAAGAAGACCTCGCTGAAGCTTTGAAAGTTTATCCTAAAGCTGTGGATATCATTGAAGGTCCGCTGATGGCCGGAATGAACCATGTTGGCGATTTGTTCGGTGCGGGTAAGATGTTCCTTCCGCAAGTGGTGAAAACGGCACGTACTATGAAGAAAGCGGTGGCTGTTCTTCGGCCTGTCATTGAATCGGAAAAGCAGGAAGGGGCTGCCTCTGCCGGCAAGGTGTTGCTTGCTACGGTGAAAGGTGATGTGCACGACATTGGGAAAAATATTGTTTCCGTAGTAATGGCTTGCAACGGATATGAGATAATCGACTTGGGAGTAATGGTTCCCGCTGAAACGATTGTGCAGCGGGCCATAGAGGAAAAGGTAAACATGATTGGGCTGAGTGGCCTTATCACTCCTTCGCTGGATGAAATGGTACATGTTGCCATTGAATTGGAAAAGGCGGGACTCGATGTACCATTGTTGATAGGTGGCGCTACTACTTCTCCTTTGCACACGGCATTAAAGATTGCTCCGGTTTATCATGCTCCGGTTATTCACCTGAAAGACGCCTCGCAGAATGCAACGGTGGCAGCCCGTTTGATGAATCCTAACCAAAAGGAAGAGTTCGTGAAGAAGCTTTCTAACAAGTATCAGCAGTTGCGCGAGAAAAATCAGGAGAAACAAGTTGAAACAGTATCTCTTGAAGAGGCAAAGGCTAATCGGCTGAATTTGTTTTGAGGTTTTCACTGTCGTATTGCAGATATAAGAACAAGAGAACAGAAAAATATGCAGCAAAAAGCTATACATTGCAACCTACTCTATTCTCTTGTCCTTATGTCTGAAAACACTGTAATTTTTATGTCCTATCCCGTGAATCAGCTTTTTATCTTTTTCTTATACTGTTCAAACCTTGCCGTTATATCCCTCACGAAGTTATAAGTTTCTATCCCACGGAAATACCCGTTCTTGCAAACCGGATCGGTAAAGTACTCTTCATTGCTTTTCAAGAGGATGAAGTTTTCCACGTTATCCCGCCACACATATTTGTTTTTGCCATATTTTTCAGCCAATGCCATAGCATCGAATACATGTCCTATACCGGAGTTATATGATGCCAGAATAAAATTAATCCGTTCTTCTTGGGGAATTTTCGAGAAGCTTTTGGCTGTGGCGGCAATATATTTCGTGGCAGCTTTAATGCTTTCTTCGGGGTTTTGTTCTTTTCCCGGAGGAACTCCCATGGCACGAGCTGTGGCAGGCATCAGTTGCATCAGTCCTTTTGCACCTGCCCATGAAACGGCGGTAGTATCAAAGTTGGATTCAGTATAAGCTAAAGATGCCAATAAACGCCAGTCCCAATTAATGTCTGGTGCATATTTCTTGAATAGATGGTCGAAGTGTGATATTTTCCCTTCTCGCAGAGATAGAATAGGAGAGTGTGGGATAGCTTTGCCAATTTCAAAATACCGTTTCATACTCGCGGTATAAGCCGGAGAAGTCATGTTTTTCTCATGCCATTTATTGGCAGCTTCTGCAAGCTGCGGACAATCTTTACGTACAGCCCACGAAGCCCGTTGGTCGAAACTGATAGAAAGCCCGATGTTGAGGTTCGGGTAGTACGTGGTATTGAGGCGGGCTACATCATTGTCCGCTACGGTATACGGTATTTTGCCTTGTGAAACTTGCATAATAAGGTCTTCAATCGTGATGCTGTCATTGCTGACCTTATGGATATGGATGCCGCCACCCAGCTCCTTGTCCAGGTTGACAAGCCGTTCATAATACTTTCCGGGTTTTACGTACACATCCTTTCCGATAAGTTCCGTTACATCTTTCAACGGTTTGACGCGGCCGCCTGTACGTTGTACGATGACCTGATGGGTAATCACCTCCTCACCGCAGTATGTCAGACTGTCTTTCCATTCTTTGGTGATGGGTAGGTTGTAGGCAATGAGATCGCCTTCGCCTGCAAGAAGTCTTTCAATCAGGTCGTGTATGTTTTTGGCAACTTTTATTTTTAACTTGACGCCGAGGCTTTTGGCAAACTGTTCACCCAATTCATATTGAAATCCCATCTCCTGGCCGCGGTAAATAAAATAGGATGTAGAACTGTATAAAGTCAGCACTACCAGTTCACCGTTATCTTTTATCTGTTGTAAATCAACGGCTTCTTCTTGTTCGGCTGCCGCATTATGATTGCCGCGACACCCCATAACACTGCAAAGCAAGGCTAATGCAATCAGTAATTGACAGTGGAAAGCTGGCAAATTACGCCCGGTTGGGGAAGTACGCTCGGCCATATGTACTGTTCGAATTATTTATAAATGTTTTTTGATATACATTGTGAGAATATCGATTGCTACCTGATTGTTTCCGCCTTCCGGTACGATAAGATCGGCATATCGCTTGCAAGGCTCTATAAATTGCAGATGCATAGGCTTCAGAATACGCGTGTAGCGTTCCATTACAGCCTCGGCCGTGCGACCACGCTCTACGACATCGCGCTGGATGACGCGGATAAGGCGTTCGTCCGGGTCTGCGTCAACAAAGATTCTGAGGTCCATCATGTTGCGCAGCTTCTTGTCACATAGGGCAAGGATGCCTTCAATGATAATGACTTCCCGAGGTTCGATGTGGATTGTTTCGGGCTGTCGCGTACAGGTCAGGTAGGAATAGGTAGGTTGTTCGATGCTTTTGCCTTCGCGAAGCATGGATACGTGTTTGGACAAAAGTCCCCAGTCGAAAGCATCCGGGTGGTCGAAATTAATATTCTGCCGTTCTTCTACTGGCACATGGCTGCTGTCTTTGTAATAAGAGTCCTGAGGTAATAAAACTACTTCACCAGCCGGCAGGCTTTCAACAATTTTACGTACGACGGTGGTCTTTCCCGACCCGGTTCCGCCTGCAATTCCTATTATTAACATCCGTTTAAGTATATATTTGAAAAAAACGAGTATTTTTGTGTCTTAAAAATGTTATTGTTTCGATTGACAAATATAGATTAAATCATTTAAATAACAAAGTTATGGTAAAGCATATTGTATTATTTAAGCTGAAAGACGAAGCTTCTGCTGACGAAAAGTTAGCGGCGATGAATGATTTTAAGAAAGCTATTGAAGCGCTGCCTGCTAAAATACCAGTTATACGTAAGATTGAAGTGGGATTGAACATTAATCCGGCTGAGACTTGGAGTATAGCTCTTTACAGTGAGTTCGATACTTTGGACGATGTGAAATTCTATGCTGCACATCCCGATCATGTAGCTGCCGGTAAGCTTATAGCCGAGGTTAAGGAAAGCCGTGCTTGTGTAGACTATGAAGTATAAATAAAATATGGGATAATAACATGAAGAAAAGTATATTCTCCATACTTCTGTTGCTGTTTGCCGTAGTGGTACAAGCACAGATACAAGAGCCGGTTAAGTTTAAGTCGGAATTAAAGACTTTGCAGGCTGGTGAAGCGGAAGTTGTCTTTACCGGAACTATTGATAAGGGCTGGCATGTGTACTCGACCGATTTGGGCGATGGCGGACCTATATCGGCCACATTCAATGTCGAGTCCATTTCAGGTGCGGAACTTGTCGGAAAATTAAAACCGGTAGGGAAAGAGGTGGCCGCATTCGATAAGTTGTTTGAAATGAAAGTGCGCTATTTTGAAAATACCGCTCAGTTTGTACAGAAGTTGAAACTGACCGGTGGCGAATATAAGGTAGAAGGTTTTTTGGAATATGGCGCATGTAATGATGAGAATTGTTTACCGCCTACACAAGTGCCGTTTAAGTTTTCGGGCAAGGCGGAAGGTACAACCGTTAATGGACCGGCAGCCGATAAGGCTGCGGATGCCGGAAATGTAGAATTGGAAAAATCTTCTGATACCGCTCAAACCGCAGCTATGGCCGTTATTGGCGGTGCGGAAAGCAATACCGGAATAAATGTTGCCGGTGATGGAACCACCGATCTTTGGAAGCCGGTTATCGATGAACTGCAAGCATTAGGCGAAACCGTTTCGCAGGAAGATATGTCTTGGATTTATATTTTTATCACAGGATTTGTAGGTGGACTGCTGGCTTTGTTTACGCCTTGCGTATGGCCAATTATCCCTATGACTGTCAGCTTCTTCCTGAAACGCAGTAAAGATAAGAAGAAAGGTATCCGCGATGCCTGGACATACGGTGCGTCTATTGTAGTGATATATGTTGGTTTAGGGCTGTTGGTTACCGGGATATTTGGCGCCAATGCTTTGAACTCATTGTCGACGAATGCTGTTTTTAACATCTTCTTCTTTTTGATGCTGGTCGTTTTCGCAGCTTCTTTCTTTGGGGCTTTTGAAATTACGCTTCCTTCCAAATGGAGTAATGCCGTGGATTCAAAAGCAGAAAAAACAGGCGGTTTGCTGAGCATATTCTTAATGGCATTTACATTGTCATTGGTGTCATTCTCATGTACAGGTCCTATTATCGGTTTCTTGTTGGTACAAGTGTCCACTACCGGTAACATGATAGCTCCGGCTATTGGCATGTTGGGCTTTGCCATTGCCTTGGCACTGCCGTTCACTTTGTTTGCACTGTTCCCGTCCTGGCTGAAGTCAATGCCCAAATCAGGCGGTTGGATGAATGTAATCAAGGTAACGCTTGGATTTCTGGAATTGGCGTTTGCGTTGAAATTCCTTTCCGTTGCTGATTTGGCTTACGGTTGGCGCATACTCGACCGTGAGACATTCCTGGCTTTATGGATTGTGCTGTTTGCCCTGCTTGGGTTCTATCTGTTGGGTAAAGTCAAGTTCCCGCACGATGATGATGACACAAAAGTCAGTGTACCTCGTTTCTTTATGGCATTGGCCTCATTGGCGTTTGCCGTATATATGCTTCCCGGTTTGTGGGGAGCGCCGTTGAAAGCTGTCAGCGCTTTTGCGCCGCCCATGCAGACTCAGGATTTCAATCTTTACAATAATGAGGTACATGCCAAGTTCGATGATTACGACCTCGGTATGGAGTATGCCCGCCAGCATGGCAAGCCGGTGATGCTTGACTTTACCGGTTACGGTTGTGTGAACTGCCGTAAGATGGAGCTTGCCGTATGGACTGACCCTAAAGTTAGCGATATTATTAATAATGACTATGTACTCATTACACTTTATGTAGATAACAAAACTCCGCTTTCTTCACCGGTGAAGATTATGGAGAATGGTACGGAACGTACTTTGCGTACGGTGGGCGATAAGTGGAGTTATTTGCAGCGTGTAAAGTTCGGTGCAAATGCGCAGCCTTTCTATGTGTTGATTGACAATGAAGGCAAACCGCTCAATAAGTCATATTCGTATGATGAGAGTATTCCGAAGTACATTGAGTTCTTGCAGACCGGATTGGAGAACTACAAAAAAGAGAAATGATAAATTAAATTGGAAAAAGGATGCTGTATAAGCGTCCTTTTTTCATAATCCGTTTTTTATTTATGAAACACATTATTGACATTGACACTTGGGAACGTCGTGACAATTACGGCTTTTTCCGAACGTTTTTAAATTCATGGTATTCGGTGACTACCGAGATAGACTGTACGGAGGCCAGCGCTGCTGCAAAACAGTCCGGACACTCTTTTTTTCTTTATTACCTGTATGCGGTTCTCCGTTCAGCCAACGAGGTGGACGAACTCCGTTACCGTACAGACAAGAACGGACAGGTCGTTTTTCATGATCGGGTGGATATTATTTCTCCAATAGCTGTTCCGGGAAAGACTTTTTATACGGTTCGTATTCCTTATCATGAAGACTTCAAACATTTTTATGCCGAGGCCCATACACTGATTACAAACATCCCTAAGGACGGAGACCCTTATAACGCTGAAAGAGTATTGATGCAACAAGGTGATTACGATGTGGTGCATTTGAGTGCAGTGCCCAAGATGTATTTCACTTCAACTACTTATACCGTTGCCGAAGCCGGTAACGGTTGCAGCCATCCGTTGATGACTGCCGGTAAAGTGGTGTCCCGCGGAGAGCGTCTGGTCTTTCCGCTTTCCATATATGTGAATCATGCTTTTGTAGACGGGTCGCATCTGGCTTCTTTCTTTGAAAAGATAGAGAAGCATTTGAAAGAAATTTCGCACGGACAAGTCGTTTTTTAGCCATAATTCTGCTATCCTGAAAAAACAACTTGGATTTTTTGCCGTAACAATCGGTTTTGTGTAAAGAAATCTGATATTACAGTTTTGTTACAGAATTAATCTTTAGCTTTGCACACGTGAAATCAATGTTAAATGATATATTCAGGAACAGTTATGGTAAAAAAGGATTCTTATACGTGGAAAATCTATGGTTTGGTAGTAGCGGTATTATGTATTGTACCTGCTTTTCTGCATGCACAGGAAAAGGACTTTACTACATGGGCAAGTGCCGGTTTTAAATATAAAGTAAAGCCGGCATTTACCTTGTCCGGAAAATTGGAATGGCGTACAAAGGATGATTTGGGTAAGACAGACCGCTGGGGATTGGATGTGGGTGGAGCCTATTCCGTGCTTCCTTTTCTGAAAGTAGCGGCCGGTTACGAAATCCATTACCGCAATCGTGGAGAAGCCGGTTGGAAATTCCGTCACCGTTATCATTTTGACGGAACGCTTTCCACGCGTGTACAAAGACTGAAGGTTTCACTTCGTGAGCGTTTTCAACATACTTTCGACAGCAGTGGCGATGAGTTTCGTTGGCGTTCGCGTGTTAAATTGGCGTATGATATTCCGAAATGCAAGATAGAGCCTTACGCTTCTGTTGAAATGTATAACGGATTGAACCGTGGAGAACGGTTTGATGTACAGCGTATGCGTTATCGTGGCGGAGTGGTGCTTCCGTTGTTTTCTGATTGTTGGGAAGCGGACGTCTTTTATTGCCGTCAGTGGGAGAGTAAGGCGCGAAAAAATATAGTAGGAGTGGCTTGTACTTATTCTTTCTGATAAGAACGGGCTGTCATTGTTTTTTCTTGCGGTGTTCCTTTTTCAAGCAGAAGTTAAAGCCTGCATACACTTGCAGTGTCCCGAAGCCGTTGTTCAATGAGAAATTGCTCCGGTAATAATCGTATGTTCTGCCTACGAATGAAGTACCTGCAAAATATTTGCTGTTGTTGTACACGATACCTACACGCAGGATGAAGTCGATATTGAAGTTTTTGTACCATTCGTCTGTTTCTTCTTCCGCTTTTCTGATGCGTGAGGTTTTGTAGGCTACTGCCGGATTAAGTGACAAGCAGGCAAGGCAGTTGCGTGCAAATACCCAATTATAGGCGTAGCCGAAGTTAAGACTGATATTGGTGTATTTTATATGATTTACTTTCATGCCCGGATTCATCGTTTCCTGAATGATAGGGGGCAATTGGGTGTAATCAAAATCCAGATTATGCGCAGATACGGAAAATCCGGTAATAAAAGAGCCGGCACTGCGCCGCTGGTTGGTGGACTGGCTGAAAGCGGCAGGATAAGAAAAGCGTCTGTTATTGAATATATAATATAGATTCAACCCTTTCATCTTTACTTTCAGCCCGTTGAAATCTTCAGAATAATCGGTTGGAATACGGTCAGAGAACCCTGTTATTTTGTGTATTTTGTAAGAGTTTCCGGTACGTTTATAAAAAATATCCACACCTAGTTTAGAACTGTAAAGACTGAGGTCGAACTCTCTGCCTCTTTTTTTCCCATTTTTCTTTCCGTAAAGTCCGTCTGCATCAACAGCCCATCCTAGAAAAAGCCAGCGCCAGCCAAAGTAAACGCCTATTTTATTATGTGGTTTTGGTGAGAAACGCAAACGTTGCGGTTCGGGGGTACCGCTTCCTACGGAATAGTATTCGTAATTAGTGAAATGATCGAGCATTAAGGCGTAGTTATATCGATTGGGGCTGATATATGCTGTGTCGAAATCGCTGAAATTGAGGAATTTTTTTATTGCTCTTTTGATAATTTCCGAACGTTTATGGACAGTACGGTCAGGTGCAATAAAATTGCTTTCTTCATTTTGGGCAAACAAAGAAAGCATCACCGACATACATATGCAAAAGCAGATTCCTCTTAGCATTCTATTATTGCTTTATTGATACGAAGATAGTGAATTTCCGTTTAATAAAGAGTAGAATACGTCCTTTTCCTTTTTTATTTCCTGAATTTTACATAGGTTTGTAACATCATAACGATACCTTTGTCGCAAAATCTAAAAATACAGTATGTACGCAACCAAAATTCCTAGTGATGAACGTTCTTTGGTACTTCGTTTGATTGAAGGAGAAGAAGATGCTTTTTGTGAGCTTTATGCTGCCTATAAGAATCGTTTGATATACTTTGCTATGCGCTTTTTGAAATCGCGTGAATATGCGGAAGATATTTTTCAGGATGCTTTTACAATAGTGTGGCAGGGACGCCGTTTCATCAATCCGGATGCTTCATTTTCCGCTTATCTGTATACAATCGTGCGAAACCGTATACTGAATCAGCTACGCGATTTGTCTTATCAGGATAAATTAAGGGAACAGATACTTTCACAAGCTGTGAATTATACCAACGAAACAAGAGATGAAATTATAGCAAACGACTTGCGGCAATTTATTTCCTGTGCATTGCAACAGTTGACCCCTCGCCAACGTGAAATATTCGAGATGAGTCGGGAGCAACAAATGTCTCATCGTGAAATAGCTGAAGTATTAGGTATTTCTGTTAATACGGTACAAGAATCCATTTCCATATCATTGAAAACACTGCGTGCTTATTTGGAAAAGAATTCGATAGTAGGTTCTGATTTGATTTTGATTCTTATTTGTTTGAATTTATAAAATGATAAATTCAGGTATTTATTCGACAAAAAATATTGATTTGAACTTGCTTATTTATGTAGAATCACTGACTTTATTTTGTGCTTTTCTGTGTTTTCAGTTATTGATAATCATGATTTTATTATTAATAAAGGCTTTTGGTTAACAGTGTATATTAAAAAATATTAATCACACCCCAGTCATTCTTTTCTTATGTGTATATCTTAATGTCAAAGGGTTATTTTTAATAATCTTGCTTCATTTAGAATTATATTTTATGAAAAATAGTGAAAATAATAAATCACTGCTGCGTCGTTATTTGGACGATCTGTATACAATGGATGATGCCCGTAAGTTGTTGGATGAGTTACAGACTTCGGAGTATGATACAGATATGCTTCAGGATCTGGCTGCTGAAGTATGGGAAGAAACTTCCCTGCAATCACCGCAGACAGACCTTGAACGCGAACAATATAAAAAAGAGGCGCGACTGTTATTAAAGCGTATAGAGCATAAGAAACGTATGTGGATTCGTCGGGCTGCATTGGCTGTGTCAAGTGTGGCTGCGATGGTTTGTCTTGTATTTGGCAGTATTAGTTACATTCGTTATATAGATAGGACACAGGTATCTTATTTAGAGGCTTCTACTTCTTTTGGCGAACGCAAGGAAGTACAGCTTCCCGATGGTACGACATTGATATTAAACTCTTGTTCGCGTGTTCACTATCCAGATCGTTTTACCGGTAAGGAACGTAGAATAGAACTGGAAGGTGAAGGGTATTTTCGCGTATATCATAATGAGAAGCAGCCTTTCGTAGTGGATACCCGCCACTTCGATGTGCGTGTTTTGGGTACTTGTTTTAATATCAAATCTTATTCTTCGGACGAGGTAGTATCAGTAGATGTGGAAAGTGGTAAAGTCCAGATTGATTTGCCGGAAGCGATGATGCGTCTACGTGCTAAAGAGCAGGTGCTTATCAATACTGTTTCAGGAGAATATAATAAGAGGCGCGAAGAGCGCACTATGGCAGTTTGGCGAAAAGGTAATTTACGTTTCAATAGCACTCCGATACATGATGTGGCTAAAGAATTGGAGCGTATGTATAATTGTCGCATTACTTTTGCTGAGGGACAGAATTTTGACAATCTCATTTCTGGTGAACATGATAATAAGAGTTTGGACGCTGTATTACAGGCTGTGGAGTATACAAGCGGTATTCATTACAAGAGAATGGGGAATATGATTCAGCTCTATAAATAGTGAAAAAATATAAAATACACCCCTGTCTTTGAGAACTACAGTGTATTATATTTGTATTGTTAAACATTAGTCTATATCGGATATGAAACCACCATCTTAATCTGCCAAAAAATAGGAGCTATCTCTCAGAGCAGCCCCTATACTAGTAATCCGGACAGATATTCATTCGTTTCGACCCGTGTGAATAGCGTCTCGTGTATTACAAACCTTTGTTTTAAATAATTTATTACAATTACTAAAACGCACAAATTTATGAATAATCTTCCTAATACAAAAAGGAAATCTGAAAATGTACATTCATTTTTAGCTTTTTTACTTTTCATATGCTTTTCATTTACAAGTTATTATATACAGGCGCAAGAAGTGAAGGGCATAACATTAAATGTTCAGAACGAAACGGCAGAAAATGTCTTTAATCAATTGAGTATACAAACAGGACTGAAGTTTTTCTATGATCAAGAAATTGTTAATTCAGCTCCCCGCATTACCCTCAAAGTATCAAATGCCTCTCTACAGGATGTTTTGGAGCGTATTACTTTACAGACAAAATTGTATTTCAATAGGGATAATCATACAATATCTGTTGGTAAACAGAAAACCGGACAAGGCACTTCGAAAGGTATAAAACTGAGAAATATCAAGGGAAGAGTTGTCGATCAAGATGGTGAACCTATCATTGGTGCCAGTGTATTGGTAAAAGGCACTACTAATGGTGTAATTACTGATATGGATGGAAATTATAATTTGATAGATGTGCCGGAAAATGCATTACTTGCCTTTTCATATATCGGTTATCAGACAGTAGAGTTGAAAGCCAATGGCAAAGGACTTGATAAAATAATGATGAAAGAGGATAATGAATTGCTGGATGAAGTTGTAGTAGTAGGATATGGTGTACAGAAGAAGCGCGATGTGACAACTGCTATTGCCAGTATACGTGCCAGTGATTTGAAAGGACAGCCTGTAACTTCTATGGCTGAAGCAATGGTTGGCAAAATGCCGGGTGTACAAGTTTCACAATCTACAGGTGCACCGGGTTCTTCTTTACAAATTAAGGTGCGCGGTACAGGTACTATTACTGCTGGAACATCACCGTTGTATGTAGTAGATGGAGTACCTCTTGCCAAAGAGCAACTGAATACTTTCAACATGAATGATGTGGAGTCTATTGAGGTTCTGAAAGATGCTTCCTCTTCTGCTATTTATGGGTCGCGAGGCTCTAATGGCGTAGTGCTGATTACTACCAAGAAAGGACAGGAAGGACGAGCTACGGTTTCTTATAATGGATATTATGGTTGGCAGACTGTATCTAAAAAAATAGATATGCTGAACGCTTACGAATATGCCGATTTGGTAAACGACGCTCGAAATAATACCTATGTAGATAAAATGGAAGCGGTAAACCGTAAACGTATCGCTCAAAATAAACAGCCTTTGGCCTTTAGTATTACTGATAGTAATGCCATACGTTTACAAAATACCGGTAATGATTATAATACGATTGTTCCGGTTGAAATCTTACCTTATCTAAGGGGTGAAAAGGGATTGGTTGATACAGATTGGCAAGACGAGATTTTTCGTACGGCAGGTATGCAGAATCATTCTGTTTCGGTATCTGGTGGAAGTCAGAAGATAAAATATTATGCTTCTGTAGATTACTTGTCACAAGACGGTGTAATTATTAACAGTGATTTTACGAGATATAGTTCTCGTTTTAATCTGGATGTTACTGAAGGTATTTTTAAGTTTGGGCTCTCTTTAAATCCGTCTGTAACGATAGAGAATGCAGTGAACTCTGATGGTGCTTATAATAAGGATGGTGGTGGCATTATTGCTTCAGCTTTGCATAGTGCTCCTATATTTCCTGTTTACAATGCTGATGGTTCTTTTTGTTTTGCACAGAATGCTTGGAGTCCGAATACGCAGACGACACTAGAGGATGGTTCTGTTAAAAAAGGAAATAGCCAAACTCAAGTGTGGAATCCGGTAGCATTGGCTTTGTTGCAAAAGGATGAAACAAAAGCTTCCCGTATATTTGGTAATGTTTATGGAGAAGTAGCTTTTATGCCCGAATTAAAATATCGTGCAAATTTTGGTGTAGATATTTACAACAGCTCACAAGATACATTTCGTCCATCTACTATTCCTGTTGCCAATACGGAAGGTAATCCGGAATCTGAGCCTGAAGCAACAGCCAAAACGGCTAAGATGTATAATTGGTTGTTTGAGCAAACTGTAACCTATAATAAGGATATTAAAGGGCATTCTATTTCTGCGTTGGCAGGGTGGACTATGCAATATCAGCGCGATGAGAGTACATACGCTTTTGCTAATGGATTTATAACAAATAATGTGCCTACTCTGAATGCCGGTACTGTAACGCGCGGAGACTCTCATGCTTCTGAGTGGGCTTTGCTTTCAGGACTTGCTAGAGTCCAATATAATTATAAAGGTAAATATATGGTTACTGGAGCACTTCGTGCAGATGGTGCCTCTCGTTTTGGTAAGGATAATCGTTGGGGGTGGTTCCCTTCGGTATCGGCGGGATGGCGTTTAACGGAAGAGCCTTTTATGAAATCATTGACCTTTATTGATGATTTGAAACTTCGTGCTAGTTATGGTTTGACGGGTAATTTCCGTATTCCCAATTATGGGGCTCAGGGAGAAGTTGCTTATTACAGCTATGTATTAGGTGGGAATAGTGCAGATGTTGTTAAGGGAGCTGCCCCCAAGAGTATGCCTAATCCTGAACTACATTGGGAGAAGACAGCTCAAGTTAATATTGGTTTTGATGCATCATTATTTAAAAACCGTCTGACTTTGGGTTTGGACTTATACAATAGTAATACTTATGATTTATTATTGGATGTTCCGGTTCCGATGACAACAGGGTATAAAACTCGTCTGGAAAATATTGGTAAAGTCAATAACAAAGGTGTGGAATTTAATATTGCTACCAACCAGAAGATGGGTGATTTTAATTGGAGTGTATATTTTAATATTTCGAAAAACATCAATGAAGTAAAGGAACTCGGGCCAGGTAATGCAGATATAATTTCTTCCGGTTCAGTGAGTAATGCTTATTTTATAACCCGTGTGGGTGAGCCTATTGGAAGTTATTATTTACCTGTAGTAGAGGGAGTTTTCAAGAATCAGGAAGAAGTGGATGCAACCTTGCACTATATGGATTCTCCAACAAACTACGGCTTAGCAGACACGAAACCCGGGGATTTCAAGTTTAAAGATGTGAATGGTGATAAAGTGCTTGATATCTCAGATACAGACCGTGCTATTGTAGGTAATTATATGCCGGACTTTACTTACGGCTTTGGTGCAACGTTAGCTTGGAAAGGTATTGACTTTGGCATCGTATTTCAGGGTGTTCAAGGAAATGAAATCTTGAATCTTTCTCGGCGCTATTTTTATAATCATGAAGGGAATATGAATAATTATAAGGGTGCTTTAAACCGTTGGAAGTCGGAAGATGAGCCGGGAAGTGGAATGAACGTGCGTGCCAATCGTGTTAGCAAAGGACAGAATGGTACTACATCTACTTGGCATGTAGAGGATGGTTCGTATTTACGTATCAAGAATATTTCATTAGGATATACATTACCTGAAAATTGGATAAAGAAGGTTTATTTAAAATCTGCTCGTATCTACTGCACACTCCAAAATCCATTTACATTCACTCACTATGAAGGTTATAATCCAGAAGTTTCCAATCGTAGTGCAGTGACTACCAATGGTGAGGATTATGGGGTTTATCCGTTGGCAAGAACCACCTCTATAGGTGTTAACCTTACGTTTTAATCTTAAAAATACTATAATATGAAAAAAATAATAATATCTATTTTTACAGCGATTGCTCTTTCTGGTTGTAATGATTTTATAGATTTGAAACCTGTTGATTTTCCTACAGAGGAAACTTTTTATACGGATGTCAAGGGATTAGAAGGGGCTATTATTGGTATTTATGATGAGTTGCAATCGAGTGATCAATATGGTTCTAAGTTCATGACTTTAATGGAAGTTCGGGGGGATAATGTTAAGAATGACAATTCTGGTGCCAGTGGTGGTATTACCTATCAAATAGAGGTATTTACCGAAACTCCGGCTAATTCCAATTTGTCGGGTGCATGGCTTTCTTTATATAAGACTATTTATCGTTGTAATCTTGTACTCCAAAATATGGAGAAAGTACAAATGACTGAAGAACAACGAACGCAAATAGCAGGACAGGCTTCTTTTGTACGTGCATTGTGTTACTTTAATCTAGTGCGTTTATGGGGAGAGGTTCCTATTATTACAAAAACGCAGACTGTAGCTGAAGCACGTAACAACAAGCGTTCTCCTGTTAGTGAGGTTTATGACTTGATTATCAAAGACCTGATTGTAGCCAAAGGTTTGCCGGAAGTGTGGGATGAATCAGAGCGAGGGCGTGCTACATCTTATGCAGCACGTGCTTTGTTGGCAAAAGTATATTTGTACATGAAAAACTATCAAGAAGTGATCAATGAATTGACTTCTGTAGTTGCTGATATCAATGCTAAGCGGAATTTATCTTTGGTACCTATGCCTCAAACTTTTCCTAATAATTTAAAGACTAGTAAAGATATAATTTTTGCAGTCCAGTATCTGAAAGGTGGTGTAGGAGAATCCGTTCATCAGAATAATCGATATAGAAATAATGATAACGGTAATATAATATCTTTGGAACAAGCTGAATTTGAAAATAATGACGATAATCGGAAAGCGTTAGTAGCTCCAACGGGAAGCGGTCAGCGGCCAGGTAAATTCGATGCTCCCGCAACAAATAATGAAACGAGTGCGGATTTCCCTGTTATGCGTTGTGCCGAAGTGATGTTGATGTACGCGGAAGCTGCCAATGAACTTTCTGCCATTCCTACACAGGAAGCTTTAGATGCTTTAAATGCGGTTCGTATTAATGCTAATCTCATGGGAAAGACATTAGAAGAGTTATCTACAAAAGAAATTTTTCGTCAGGCTGTATATAAAGAACGGCGTCTGGAACTGGCTTTGGAATGTGACCGTTGGTTTGATATCGTACGTACCGGACAAATGACTACTGTGTTTCCGGGAATAGCTGCTTATCGTCAGTTATATCCGATTCCTCAGACAGAAATAGAGAATGTCAGTGATAAGGACGGCTGGCAGAATGAAGGGTATACGGTTGAGTAATTAATAAACTATAGAGGTGTGTCAAAATACACTTGACGATTTCTTTTAGGTACGGATTACACGGATTTCACGGAAAAAGAATAAAGAAAATCTATGTTTTCTGTGTAATCTGTACCTAAAAAGAAACCAATAGTAAGCGAATCTTAGTTTTGACACACTCTCCTTTAAAAATAATAGAAATGAAAAAAATATATATATTATTGTATGCTGTCTTTGTTGCATTGCAACTTTCAGCACAAGATCATGTTGCGCAGATTCGTGAAAAGCTGATGAGTCGCGATTCGACTTCTGTAATTGTAGTGGCTCATCGTGGAGATTGGCGTAATTTTCCTGAAAATTCGTTGGAAGCAATAGATAATGCTATTAAAATGGGAGTAGACATTGTTGAGTTGGATGTTAAGAAGACGAAAGACGGCGAACTGATTCTTATGCACGACCGCACATTGGATCGTACTACTACCGGAAAAGGATTGGTTTCTGAAAACACATTGAGTGATATTCGTAAGTTGAATTTGAGAAATGGTTGTAATATCCGTACTATTCACAAAGTGCCGACTTTGGAAGAGGCATTGTTGCATGCTAAAGGAAAAATCATGATAAATTTGGATCAGGCAGACCTTTACTTTGATCAGATTTATGAGCTTATGAAGAAAACCGGAACTACCAAACAAATTATAATGAAAGGGAGAAGACCGGTTGCCGAAGTGAAGAAACAATTTGGTGATTATTTGGAAGATGTAATTTATATGCCAATTGTTGACCTTGATGCTTCTGGAGCCGAGAAACACATAGAGGCTTTTATTAAAGATATGTCTCCAGTTGCTTTTGAGTTACTATTTGTAAAAGATACAAACTTGCTTCCTAAAAAATTTGCAACTACCTTGAACGGACGTTCTCTAATTTGGTATAATACTTTATGGGATACAATGGCTGGCGGACACGATGATGATATGTCTTTGCAGAATCCGGATTCAGGTTATGGCTACTTAATTGATACATTAGGATGCCGTATCATTCAAACCGATCGTCCTGCTTACTTACTGGACTATTTACGGAAAAGAAAGTTGCATGATTGAGATGTAAGGGGTACTTAAAAGTATGTTGAAGAATATAATAAACTTTTACAGGGTTTCACAACCGAAACCTTGTAATGAAGGATCTTTGTCCGAACAGAAACAGCGTTTGAAACGTCTTCAGTGGTCTACTTTTCTTGCTGCTACACTTGGTTATGGCATGTATTACGTTTGTCGTCTGAGCTTGAATGTTGTAAAGAAACCGATTGTAGATGAGGGCGTTTTTTCGGAAACGGAATTGGGTATTATCGGTGCTGTGCTGTTCTTTACCTATGCTGTAGGTAAGTTTATGAACGGTTTTCTTGCCGACCGTAGCAATATCAATCGTTTTATGTCGACCGGTTTGCTGGTGACTGCTTTGGTGAACCTCTGTTTGGGATTTGTACATTCTTTTATTCTGTTTGCCGTTCTTTGGGGTATCAGCGGATGGTTTCAGTCTATGGGTGCTGCTTCTTGTGTGGTCGGCTTGTCCCGTTGGTTCACGGACAAGAAACGTGGTTCTTTTTACGGCTTTTGGAGTGCGAGTCACAACATCGGTGAGGCAATGACTTTTATTATCGTAGCCTCTATTGTAAGTGCACTGGGATGGCGTTACGGTTTTCTGGGTGCTGGCCTTGTCGGTCTGATTGGCGCTTTGGTAGTCTGGCGTTTTTTCCATGATACTCCTCAGAGCAAGGGACTTCCTGCTGTCAATGCTCCTGAAAAGAAAAAGGAGATGGATGCTTTAGAGACGGAGGAGTTCAATCGTGCTCAGAAAGCGGTATTGAGAAACCCGGCTATTTGGATACTTGCACTTAGTAGTGCTTTCATGTACATCAGCCGCTATGCGGTAAATAGCTGGGGTGTTTTCTATCTGCAGGCTGAGAAGGGCTATTCTACGTTGGATGCCAGTTTCATTATTTCTATAAGTTCGGTATTCGGCATTGTAGGAACAATGTTTTCCGGCGTTATCTCAGATAGGTTTTTTGGCGGTCGTCGCAATATTCCTGCCTTGATTTTCGGTTTGATGAATGTGTTTGCTCTATGTCTTTTCCTGCTTGTTCCGGGTGTACATTTTTGGATGGATGCTTTAGCGATGATGCTCTTTGGCTTGGGTATCGGTGTGCTAATTTGCTTTCTGGGTGGATTAATGGCTGTGGATATTGCTCCTCGCAATGCTTCGGGTGCAGCTTTAGGCGTGGTAGGTATTGCCAGTTATATCGGAGCAGGTTTGCAGGATGTGATGAGCGGTGTATTGATTGAAGGTAATAAACAGCTTGTTGATGGTGTAGAGGTTTACGATTTTACGTATATCAATTGGTTTTGGATAGGTGCGGCATTGTTGTCTGTTCTGTTGGCTTTGTTGGTATGGAATGCAAGAAGTAAAGAGTAGTATATCTTGTAATATTGGTAACAGTGTGAAATCGGAAAAACTTAACCGTTTATTCCGATTTTATACTGTTTTTTGTATTCTTACTAATATTCCATTTTAAAGATTTCCTATCTTTGTGAAAAGCATTGTGAATGAAAAACATTGTGAATGAAAAACAGATGTAAAGGTATTATGGAATTTCATAGGATATATCTGTTAATAACAGTTGTACTATCTGGTTTAGTTGCCGCTCGTGCACAAGTCGCCTTAATAAGGTAATGTGTACGTATAACGATTTACAAGGCTATACAGAAAGATATGATGTGGCAGAAGAGTTGTGAAAGAAATATATAATAAAGATATCGTATGAAGAAGATTATCAACCCATGGAAAAACATGGAAGGTTATAATTGTTTTGGCTGTTCTCCCGATAATGAGGCAGGTGTAAGAATGGAATTCTATGAAGACGGCGATGAGATAGTAAGTATCTGGAAGCCCCGTCCGGAGTATCAGGGGTGGTTGAATACGTTGCATGGGGGTATTCAGTCCGTATTGCTGGATGAAATTTGCGGTTGGGTGGTGTTCCGTAAGTTGCAGACCGGAGGAGTGACCTCTAAAATGGAGACTCGTTTTCGTAAGTCCATATCTACCAATGATACACACTTGGTGTTACGGGCATCGTTGCGTGAGCAGAAACGTAATATTGCCGTTATAGAAGCAAGATTGTATAACAGCATGGGCGAACTCTGTACGGAGGCTACATGTACCTATTTTACTTTCCCGCAGGAAAAGGCGGAAAAGGAAATGTGTTTTCATCATTGTGATGTAGAACCGGATGAAATCTTACCTCTTGTTTGATGAAAATGAAAGAAAAAACAAACTTTTTGTGATAAATCCTTGCTTGTTTAAAACAAATCGTTTACATTTGTCGCATTAGAAATAGAAAAAGTATGAAGAATATCGTTGCACATCATCACCATTATCATCCTGACGAATAACCCGGTGGGCGTATGAGGATATGTGTATCACGAAGAACATATAATGAACGAGGCTTACCGAACATTGGTAAACCTCGTTTTTTATTTGCAAACCATAAATATAAATAATATCATGTTAAGAATTGCAGTACAGGCCAAAGGCCGTCTTTTTGACGAAACAATGTCGTTCCTTGAAGAATCGGATATTAAACTAAGCGCAACGAAGCGCACGTTACTGGTACAGTCTTCCAACTTTCCTTTGGAAGTATTGTTTTTGCGCGATGATGATATTCCGCAAACAGTAGCTACGGGAGTTGCCGATTTGGGCATTGTCGGTGAAAACGAGTTCATGGAAAAGGCGGAAGATGCTGAGATTGTAAAGCGTTTGGGATTTAGCAAATGCCGTCTGTCATTGGCTTTGCCTAGGGATATTGAATATACGGGTCCGCAGTGGTTTGAGGGTAGGAAGATTGCCACTTCGTATCCCGGCATTCTTTCCCGATACCTCAAAGAACAGGGCGTGAGAGCGGAAATACACGTGATTACCGGTTCGGTGGAGGTCTCTCCGGGGATTGGCCTGGCTGATGCGATTTTTGATATTGTAAGCTCCGGCTCTACTTTGGTGAGCAACCGCCTGAAAGAAGTAGAAGTAGTGATGAAATCCGAGGCTCTGTTAATTGGCAACAAGAATATGAGTGAGGAGAAGAAGGAGATTCTGGATGAATTGTTGTTCCGTATGAATGCGGTAAAGACTGCGGAAGACAAGAAATACGTGCTGATGAACGCGCCGAAAGAAAAACTGGATGAAATTATAGCCGTACTTCCGGGTATGAAGAGCCCTACGGTGATGCCGTTGGCGCAAGAGGGCTGGTGCTCCGTACATACAGTGCTGGATGAAAAATGTTTCTGGGAGATTATCGGTAAATTGAAGGCATTGGGAGCGGAAGGTATTCTGGTTTTGCCGATTGAAAAAATGATACTTTAAATGTTAATGGTATGAATTTAATTACTAATCCTGATAAATCTCAGTGGGCGGAATTGCTGAAACGTCCGGTGATGAATACGGAGAACCTTTTTGATACGGTACGGGCTATTATAGACCGTGTAAAAACAGAAGGCGACCGTGCCGTATTGGAATACGAAGAAAAATTTGATAAAGTGGCTCTGACTGCATTGGCTGTGACGGAAGCGGAGCAGGCGGAAGCGGAAGCGTCGGTAGGCGAGGAATTGAAAAAAGCCATTCGTCTGGCCAAACGGAATATAGAGACGTTTCATGCGGCACAACGCTTCGAAAGTAAACGGGTAGAGACTCAGCCGGGAGTTACTTGTTGGCAGAAGGCGGTTGCCATAGAGAAAGTCGGATTGTATATCCCCGGTGGAACAGCACCGCTTTTTTCCACCGTGCTGATGCTGGCAGTTCCAGCCAGGATTGCAGGATGTAAGGAGATAGTGCTTTGCACGCCTCCGGGCAAAGATGGAAAAGTACACCCCGCCGTTTTGTTTGCAGCTAAGGTGGCGGGAGTAAACCGTATTTTCAAAGCTGGTGGTGTGCAAGCTATTGCGGCAATGGCTTATGGAACGGAAAGCGTGCCGAAAGTATATAAGATATTTGGCCCGGGCAATCAATACGTAACGGCTGCCAAACAGTTGGTGAGCTTGCGTGATGTAGCTATTGATATGCCCGCCGGGCCTTCGGAAGTAGAGGTGCTGGCGGATGAAACAGCCAATCCGTCTTTTGTAGCTGCCGACTTGCTGAGCCAGGCAGAGCATGGGGCCGACAGTCAGGCGATACTGGTTACCACTTCCCCGGCATTACAGCAGGCTGTGAAAGAAGAAGTGGAGCGTCAATTGGCTTTGTTGCCCCGTAAAGAGATTGCGGAAAAGTCTCTTGCCAATAGTAAACTGATTGTTGTGCGCAATATGGACGAAGCTATCGAACTGACCAATTCCTATGCACCGGAGCATCTCATTATCGAAACAGCGGATTATATGTCCGTTGCGGAGCGGGTGGTTAATGCCGGTTCGGTATTTTTGGGCTCCCTGACTCCGGAAAGTGCAGGAGATTATGCTTCGGGCACTAACCATACGCTGCCCACCAATGGCTATGCCAAAGCTTATAGCGGTGTCAGCCTTGACAGCTTTATACGTAAAATTACTTTCCAGGAAATTAAGCCGGAAGGGATACGCATTATTGGCCCTGCTATAGAGGAAATGGCTGCCAACGAGCATTTGGATGCGCATAAGAATGCGGTAACTGTCAGACTTGATAAATTGAGAGTTGAAAATTAAAAATCATACTTCATCATTGATAATTCATAATCCGTAAATTAACTCTTTCTGTCCATGAGAACCTTAGAAGAACTTACCCGACCGAATATCCGGCGTTTGAAACCTTACTCTTCGGCACGCGATGAATATAATGGCGCTGCCGCATCCGTTTTTCTCGATGCAAATGAAAATCCGTACAATATGCCGCACAACCGCTATCCGGACCCGATGCAACGGGAGCTAAAGAAAGAACTGTCGAAGGTAAAGAAAATCTCCCCCGAACGCATATTTCTGGGAAATGGCAGTGATGAGGCAATAGACCTTGTATTTCGCGCTTTTTGCGAACCGCGTATAGACAATGTAGTAGCTATAGACCCTACGTACGGCATGTATCAGGTATGTGCCGAAATAAATGATGTGGAGTACCGCAAGGTACTGTTAGACGAGGATTTTCAATTTTCGGCAGATAAGTTGCTGGCGGCTGCGGATGAACATACGAAGCTGATTTTTCTTTGTTCTCCCAATAATCCCACAGGAAACGATTTGCTTCGGAGTGAGATTGAGAAAATCATCCGCGAATTCGACGGGCTGGTGATATTGGATGAGGCTTATAACGATTTTTCAGAGGCGCCTTCTTTTTTGGATGAACTGGACAAATATCCTAATCTGATTGTACTGCAAACTTTCTCCAAAGCATGGGGCTGTGCTGCCATACGCTTGGGCATGGCTTTTGCTTCGCAGGAAATCATTTCGATTTTCAGCAAGATAAAGTATCCTTATAATGTGAACCAGCTGACTCAGAAACAAGCGATGGAGATGTTGTACCGTTATTATGAAATAGAGCGTTGGGTAAAAACATTGAAAGAAGAGCGTGAGAATCTGGAAAGCGAATTTGTGAAACTGCCTTGTACGGTGAAAATATTTCCTTCGGATGCAAACTTTTTTCTGGTCCGTGTGACGGATGCGGTGAAGATTTATAATTATCTGGTGGCTGAAGGCATCATTGTGCGTAACCGTAACTCCGTATCGCTTTGCGGAAACTGCCTGCGGGTAACGGTAGGTACGAGAAACGAGAATGAAAGGCTGGTTGAGGCGTTGGAGAAATATAAAGTATAAAGTAGTAGGGTATGAAGAAAGTACTTTTTATAGATCGTGACGGGACATTGGTTATAGAGCCGCCCGTAGATTATCAATTGGATTCGTTGGAGAAACTGGAGTTCTATCCGAAAGTAATGCGTAATCTTGGTTTTGTCCGTAGCAGGCTGGATTTTGAGTTCGTTATGGTTACCAATCAGGACGGGTTGGGTACGGCATCTTTTCCGGAAGAAACTTTTTGGCCGGCGCATAACCTGATGATGAAGACGTTGGAAGGTGAGGGAATTGCGTTTGATGATATTTGCATAGACCGTAGCATGCCCGAAGACAATGCGCCAACCCGCAAGCCGCGTACCGGTATGCTGACGAAGTATCTCGACAATCCTGAATACGATTTGGCAAATAGTTTTGTGATAGGCGACCGTGCTACGGATGTGGAGTTGGCTAAGAACCTGGGATGCCGTGCTATCCTCTTACAGGAAGATACGAATATGCTGAAACCGAAATCGGCCGGTGGTGAAGCTGCGTGTGAGGGCTTGGAGGACGTCTGTGCTTTGGCAACAAAGGATTGGGATAGGGTTGCTGAATTCCTTTTTGCCGGTGAGCGGAAAGCGGAAGTGCGCCGTACAACGAAAGAGACGGATATTTACGTGGCTGTAAATTTAGACGGTAACGGTCATTGTGATATTCATACCGGACTTGGTTTCTTCGATCATATGCTGGAACAGATAGGCAAGCATGGCGGCATGGATTTGACCATTCACGTAAAAGGTGATTTGGAAGTAGACGAGCATCATACGATAGAGGATACCGCCCTCGCTTTGGGCGAGTGCCTGTATCGGGCATTGGGCAGCAAGCGCGGCATCGAACGTTACGGGTATGCACTGCCTATGGACGATTGTCTGTGTCAGGTATGTCTGGATTTTGGAGGACGTCCCTGGCTGGTATGGGATGCCGCATTCAAACGCGAGAAAATAGGAGAGATGCCTACGGAAATGTTCCTGCACTTCTTTAAGTCATTAAGCGATGCAGCCAGGATGAACCTTAACATCAAGGCGGAAGGACAGAACGAGCATCATAAGATAGAGGGAATCTTCAAAGCACTGGCAAGAGCCTTGAAGATGGCGGTGAAACGCGATATTTATCACTATGAATTGCCAAGCTCAAAAGGGGTACTTTAGTGTTTGACTCGGACTGAGTCATTATTAACCGTCCGCAAACGAACAGGGGGAGTGTCCGAAATCGGACACTCCCCCTTGCGTAATACTTTCCTGCCTGCTTGGCACACTCTTTGCTTTTCTGTCAACGACAATTTTAAAGACCGAACATGAAAAAGAATATTTTACTTGCCGCTTGTTTTGGGATATCACTGTTTGCCTCGGCACAGAATGATACTTTGACGCACGAACGTGAAATCACTTTAGCGGAAGCCATTGCACTGGCGCGTACCCAATCTGTAGATGCTGCCGTGGCGCTCAACGAATTGAAGACAGCCTATTGGGAATACCGTACTTTCCGTGCAGACCTGTTGCCCGAAATAAATTTTACGGGAACATTGCCCAATTATAATAAGTCGTACAGCACCTATCAGAATTCGGACGGTTCCTATAGCTTTGTCCGTAACAATACATTGGGGTTGTCCGGTGCACTTTCCATTGACCAGAACATTTGGTTCACAGGCGGTAAGCTGTCGCTGGCTTCTTCTCTCGATTACATCAAGCAGTTGGGTTCCGGCGGCGACAAACAGTTTATGTCCGTACCCGTAAGCCTTGAATTGACGCAACCTATATTCGGCGTGAACAGTTTGAAGTGGAACCGCCGTATCGAACCTGTCCGGTATGCAGAGGCAAAGGCTGCCTTTATTTCGGCAACGGAGCAGGTAACGATGAAGACTATTACTTATTTTTTCGAACTGTTGCTGGCTAAGGAAGCGCTTGCCACAGCGCAGCAAAACAAAGCTAATTCAGACCGCCTTTACGAAGTGGCCATTGCCAAACGGAAAATGGGACAGATTTCGGAAAACGACTTGCTGCAACTCAAGCTGAACTCCCTGCAAGGCAAAGCCGATGTGACTGAAGCCGAAAGCACTTTGAACGCCAAGATGTTTCAGCTACGTTCGTTTCTCGGCGTGTCGGAGAGCGAGGGGCTGAATCCTGTTATACCTGCTTCCGTTCCTGGCATTAAAATGGACTACGACCGTGTTCTGAACAAAGCTTTGGAACGCAACTCGTTTGCCCAGAATATACGTCGCCGCCAGTTAGAAGCCGATTATGAAGTGGCTACGGCACGTGGAAATTTAAGGAGTATAGACCTGTTTGCCAGCGTTGGCTATACCGGACAAAACTATGAGTTCTCATCTGCCTATCAGGATTTGCTGGACAATCAGATTGTCAAGGTCGGTGTAAAAATACCTATCCTCGATTGGGGCAAACGTCGCGGCAAGGTGAGGGTAGCCAAGAGCAACCGCGAAGTGGTACTTTCCAAAATCCGACAGGAACAAATGGACTTCAATCAGGACATTTTCCTGCTGGTGGCAAACTTCAACAACCAAGCCCAGCAGTTGGAAATAGCCGAAGAGGCGGACCAGATAGCCGAGAAACGTTATAAGACCAGTGTGGAGACTTTTATGATTGGTAAAATAAGTACCCTTGACCTCAACGATGCGCAGAACTCCAAAGACGAAGCCCGGCAAAAGCACATTTCCGAACTTTATTATTATTGGTATTACTTCTATCAACTCCGTAGCCTGACCCTTTGGGATTTTGAACGGAACATGGAGTTGGAAGCCGACTTTGAAGATATAATCAAAGGCTGATGCCGGTAGAAATTATGCCGATTTGTACGATTATAAAGGAAATAACAAAAAAATGGTGCAAATTTGTATGACCTGTGGCTAAAAAACTTACTTTTGCAAGTAACAAACTACAAAATGCTATGATACTGATAGTCGATGATGATAGTGCCGTACGTTCTTCACTTAGTTTTATGCTGAAGCGTGCCGGTTATGAGGTAAAGACAGCACCGGGACCCCGTGAGGCAATGGATATAGTTCGTGTAGAATCTCCCGCGCTGATATTGATGGATATGAACTTTACACTCTCCACTACCGGAGAGGAGGGGCTTACGTTGTTGAAGCAGGTAAAGGTCTTCCGTCCCGATGTTCCCGTTATATTGATGACGGCATGGGGAAGCATCCAACTTGCCGTACAGGGGATGCAGGCGGGGGCTTTTGACTTTATTACCAAACCGTGGAACAATGCCGCCCTTTTGCAGCGTATCGAAACCGCCTTGGAACTGAGTGCCGCTCCGAAAGAAGTGCCGGAAGAGCAGGCGGAGGGTTTGAACCGCAGTCACATCATCGGCAAATCGCAAGGACTGATGGAGGTGCTGAATACCGTAGCCCGCATAGCTCGTACCAATGCTTCCGTACTCATTACCGGTGAGAGTGGTACAGGCAAGGAACTGATAGCCGAAGCTATCCATATCAACAGTCAGCGCACCAAACAGCCTTTTGTGAAAGTCAATCTCGGCGGTATCTCACAGAGTCTGTTCGAGAGCGAGATGTTCGGTCATAAGAAGGGCGCTTTTACCGATGCAAGTGCCGACCGCATAGGGCGTTTTGAACTGGCAAACAAAGGAACTATCTTTCTGGACGAAATAGGCGACTTGGATTTGTCCTGCCAGGTTAAACTATTGCGTGTGCTTCAGGACCAGACGTTTGAGGTGCTGGGTGACAGCCGCCCGCGTAAAGTGGATGTGCGTGTTGTCTCCGCCACCAATGCCGATTTGCGCAAAATGGTTGCCGAGCGTACATTCCGCGAAGACCTTTTCTACCGTATCAATCTGATAACCGTAAAACTGCCCGCCTTGCGCGAACGCCGTGAGGATATTCCCCTGTTGGCACGTCACTTTGCCGACCGTCAGGCTGCCGTAAACGGCTTGCCGCGTACCGAATTTTCAGCGGATGCGCTGAACTTCCTTTCCCGTCTGCCTTATTCGGGTAATATCCGCGAATTGAAAAACCTGGTGGAGCGTACCATTCTTGTCAGTGGAAAACAAACCCTGGATGCTTCTGATTTTGAATCGCAGTACCAACGCCACGACGAACCTGCAAAAGCCGCAGATGGCACTTCCTTTGCCGGCATGACGCTGGATGAGATAGAACGGCAAACTATCCTGCAAGCCTTAGAACAACATAAAGGCAATCTCAGTCAGGTTGCATTGGCACTGGGCATCAGCAGGGCTGCTCTATACAGACGGCTGGAAAAATATAAAATAGCGATTAGTGATTAGGGTTTGGCGATAAGTGTTTAGTCATTTAAATCTTGACCGTTAGTCGTCGCTTATCAGCCCCTAATCGTTAATCACTACCCGCTAATCATTAACCCCTAATCACTAATCGTTAATCACTAACCACTAATCCCTACCTCACGTGCGTATTAAATTTTATTTTTTTATTCTTGTATTGTTTTTGCTTGGGCTGGGTGGAGCGTTGATATATCTGGCAGGCAAAATGCAGACCACGCATCTATATGTTGTGGAGGGTATTATTGTATTCATACTGCTCTATCTGGCGGTGTTCTATCGTAAGATTGTCAAGCCGATGAGTACGATAGGAAGCGGTATGGAATTGTTGCGCGAGCAGGATTTCAGCAGCCGGCTCAGCAGGGTGGGGCAGTATGAGGCCGACCGTATTGTGAACGTTTTCAACCGTATGATGGAACAACTCAAGAATGAGCGTTTGCGTATGCGCGAGCAGAATCATTTTCTTGATTTGCTGATTCAGGCATCGCCTATGGGGGTTGTCATTATGACGTTGGACGGTGAGGTGTCACAACTCAATCCGATGGCTGTAAAGATGCTGGGCGTTCGTCTGGAAGAGGCGCAGAACAGGAAACTGGATAAAATTGATTCGCCTTTGGCGGAAGAGCTGGCATCCATTCCTAAAGAAACGACTTCCGTGGTGCGGTTGAACGATGCGAATATCTACAAGTGTACCCATTCTTCGTTTATAGACAGAGGGTTCAAGCATCCTTTCTTCCTGATAGAGCGCATGACGGATGAAGTGATGAAAGCGGAAAAGCGTGCATACGAAAAGGTTATCCGTATGATTGCCCACGAGGTGAACAATACCACTGCCGGCATTACCTCTACCTTGGATACGGTGGAGCAGGCGCTTTCTACGGAAGAAAATATGGAAGACATTTGCGAGGTGATGCGCGTGTGTACGGAGCGCTGTTTCTCTATGAGCCGTTTCATTACCCGCTTTGCCGATGTGGTGAAGATTCCCGAACCTACGGTAGCGCAGGTTCAACTGAACGAATTGGTATCCATGTGCAAGCGTTTTATGGAGGGAATGTGCAATGACCGTAACATTATTCTCCGCTTGGAATGCGACCCCGAAGTAGGGCAGGTGCGTCTGGATGCTTCGCTGTTCGAGCAGGTTTTGGTAAATATCATTAAGAATGCTGCCGAAAGTATAGAGAGCGCCGGAGAAGCGGCAGGCAAGCAGGGCGAAATAACGGTAAGGACCACTGCCCCCGCTCTTATAGAAATCGTAGACAATGGTCCCGGAATCAGCAAAGAGACCGAAGCTAAACTCTTCAGTCCCTTCTTCTCCACCAAGCCGAACGGGCAGGGGATTGGCCTGGTGTTTATCAGGGAAGTGCTGAGCCGTCACGGTTGTGCATTCTCCCTGCGCACATACAATGACGGATTGACCCGCTTCCGAATCTTGTTTAATTGAGAATTCCCAATTCTCAACTTCTGATTTTCCTCCATTCTTCTGCGTACTCATCCAATATCCGCTTGATTCCCTGGCCGATTGTAACATAATCGCTCTCGTTCAGATTGGCAAGGGAAGCACGTACGCTCCATTCGGGCCCGTCGAAGCCGCCACCGTTCAGAAGCACTAAAGATGTTTCCTGAGCAAGGCGGAATACTACGTTCAGCGGACTGTACGTTTTTTTGAGGTATTCCACAAATTTATCTCCATAGAACTTTTCGGCCCATACCAGCATGTCGATTTCCGTATAATAGCCTACCCGTAAAGGGTCTTCCACTAACGTAAACCCGGTATTGTCCCAAAGAGCCTGCAAGCGGCGCCGGATAATTTCCTGCATTTTCTGCTTGTAGCTGTTCTCTTTGTCCAGCAGGGCAAAGGCGGCGAATAAGCTCATCTGCATCTGTTGAGGCAATGAAAGTCCTGCCGTATGGTTCAAGGCTATCTGACGGCTGTCCGCTACTATGCGGTCTATGAACTTCAATTTTTCGGGATGCAGGGTCAGCGTGGCATAGCGGCGGTTGAGGGCTTCGCGCTTCTCTTTCGGCAATCGGGATATTTGTCTGTCGAATACATTGTATTCGTGCAGCGCTATGACGGCATTGCGCCAGCCGGTAGCGCCGAAATACTTGGAGAAAGAGTACACGCAAAGCGTATTGTACGGAATTTCTGCCATGAACGAGCGGAAATGCGGGCTGAAAGTACCGTACACATCGTCCGTAATAATCATCAGGTTGGGATTGTCTTCCTTTACGATGTTTACGATGCGAGCCATTGTTTCGGGGCTGAGCGTATAGCTGGGCGGGTTGCTCGGGTTGGTGACAAACAAAGCCTTTATGGCTGGATTTTTCAGCCGGTCTATATCCTCGTCACTGTATTGCCACAGATGCAGCCCGTCTTTGCTCATGCGGTTGGCATGCAACTCGGTCACCTTGAACCGGTAACGGTCCAGTTGGGGAATCTCTATATAAGGTGTAAAGGCGGGAACCATGAGGGCGATACCGTCGCCTTTGTCCAGCAGGAAATTCTCTTGCAGCGAATCGAAGATGTAACACATGGCAGCCGTTCCGCCTTCGGTGGCAAACAGGTTGAAAGCTCCGCGAGGCGGACGGTTGTCGCACATTTCCTGATTCAGGTAGTCGCATACCAGCATTTCGGTGAATTGCAGGATGCGGTCGGGCACAGGATACTGGTTGCCTATGACGCTTTCCGCCCATTCGTGTACGAGGCTGTCGGGGTCGACGGCATGCTGCATCAGCATGTAGTGGTAGGTTTGTTCCAGCAGTTTGACTCCGGGCTGGTAGGTATTGCTTTTGAGGAATTGCTCAAAGCGGGCGGCAATACCTTGTTTTTCGGGGATGCCGGCGATGCCTTCGGGGAGAAACATGACGTGACGGCATTCTTCCAGTCCGAATTTTCCCAGGAGGAAAAAGGCTTCGCGTGGAGTGGTTGCAATCCAGTTGGGGTTACCGCGCCCGGCGTTCAACATGGTACGGGCGGTCTTTTTCAGGCTTTCATCTGCCATGTCGATAAGACGGTTTTTCAGTTCAAAGGGACTGATATTCTCCATCTTCTTTTCTAAAAGTTTTGTATTCATATAATCTGAAGTTTAGTTTTTAAAAAGCGTTATAATTAAAGTGACAGTCGGCATAAACTAATTCCAGGTATGCTAAAATCTATTCGTCCGATAATTGTTTTTCCATTCGTCCGACAGCTGTTGAATTATCGTCCGACAATTGTTGAATTTTCGTCCGACAGCTGTCGGACGGAAAGATTTTAGTAAGCTTGAAAACAGTTTTTACTTATTAGGTAATCTGCTTAAAGTCTTCAGGGCATTAAATCAACAGGACGATAACCACTCCCCATATAATCAGCAGGGTGTTACCTACGGCATACGTCACGGTATAACCCAGCGCAGGCGTTTCACTCTCTACAGCATCCTGTATGGCTCCGAGGGCTGCCGTAGTGGTCCTTGCGCCCGCACAGCATCCCAATGCGATGGCCGGATGAAACTTGAACAGATACCTGGCAAGCAACAGCCCGATAATCAGTGGGAAAGTGGTGGCTGCTGCGCCTACAAGGAACAGGCTGATACCCACATCGTGAAATCCCTGTACAAAACCGGGGCCTGCCGATATGCCTACTACGGCGATAAACATGTTCAGCCCTACATTGTTCAGTACCCATTGCGACGGTTCGGGAATGCGTCCGAAAGTGGGATGCTTGCTGCGCAGCCAGCCGAAGAGCAATCCCGCTATCAGCGCTCCGCCACTGGTGCTCAGGCTGATTGGTACGCCACCGATGTGGACGGATAGTGCACCGAACAACCCGCCTACAAGGATGCCGAGCCCTACGAAAATCATATCAGTCTGATTGGTAGGACGGTCTATATAGCCCAAACGTCTGGCGGCTGTTTCCACTTCCTGCCTGGTTCCCACTACCTCTACCACATCGCCGGCATCTACGGTGGTCTGCGCCATGACGGGGATGTCGATGCCCGCACGCCTGATGCTGCGGATACTGACACCGTGCATGAACTTCTCGTTGCGGATGGCCGAAACGGTCTTTCCGGCAAAGGTCTTTTTGGTAATCATGACGGGCAGTTTTTCTGCGGGGAAGTCCAATAGCTGCTGGTCTTGTATTTCAGGTCCTATCCAATCCTCTTCGCCGATAACGTATTCCCGGCGTCCGCTTAGTACGACTTCATCCCCTATTTCCAGTTGCACGTTGGGGCTGACCTCGCGGATAGTGCCTGCCTTGCGTATCCGTTCCACAAACAGACGCTTGTCCTGTTGCTGGAAGTACACTTCAAGGTCTATGACCCTTTTCCCGTTTTTGAACCATTCGTTTTCGATGCGGTAGGCGCGGAAAGTGACGGGGCGTGCGGCATGAATGAAGCCGGGTTCGTCTGCCTGAGAGTTGCCCATACGGACTTCCAAATCCTTGCAGGCGGCTTTCACCTTATCCAGTCCGCCCAGCATTTTCGGTCCGATGGACGATAGCACCCAAGCCGAGCCGGCGGTACCGAAAATGTAGGTTACGGCATAGGATACGGGGATGATGTTGACGTAGCTCTGCCGTTGCGCTTCGTCCAGTCCCATGTTTGCCATTGTATCTTCGGCCACGCCGATGACGGCCGATATGGTTTGTGAGCCGGCAAGCAATCCGGCGGCTTCTCCCATGTTATATCCCATGAGCAGGGCAAGCAGCCAGGTTACTCCCAAAACAGATACGCACATCAGCACCGCAAAAGCCACTTGGGGCAATCCGTCTTTTTTCAGTCCGCGAAAGAACTGCGGGCCTACCTTGTAGCCTACGGCAAACAGAAACAGTAAGAAAAACACTGACTTGACCGGGCCGGGTACGGCAATATTCAGTTGTCCTACCACTACGCCTACCAATAACACGCTGGTGACGGTTCCTAAAGTAAACTTGCCGATACGCAGCTTACCCAGCCAGAACCCCAGAAAAATGGTGAGGAAAATGGCTAATTCGGGACGTTCTCTGAGTTGGTTGAAAATCCATTCCATAATTAAGTATTTAGGTCGGTTTGTACGTCTTTTGTAAGTCGTATTCGCTATACAACGGGTTTTAACGGGAAGTGTTTTGAATAAAAGTGGTTTTTTAGAACATTTATTCCGCAAAACCGGACTTTTAGAAAAAGTTTTCTTCCGTACCTTTGCGCACTGAATGATAGATGGGTAAGGTATGAGGTTGTTTATTAGGGTATTTCTGCTGTTGCAGATAATTGCACTTCCTGTGAGGGCGCAATATATAGTGCAAGGTGTTGTCACGGATTCGCTGACACGGGAGCCGTTGCCATATACCTCGGTCTATCTGAAAGGAACCACAGAGGGGGGAATGACTGATGACAAGGGGGTATTTTTCTTCAAGACCTATCGCCCGGAAGCACGGCTGGTAATCTCGGCCGTGGGCTATAATGAATACACCCGGCTGATTCATCCGGCACGGGGAGAGCGTATAAAAGTGGCGCTTGCCCCCACCACTTATGCCCTGAATGAAGTGGTGGTGAAGCCGAAACGCGAGCGCTACAAGAAGAAAAACAATCCGGCTGTGGAGTTTGTGCGGAAGATGATAGAGCACCGGGATGATTATTCTCCGGATGAGCGCGACTTCTGGCAGCGCGAGCGTTATGAGAAAATGACGTTTGCCATTAACAACTTCGACAGTGTGAAACAGCAGAAGTGGCTGTACCGCAAGTTCAAGTTCCTGACCGATTATGTGGATACTTCCGCCGTGACGGGAAAGCCGGTTCTGGCGGTGTCCAACCGCGAGTTGCTGGCTACGGATTATTACCGTAAGTCGCCGCACAGCGAAAAGCAATGGGTGAAGGCGCGGCGGCAGGCGGGAGTGGACGAAATGCTGTCACAGCAGGGGATGGAGCAGGCCATCAGCGTCACTATGACGGACGTGGATATTTATCAGAACAATATAACGCTCTTTACCAATAAGTTTGTCAGTCCGTTATCTTCTTTAGGCCCTTCGTTCTACAAATACTATCTGATGGATACGCTGACCGTTGCCGGAAAGCCTTGCGTGGACTTGACTTTCGTGCCTTTCAACTCCGAGTCGTTCGGCTTTACGGGGCATCTGTACGTCATGCTGGACAGCACGTATTTCGTGCGTCGTGTAGTGATGAACTTTCCTCAGAAAATCAATCTGAATTTTGTGGATTACATGAAGATAGAACAGGACTTCGACCGTGCGGAAGACGGTACAAGGCAACTTATGAATGAAAGTATCACGACGGAATTCAAATTGGTGGACAACAGCGACGGCATCTATGCCAAACGGGATGTTTATTACCGGAATTATGCTTACGAACCTACTGCCGATGCCTTGCAGGCGTTCCGAAAACCCGAGAAGGTGATTGAAGGCATGGACTCTTCCGCTCATTCAGATGCTTACTGGGATGCCAACCGCCTTGCGGAAGTGAGCAAGAAAGAGACTTCCGTAGACAAGATGATGGCGCAACTGCGTAGTTATCCGGTTTATTATTGGACGGAGAAGGTGCTGAAGGTGCTGTTTACCGGATATATTCCCGCACCTAAGGAGAAAGCTCCTTTGTTCTATATCGGTATGATGAACACCACCATCAGCGGTAATGCGCTGGAGGGAGTGCGTGTGCGTGCCGGTGGGATGACAACGGCATGGCTTAATCCGCATTTGTTCGGCAGGGGATATGTGGCGTACGGTTTCCGCGACGAACGTGTGAAAGGGTTGGCGGAACTGGAATATTCTTTCCATAAGAAAAAAGAGTATGCCAATGAGTTTCCGATTCACTCTTTGAAACTCCGTTATCTGTCCGATGTTAACCAGTATGGGCAACATTATCTCTATACCAGTCAGGATAACGTTTTCTTGGCGTTGAAACGCCAGAAGGACGACCGTATCGGCTATCAGCGGAAAGCAGAACTGACGTATACGAACGAGTTTCATTCGGGCTTCTCCTTTCAAGTAACCACACGTCTGCGGAAAGATGAATCTTCGCATCTCATTCCTTTCATCAGGCAGGATGAAGATAAGTCGTTTGTAAAAAGTATTTCGACCAGTGAACTGGAACTTAAACTGCGTTATGCTCCTAATGAGAAGTTCTTTCAGACACAGTGGAACCGTTTTCCGGTATCTTTGGATGCTCCGGTATTTACGCTGACGCATACCATGGCCGCCAAAGGAGTGTTGGGTGGAGATTATACCTATCATTATACGGAGGCAGGATTTCAGAAACGTTTCTGGTTCTCGGCTTTCGGCTATACGGACGTCATACTGAAAGCCGGTAAGGTGTGGAATAAAGTTCCTTTTCCGCTGCTTATCATTCCCAATGCCAACTTGTCCTATACCATTCAGCCGGAGTCTTACTCGCTGATGAATGCAATGGAATTTATGAACGATGAATATGCCTCGTGGGATGTAACTTACTTTTTGAACGGTTTTCTCTTCAACCGTATTCCGTTGTTGAAAAAATTGAAATGGCGCGAAGTGTTGTCCTGCCGGGGAATTTATGGAAATCTGAGCGACAAGAACAATCCGGAATTCAGTGAAGGGTTGTTTGCCTTTCCGGCAGGAAGCACTACTATGGGACACACTCCGTACGTGGAGGTAGGGGTAGGCATTGAGAACATTTTGAAAGTGCTCCGGGTGGATTATGTATGGCGTTTGACTTACCGCGATTTACCGAATATAGATAAATCCGGGCTTAGAATCAGTCTGCACATGACATTTTAACTTAAATCTTACTAACAGAGCATTAAATCGGATAAAAAGACTAATCTATATTGGGTAAAATACCCTAAATTTGAGCAATTTTTTAAACTAAAATAATTCAATGGCAATGAAAGAAAACATTAAGCCGGCAACCGGTCGTTTAGGCGTACTGGTAGTCGGAGTAGGTGGTGCGGTTGCAACCACTATGATTACAGGTACATTAGCAGCCCGTAAGGGGTTGGCAAAAGCTATAGGCTCAATCGCACAAATGGCTACTATGCGTATGCAGGACGGCAAAGAACATCTGATTAAGGATATAGTGCCTTTGGTTGATTTGAACGACATCGTCTTCGGCGGTTGGGACATTTTCGCTGATGATGCGTATGAAGCTGCAATGTATGCAGAGGTTTTGAAGGAAAAGGACTTGAACCTCGTAAAAGATGAGTTGAAGGCCATCAAACCTATGCCTGCCGCTTTTGACCACAATTTTGCAAAACGCCTGAACGGTACGCACATCAAGAATGCCGCTACACGTTGGGACATGGTAGAGCAGTTGCGTGAGGATATCCGCACTTTCAAGGCAAACAACAATTGCGACCGTATCGCTGTGTTGTGGGCTGCAAGTACTGAAATTTATGTTCCTCTGGCAGAAGAGCACAAGTCGCTCGCTGCTTTGGAAAAGGCAATGAAGGAAAACAATACGGAAGTTATTTCTCCGAGCATGTGCTACGCTTACGCTGCAATTGCAGAAGGTGCTCCGTTCATCATGGGTGCTCCTAACCTGTGCGTAGATACTCCGGCTATGTGGGAATTCTCCAAGAAAATGAATGTGCCTATTGCCGGTAAAGACTTCAAGAGCGGTCAGACTTTGATGAAGACTGTACTTGCTCCGATGTTCAAGACCCGTATGCTGGGTGTAAGCGGATGGTTCTCTACCAATATCTTGGGTAATCGTGACGGTGAAGTGCTTGACCAACCGGAAAACTTCAAGACCAAAGAAGTCAGCAAGCTGTCCGTTATCGACAATATCTTCGAACCCGAAAAATTCCCCGATTTGTACGGTGATGTATATCACAAAGTACGTATCAACTATTATCCGCCCCGTAAGGACAACAAGGAGGCATGGGATAATATCGATATCTTCGGCTGGATGGGCTATCCGATGGAAATCAAGGTTAACTTCCTGTGCCGCGACTCTATCCTGGCAGCTCCTATCGCACTCGACCTGGTTATCTTCAGTGACCTCGCTCTGCGTGCCGGTATGTGCGGTATCCAGACTTGGCTGTCATTCTTCTGCAAGAGCCCGATGCACGACTTTGAACACGAACCGGTACATGACCTGTTCCAACAATGGAGAATGGTGAAGGAAACCCTGCGTAATATGGTAGGCGAAACTGCACCGAGCTATTTGGACTAAAATAAGAAAACGGTAAGGTAATAAAAGTGATAAGGCGATAGAGTGATTGGCAAGTTTCCGCTTGAAATGTCATCACTTTACTGCCTTACCACTTTTATGACTTTATTACCGCATTATTTTGTCACTTTTATTATTCTATCACTTTTTATCAATGAAGAAACCCTCTTTTTTCCCGGTTATCATCGGTACGGGCTTCGGTTCGGGCTTTTCTCCTTTCGCTCCGGGTACGGCAGGCGCTTTACTGGCCGTGCTTATCTGGTTCGGAATATCTTTCATTGTTTCGGAAATATGCCTGATATGGCTGACGGTGGCTCTTATTCTCTTTTTTACGGTAATGGGAGTATGGGCGACCAATCGTCTTGAACCTTTCTGGGGAGAGGATCCGTCACGGGTGGTGGTGGACGAAATGGTAGGAGTGTGGATTGCATTGCTGGCAGCACCGTCTGGAAATGTCTGGTATGCGTTGGGGGCTTTTGCTCTCTTTCGTCTGTTTGACATATTCAAACCGTTAGGCATCCGTCGCATGGAAAGTTTTCCGGGCGGAATTGGCGTGATGATGGACGATATCTTGGCGGGAATTTATAGCTTTGTAGTCTTAATCGGAGTAAGATGGCTGATAAGCTGAAAGGAAAACCGGGATTTGCAGGCTGGCGTCATGCTGTTTGGGTCTTTATCAAGGCTCAGCTTTCGTCATACGTGGCAAGTCTCATAGATTTCTTGGTGACCATTCTGCTGGTTAAACTATCCGGACTTTTTTATTTGTATGCTACTTTTCTGGGCTCTGTAGTTGGCGGCGTGGTGAATTGTGTTATCAATTACGGGTGGGTATTTCATGCGGACGACTGCAAAAAGACGCATGTTGCACTGAAGTATCTTTTTGTCTGGGGAGGTAGTATTTTATTGAATACATGGGGCACGTTTGCTCTGACCGAGTGGCTGACGGGTATGCACTGGGTGGACGGATTGCTGGGGCATTATATAAACGATGTGTTTATCCTGTCCAAGATTATCGTAGCTATCCTGGTGGCGTTCTTCTGGAACTATCATCTGCAACGGGTATTCGTATATCGTAATCATAATTTCGGGAAATTTATACGACAATATTTTAGAGACTAAATAGAACTGATATGAATTATAGAGATTGGCTGCAACAGTTGATTTATAAGATTATAAATCCGGTTGTGCATGGAATGATCAAGGTAGGCATTACGCCTAATTTTATTACTACTACCGGATTGGTGATGAACATCGTAGCTGCATGCGTATTTGTGTATGCGGGCATGTATAAACCGGGTGAGCTTGCTTATGTGGGCTGGGGAGGAGGTATTGTTCTCTTTGCCGGTTTGTTCGATATGATGGACGGGCGCGTGGCGCGTGTAGGCAATATGTCTTCTACGTTCGGAGCATTGTATGACTCGGTGCTCGACCGTTATAGCGAGATGGTGACGCTGTTCGGTATTTTCTATTATTTGATTTTGCAAGGGTATCTGTGGGGATCGATGATTACTTTTGTCGCATTGGTCGGTTCGCTTATGGTGAGTTATGTGCGTGCACGTGCCGAAGGATTGGGACTGGAATGTAAAGTAGGCTTCATGCAGCGTCCCGAGCGTGTGGTGCTGACCAGCCTTGGTGCTTTATTCTGTGGTATTTTCGGAGATTGCAAGGCGTTCGATCCTATGCTGATACTGATTGTTCCTATGGCCGTGATAGCCGTTCTTGCTAATCTGACAGCATTCGCTCGCATTGCGCATTGCTATAAATTATTAAAGAAACAATAATGAGAAAAGATATTTTTCCTTCTGTCAAAGAAGCGTTGCCTGTTGTTGTCCTTACAGCACTGTTCTTGTTGCTGACAGCCGTGTGTATAGGGTTGCGTACAGAGCATCTTTTAATGACGGGACTGTTTCTGATACTCTTTTTTGCAGGAAAAACAACCCGTAAATTGGCGGTAGCGCTACTTCCTTTTATCATCTTTGGCATTTCTTACGACTGGATGCGGGTGTATCCCAACTATGAGGTGAATCCTATTGATGTGCAGGGATTGTATGAGGCGGAGAAGTCCTTGTTCGGTATCTCGATTGATGGGACAAGATTGATTCCCTGCGAGTATTTTGCACAGAATCACTGTACGGTAGGCGATTTCTTTGCCGGTATATTCTACCTTTGCTGGGTTCCTGTTCCCATTGCATTCGGTCTGTGGCTTTATCTGAAAGGCGAACGCAAGGTATATCTTCGCTTTGCCATGGTCTTTCTGCTGGTAAATCTTATCGGGTTTGCCGGATATTATATCCATCCGGCGGCACCGCCCTGGTATGCCATGAATTATGGCTTTGAGCCGGTTCTCAATACTCCGGGTAATGTAGCGGGACTGGGGCGCTTTGACGAACTGCTGGGGTGCTCTGTCTTTCATTCCATTTATGGACGGAACGCCAATGTGTTTGCCGCTGTTCCTTCATTGCATGCGGCTTATATGGTGGTGGCTGTAGCATACGCTATTATGGGACGTTGCAAGAAATGGCTGATAGCTTTGTTCTCTGTTATCATGGCGGGTATCTGGTGGACGGCTGTCTATTCCGGACATCATTATCTGATTGATGTGATGTTGGGCATTTCCTGTGCGTTGCTGGGGATTCTGGTATTTGAACAAGGGTTGATGAAGTGGGGAGCATTCAAGCGTTTCTTTGAAAGATACAGTCGGTATATAGGATAAATTATCAGGTGTGGTTTAACGCAAATTTACGCAGGGGGCATTCTTTATCTTGAAACTCTGCGTATATTTGCGTTAATCTGTTTTTATGTTATAGGTATATGAATAATTTTGTCTTTTACAGTCCTACCGAATTTGTATTCGGCAAGGACACGGAAATGCAAGTCGGTGCCTTGGCCGGTAAGTATGGGGCACGGAAAGTAATGATTGTGTATGGTGGCGGTTCCGTGCTGCGCAGCGGGTTGTTGGACAGAGTGAAGCAATCTTTGCAGAAAGCCGGTATTCGTTATTGCGAGATGGGTGGTGTGCAACCTAATCCGGTGGATACGAAGGTGTATGAGGGGATTGAAATTTGCCGTCGTGAACAGGCTGATTTACTGCTCCCGGTAGGAGGCGGTTCTGTAATTGATACAGCAAAGGCTATCGCTGCCGGTGTACCTTATGAGGGTAATTTTTGGGATTTCTTTATAGGTAAGGCAAAAGTGACGGAAGCATTGAAAGTTGCTGTTGTGCTGACAATTCCTGCTGCGGGTAGCGAGGGCTCGGGCAACTCGGTGATAACGAAAGTGGATACCCTGCAAAAGCTAAGCTTGCGTGTGCCGGAATTGTTGCGCCCTGTCTTTTCCATTATGAATCCGGAATTGACTTATACATTGCCGCCTTTTCAGACGGCTTGCGGCATTGCCGATATGATGGTGCATATCATGGAACGTTATTTTACTAATACGCAGGATGTGGAGATTAGCGACTGTCTTTGTGAAGGTACGCTGACGGCTATCATTAAAGAAGCTTATCGCATAAAACAAAATCCGGGAGATTACGGTGCGCGCGCCAATATTATGTGGTGCGGAACGATTGCTCATAACGGGACTTGTGGTGTGGGTTGCGAGGAAGATTGGGCTTCGCATTTTCTGGAACATGAAGTCAGTGCGATTTACAACGTTACGCATGGCGCCGGATTGTCTGTAATAGTTCCGGCATGGATGACTTTTGTGGCCGGACATAATCCGAAAAAGATAGCCCGGTTTGCCAACCGTGTTTTCGGTGTTCCCGAATCGGAGGATTTGGAAGAGATGGCATTGGCGGGTGTATCCCGTTTGAAACACTTTTTCCGTTTTATAGGGCTGCCGGTTAACTTTAAGGAACTGGGTATTGAGAATCCCGATATAGACCGCTTGGCGGATAACCTGCATCGCAATAAGGGAGAGTTTGTGGGCAATTATGTGAAACTGACTAAACAGGACAGTAAGGAAATCTACCGTCTGGCACTGTGATAAACAAAAAAAACGGCGAAGTATTTTATCTGACTTCGCCGTTTCTTTTATTTGATTTCGATTTCTTCCTTCATGTCAATCTCTTCTCCCTGCGGATCGTAGAAAACATATTCCAGAAATGCTAATTTCTGACTTGGAATAATCTTGATTCCGAATCCGTATTTCATTTGCCATTTCCGTTTCAGTGAGAGAACTCCCTGATTGATGTAGGCAGCGATATACGGGTGGATGTGTAACGAGAATTTCTTTATCTTCAGTTTGTTGACAAGGTAGTCAATTTTACTCTCTAAAGTGTCCGTAAAGAGGATGGACGATTTAATAGTGCCTTTACCAAAGCAGGTTGGACAGGTTTCCGTAGTATTCACATCCATTGCCGGACGTACTCGTTGACGCGTAATCTGCATCAATCCGAATTTGCTGAGTGGCAGGATGTTGTGTCGTGCTCTGTCTTTCTGCATATTGGCACACATACGTTCGTAAAGCTTTTGTCTGTTTTCGGCTTCATTCATGTCGATGAAATCCACCACGATGATACCACCCATATCTCTTAGCCGCAATTGGCGTGCCAGTTCATCGGCGGCTCCCAGATTCACTTCCAGTGCGTTGGCTTCCTGCCCGTTGGCATTCTTGATGCGGTTACCGCTGTTCACGTCTACTACGTGAAGCGCTTCGGTGTGCTCAATAATCAGGTAAGCCCCGCTTTTGTATGAAACGGTTTTGCCGAATGACGATTTTATCTGTTTGGTGATACCGAAATTGTCGTAAATAGGAAGTTGTCCTTTGTACAGTTTTACAATTCCTGCCCGTTCAGGGGCGATGAGTGTTACGTAATCCTTGATTTCGTTGAATACAGCTTCGTTGTTCACATAGATGTTTTCGAAAGAAGGATTGAACAAGTCGCGCAACAAACCTACGGCGCGGCTGGTTTCTTCGTAAATCAGTGTCGGAAATTTGGTGGCTTTTTGTACTTTGACAATAGCTTCTTCCCAATGTTTTAATAGAACTTTAAGCTCTCCGTCAAGCTCGGCCACGCGTTTACCTTCGGCAACAGTGCGGACGATGACACCGAAATTCTTGGGTTTGATGCTCATCAGCAGTTGTTTGAGGCGGGCGCGCTCTTCACTTGATTTAATTTTTTGTGATACGGAAACCTTATCATTAAAGGGAATCAATACAAGATACCTTCCGGCAAAGGAGAGTTCGGAAGTCAGTCTCGGCCCTTTGGTTGAGATAGGCTCCTTTACGATTTGCACCACTACTTCTTGTCCTACCTTGAGTGTGTTGGATACTGTTCCGTCCTTTTCAAGGTCGGGAAGTATGGTTGCTTTGGTAATTGGATTAAGCTTTTTTTTGTCGCTTAAAGTTTGCTTTACGTATTTTTCTAATGAGTTAAATTGAGGACCTAAGTCCAGATAATGAAGAAAAGCATCTTTCTCGTAACCTACATCCACGAAGCAGGCATTCAGGCCCGGCATCAATTTCTTGACACGTCCCAAATACATGTTGCCCACAGAGAAGGAAATGTTTCTTCCTTCGCTTTGGAGTTCCACCAGGCTTTTGTCTTCGAGTAAAGCAATGGAAACTTCTTTGGGCTGTACGTCTACAACGAGTTCGCTTGTCACAATAATTTGCTTTTACATTTTTATTATACAGATGTTTTCTGTTCAGATTTACCGGTACATCAATCTTTTTTACATTGACGAACCGGTTTGATACTTAAACAAAGAACAAACCCGCGAGACAATTAGCTTCACAAGTTTGTTCTTTATTTTGTCCTTCAGACTAAAAATTACTTTTTGCTTTTATGTCTGTTCTTTCTTAGTCTTTTTTTACGCTTGTGCGTAGACATTTTATGTCTTTTTTTCTTCTTTCCGCTTGGCATAGCTTCAAAATTTTATGGGTTAATACTAATTGTTTATTATTTTTTCACAGCAATGGTGAATGTCTTGGCAGGTTTAAAAGCCGGAATGTTGTGTTCCGGAATAATGATAGTAGTGTTCTTTGAGATGTTACGAGCTGTTTTTTGAGCTCTTTTCTTTACTACAAAACTACCAAACCCGCGGAGATAAACATTTTCATCTTTAGATAAAGATGCCTTCACTGCGTCCATGAACGCTTCAACGGTTGCAAGCACTGTTACTTTGTCGATTCCGGTGTTCTTTGTAATTTCGTTTACAATATCAGCTTTAGTCATTTTTTTCTTAAAAAAATATTATTACTATAGTTTTCTAATTTTTTGGACTGCAAATATATAGCTTTTTAGCGGCTCTAAAAAATATATTTTGGACATTTTTTGAAAAAAGTCAAAGCATTAGGTTTTGTTAGACTGAAAAACTGTATTTTTGTTCTTTTGAAAAAGGATGTGTGTCCTTTTGGGGTATGAAACTATATATGAATAGATTGACTGAAGCTTTATTGGATTGGTACGCGGATAATAAACGTGATTTGCCTTGGAGAGGCACTACTGATCCCTACCGGATATGGATTTCTGAGATTATTTTGCAGCAGACGAGAGTGGTACAAGGATATGAGTATTTTCTTCGTTTTATCCGCCGTTTTCCTGATGTGAGAACTTTGGCTTCGGCTTCGGAAGACGAGGTCTTGAAGTATTGGCAGGGATTGGGGTATTATTCTCGTGCCCGTAATCTGCATGCTGCTGCTAAGAGTATGAACGGTAAGTTTCCGGAAAGCTATCAGGAAGTGCGGGCTTTGAAGGGGGTAGGGGATTATACGGCTGCCGCCATTTGTTCCATAGCCTATAATATGCCCTATGCAGTAGTGGACGGAAATGTGTATCGCGTGCTTTCCCGTTATTGCGGCATTGATGTGCCTATTGACTCTACGGAAGGAAAGAAGCTCTTTGCTGCTTTAGCAGATGAAATGCTCGATAAATCCCGCCCGGCTACTTATAATCAGGCTATAATGGATTTTGGGGCTATTCAGTGTACGCCACAGTCTCCTAACTGTATGTTTTGTCCTTTGGCGGATAGCTGTTCCGCCTTATCGAAAGGGCAGGTTATGCAACTTCCCGTGAAGCAACATAGAACAAAGACGTCCAACCGTTATTTTAATTATATATATGTACGCATGGGCGCGTGTACCTTTATACATAAACGAACGGCTGATGATATTTGGAAAAACCTGTTTGAATTGCCATTGGTTGAAACGGATAGAAATCTATCGGAAGAGGAATTTTTATCATCCGCATCTTTTCGCTCACTTATAGCGGAAGGAGAGGTACCGAAAGTACGTTTGGTGTTTCGAAATGTGAAACATGTGCTGTCCCATCGGGTGATATACGCTAACTTTTATGAAGTCGTTTTGCCGGAGAACTCCCGTTCTTTTTCGGAATACCAGTGTATCAGAATGGAAGATTTGGAGCAGTATCCGGTATCTCGCTTGGTACATGCTTTTTTGGAGAAGTATTTATAAAAGTTGGCTGTATTCTTGCATGATGTTGTTATTCTCGCTAATTTTGGCAACAAATTTTAAAATTGAAAGCGTATGTCAGTAAATAAAGTGATATTATTAGGAAATGTAGGCAGAGACCCCGAGGTGAGGTATCTCGATACCGGTGTGGCTGTTGCTACTTTCCCCTTGGCTACTTCAGACCGTGCCTATACATTGGCAAACGGAACGCAAGTTCCTGAACGTACGGAGTGGCATAATCTTGTCCTTTGGCGCGGACTGGCAGAAACGGCTGAGAAATATGTACATAAAGGAGACAAACTTTATGTGGAGGGTAAAATACGGACTCGTTCGTATGATGATCAGACCGGTGCAAAACGCTATGTAACGGAGATTTTTGTAGATAACATGGAAATGCTGTCTGCAAGAAGCGCAGCGCCCGGAACTACACCGCAGGCAGGTATATCCGGACAAACGGCTGCTCCTGTACAGTCAACACACTCGCAGGCTGCTCCTGCACAAAATAATCCAACGGACGATTTACCGTTCTAATTGTTTAACTAAAACCAAAATCTTTGGACCCAGACGCTTATTTATGCCAATTGGCAGATATTTTTAACAGTATAACTGTACATACTCCTTCTGTTTCGGCTATTATAGCTATTGTATTGGCTGGTGTGCTTTTGCTTGCTTCCGGTTTTGCTTCGGCTTCCGAAATTGCATTTTTTTCACTCTCGCCGTCCGATTTGAATTCTATTGAAGAGGGGAAACATCCTTCTGATGAGAAAATCAGAAATTTGTTGGATGATACAGAACGACTGCTGGCCACGATACTGATTACGAACAATTTTGTGAATGTGACCATTATCATGCTCTGTAATTTCTTTTTTATGAATGTATTCCAATTTCATTCGGTTATTGCGGAGTTTTTAATCCTAACGGTTGTATTGACTTTTCTGTTGCTGCTTTTCGGTGAGATTATGCCGAAGATTTATTCAGCGCAGAAAACATTGGCATTTTGCCGTTTTGCAGCTCCCGGTATCATGGCATGCCGTTCCATATTCTATCCGTTATCATCAATATTGGTACGCTCCACTTCGTTTCTTAACAAGCATTTTGTGCGTAAAAATCATAATATATCAGTAGATGAGCTTTCTCATGCGTTGGAGTTGACGGATAAAGCCGAGCTTTCGGAAGAAAACAATATCTTGGAGGGTATCATTCGTTTTGGAGGTGAGACGGCTAAGGAAGTCATGACATCGCGTCTGGATGTGGTTGACTTGGAAATTCGCACTTCTTTTAAGGATGTGTTAAAGTGCATCGTGGAGAACGCTTATTCGCGTATTCCTGTTTATGCGGAAACACGTGACAATATAAAAGGGGTGCTTTATATCAAGGATTTGCTTCCTCATTTGAATAAAGGAGATAATTTCCGTTGGCAATCATTGATTCGTCCGGCTTATTTTGTTCCGGAAACCAAGATGATTGATGATTTGCTGCGTGATTTTCAAGCAAACAAGATTCATATCGCTATTGTGGTGGATGAATTCGGAGGGACATCGGGTATTGTTACGATGGAAGATATTATTGAAGAGATTGTTGGGGAGATTCGTGACGAATACGATGATGAAGAACGTACTTATGCCGTACTCAATGATCACACATGGGTGTTTGAGGCTAAAACACAACTGACGGATTTCTATAAGATAACCAAGATAGATGAAGAAACTTTTGATGAAGTGGCAGGTGATGCCGATACTTTAGCGGGGCTTTTACTTGAGTTGAAAGGGGAATTTCCGGCGCTTCACGAGAAAGTAACTTATGGTTATTATGAATTTGAGGTCCTTGAAATGGATAACCGCCGTATCTTAAAGGTGAAATTTACAATAAATGAGCCGGTACGGGAGGGTTCAGAAACAGAGAAGTAATGCCCGTTTTTAAACAATATACAGAGAGTTCATACAAGTGGGGTATCTGGAAAGCAAGTGAAAGTTTGGAAGAATTGCTTGCTTTACTTCCTCATAAAGAAAAATATGAAGAGGGCATTGGAAAATTTACAGCCGTTTCTCGTAAGTTGGAGTGGCTGGCTGTGCGTGTATTACTATATACAATGCTTGGCGAAGAGAAAGAAATACACTATTATTCCAATGGCGGGCCCTATTTGGCAGACGGCTCTTTTTCCATCAGTATTTCACATACCAAAGGTTATGTAGCGGTTCTGTTAAGTGAGCCGGGGAAAAGAGTCGGGATTGATATTGAGTGTTATAGCGAGCGGGTACGGAAAGTGGCGCATAAGTTCATGCGTGAAGATGAAAAAAAATCCTTATTCAAAGGTACGGAAACCTGGTCGTTGTTGCTTCACTGGTCTGCAAAAGAAACCATGTTTAAATGTATGAACGCTTCCGATGTCGATTTTCGGGAACATTTGCATGTAATGCCTTTTACGCCTGACGAACAAGGTGTGTTCTCCGCCGCCGAATACCGTACGGCGGAGAAACAGATTTTTCAAATTTACTACTATTTGTTTTCAGACTTTGTCCTGACATTGAGTTTGTAGTTACAGCCTTTCCAATTGTACTGTAAAGTGACGCATTAACGGAGCTTCCCAAGTAATACGTACTCCTCTTGTAATTGTTTCGCGTCTGTCATATACATTTTTGAGCGCAGCGGCTATTACATTCATGTGGTTATCGGTATACACGCGGCGTGGAATAGCCAGCCGGAGTAAATCCAGTCCGTTGAAGCGGTTTTCACGGGTAACGGGATCACGGTCGGCAAGTAAATAACCGATTTCACATCCGCGTATGCCGGCTTCCAGATATAACTCGACGGTTAAAGTCTGTGCAGGAAACTCTTCTTTAGGAACATGTGTTAAAACTTTGGGAGCATCTACAAAAATTGCATGTCCTCCGGCGGGACGTTGGTACGGTATTCCGTATTCATCTAATTTTTTAGCCAGATATTCTATCTGGCGAATACGGGTTTCAAGATTATTAAATTCGGTGTTTTCATCCAAGCCGATGGCAAGTGCATTCATATCTCGGCCATTCATACCGCCATAAGTAAGGTAACCCTCGAATTGTACGCAGAATCCTTTTGCTCCTTCATACCAGTCTTGTCGGCGGGTTGCAATAAATCCTCCCATATTTACGATGCCGTCTTTTTTGGCGCTCATTGTCATACCGTCTGCAAGGGCAAACATCTCTTTGGTTATTTCCTTTATGCTCTTATCTTGGTAACTTTCTTCACGTGTCTTTATGAAATAGGCATTTTCAGCAAAACGGGCGGAGTCGAATATGACAGGTTTATTGTATTTATCGGCAATATTCCGGACTTCCCGTAAATTTTGCATGGAAACAGGTTGCCCGCCGGCTGTGTTATTGGTAATGGTAACAATGATAAATGGTATGCGGCTGTGATGTTCTTGTAATGCTTTTTCCAGCTTTGCAGGATCTACGTTGCCCTTAAAGGGAATTTCCAGTTGCGTTTGCCGTGCTTCATCTATCGTACAGTCCAGTGCAATTGCCTTTCGGCTTTCGATATGACCTTTGGTTGTGTCGAAATGAGAATTTCCCGGGATAATATCTCCTTCATGAACCAGATAAGAGAATAGTACATTTTCGGCAGCACGTCCCTGATGTGTAGGAATGACATATTCAAAACCGGTCAGGCGGGTAATGACTTCTTTTAATTTGAAGAAAGAAGAAGCCCCGGCGTAGCTTTCGTCTCCGAGCATGATACCGGCCCATTGCCGGTCGCTCATGGCTCCTGTTCCCGAATCGGTGATAAGATCGATATAAACTTGTTCTGATTTTAGTTGAAAAACATTGTAATGGGCTTCTTTCAACCACTGTTCACGCTCCTGGCGGGTACTTTTACGAATAGGTTCCACCATTTTGATTTTCCATGATTCGGCAAATGGTAATTCCATAGATTATTTTTTATAAGTTAGACAATAGGTCAACGGATAAATCCGTTTTTGTGTTTTATGTGCCGAATATAATGATTTTATAGATGATGAACAATGTTTTTGATGACTTTCTGTAAAACAAATGTCCGGGCGAATCACTTCGGCCGGACATCATTTAAATAAACTTGGCAGAGTTTATTCTCTTTTACTTTCTTTGAAAGAGTTTTGATGAATGAAATGATTGGATAGAATTTATCCCGTTCATTAGACTCAACGCTTTTTCCTCGAAAGCAATGATAAGATAATGCATGGCAGGTCTTCTGACTTGTTTCTGTTGCAGGCTGCCTTCCCGGAAAACGTTTCCAGTGGCATGGAGAGAGAATTCATTGTCTGCAACATTATGTGAAACTTACAGCAGCGGGACTGTTCAGGACTTGCACCTGATTCCCTTTTAATCGCCTCCTTTGAAAAAAAGTCGGCAAACCAATGCATCGCAAAGATAATGAAAAAAGTAACAAACCAAAATGAATAAAAGAAATTATTTCTCCTTTGCCAACGTAAAAACGAATTCCAGTCCGCCACCTTGATTATTCTTGGCGGAGATTGTTCCGCCATGAATGATGACGGCATTTTTTACGATGGCAAGCCCTAAGCCTGTACCGCCCAATTTTCGAGAACGTCCTTTGTCTACACGATAAAAGCGTTCGAACAAACGATTCAGATGTTCTGGTGAAACGCCTACTCCGGTATCTGCAAAACTGAAATAATAGAAGTTCTCATCCTCACGGAAACAGTTGATGTTGATGTAGATATTGGTTCCTGCATAAGCCATGGCGTTATCCATGAGGTTACGGAATATGGAGTAGAGTAATGAATAGTTACCCTTTAATTGTATTTTGGGATGTAGACCGTTGACTACAGTAATATGCTTTTCTTCCAGTTCCAATGATACTTCGTTGACTATATTGGTGACAAGCATGCTGATGTCTACTTTCTCCATATCAATCATATTGGCTGCTTCATCCATACGTGTCAGTACGGAGATATCCCGTAATAGACGGCTCAGCCGGTTGCTTTGGGCATAACACCGTTCAAGGAAAGTCTGCATCTTTTCGCGGGGGATGCTTTCATTGCTGACAATTGTTTCCAGATACCCTTGAATACTGCTTACAGGGGTTTTCAGTTCATGTGCAATGTTCTGTGTCAGTTGGCGTTTCAAACGTACTTGTTCTTCTTCCTGTGTGATGTCATTAATGGATATTTCAAAACTCAGATCCTGGAAGATGATACATTCTACAATGAATATGCGCCCGTTTTTATTGATGTTGATGGAGAGACGCTTCTCTTCTTTATCCGAAGGTCTTCTTTGTGCCTTACTGATAAAATCGGTGATTTTTTGAAATTCGTAAATGGAAAATATCTCCTCGGTAGTTTGCAAGTTGGAATCGGAGATTAAATTGCCGTATTGTGTAAAGAGGTTATTGACTAAGATTTCTTTTTTGTCTTTAGTAAATACACCCAATCCTTCGCGAGAAGTCTGTAGGTGTGTAATCAGTTTCTCACGTTCGATATATAACGCTTCTTTGGTTTCCCGCAAACGTTTATATATCTGTATAATGTGCTGGGATATTTCGCCAAGTTCATTATGCGGGAAAGCAGATTGTATATCGGTTTCCACCGGTTCGTTTTTATCGGCGCGTTTGGCAAATTCCCGCAGATGGTTGATTGCCGTACCCAGTTTGGATGTAAACTTATAGAAAACGAATATCAGCAATAAAGTAACAATAGCTGTAAACCAGAGGTAATGCGGATCGGCAGCCAGACTATTTACCAGGTTTACATCATAGGGTAATGCCGAGCGAATGATATACTGGGGATAGAGAGTTGCCGAATAGAAATAGGGTATGCCTGTTGTTTCGGAGGTGCGCCTTAAATCATATCCTTTGCCGTTCTTTAATGCTTTTTGGACTTCCTGACGATTAATGTGATTGCTGAATGCTTCTTGGGAAGTTTCATTGTAACTGTCATAAAGGACGCGGCCTTGTAAATTTACGATAGTGACACGAAGGTCTCTGTATGAACCTTTGGCTATATACCGGTTTAAGGTAGATGTCCATAGACTGTCCGGAATACTTCGCAGCTCCTGTTGCAGGCGTTCGTTATAGTCTTGGAGTTGCGTGTCGAGCAGTTCTACTTTATACTCTTTCTCCCGTTGATATTGATAAGCAATAAAACAGGCTGCAAAGACAAGAAATAATGAGATTACCGAAAGAAATAACTTCCGGCTGAATGACAGGAAATGTCTGTCATTATTCGGCTTCGAAGCAATAACCATATCCTAAGCGAGTTACAATACATTTGCCATATATTCCTATCTTTTTGCGCAGGCGGGTGATGTTTACGTCTATAGTGCGGTCCAACACATATACTTCGTCACTCCAGATGCGGCTCAATATGTCTTCGCGGGAAAATACGCGTCCTTTGTTTTGCAGTAGCAAGAGCAGTATTTCAAACTCTTTTTTGGTGAGGGGGGCTTCCTCTCCGTCTATGCTTACTTTCTTTTTGATGATATCAAGCACTAATGATTTATAGGCGATTTGTTCAGGTGCGCGCTCCGTTTCAGTTTGCCGGGTACGGCGTAATACGGCTTTAACGCGTGCTGCTACTTCGCGTAAGGAGAAAGGCTTGGAGATATAGTCGTCTGCTCCTATATTAAATCCGGTTACCGTATCATTTTCGGTGTCTTTGGCTGTGATAAAGATGATAGGAATCTTGGCCGTTTTCTTTTCTTTCTTTAGCATACTTGCCATTTTGAATCCGGAAATTTCCCCCATCATCACGTCCAGTAATAGCAGGTCGTAAGTACTGATGTCCATTTTCAAGGCATCTTCGGCAGAGTTTGCGGTATCTACTTCGTAGCCTTCATTCTCAAGGTTGAACTTTAAGATTTCGCATAAATCTTCTTCGTCGTCTACTACTAAAATCCGATATTCGTTCATTGTATTTCTGAATTAATGTAATGAGAGACGTACAGAGTCTCTTTATTACAAAGTTAAACTTTATTTCTTTTCTTCGACAAAATTGCGGCGTTTTTGTTACGATGGAATGAAACAAGTATTACATTGCGATTACAAAATCTCTCTGGCAACTAATTAAGTATTATCTTTGTATTGTTTTAAAAAGGGTTTCTATATGAAAGAATTAATGGATATAAAGAGGTGGGGACAATCTAAGTGGCGTATGCCGTTAATAGTGGCTGTATTGGCTGTTGTAATCATTGGTTCGATTTGGTTGAACGTTGCTCCTTTCCGTTCCGGTTTTGAGATAACGGATGAATTGGGTGGGAATATTTTTCCTTCCAGCATTTTGTCTGTTGCAACGACAGATGCCCAGGTGATTGTGCCGGCTGATTCGATGTTTGTGGGAAACCCAAAATCTTGTATCGCTGTGAAAGTCCGGTCGGCAAAGGCTTATAGCCGGGTGAGGATAGAAGTTGCGGAAACCCCTTTCTTTTCCCGTTCCGTTTCGGAGTTTGTATTGGCAAGGCCACGTACCGAGTATACAATCTATCCCGATATTATCTGGAACTATGAAGCCTTGAAGAATAATAATCAGGCGGAGCCGATTAGCGTTGCCGTTACGGTAGAGATGAACAGGAAAGAGTTGGGGCAGCGGGTACGTACTTTTTCGGTGCGCAGTATCAATGAGTGTTTATTGGGGTATGTTACGGGAGGTACGAGATTTCATGATACCGGAATATTCTTTGCTGCTTATGTCAATGAAGAAAATCCTATGATAGACCATTTGCTGCGGGAAGCATTGAATACTCGTATAGTGAATCGTTTCCTTGGTTATCAGGGTAGTCCTGAGGCTGTCGATAATCAGGTTTATGCCTTGTGGAATGTTTTGCAGAAACGTAATTTTCGGTATAGTTCGGTTTCTAATACAAGCCTGTCCAGCAATGTGGTTTTCTCTCAACGTGTTCGTACATTCGATGATGCCTTGGAGTCGTCGCAAATTAATTGTGTGGATGGGAGTGTTTTGTTTGCTTCTTTGCTGCGTGCCATAAATATCGAGCCGATACTGGTACGTACACCCGGACATATGTTTGTTGGTTATTATACTGATGCAAATCATAAAGATATGAAATTTCTTGAGACCACCATGATTGGGGATGTGGATTTGGACGATTTCTTTCCTGATGAACGGCTGGATTCTACTATGGTGGGAAAAACGCAGAATCAGATGTCCCGTATAACCTTTGATAAGTCTAAAGAGTATGCAAGTCGGAAATATAAAGAGAATGAAAAGGGCATTCATTCCGGCAGATTGAATTATATGTTTTTGGAAATATCCAAGGATGTAAGAAGGCGGATACAACCTATAGGAAAATAGTAAAGGTTGAATAGTTTATAAGATTAAATAGTACTTTGGGAACTTTGTTTCCAATCACTCACGTTTTCTAATTGCTTGCACTTCTGTTTTAATATTTTTTTTATTTTATGTATTTTGTGGATATAAATGTTTGTTTTTGATTGTTAATAATACCGCCGCTTTTTCAGCAATTTTCTATTTTCCAAAAATGTGATAAAAGAATTAATAGAATGATAATAAACGTGTAGCCGTTTATTATATACGCTACTTATCCGATAAGAAATAATAATGTTTATTGTTTTATATTTGCCAATATTTTAAAATTATAAAAGCAAATATATTAATATTTATTTAATATATTTTAAATACATCTCTCTTTGATTTGCTGAATTAATTTATAAATTTGCAAATAAATCCAAATAAAAAAGAGCTTATGAAAAGAAATTATTGCTTATCATTAGTGTTGCTTGCATTGCTTGGGATGTCTGTGCCATATTCGGTTGTTGCTGCTGATAATGCACTAAGTTCCCAAAGTACTCAGCAAGCCAAAACAATCACAGGTAAAGTAGTGGATGTTGCAGGCGAACCGATTATTGGAGCCAGTGTATTGGTGAAAGGTTCCAGTACAGGTTCTGTTACTGACATCGATGGAAAATTCTCGGTAGAAGCTCCAGTGGGTAGCACATTGGTAGTCTCATTTGTTGGATATGCTACGGAAGAAGTGAAGGTAGGAGCGGCAAGCGACTATACGGTTACCCTGAAAGATGATACCCAGTCATTGAGTGAAGTTGTTGTAACGGCTATGGGCATTAAGAAAGAGAAAAAGGCGTTAGGTTATTCTGTTTCGGATATTAATTCCAAAGAGTTGATGAAGAACAAGCAAACGAATGTAGTAAACTCTTTGGCTGGTAAAATCCCCGGTGTGAATATTACGCAGGCAGGTGGTGCTGCGGGTGCCGGTTCCAATATTGTAATTCGTGGCGGTAACTCTGCCAGCGAATCTCGTGATAACCAGCCCTTGTTTGTTGTAGACGGTATTATCTATGATAACTCTACAGTAAATACTGGTAATTCCGGTACGGATGGCATGACGAAAACTGCAACTACTTTCAGCAACCGCGTAATGGATATTAACCCTGAAGACATTGAGAGCATGTCCGTGTTGAAAGGTGCTGCGGCTGCTGCGCTGTATGGCTCTCGTGCTGCTAATGGCGTTATTATCATTACGACCAAGAAAGGTGAAGAGGGTGCTGTAAGGGTGAATGTAAGCAGTAAATATACCTATTCATGGGCCAATAAATTACCGGAAGTTCAAAAACTGTATGGCCGTGGAGAATATAACACTTCCGGTGCTTTTATTGATAAGACGATGGATTCCTGGGGAGATCGGATTGATGGTATGGCTTATGATAATATAGATGATTTCTTTCAAGGAAGTAGTGTTTGGGATAATAGTGTAAGTGTGTCCGGCGGTAGTAAGAACGGTTCTTTCTATTTATCCGGTTCCAATTATCATCAGTCCGGCATTATTCCTACAACTGGTTATGACAAGACGACTTTCCGCTTTAATGGTGAACAGAAATATGGCATCCTGACAGTAGGAGCCAATGTTTCTTATTCGCAGGCAAGTACTGATAAGACACTGACCAGTGCAGGTTTGTACGGACAGGGCGGTAACGGTGCAATGACCGCTGTTTACGGATGGCCTGTCGACGATCAGATGAGTCGCTATCTGAATGATGATGGTAGTAAATACCGCATATTGGAGGGTTTGCAGGATTTGGAGGATGATGTTGAAAATCCGTATTGGATTCTGAATAAAAATACTTTGACGGACGAAACATCCCGTTTTACGGGTGCAGTCAACGCAAGCCTCAAACTGACAGACTGGTGGGATGTTTCCGCACGTGCGGGTATTGATAAGTACACTACCAGTTCCAATACGCTTCGGCGTCCGGGTGGTGCGGTCAAGCAGATATATCAGAACGGTTATATGTCCAAAGGTGATGTGAATTACCAATACATTACTACGAATGTGATGTCTAACTTCCATAAGACTTTCGGTGATTTTGATTTGAATCTTCTGGTAGGTACTACTACAGAAGCTACGAAGACAACGAATAACACCCGTTGGGGATATAATTTTGTAACGGAAGGGCTTTACAGTTTCAACAATATTATTAAAGCCAACCAGTATTTCAAAGAGAGTACGGTACGCAAACGCATGGTAGGCCTTTACGGTGAATTCCGTGCTTCGTACAAGAATCTTGTTTATCTGACAGTGACCGGACGTAACGACTGGTCTTCTACATTGCCGGTGAATAACCGTTCTTATTTTTATCCTTCCGTAAGCGGTTCGTTTGTGTTTACCGAACTGCTGCCGAAGAACAACGTACTTTCATTCGGTAAGATCCGCGGTTCATGGGCACGGGTAGGTAAAGATGCCGATGCCTATTCTTTGGGATACTATATGTGGCCGGTAGCTACGCTGAACGGTGGCAAATATGGTATGGGCAACAGTTGGACAGGCGGTAGTGTCGGTTTGAAACCTGAAATACAGGATTCTTATGAATTGGGTTTGGAAATGCGTTTCTTCAACGGACGTTTGGGCTTTGACTATACTTACTATCAAAGCAAGACGAAAGACCAGATTTGTGCACCGCGTTTGGCACAGTCTACGGGATACATTTTCCTTACGCTGAATGGCGGTTCGGTAGAAAATAAGGGTATGGAGCTCTCGATTACAGGTAAACCTATTGTAACGAAAGACTTCCAATGGGAAACGACATTGAATCTTTCCGGTAACCGTGGACGATTGGGAGATTTTATCGACGGTGTGGATATTTTCTATGTGACGGATGCGCAGGTCGGTGCAGCCAAAGCCGGTTCAATACCCAATGGCGGTTATTTTTTGGGATTGACGGGTAATAAGTATGAAACGGCTCAAGGGCCCGACGGCAAGATGTACAATGTTATCGACCCGTCTACAGGTTTGTATAAGGATACGCAAGTTGAAACCAATATTGTGGGTAACCGTGAACCGAAGCTGATAGGTGGTTTTAATAATAGTTTCAGCTATAAGAATTTCAACCTTTCTTTCTTGTTCGATATCCGTCTGGGAGGTGACATCTATAATGGGACCGAATACTATCTCGTGACGAAAGGATTGAGCACAAAGACAATAAACAGAGAATCCGTATCATTTACGGGTGTTGTCAATACGGGCACTGCTGCAAAACCGTCTTATGAAACCAAAACAATTACCTATAATGCCAATGAAACTTATCAGGTTGGTAACTCTACCCGTTCCGGCAAGTATATGATTCAGGAGTATTATAAGAATTATGCCAAGAACGCCTATAACTTTATAACTGACACCAATTGGCTGCGTTTGCGTTCTATTTCCTTGTCCTACGATTTCAAGGATTTGTTGAAGAAACAAAATATAATCAAGGGGCTGACTGCTACAATTACGGGAACTAATCTGTTTGTTTGGACAAACTACAAGGGTATGGATCCTGAAACATGCGTTTCAGGTTCCGGTACAGGTGGTTCCGGTTCTGCAGGTATCGACTATTGCGGTGTTCCGGCCACAGCCGGCATGTCGTTTGGCATTAATCTTACATTCTAATAACAGATTTAAAAAGATAAGAGTATGAAGAAACTAATACATATTGCACTTGGCTTGGCGCTTGTGTTCGGCATGTCTTCTTGCGAGGACTACCTGGATGTGAATACAGATCCGGATAATCCGGTTTCCGAAACCGTATCACCGCAGCTTCGCCTGCCGTGGATACAGAACTATTATGCTTACGCATGGGGTACAGCCAGTATGCGTACCAATACAATTGCCGGTATCATGACACAGACTGGCGGCACGGCTGCTAACAGCCTCTTGTCATCATGGAATCCTGCCCAAAGTTCATGTACCACTATTTATCAGAATTTTTATCTGGGTGCAGGTGTGAATATCGATCCTTTGATAGAGAAGGCGGAAGCGGAAGGAGCTTATCATTATGAAGGTGCAGCTTATTGCATTAAGGCGATGGGATTTATGATGATGCTCGACTTGCATGGCGAGCTGCCTGTTCAGGAAGCGTTTACCGGTAAGACCAATCCGGCCTATGATGACGGTAAAACCATGTATGAACTCTGTATGGGGTATCTGGACAAAGCTATCGAGAATTTTGGCAAGCAGCAGAACACCACGGCTCCCGCATTGAGTGCAGGCGATTTATGGAATGGCGGAGAGGTTTCCAGGTGGCTGAAATTATGTTACGGTCTGAAAGCCCGTTATTTGCTGAAATTATCCAAGAAAGAGGATTTGTATGATCCGGAGGCTATTTTGACGGCATTGAACTCTGCTCCTCAATCGAATGATGACAACACCATTATGAAACATTATAATGTGGAAGGGGATGAGGTTAATTTTACGGTGAGCGACCCTTATCAGGCTTCCGTTATTTGGGATTGTACCGGATATGGTTCGACACAACGTCTGACGCGCTGGTATGTTAATCTGTTGACTAATAAATTTACAGGTGGTTCGGGTGCGGAAGACCCTCGTTTGTCAAAGCTTGTTCCTGCCATGATGACAAATGTGAAACTGAATGCTGATGGTAAAATAACGGCTAATGAATGGATTCGTGATGCCGGGGTGGATGTGATACATTCCACTACACGCGCAGAAGGCGGTCCGGTAGCTGCTTTGTTTGTAACGGGTGGAGAAACCGGTTATAATAAGGAAAAAGGCGGATTTATGATAACTTATGATTTATCCAAAGCGGATAATGAAACAAAGACGAAATTTATTGCTGATGCTCAGGCCATACACCAGACAACGGTCGACGGCAACAATGTGACCGTGCTTTATCAAAAGGGGGCTGCATATTGCAATAATAAGGATTATAAGCGTGCAGGTGATACTATTTATGTAAATTTACGTTCTAACGGTATGGCCAATAGCGGGCGAAACACTACGGATATGTATTACTATACCGATGCGAAATCAGACTATGTGGGCGGTACGGGTACATTCTATGCACGTCCTAATTCAGATTCCGATATTCTTACTTATTCGGAAATGTGCTTTATCAAGGCGGAAGTCCTTTTCCGCAAAGGAGATACCGATGGTGCATTGGATGCCTATCAAAAAGGCATAAAGGCAAACTTTGACCGTATGCAGGCTAAATTGAAATCATGGGAAGCCGAAGGAACAAAGAATCCGGATCAGAAGCCGATGGATGAAGGTGAAATCAGTACTTATATGGCAAGTTCTTCCGTATGTCAGAATGCTGCCAGTCTGACCTTGTTCGAGATTATGCGTCAGAAGATTATCGCATTGGGTATCAATACCGAAAATTGGAATGATATGCGCCGTTTGGATTATGACTATGTGGATTACGACCGTCCGCAGGATTTCACGGCTGTCAGCAAGATTGTAGGTACTTCTAAGAATGAGCCTACTTATTGGTTCCGTCGTTTCAGCCAAAGTACTCATGAGAGCAACTATAATCTGACTCAGCTAAAGGCATCCAACAAGCAAGCCATGACAGACCCGATTTGGTCGTGTCCGGTTTGGTGGGATTGTGCGACAGATAATGAGTATTACGGTTACATTAAGTAGGTCATAACCTTATTAGTTTATAGAATGTTAATTTAAATATCTTAAAATCTTGATGCACATATTATTTCATTGATTATCTTTGCACTCGAAATATGGATTTATAAGATATATTAAAATATTGGAGACCTAAACAGTCTTCATTCATAGATGATGATTGGAACAGTCGGTTCGTGAGAATCGGCTGTTTTTTGTTGGGTTTGTTTGCATATCAACAGCGGTAATGTTACTTTTGCAAGAAAGAACCCATTTAGTCAATGAAGTATGAAACAAGGTAAGAAATACATTTCTCCGGGAGCATGGTTCTCTATGGTTTATCCGGCAGACTGGAACGAATTTGAAGACGGGGAAGGCTCTTTCCTGTTTTATAATCCTAACGAGTGGACCGGTAATTTCCGTATATCGGCTTATAAGGGAGATACTGCATACGGCAGGGAATCCGTTAAGCAGGAACTCAAAGAGAATACTTCGGCCACACTTGTGAAAATAGGTCGTCTGGATTGTGCGTACAGTAAGGAAATGTTCGAGGAAGAAGGAACATACTACACTTCCCATCTCTGGATAGCTGGGATAGACGATGTTGCTTTTGAATGCTCGTTTACGGTGCGTAAGGGAGAGCCGGTGGCAGAGGCCGAAAGCATCATAGCTTCATTGGAAGTCCGTCGGGCCGGCCAAAAATATCCGGCAGAGATAATTCCGGTGCGCCTATCGGAAATTTACCGGATAAACGAAGCATACGAGTGGGTGTGTACCACTGTAAAAGAGCAGTTGAAGAAAGACTTCCAGGGACAGGAAGAAGATATAGCCAATATGCAGCAGGTCATAGACAGCGGCAGCATAGGCGCCAAGAAAAAAGAGGTATGGTTGTCGCTGGGTATTACACTTTGCGTGATTTTGGCTAATGAAGTAGACGGCTTGGAATGGCGTACGCTTATCGACGGCAATCGTGAAGCCCCTGTTCTGACGAGTGTTGCGGGCGATACCGTGATAGACCCGATGAAATTGGTATGGAGCAAAGTCAAAGCCGGAGAGCCCTGCAATCTTGCAGAGGTTTACCGGAATTTACTTTCATGACAAGCCATTGCCCGATTCATATTGCCGTCTGCATGGCAATTTCTCAATTTTAATTCTCAACTCTCAATTTAATAAGTTTTGGCAGCAGTAAATTCAATCCTTCAAGTGGAAAACCTGACTAAGTCGTTTGGCGACTTGGTACTATTCGAGAATATATCCTTTGGTTTGTCCGAAGGGCAACGGGTGGGGCTTATTGCCAAGAATGGCAGCGGCAAGTCCACACTGCTTAATATCCTTTCCGGAAAAGAAGGCTATGACGGCGGTACAATCTCTTTCAGACGTGATATACGTGTCGGCTATCTGGAACAAGACCCTCAATATCCGGAAGAGCTGACTGTGTTGGAAGCATGTTTTCATCATGGCAACAGTACCGTAGAGCTGATAAAGGAGTATGAACGTTGCATGGAGACGGAAGGGCATCCCGGTTTGGATGAAATTCTGGTGCGCATGGACCATGAGAAGGCCTGGGAGTATGAGCAGAAAGCCAAACAAATTCTTTCCCAACTCAAAATCCGCGATTTCAATCAGCAGGTGAAGTCTCTGTCCGGCGGACAATTGAAACGTGTGGCACTTGCCAATACGCTTATCACCGAACCCGATCTCCTTATATTGGATGAGCCTACCAACCACCTCGACCTGGATATGACCGAATGGCTGGAAGATTATCTGCGCCGTACCAACCTCACTTTGCTGATGGTGACGCACGACCGCTACTTCCTCGACCGCGTCTGCTCGGAGATTATCGAGATAGACAACCGCTGTATATATCAGTACAAGGGCAATTACAACTATTATCTGGAAAAACGCGAAGAGCGCATCGAGGCCAAGACCGTAGAGATAGAACGCGCCAATAACCTGTATCGTACGGAGCTTGAATGGATGCGGCGTATGCCGCAAGCCAGAGGGCATAAGGCACGTTACCGGGAAGATGCTTTTTATGAATTGGAGAAGGTAGCCAAGCAACGTTTCAATAACGACAATGTAAAGCTGGATGTAAAGGCATCCTATATTGGCAGCAAGATATTCGAGGCAGACCACCTCTATAAGTCCTTTGGCGACTTGAAGATACTGGATGATTTCTCCTACATCTTCGCCCGCTATGAGAAGATGGGCATCGTGGGGAATAACGGTACGGGAAAGTCCACCTTCATCAAGATACTGATGGGACAGGAGTTGGCGGATAGTGGTACGCTGGACATCGGCGAAACCGTCCGTTTCGGCTATTATTCGCAGGAGGGTTTGCAATTTGACGAGCAGATGAAAGTCATCGATGTGGTGCAGGACATCGCGGAAGTGATAGAGCTGGGTAACGGCAAGCGTCTGACGGCATCGCAGTTTTTGCAACATTTCCTCTTTACGCCTGAAACGCAGCACAGCTATGTCTATAAGCTGAGCGGTGGCGAGCGCCGCCGTCTCTATCTGTGTACGGTGCTGATGCGCAATCCTAATTTCCTGGTTCTGGACGAGCCTACCAACGACTTGGACATCGTTACGCTGAACGTATTGGAAGAGTACTTGCAGAACTTCAAGGGATGTGTGATTGTGGTGAGCCACGACCGCTACTTCATGGATAAGGTGGTGGACCACTTGCTGGTGTTTAACGGGCAGGGAGACATCCGCGATTTCCCCGGCAACTATACGCAGTATCGTGACTGGAAGGATGTGAAAGCCGCCCAAGAGAAGGAAAAGGAAAAAGAAGCGGCTAAAACTCAGGAAGAAAAGACTGCGAAAGTGCGTCTGAATGAAAAGCGCCGTATGTCTTTCAAGGAGAAGCGCGAATTTGAACAACTCGAACAGGAGATTGCGGCATTGGAAGCCGAAAAGCAATCCATTGAAGAGGCGTTGTGCAGCGGTGCGCTATCCGTAGAGGAATTGACGGAGAAGTCAAAACGCTTGCCGGAACTGACGGACTTGATTGATGAAAAGACCATGCGCTGGCTGGAACTGAGCGAGATAGAGTCGAACTGAGAACTAGCTCCGGTTTTTATCGGCAGACTGATGAGGCGCCGGAATTAAGAATCTAACTAAAATATACGAGAATGAGCAGAAGCAAGAATCTGACGAACTATCATAGTCACAGCCTGTATTGTGACGGACGTGCCAGCATGGAAGATTTCGTGCGGTTTGCCTTGAGCGAGGGATTTACTTCGTATGGCTTTTCATCCCATGCCCCGTTGCCTTTTTCTACGGCATGGACTATGGAGTGGGACCGTATGAACGACTATCAGGCCGAATTTCATCGGATAAAGGAAAAGTATGCCGGAAAGATAGAACTTTATCTCGGCTTGGAAATAGATTATTTAAATGAAGAGAGCAATCCGTCTGCTGCCCGTTTTCGTGAACTGCCGCTGGATTATCGCATCGGTTCCGTGCACATGCTGTATAATGAACGGGGCGAAGTGGTGGATGTGGATGTTCCGGCCGATGTTTTCAGGCAGATAGTAGATAAGCAGTTTGGCGGCGACTTGGAGCAGGTGGTGCGCTTGTACTACGGACGGTTGAGGCGTATGCTGGAGTTGGGCGGGTTCGATGTAGTGGGACATGCGGACAAGATGCACTATAATGCTGCTTGCTATCGTCCCGGTCTGCTCGACGAGGTTTGGTATGATACGCTCGTGAAAGAGTATTTTGAAGACATTGCCGCACGAGGCTATCAGGTGGAAATCAATACCAAGTCTTACCATGATTTGGGCACTTTCTATCCCAACGGACGTTATTTCCCGTTATTGCGTGGTTTGGGTATCCGCGTTCAGGTCAATAGCGACTCTCACTATCCGGAGCGGATTAACAGCGGTCGCCCGGAAGCATTGCGAGCATTAAAGCAGGCAGGGTATGAAACTGTGATGGAGATGTACAACGGGGTATGGCAGGAGATGCCGATAGTATTATAAGAATCCTGTAAAACAGAAACCCGGTAGTTTGTTCCTCAAAAATTGTATTAAGACGTGCACCTGATGCTCTTTTTAGGCAGGGATTACACAGATTTCGATTTCCCGTGCCTAAAAAAAGCACACAGTGAGCATTCTCTATTTGGGCATATTCTCTTTACTTGTATATGCTGTTATTTCTTCAACAGGAACTCATCGATAGCCTTTTTGTAGGTTGCCTTATCGGCAGCTCCGCGGAATAACTGGGGTTCGCCCTGCATCGGAATAAAGACAAACAGAGGAATACTGGTGGCGTTGAACAAGGCTGCCAGTTCTTTCTCCTTATCCACATTGACTTTGTATATTACGATTTTCCCGGCATATTCTTTCGCCAGTTCCTTCATAATAGGCGCTGTCATCCGGCAAGGTCCGCACCAGTCGGCATATAAGTCGATGATGGCGGGTTTGTCGCCTTTATATTTCCACTCTTTGGACTTCTCGTAATCGAATATATCCTTGATGAACATGGCTTTGTTCATTACGATTACGCTACCCTCCTGGGCAGTCTTTTGCGTTTCAGCTTGTTTCTGTTCGGCTCCACCGGTGCAAGCATAAGTCAGCATGCTTGAGAAGATGAGAACCGCCATGGTTATGATTTTCTTCATGTTTCTTAATTATGAGTTTTATTCGATAATGGCTTTAAGTTCCTTACCGCTGATTACCCCCGAATGACGCCACAAAGCTTCACCCTTTCTGAACAGGATAAAGGTAGGAACCATCTGTATACGATAGCTTGCAGCCAATTCTTCATGCTGGTCTACATCGATTTTTGCAATACGCGCTCTGTCGCCGATTTCGCCTTTCAATGCTTCCAGCACGGGGTGCATGGCTTTACAAGGTCCGCACCAGGTAGCAAAAAAGTCTACTAAAACAGGTTTTTCCGATTGTATTAATTCTTCAAATTTCTCCATAATCTTTGTCTTATATATAGTTTATGAATATATAACGGATAAACGAAGAAATTGTTCGCCGTCAATTGTAAATTAGTAATAACTAATTACTTTTTGTCATGTCCGGTTCCGCTTCGCTAATCGTCAGCTCCTTGATGATGTGCGAAGCACCGGCATACTTGTCTATGATAAACAACGTATAGCGGATATCCACACAGGCGGCACGTTGCGAAGATGGACGGAAAGCGATGTCACCCGTCAGACCCTCGTAGTTGCGGTCGAAAGCCGTACCTATCAGTTCGCCTTTGGCATTGAACACCGGGCTGCCGGAGTTTCCGCCCGTATTGTCCGTGTTCACGATGAAGCATACGGGCATCTCGCCGTCGGGCATGGCATATCGTCCGAAATCTTTTGTCTGGTACAATTGTTTCAGTTTGGCAGGCACCACAAACTCCCAATTGTCGGGGTCTTCCTTTTCCATTGCCCCCTTTAGGGTGGTGTAATATCCGTATTCCACACCGTCGGCAGGTTTATACGGCAATACGCGTCCATAGGTCAGGCGCAGGGTGGAGTTGGCATCGGGATATATAGGTGTGCCGGCTTCCCGCTTCATGTCCATCATGCCTTTTACCCATACCTTGTGAGCGGCATTATAGTTGCGGTTGGCATCCATCATGGCAATGGTAGTTTGCAACAGACCGTCGGTGATGGAGTATTTGAGCAGTGTCATCCAGTCGTTGCCAATCTTATACAAGCTGGGTTTGCGGATGAACTTGGCGAAATTCTCCTTGCTGCCGAAGATGGAATATTCGAAGCAGGCATCGATAAAGGCATCGCTGTCTCCCTTGAAACGCTTGTCGATAACTTTGAAAATACCGATGCGCTGTTCGGCAGGAATGTATTTCATGTAGGTTTGCAGCATCTTCTTCCCTACAATTCGCTCCACTTCGGGGAAGGGGACGGACGCAAAATACTTGTCGGCGGCAACTTGCAGACTGTCGGCGGCGGTTTTTATCCGGGTTTTATCCTTGCTTTTCAGGGCAGAAACCAGGGCGGCGGTACTCGGAATCCGCATGAAGTCGAGTCCCGTAACCAATGCTTCCTGAATGGCCTGCTGATGATAGAGAGCATTGCGGCGATGCTTCACGATGCCGCGTATTTGGTCGAAAGCCTTTTGATAAGAACTGTCGTTCAGGGCACGGCCGCGTGCAAGGAGCTGTTCCTGCTGTGCGCGTTTCGTATCTAGTATTTTCAGGCGGACAAGCCCTTCGTTCATGCCGATGGCATTCTTCCAGTAATTAGCGGATGAGGCGTATTTACTTGCATAGTGGATGCGCACGGCATCGTCTTTCAGCATTTGCTCCATGAGGGCTTTCTGGCGGATGTCACGCACGTGGTGGCGCATGAAGTTGGTGGTTTGCATACGTTCTTCCACTTCGTCGGAAATCATGTAGCGCCAGTTGCGTCCGGGAAATCCCATGACAAACGTGAAGTCGCCTTCACGATAGCCGGCGAGGCTGATGGTGAGGTGCTTCTTTACCTGCAAGGGCACATTGTCGGGGTTGTAAGCGGAGGGTTGGCCGTCCTTGCCGGCGTAGATGCGGAATAAGGAGAAGTCGCCCGTGTGGCGCGGCCACATCCAGTTGTCCGTATCGGCTCCGAACTTGCCGATGGAAGAGGGAGGAGCACCTACCATGCGGATATCGCTGTAGGTTGTCTTTAGGAACAAGTAATATTTGTTTCCGCCGTAGAATGCTTTCAGTTCTGCTTTACGGCCGGATGTCAGCGTGATGCCTTGCGCGGACAGGAAACGGTCGGCTATCATGGCAAGGTATTTGGGCGAGAGGTAATTTGTGCCGTTTGGGTCAGAGTCTATCTGCAACTGGTCGCTTACGTAGTCCGTCACGTCCATTATCTCGTCGATGTAGGTCACAGTAAGTCCCTTGCAGGGTAGCTCCTCGCTGCGGGACATTGCCCAAAAACCATCGGTCAGGTAATCGTGCTCCACGCTGCTGTGTTGCTGGATGGCTCCATAGCCGCAGTGATGATTGGTCAGTACCAGCCCTTCTGCCGAGATAACCTCACCCGTGCAACCGCCGCCGAAATGCACTACCGCATCTTTCAGGGCTATGCTGTTGGGGTTGTATATCTGTTCGGCAGGGATAAGCAGGCCGAGCTCTGTCATGGCAACCTCGTTCTGCTGTTTGAGGTCGGTAAGCATCCACATTCCTTCGTCGGCGTGTGCCGAAAGGATGCCGGATGTAAGGAATAATGATAATATGATTCGTCTCATGTAACTATGCGTTAGAAGGTGTTCTGAGAGAGGGAAATTCAATATACGACTAAATAGAATTCAGTATACGAGTGAATGGCATTCAGTATACGACCGAATGCCATTCACTTTCATACCCTTTTGGGGATGGGTTCCCATTATTCGATGATGTTCATTTCTTTTATCAGATGTCCGCAGTCTCCCAGTTTTTCCAGAATGAAGAGTACATAGCGGATGTCCAGTGCGATGCAACGTTGCAGGTTGTTGTCGAAGTTGATGTCACCGCTCAAGGATTCCCAGTTGCCGTCGAATGCACAGCCGATAAGCTGTCCTTCACCGTTGATGACGGGACTGCCGGAGTTACCGCCGGTGATGTCGTTGGTAGTCAGGAAGCAAACGGGCATTGTGCCGTCGGCCATGGCATAGCGTCCGAAGTCTTTATTGAGGATAAGCTCCTTCAGTTTGGCGGGCACTACGAATTCGCGGTCTTCGGGGTTTTCTTTTTCAAGAATGCCGTCCGTGGTGGTGTAGTAATTGTAGTGTATGGCATCGCGCGGGCTGTATGCTTTCACATTGCCGTAGGTCAGACGGAGCGTGAAGTTGGCGTCCGGATAAGAGGGTACGGGCAGTTTCATCTCGCCCAGTCCGCGGATGTATGCTTTATGCAGCAACTCAAGACCGTTGCTCAGTGCCTTTTCTTCTATGGAAACGGCTTTCAGCTTTTCTATCTTCGAGCGGGAGTAAGCTGTGGCAGGGTCTTTTTCGATAGCCTTTACCGTAGGTTTCTTCATGAACTTGTCGAAGTTGGTGCGGTTGGCAAGGATGGAGTTGTCGTACATATCATCTACGAAAGCATTGTAGTCGCCTTTGTACTTGCTTTGGATAGTCTGGTAGAAAACGGGCAACTGTTCAGGTTGCAGTTTTTGGGCGAGAGCGGGCAGGATGGCTTTGGCTACGGCACGGTCTACTTCGTGGTCGTAGTCTTTGTTGTGGATGTCGTTGAACACCTCTTCCAACTGTGCTTTGGAAGCAGCAAGCAAAGAGTCGTTTTTCTCTTTCAGCGCCGTCTTTATCTTATGCATAATCATGTACGGGCTTCCGAATTCGATAGCGCCGCTCAAGGCTTCGTACAAGTAGTTGAACTGACGGGTAACCGGCATTCTCTTGGCAATGATTTCGTCGATTCTCTCTACTACACCCTCGTATTCGGTTTTACCTTTGGCAAATTCGGCAAAGTTCTTTTCCTGTTTCGCTTTTGTGCCCAGCACATCGTTGTCGATAATTGCCTTGTTCATGCCGATGGAGTTTTTCCAGTAGTTGCTGCTTCCGGCAAATTTGCTGGCATACTGGATGCGGGTTTTGTCGCTGGCATCCATGTACTTGCGCAGTACATCGAGGCGGACACCGCGCATGTCAATCATGGCCTGGTTGTCTGCTTCCATGCGTTCTTTCACTTCCGACCGGGTGAGGTAACGGCTGGTGCTGCCGGGGAATCCCATAATCATGGCATAGTCGTTTTCTTTCAGTCCTTTGATGGAAATGGACAGGAATTTCGGAGTCTTCAAAGGTACGTTGCTTGCATTGTATTCGGCCGGTTCTCCGTTGGCATCGGCATAGATGCGGAACATGGAGAAGTCGCCCGTGTGGCGCGGCCACATCCAGTTGTCGGTTTCACCGCCGAACTTACCTACCGAGGAAGGGGGAGCGGCTACCATGCGTACGTCACTGTACACTTTGTAATAGAACAGGTAGAATTTATTTCCCGCATAGAAAGGAAGTGCTCTTACCTCGATGCCCGGTTTGCCTTTCAAATCACTCTTTTCCAGTTCTTCTTTGGCAAGTTTGCCGAGGAACGGGGCGGTCAATGCATCGACTTCCGTCACTTCTCCGGCTTTGACTTTCGCGTTTACGAGGTCGGTGATGTCTACAATGCGGTGTACGAAACGGAATTTCAATCCCGGAGTAGGCAACTCTTCATTGCGGCTTTTTGCCCAGAAACCGTCTGTCAGGTAATCGTGTTCCACTGAGCTGTGCTGTTGGATAGCACCGTAGCCGCAGTGGTGATTGGTGAGAATCAGTCCTTCGGGTGAGATGATTTCGCCCGTACAACCACCGCCAAAGATGCCGACGGCATCCTTCAGCGATACTCCGTTCGGGTTGTATAAATCATCGGCTGCAAGTTTCAGTCCTTGTTTCTTCATCATGTCGATAGAGTTCTGCTGCTTCATCAGTTGCAGTAACCACATTCCTTCGTCTGCACGTGCCGAGCAGACTGTCAGTACGGCGACCGCCGCAATCAAATACTTCGTTACTTTCATCTTTTTTGTTGTTAATTTACTATATGATTTTTAATTGAATCTTCCTTCCCGGATAGCATCCATGATGTTGGCAGGCGGACGCTGGTTCATCAGCTCTTGCTTCATGAAATCCATGTAAGGAGCCACATGCTTGAAGAATTTCCGGTAGCCGGCGCACAGGTAGTTCAGTCCGGGTTCGCCGTCGGCAGTATGTGCAAAGCGGTTTTTAGGACATTCACCGTTGCAGGCAAACAGCCATTCGCACTCCCTGCACTGGGTGGGGAGAGACTTTTGCTTCATCTGTCCGAAGGCTTGCTGACGTTCGCTGTACATCATTTCCACTAGTGTTTTCTGATAGATGTTTCCTAGCTTGTATTCCGGAAATACAAAGTGGTCGCAGGCATATACATCACCGTTGAATTCCATTACACCGGCATGTCCGCAGGTCTTTGCCATGGAACATACGCCCGGCTGTTCGCCCACCCAGTTGGCAAGGGTGGAGTCGAAGAGCTGGATATAGTAAGTACCTACATCCTGTTTCACCCATTCATCGAACAGGGTACAGAGGAAGTTTCCCCATTGTTCCGGGCTAACGGAGAAGTCCGCCAGTTCCGTAGCTTTTTCCTTATCGGTCAGTGAGGCCAGATGGCGTCCGTCTTGGTGCGGCATGATGCGTTCTACGATAGGAGCGAACTGGATATAATGAGAACCGATTTCTTTGAAGAAATGATAGAATTCAAGGGGATAGTCGGCGTTGAAGTCATTTACTACCGCCATCGCGTTCCATTCTACTCCGTGCTTTTTCAGCAGGTTGATGCCTTGCATCACTTTGACAAAGGATGGTCTTCCAAGCCTGTTTTTACGGTATTCGTCATGAAACTCCTGCGGCCCGTCGATAGATACGCCCACCAGCCAATTGTTCTCTTTGAAGAACTCGCACCATTCGTCGGTGAGCAGTGTGCCGTTGGTTTGTATGCAGTTGTCAATCGTCCGTCCGTTGGCGTATTTCTTTTGCAGTTCCATCGCTTTTTTGTAGAAGGCCAGCGGGCGCATTAGGGTTTCTCCGCCGTGCCAGGTGAACAATACTTGAGGCATTGTTTGCGAATTGATATATTCTTCAATGAACTTCTCCAGCAGTTCATCGCTCATCACGTGTTTTGGATTGTTTACATACAGTTTGGACTTCTCCAGATAATAACAATAATCGCATGCCAGGTTGCATACAGCCCCTACGGGCTTGAGCATTACATAAAGAGGTTTGGCAAAAGGAGCATAGGTTGACATGTATATTTCTCCGTTTTTTATATTTATGATTGTGCAAAAATACGTAAACCAAATGAAAATTCCTTTCTTTCTATCCCGTTTATAAGGAATATTAATACCTTTGCCACGTATAATTCATAAATCGTTTCCTGCATGATTAGAATGAGTGTAAATCGTATTTTGCCTCTTTTGCTTTTACTCGTGTTTTTCACTTCTTGTGCCCGAAAATACAAGGTGGAAGGCAGTTCTTCAGTGACAAGCCTTGATGGAAAAATGTTGTTTCTTAAAACTCTTCAGAACGGGCAGTGGGTAGCTGTCGATTCTGCGGAAGTTATTCATGGGCTTTTCTCAATGAAAGGTCCTGTAGATTCTGTGATGATGGTAACTCTCTATATGGACGATGAAGGGATTATGCCGCTTGTACTGGAAGACGGTAAGATAGAAGTCTCTATTTCAAATACGCAATTGGCAGCTAAAGGGACATTGCTCAATGATCGGCTGTATGAGTTTATAGAAAAACGGAATGCACTGGAACTGCAGATAGAGGAGCTCGACCGCAAAGAGGCGCGTATGGTGCTGGACGGAGCCAATTTGGAAGATGTCCATAAGGAGCTGGCGAAAGAAGGGGAAACTCTTGTTGAAGAAATGAATAATTATGTGAAGCAGTTCATCATTGACAACAATGAAAATGTTTTGGGTCCAAGCGTGTTTATGATGATGTGCAGCACATTACCGTATCCTGTCATGACTCCGCAGATAGAGGATATTATGCGAACCGCTCCATTGGCATTCAAGCAGAATCAGTTGATAAAGGAATTCCTTTCAAAAGCGAAGGAAAACATGCAGTTGATTGAGGAACACCAGCGCGTCAGGCAAAATGCTTCAACTGATACTTCCGCCAATAAACCGTAGGCAGTGCGGATGAAAGACTTCAACGGTCTTGATCTTCGTTTTTAACCATTCCTTTAAACTTCTCCGGAAGGCTGCTTTCTACTGCTGTATAGGCTTCCGCCATAGTTGCCTTGATGTTCTCCACTCCTTGTCCCTTAGGGGCAATCGGTTCATGAATCGTCAGTATCATGCGGTGGCGGTGTATCCACTTGCCCGTGCGGGGAAGTATCTCAAACGAACCGTCGATGGTAACGGGCACTACCGCCAGCTGCAGTTCATCTGCCAATTGGAAGGCTCCTCTCTTGAAGTATCCCATGTGACCGGTGAATGTGCGTGCTCCTTCGGGGAATACTACCAATGATACTCCATCCTTTAAGGAAGCCTCTGCCTGGCGCATGGTGGCCAGTACTTTTTTAGGACTGGAACGGTCTACGAAGATATGTCCCGCGCTTTCGCATGCTTTGCCTACGAACGGAATCTTTCGCAGGCTTTTCTTCATCATCCATTTGAAGTTTCTGCCCAAGAAGCCGTAAATCAGGAAAATATCGAAAGAACCCTGATGGTTTGGGACAAACACATAAGAAGTACGTTTGTGAAGTTTCTCGCGTCCGTTTATCTTTACCGGGATGAGCAGCAGGTAGCAAATCAGTTGTGACCATATTTTACCCGGATAATATCCCCAGAAATGAGCGCCCCCCAGTAACGAACCGATAATTGTGACCAATGCGGTAAGGACAGTCAGGACCAATAAAACAGGCAGTGCAAAGCAAATCTGGTAAATATTGTAGAGTATTTTCATGGGTTGTGGATTTTATTGCCACAAAGATAGGTCTTTTTTATATTCTGTCACTCTTTCTCGCTAACTAATTTTATGACGGTGACTTCGGGCCATGCACCGAAGCGGAAAGGCAGACCTACGTATCCTATACCGACATTTACATATAGGGCGCGTTTGCCTTCGTAGTACATACCGCTCCATTCAGGGTAGATGAGAGAAGATAACGAGTGTCCGAATATTTCCATCTGCATGGCGTGCGTATGTCCGGAAAGGGTTAACTCTATATCCGAATCAGGCAAAACTTCGCGTCGCCAGTGCGTAGGGTTATGGCTGAGCAGTATACGGAACATGCCTTCCGTGCCTTGCATGGCTTTGGATAAATCGGCGAATTGTGAGAAAGGCGGTTCGCCGTCGTTCTCAACACCTATCAGCGCTATGCTGTCGCCCTGATGATATAGGATGCAATGCTCGTTATTCAGCATTTTCCAACCCATATCTTTTTGCTGTCCTATTAGATACTCCAAGTTGGCTGCTTCCTCTTTTCTGTTATGCCAGCGGTAATATGTCCCGTAATCGTGATTGCCGAGGATAGAATATACTCCGTCGGGAGCATGAAGCAGGGAAAGTGTCTCTTTGAAACCGTCCAGTTCGTGGCTTTGCTGATTGACTAAATCACCGGTAAAGACAATGAGGTCCGCTTGCTGTTCGTTCACCAGCGTAACCAGACGCCGGATAGCTTCCGGATTTCCTAACCAACTGCCTATATGTATATCCGATAGCTGAAGAACGCGGTAACCGTCAAAACCTTTGGGAATGTTGGGCGAGCGATATTCGACATTCTTTACCTCAAAGCGCGTGATACCGGCAATGGCTCCGTAAAGGATATTGGCAAAACCGATTATCCCCAATATCAATCCGAGAAGTGTGTAAGGAAGCCGGTGGGCAACGAAAGGAAAACGGGGATTCCTGAACGGCGTATGGAAAATGATGAATGACAAAAGGCGGCTGATTCCCCGCATCAATATGCCAAACAGCGAACAAAGCATGAATACCGTCTTAGGGACGGCAAACAGCATTACGGTCACTGCCAGCCTGCCGATGCCTTGCGGATGGCGTGAAAGCGCATTGTCACCTGTCATATAGATGTAATACATATATATAGCTACCAGCACAACTGTAGGAAGCCAATACACACTGCGCCAAAGTATGTTACGTGTTCTCTTTACGATGTACACCAAGTAGATGTACATGTCCGGTAAAAGCAGGCATAAGATAAGTATGAGAGTTATTCGGTGCATATATCTTTCAATTCTTCTATGTTCTTTTTAATGCTGTCGAGGTGTTTGTAAACGACTTTTTTATATATGAAATAAATAAGAAGTGCATCCAGGATGATGTAGCAACCGAGCAAGACGGCTTGTATCATGAGAGGCAGTGTATAGTAATCCATTATCCAGAAGAACAGTATGGTGAAGATAACGGTCCAGGCAGCTACTGCCCATATTTCGTAACGGGTCCAGTTACGGAATCTGGTCATGCGTCGGCTCACTTCGGCTACGGACATTTCGTCTATGTGGGTGTTCTTGTTCCAAAGGTAGGTTTTCCAGTCCCACCACATACCGCTGAGAATAGTTACGGTAATGAAAATCAGAAACAGAATTATCTTGTTCTGCAAATGCTCGTTGAAACCGAAGGTAGGCAGTAAGAACCACACCAGCAGGATGACAGCCAATCCTACCGCACCTGTTCCAAGTGAGAAGCGTTGCAGGATAACGAGTCGTCCCAAACTGTGCCGGGTATTTGTTTTATAATTTGCAATCAGTTCTTTTATCTGTTTCTCATCGGCAATAGGTTCCTTTTGCAACTGTGCATCCAGGGCATTCCATGATTTTTTCAGTTCGTCCAGTTCCATATATTAATCCTCCTTATTCATCTTTTTCAGTTTGTCTTTAATACGGTTGAGTTTGGTGGCCACGTTGGTTACGGTCAGTCCGGTAATCTCGGAAATATCTTCATAGCTTTTTTCTTCCAGATAAAGCAGGATGATAGACTTCTCCAACTGTCCCAGCCGGTTTATCATCCGGTAGAGTTGCTGTAACATGGCTTGCGTTTCGTCGTCCTCTTCGCTGCGGTCGGCTTCCTGGGTGAGGGTGACAATCTCCGGAATGTTCTTTTCTTTCCGTATGAAGCTGATACAGGTATTCAAGGCGATACGGTAAATCCACGTCGAGATTTTACATTCCCTTCTGAATTTAGGAAACGCTTTCCATATATTGAGCACTACTTCCTGATACAGGTCATTAAGAGTCGCGTTCGGAGTGGTGTACAGGTAACACACCTTATAGATGACGCGCTCATATTCCCGTATGACGGACAGAAACTCTTGTTCTACATTTTCCATTGTGTATGCTTGCTCGAATCGCTTTTATTCTGTTTGTCGTAAGAGAAACCGGAAAATCACACTTGCAACATTTAACTCTTTAAATTTGCTGCCAGGAACTTTCGCATTTCCTCAATCGGTTTACCGCGCCGGCAGGCATAATCTTCCAACTGGTCTTCACCAATCTTGCCTACGGCGAAATAGCGTGACTGGGGATGTGAAAACATAAGACCACAGACAGAAGCATGCGGATACATGGCTCCGTTTTCGGTGAGCGTAATGCCTATCTGTTTCATATCCAGCAATTCGTCCAATATAAAGTTTACGGATTGGTCGGGTAGGGAAGGATAGCCTACTGCCGGACGGATGCCCTGATATTTCTCAACCAGCAAATCCGGAATGGAAAGCGATTCATCGGGAGCATATCCCCAGACTGTCTTGCGCACATATTCGTGCATCTTTTCTGTTGCGGCTTCGGCAAGCCGGTCTGTCAGGGTCTGTACGAGAAGATGCTTATAAGGATCGTCTTTATAACATCCTTCGCTCTCCGCACTGACGGAAGATGCAAAAAGCCCTATCGTATCCGGCACTCCGGATGAAAGAGGCCGTATGAAATCGCTCAGGCAGAGAAACGGACTTCCGTCCGGATGAGGTGTCTGCTGGCGGAGCAGAGGGAACACCGTATCTTCGATGATGAGATTGTCTCCCTCTGCATTGGCACTGCATAGCCTGTAAATACATTGCACCGAAATTTTCTCATCCAACCGGTTGAGTACTCTGCCGGCTTCCTTAAACAATTGCATAGCCTCTGCGGCTTTGGAGCGTTCTTCTTGCGGAAAAGCCGCAAGCCACATGGCGCGGCAGGAATCGCAACCGTGAATGTTGGCGATTGCTGCAAACTTGGGTTGAAAGCCCCAGGCATGGAAAAAATAAATCCAGTTGATATAGGGGCTTACTTCATGGATTTTATAATTGATAGTTGGCAATTGATAATCTCTATATAAGGTTATGCTCTGAATAGATAATACTATATTATGCTCCTGCCGACGGATAATCAAACCGCAGCTCTTCACCGCGGTAAGAATCGTTCACAGTATTGCCGTTGTAAATAAGATGTCCGTTGGCAAACGTTTTTTCTACTTTCCAGTTGAACGTATGTCCTTCCAAAGGACTCCAGCCGCATTTGCTCAGAATCTTGTCGGTAGTGACTTCCCAGGGAGAGTTAGGGCGTACCAGCACTAAATCCGCCTGATAGCCTTCACGGATATATCCACGCTGGCAAATACCGTATATCCGGGCAGGTGCATGACACATTTTCTGAACAACCGTTTCCAGTGAGAACACTCCTTCATCCACCAGTTCTAACATACTGACAAGGGAGAATTGTATCATAGGCATACCGGACATTGCTTTCAAAGCCCCGCCCTCTTTCTCGCTCAACAAGTGAGGGGCGTGGTCGGTGGCGATAACGTCAATCAGTCCTGAGTTGACAGCGGTCCGCAGTGCTTCCCGGTCTGTTTTTCGTTTAACGGCAGGATTACACTTTATGCGTGCGCCCAGACTGTTGTAGTGCGTCAGCGTAAAAAGTAAATGCGCTACACATGCTTCAGCGGTGATGTTCTTGTTTGCCAAAGGTTCGTCACTGAACAGTTGCAGTTCTTTGGCTGTGGAAACATGCAGGATGTGCAGGCGCGCTCCGGCAATCTTTGCCAGACGGACAGCCAGTTCGGAAGAGGCATAACATGCCGGAACGGAACGGATACTGGGGTGGGCACTGACGGGAATGTCATCCGCTCCTTTATATTTTTGCTTGTATTTCTCGATATTGTTTTTTATTGTTTCCTGATCTTCGCAATGGGCGGCAATCAGCATATCCGTACCGTTGAATATATTCAGCAGGCTGTTCATTTTATCCACCAGCATATTACCGGTACTGGAGCCCATGAACAGCTTGATGCCGCAAACGCGGTGTTTGTCCAGCTTGTCAAATTCTGTATAGTTGTTGTTGGTTGCTCCGAAGTAGCAGGAATGGTTGACGATACACTTCTCATTCAGCAAGTCGAGTTTGGCATTCAAGGCATCCAACGTTACGGTCAGCGGATTGGTATTGGGCATGTCCATAATGGAAGTCACCCCGCCGGCAGCCGCTGCACGGCTTTCCGTCAGAATATCTGCCTTATGGGTAAGACCCGGATCACGAAAATGCACATGGTCGTCGATAATGCCGGGCAGCAGGTAGCAGCCTGTTGCATCAATCACTTCTTCACAAGGGGCGGAAAGAGGCTTCCAGTTGGTAAGTACTTCGGCGATGCGCCCGTTTTCTATCACTACCGAGCCTTGTACGCTTTGTCCTTCGTTGACAATCGTAGCGTTGTGTATCAGTGTTCTTTTCATATCTTTAGTTTTTTAAGTTTGGATATTTATGGAACAGGCTGTTCCATTTCAGCCGGATAACTCCGAACACGGCTTCTCCGAAAATACTGCTGTTCATCTTGGATGTTCCCAGTTCGCGGTTGATGAAGATAACCGGCACTTCCTTTACATTCGCTCCGCATTTGTAAGCGGTGAATTTCATTTCTATCTGGAAAGCATACCCTTTGAAGCGGATGCCGTCCAGATTGATGGTTTGCAATACCTTGCGGCGGTAGCATACAAAGCCGGCGGTAGTGTCATGTATGGGCAATCCCGTGATAAACCGTACATATTTGGAAGCGAAATAAGACATCAGCACACGTCCCATAGGCCAGTTTACCACATTCACGCCGCTGACGTAGCGCGAGCCGATGGCCACATCCGCTCCCTCTTCGGTACAAGCCCGGTAGAGGCGGGGTAGGTCTTTGGGGTTATGGCTGAAATCGGCATCCATTTCGAATATATATTGGTAGTCGCGTTGCAAAGCCCATTTGAATCCGGCTATGTAGGCCGTACCCAGTCCCAGTTTTCCCTTACGCTCCACCATAAACAGGCGGTGGGGAAATTCGCGTTGCAAGTCTTTTACGATGGCGGCTGTGCCGTCGGGAGAACCGTCTTCGATGACAAGTATGTGGAATCCGTGTTCCAGGGCAAAAACGGCACGGATGATATTCTCGATGTTTTCCCGTTCATTGTAGGTGGGGATGATGACAATACTGTCTGATGTCTGCATATTCATTGAAAATAGATGGAGCTTGTTATTGGGAACAAAAGTAGTGCTTTTCTATTACTTACAGATAAAACTAAGGATTATTTATGTATTTTTGCAACGGAAATTCGTTATGGAACATTTATGAGTTTACACAGATTATCGGTTTCTCTTAATCTGTGTGACTTTGTGTAATCTACGGTGAACTAAAAAAGACAGCAATGATTATTACCGAACTACAACAATTATACGCCACCCACCCCAATGTAGAAGGCATGTGCAAGTTGCTAAAGGACAATTCCGTCCGTCATCTCTATTGCAGTGGTTTGTGCGCCTCTGCCGCCTCACTGTTTTCATCCGTGCTGGTGCAGCGGGCGGAATGTCCGTTTGTCTTTATCCTCGGCGATTTGGAAGAGGCGGGATATTTCTACCACGACCTGACACAGATTTTGGGAACCGGACAGGTGTTGTTTTTTCCTTCTTCTTTCCGCCGTGCCATAAAGTACGGCCAGAAAGATGCGGCTAACGAGATTCTCCGTACGGAAGTGCTGAGCCGTTTGCAAAAGGGAGAAGAGGGGCTTTGTGTAGTTACCTATCCGGATGCGTTGGCGGAAAAAGTTGTATCCCGTAAGGAACTGGGAGATAAAACCTTGAAGCTTCATGCCGGCGAAAAGGTGGATATGGACTTTGTTACGGAAGTGCTGCGCAGCTATGGGTTCGAGTATGTGGATTATGTGTACGAGCCGGGGCAGTATGCTGTGCGCGGCAGTATTATCGATGTCTTTTCCTTTTCGTCCGAGTTTCCTTTCCGTATCGACTTTTTTGGAGATGAGGTGGAGAGTATCCGTACTTTTGAAGTGGAAAGCCAGCTTTCCAAAGAGAAGAAAGAGGAGATTGTCATTGTTCCCGATTTGAGCCGTAGCTTGGAGCAAGGGGGGAATGGCGGCATGGTTTCTTTCTTGGATTTTCTGCGGCCGGATACCTTGCTGGCGATGCGTGATTTCCTTTGGTTGCGGGAGCGTATTCAGGTCGTCCACGATGAATCGCTTACTGCACAGGCTATTGCAGCCTGCGAAGCCGAAGAAAACGGTGCAATCTCTCTGGAAGGTAAGTTGATTGATGGAGGAGAGTTTACTTTGCGTGCCCTCGATTTCCGCCGCATGGAATTCGGTACGAAGCCCACCGGAACGCCGGATGCGACAGTTGCATTCAGCACCGTTGCACAGCCTATCTTCCATAAGAATTTCGACTTGGTGGCAGAAAGTTTCCGCGACTATCTTTCCCGCAACTATACCCTCTATATATGCAGCGACAGTCTGAAGCAGACCGACCGTATCCGCGCTATCTTTGAAGACCGGGGAGATAATATCTTCTTCACACCCGTTGAACGTACCCTGCACGAGGGTTTTGCCGACGATACGTTGCGTCTCTGCATCTTTACCGACCACCAGCTTTTCGACCGTTTCCATAAATACAACCTGAAAAGCGATAAAGCCCGCAGTGGCAAGGTGGCCCTGAGCCTGAAGGAGCTGAACCAGTTTACCCCTGGAGATTACGTGGTACATACCGACCACGGCGTGGGGCGTTTTACGGGATTGGTACGTATTCCCAACGGAGACACTACGCAAGAAGTAATGCGCCTGGTCTATCAGAATGACGATGTGGTCTTTGTCTCCATCCACTCTTTGCACAAGGTTTCCAAGTACAAAGGCAAAGAAGGCGAAGCTCCCCGTCTCAACAAATTGGGAACCGGTGCGTGGGAGAAACTGAAGGACCGTACCAAGACCAAGATTAAGGATATAGCCCGCGACCTGATAAAGCTCTATTCGCAACGGCGCGAAGAGAAAGGCTTCCAATACAGTCCCGACAGTTTCCTGCAACGGGAGCTGGAAGCATCTTTTATTTACGAGGATACCCCCGACCAGAGCAAGGCGACTGCCGACGTAAAGGCAGATATGGAAAGTGCCCGTCCCATGGACCGGCTGGTATGCGGCGATGTAGGATTCGGCAAGACCGAGGTTGCCATACGTGCCGCTTTCAAGGCGGTGGCGGACAACAAGCAGGTTGCCGTTCTCGTTCCCACCACTGTCCTTGCCTACCAGCATTTCCAGACTTTCAAGGAGCGTCTGAAAGGTTTGCCTTGCCGTGTGGAATATTTGAGTCGTGCCCGGACGGCGGCACAGACTAAATCCGTTGTCAAAGGTCTTGCGGGGGGGGAGGTGAATATCCTTATCGGTACGCACCGCATCTTGGGCAAGGATGTTAAGTTTAAAGACCTCGGCCTGCTGATTATCGATGAGGAACAGAAGTTCGGCGTTTCCGTCAAGGAGAAACTCCGCCAGTTGAAAGTAAACGTGGATACCCTGACCCTGACCGCCACTCCCATTCCCCGCACTTTGCAGTTCTCCCTGATGGGTGCGCGCGATTTAAGCGTTATTCAGACGCCGCCTCCCAACCGTTACCCCATTCAGACGGAGGTGCATACTTTCGGTGATGAGATTATCACTGATGCCATTAACTTCGAAATGAGCCGCAACGGACAGGTGTTCTTTGTAAACAACCGTATCTCCAATCTTTCGGAACTGAAAGCGATGATAGAGCGCAACATTCCCGATTGCCGTGTCTGTATCGGTCACGGACAGATGGAACCTGCCGAACTGGAGAAGATTATTCTCGATTTTGTCAACTATGATTATGACGTTTTGCTCGCCACCACCATTATCGAGAGCGGTATCGACATACCGAACGCCAATACCATCATCATCAACCAGGCACAGAATTTCGGTTTGAGCGACCTGCACCAGATGCGCGGCCGTGTGGGGCGCAGCAACAAAAAGGCTTTCTGCTACTTGCTTGCTCCCCCCTTGTCCTCGCTTACTCCAGAAGCCAAACGCCGCCTGCAGGCCATCGAGAACTTCTCCGATTTAGGTAGCGGTATCCACATTGCCATGCAGGACCTCGACATCCGCGGTGCGGGTAATATGCTCGGCGCGGAGCAAAGCGGTTTTATTGCCGATCTGGGCTACGAAACTTATCAGAAGATATTGTCCGAAGCCGTACGTGAGCTTAAGACCGACGAATTTGCCGACCTCTATGCTGATGAATTGAAAGGCGACGGTACTATCAGCGGCGAGCAGTTTGTTGACGAATGCCAGGTGGAAAGCGATCTCGAACTGTTGCTGCCCGCCGCCTACGTCACCGGTAGCAGCGAACGTATGCTGCTCTATCGCGAATTGGACGGATTGACGCTGGACAGAGACGTAGATGCTTTCCGTGCCCGTCTCGAAGACCGTTTCGGACCTGTTCCGCCCGAAACGGAGGAACTGCTCCGCATCGTTCCCCTACGCCGTCTTGCAGCGCGTCTGGGAACGGAAAAGGTGTTCCTTAAAGGCGGTCGCATGACGCTGTTCTTTGTTTCCAATCCGGACAGCCCTTACTATCAGAGCCTGGCTTTCGGCAAAGTCATCGCCTACATGATGAAATATACCCGCCGTTGCGACCTGCGTGAGCAGAACGGCAAGCGGAGCATGGTGGTGAAGGACGTCACTACCGTGGAAGAGGCTGTGTCGGTGTTACAGGAGATTGTGGCGATGCAGGTGGAAGAATGATTCTATTGGCTTACGACTTTATTCTAAATTCCGGAACATGAGTTGACATCGGCCATGCGGGCAAAGGAGCAATATGCTCGTGGAGAATATATCTTTGTTTATTATTGATATAATGAGAGAAGTCCTCAAAAACGGATTCGATATGCTCCGTTCTTGAGGACTTCTCTGTATATAAGCGGTAACCGGATATCCTCAACTATTTGAGTGCATCCGTAAAATGGTCTCCGTACTGAGCGGTATTGTAAATGATTGCCCACAATGAAGCCCATAGTATTCCGCGGCCGTAGTATTTGTTGTCGGTGGTACTTGCCAGCGCACTATAAGTCGGTGTCCAGGTATTGGTATGCTGGCTGTCGCCGATAACTATAATTCGCCTTTGCAGGTCGACAGACAAGGAACATCCGTAACCGGGCACTTCCAGTACATGGGTTACTCCGGTAGGCGTGTCAAAGCTTCCGCTTATCCCGTCTCTATAAAACAAGGCGGTGAAGTCAATGGATTGCGACGGCTTGTAATTGCTGAACGGTCCGTTTTTGACAATATAATCCCATACAGGATCGTTGGAATGAGTTCCGACCCAAGTTGCAGATACGCTACTGTTGCTCTTGTAGGTATATCCCAATGAGGCGATCTTGGTGAACAAGGCCTGATTATCCGCGACACTGTTGTCAAGAGTGATTACGGCAATTCTGTTCTTGCCGGGACTACTCTTGAGCCAAGTAAGCAGGTTGTCATAATAATTTGCAATTCTGCTTGTGTATGTTCCCGAGAAGAGAATGTTCACATTGTCCGGAATGTCTGCGCCTACTCCCGCATTGTTATTGTCGCTGTTCGGCAAAGTCGGTACTGCCGGAGTATAGACTATTCCTTGAGGACCGAAGAATGTGCCGTAATTGCCGTATTCGCGGAATGTGCTGAAAATGCCGTTGCCGAGTGAACCGTAGCCACCGGAAAGATTGGCGGTGTTAATCGCTATGGGCTGAAGCACCGTTCTTACGATAGCCAGACGGATTGTTACTGCCGTTCCGGCCAAAGTGAGTTTTACATTATAGGTGATGTTCCGGTTGGCGTCCTTGTACAGTGTTTTGGGAAAATTGACCTTGAATTTGGTACTCATGGTGTATTCGCTTCCCCAAGACATCTCCGTACCGTTTTCGCCGGTCATTTTTATATTGTACGCATGAGCCGTTGCCGGTTCGGGTTGTTCCAGTTCGGCAATCCATCGCATCCCGCTACCGCCTTGCAGAGTTATAAGTTGGGTCTCGTCCGCATTTTCGGATATGTAAAGCGTGTTGCCCGGAACTCCTGTACCGAATGACATCGGTTGCTGGCTGATGTCGATTACATGAGACTTCACTCCGGGAGAGGCTTTCAAAGCCAGATAGAGCCGGGCTTTCAGGATACCGTTGCCTTCATTATGACTTTTGGCCTTTACGGTGATACGGTTGAGCTTGGGATCGGACGCATCGTGCGTGTCCTTTACTTCAAAGGCTGCTGCATCGTTGCCTTCAAGCACGTATTCCCATTCGTTGACGGTTGAGCCGTCTGCCGTCAATCTGGGGTTGACAAGGAACGAATTGGTATTGTTGCCGGTGATTGTCAGTTCACCATCGTATTCAAAGTCGATGGAAGCAATATCTGGTGTCAGCGTAAATCCGGGCACACCGTCCTGAATCAGTAACATGGTGCCTTGTACCGAAGGGTCTTCTTTCAAGCTGACCACCATAAAACCATAACGCGGACTGATACCTGTGTTGTCGGTATGGGTATAGATGGGAATAATGTTGTTTACAGCTTTACTACTGTCGTAATCGGTTACGGCGGCGGAACCCGTTTGGGCAAAAGAGAAGAATGCACCGGCTCCCGGGGGATAGATGCTTGCGCTCCACTCTCCCGAACTCTTTACTGCAATGGGAGATACAGCCACACCGGCGGTATTGCCAAAATGGGAAATGGTTTTCGGGTTCAGTTCCAGATAGAGGTCTCCGCCTTCCAACTGTACCACGTCTATGGTCGCTTTCAGATTGCCGAAAGAGAGTTCTACGATTCCGCTGCACCGGTCTTTTACATTGTCCAGTGCAGTGGCCGATACGGTCAGTGTTTTGCCGTTCAGAGTGGCGGACAGACCGTTGTCCAGCACCTTTTTGCTGACGGATAACGTCCCTTCGCCAAAAGTGAATATGCCCAAATCATAACTGCCGCCATTGGGGGTGAACAGAACTTTTTTGGAAGGTATGGCCAGAATGTTGTCACCATCGAATTGCACCGTGCCGTGGCTGTCCATATCCCAGTAGTTGATGGAGTAACTTAAAGAAGTCAGTGCGCCTTTATAGGCTTCCAGTTCGGTGGCATATCCTTCTTTCTTTACGGAATTGACGGTGAGTTTGTACACATTATTGCGTTTGAGCGACTGTCCCGATTCCAGCGGGTGTACATTGACGCGGTGATACGATGCCGTACCGCTCTGCTTGTTTCTTACTTTGATGATGAGGCAGGTAGTCACCTGGTCGTTCTGTTTGGGGGCGGGTACATAGTTTTCGTATGCGTATAGTTTTCCTACAATGTCGGCACCGGCTTCGCTCTCCACTCCGTAGAGTCTTGCAATTCGTTTCGCCGCTTTGTCGAAAGCAGTAGGCTCTCCGTTCCACACAAAGAGGGAAGGGTATCCGTTCCATACGGAAACGGATTCAAGCGTATATCCTGCCGCCGAGTTATACACGTCGAAACGGGCAACGGAACGTTGCAATACTATGCTGATTTTAGTATCTTCCGATTCTTTTCTAAGCGAAGCGCTCATAAGCAATGCTTCGCTCACTATCGGTTTTGTAATATATTCGGGGATATCTGCGGATGTACCTGCCATAAAAGCCTGTACTTCCGCCCGGGCTGTTTTGAAGTTGCTGTTCTTAATGGCGTTTTTCCAGTCGTCCATACTTTGCGAACCGTCTGTGGGCAGATAGTTGCTTCCCATATTGGCTACAGCTAAAATATCATAAGCATCTGTCGTTTTTAGTCCTATATCCGAAAAGTCGAACACAATGTCGGTATTCATCTCCAAGGGAAAGCCGGATGCAGAGGTCAGTTCTTTCCAGCCTTTGAATGTGCCGGTACCGTTACCGTTTGATTCGAAGAAAATCAAATCGAGCGTTTTTATATTCTCTTCCCCGGCTTCCGGTGCGATGGCCGCACGTGTAGCCAATCCGCTGGCGGGGTCTTGTACACTGAAGCTGATAGTCAGTTTTCTGTTTTCTTGTGGAATGAGCCCGCTATCGTCTTCCAAATTGCAAGACGTGAAAACGGCCGGTATCAGAAGAAAAGCATACCATAATATTTTTCTCATTATGTTGATTGTTTTTATTGTAATGATGTTATATAATTATTCTCCTAAATCGGTGCTGATGTCGCCATCCAGTTCCCAGTCGTTCTGCCCTTGATTATACAGGTGTATTTGTATTTCCAGTCTGATTCGTCCGGAAAGCAGCACGATTGTATCGGAGTTGGTACCGGCGGAGTTTTTATCGTAGTCTCCCAAAGCCGTTATTTTCAGTCCGGCAGGATAGCCGTCGGCATCGTTCACAAACAGGGCTTCGAAGCGGTTGTTGCGGATGCCGTTTGCGATGTTTGTGGCAGGCCCGTTTAGGTCCGTTTTAAAAGCCATGGTAATAGCTTCTGACAGGATGTTGCTTTTCATGCTGATAGTAACAGCAGAGTTTGCCTTGCGGTATAATACCGCTTCACGCTTTTCCGTCCACAAGTAGTAATTGCCGCTTGCTCCCATCTGTCCTTCCGTCATGTCCCATTCTATGATGTTGACATTGATATGGACGGAAGGCTGGCTGGCGGCTGTTTCCTTATCCGCATATCCCGGACCGTCGGCAGAATTGATATTGAATACGTACTTCTTGTTCCGTATGATTTTGATGAGCTTGTCTGCATCGGTATCTTCAAAATCAACGGGGTAATAGCCTTTCGTTCCTTTGTATTCGGCTCCGATGACGAGGCGGGTATGCTTCTTGTCTGCAGTTGCGTTCTCCGTATCGTTGTCGTACAGATAAAGCTTGTTGGCAATGGAACGGTTGGTGCTGTTGTAGCTGTCCGATTCCAAAGTCAGGCCGGTCTGCATATCTGCGGGTGAGGAGGCTTCCAGAGCCTGCCCATCTGTAACATTAGCAGGGACGTTGCCTAAGAAGCCCTTGTCGGGCACATGAAACAGGGTGATGTCTTTTAATGTAAAATAGTCGATGCCATTGGCTACATACACATCTACTGATGCGACCGAACGGGTTAGGCTCAGTAGCGGCCAATAATTGATTACACGGTCGTTTACATCCTGCTTCTTCAGCATTCCCCACATGGGCAGGCTGGTAAAAGCTGTATTTTCCTGAAGCAGCCTTTGAGGGTTTGCATCAACCAAGGTTTTTCGAAAGACTTCCCAATCCGCCTGCTGCCTGTATTGTTTTTCCGTGGCTTTATCGGGAAGCATTTCCCCGATGAAGCTACGGCAATTGGCCAAGAAATAGGCATTGTAGTCTTTGCCTACGGGAAGAGTCGTCCGCAACTTTCCGTTTATCTTGAAAGTCGCCCGCCAACATATAAACTTTCCGTTGGAATCGAAAAGCAATATATCCAGATTATCGATGATGTTTTCGTCCGGAGTGGCTGACGGGACATTGCGGGGCGTTCTGTCCGCTGCAACAGTAATTTCCACTTCGGATTCGTCCGAAGCGTACGTAATGGGAGTTTCGTCTTCAATCCTTGACTGACACGACCAAAGTCCCGCCAATGCGCATATTGTTAATAGTATAAATGATTTTCTCATATTTTTACCGTTTTTTTATTAAAGTACAGTCACTGCCTTACGAATCTGCCATGAGCCGACTGTAATAATCGCTTCCATTTTCGTCGGTCTGATTACAACATTGATTTGTGCGCCTCGTAGCGCTTGAGTCTCCGTATCTACGCTCAGGCAGGCTGCTCCGTCTTCAAGAATCGTGACAACAATGTTGTCTCTCTGCCCGGTTGCCGAATCGACGGAAGCAGGCATGACCTTGTTCTCCGCAACGTATTCATTGCTGCTTTCTATATAGGCGAAGCTGTCTTCTATCACAATCCTGCTGCCGTTTTGTTTGTCTTCAGCAATATTGTATGAATGGGATGAACCGTAAATGGCCATGCTGAGTGTTCCGGAGTATCGGGTTGCGAAATTGCTTCCTTCTTCTATGGTGACGGAAATGCTGCATAACTGTTTTTGGACATCGACACTGAGAATACGGTTTTCCTGTCGGTTGTGGGTAAACGCCATACTTCTCAGGAAGAGTTCCTGCATGGAACCGTTATAGGCAGATGACAGCTTCGTGGCATGTTCGCCCATACTGAACCTGGCGGTGGAATAGCTTTCATCGTCATGCAATGCGGGGGGAAGTCTTTTTGATATCCTCGTTGCCTGTCAATGTCCATGCCACAAGATAGGCATTTCCCGAATAGGACAACTCAAGAGGGTAAGGCTTACCCCCTTTGATGTTTTCATAGGGGATATGCCTTTCATTCATCTTTTTTCCCTGGTCGTCATACAGATATAATTCTATGTCTTCGGCTATGGTTTGGTCAAAGCCGGCCGTGTTGCCGTCATACGTGAAGAGCAGATTCAATGAGCCCTCGTCACAACCTGTGTGAGGACCTTCATGGGTACATCCGGTGAGGGATAATGCCATTGATATTATTAGAATTACTTTCTTCACGATATTTGTACGTTTATAGGTCTACATCTTGGGTTCTGACATCCCACTTGGCTACTTCAATGTCTATTGTAATGCTGCTTTCGGAAGGGTCGATAACAGGTCCTTCTTCTTCGGCTTCTTTCGGAGTACCCCATCCTACGGTAGTGATGTCCTGCATCGTGATGCGGTAAATGCTGTTACGGAATATTTTCCAAGCGTCGTCTTTCAGAAGATTGACTCTCCAGTAGCGGGTCACATCTGAAACTCCTGTGCCAGAGAATGTTCCCTTGATGATGAAAGCCACAACTTCATCTTTGTCGAATACCGTTGCCGCCTGTCCGTTGCCGCCTTGCAGCATGGTAGGAATGTTTTCGTATACATAGACCGGTTTGTCGTAGCCAGCCGGCAGGAAGCCGTTTGATGTTTCGCTGTTATCATCGCTTTTTACGGAATATACGGTCTCTACAGTTGCACCGTCGGGGCTGAATGTAGTTTTGAAGTTGGATGCAGTGGCAAAACGTTCCCAGTTTGTCAGGTTCTCGTATTCAAAAGCCAGTGATTGGTTGATGCCGTTGATTACCATATAACCCTTGAATGTCCATTTCAAATCGTTTGGAACGGTTTCGGAAGTGCCGAGTCCCAATATTTTAAGCAACTCGGCATCGGGTATTTTTATTTCGTTGGTAGGGGCTACCCTGGGGCTTTCAACCTTACTCAGCAAACGGCGTATGGAAAGGCTTAATTTGTTTGTCTCGCCTTCCACTACATTGGCCGTCCCTTCTGCCGCCATGGCAAACCCGAGGGAGGTACTGATGTCCGAACGGGAGTTTGTGCCATCCAAAGAAAGCTCTTTGTATGAGCTGCTCTTTTTGAAATCTGCCAAAGAGGCAGGGGCGGGTGAGGGTTCACCTAAGTTTTGGTTGGCAGCAGTAAGGATGGTCAGACTGCCGGCGTTGACAAGGAATGTGTATTGATTGTCGGATGCCACGCTTGCCGGTTTATAATACTTCTGGAAAGAACCGTCGCTGTTGAAAACAAAGAACTCCAATGAGTTGATGTCGTTTTCGTTGGTTGCGCCCGTTTCTTCTCCTGTCAGTGCACGGGTGTCGGCATTTCCTTTTATATTGACGGTAATGGGGGTTAACTCACCTTTGCCGGGAGTCGGATGATTGTCTGAATCATTGCATGACAGCAATGTGAATGCAGTTGCGGAAACTGCCAAAAGATTTCTTAATTTCATAATTAAAGTTTTGTTAAGTTATTAGAAAAGTGAATTGCATACTCCCTGTCGGGAGTCTTTTTATTTTATATTCTTATTTTTTTTCGTAAAATACCTTGATACAGGTGCTTGAACGGAGTGCCGGAAAGAAGTTCTTCAGCATATAACGGTAAGGGACTCCGGCTTTCAGGTACATAAGTTCGTTCTTTCTGCCACGTTTGCCCGAGCTTCCCTCGACGGGAGTGACACTGAGAATATTGAGTACCGTTTCCTTATCCGGCATATCGGATTTACCGACCATCTGGGACAAACCGTACCAGTCTATCTTGCCGTTAATTACCTCGAATGTACCGGAGTCGAGCCGGGTGTGCCGCATCAGATACTTTTTCAATGCAGCGGCGCGAAGCATTGCAAGGTCGGAGTTTATGCGGATATCGCCATCGGGAGACGCATAACCTGCAATCAGGATATGACTGATGCGACTGTCGGGAGACTGGTTAATCTTCAGGATAATATCGACCAGTAAATCCAGATTCCGACTGTTGTTCCGGTATTCGGGAAGCAGGGTTGCCGAACCAGTTTTAAATAAAATGGAAACAGCATTGCTCCGGTTTTCTTCATCAAATTCGCTTCTCGTGGACTCGTCAGCCAGAAAATCGTAGTCTTGAGCCAGCTTTTCGGCAGTAGTAAGAACAGGTATGACAGTTTCGGCGGTATCGGTAAATTGTACGATTTCCACATCCGGGTCCTGAAGTATTCTGTTGTTGACAACGGCTGTTGTCAGTATGGCTTGTTTGGCGCATAATTTAATGTTGCTTTCAAAGGTAAGTATGCTTCCTCGCATCCAGTCTTCGTATTTCATGGTTGCATTGTACTGTAATGCAGGGGACATCCTCTTCCTTTTGCCAATTATTGCAAAAGAGGGGAACCGTGCTTGATGAACGCCATCGGAAATTACCGGAGTAACCGTAATGCGTTCCGGCTTTCGGGTATTGAACCGGGCGGAAGCACAACTGAAGCTGAGCTCTATACTGTCACCTGTATTCCGCACTTGAATTTGAGTGATGGACAGGTGTCTTCCCTGAGACCCGCTTTCTGTTGATGCCCGGGCATAGGCAGGTATCAGTAGTGAAATGAATGAAATGATGATAATAATAGGATTCATTAGGTTTATATTTCTCCGGATTATTTAATGTTGTAGATTAATGAAATGCCTATTTGGGTGGGCCCGAAATAGGTCTTTTCAGCATGTTCGGACTTGTTACAGCACCAGTCCCTGTTATCTGTCTTGTCGAATGTGAATTGCACGACTCCTATTCCAAGGTAAGCCTCTATGCCCCATCTTTTGGAGAATGCCCAACTGTATCCGTAATTGATTCCGACTCCTGCTCCCCAACCTTCGTAGCGATAGTTCTTATCGAGCATGCTGAATAGGCTATACCCGGCGATATTGTATTTTGTGACAATGCCATGAATGCCGATAAAATGTCCGTTTGATGCTTCACAAAGCCAGTATCTCACTTCGGGTTGCACTAACCAATGTACCAGCTTGTCATTATCGCCTTTTTTCCCTTCACGGTTCCATGGATTATAGCTGCCGACTATGTTGAGGCTTATCTGTGGGGTTATTCCTATTTCCAAACCCAGATTGGGAGTTAAGGTAGCAGCGTACAGGAGATTTGTTTTGAGAGCCAGATGTGTCTTTTTCTTTTTTATTTTTTCCCATGAGGCGGTTGTGTCGATGTCGATCATCACTTCATTGGTCGGCGGACTGTTTTGCGCTTGTGTCCAAGAGTGTGCCGATAATACCCCTATGAGCATAAGCAGAAGTTTATATTTAGAGTATCGGATTCTGTTTTTAATTGTACGCTGTATCATTGCTACTGACTTTTTGTTACCAACCGATTGCTTTTAAGAGAGTGTTGGAGTCCGGAAAGCCGGATACGATGTCCGGTTTTCGTACTTTTATTATTACTAAGTTCAAGAGAATTTTAATTGGTCGGATGGTATTATTGCAAACGGAACAATTAGCTTCTAATGATATGCCTGTATACTAATTTTTACAAATAGTTATCAGGCAATGTCATCTATCAACATCGATAACTATTCATTTGTTTTATGAAAGTAAGTTTATTTTAATAGAAAAGAATGTTTTAACTTATTGAAAGTTGCCTGTCACAGGATATGGATGGTCCGGTTGTCGGTGCTGTTATTTCCCGTACAGCTTGTCAATCAAATCTTTTCGTCCTATCCGTCGCAGTTCATTGATAATATTTCTCCGTTCTTCGGGTTTGTACCAGAAGAAGAACTGACGTTGTGCCAATTTCTCGCGCTGGGTCTTGGCACTGAATACGGGTTCCAGTGTATAGGGGTGGAAACCAGTGTACCATGCTTCGGTAGCAACGGTCATGGGGGTAGGAGTAAAGTCCTGTACCTGTTCCAGATGAAAGTCCAGACGCTTGGTGATGACAGCAAGTTCCGCCATATCTTCTTCCTTGCAGCCGGGGTGGCTGGAGATAAAGTAGGGGATGAGCTGTTGTCTCAGACCTTCTTCGCGGTTGATACGGTCGAATATCTTTTTGAACTCTCCGAACTGGCTGAATGGTGGTTTGCGCATGATGCTGAGCACCCGTTCCGAGGTATGCTCCGGCGCAACTTTAAGGCGGCCGCTGACATGGCGGACTATGAGTTCGCGGGTGTATTCCTGCGTGCTTTTGTTGGTTTTGGGGTCTTTGCTTTGGTGCAGCAGCAGATCATAGCGTACACCGCTGCCGATAAATGATTTTTTGATGCCGGGCAGACTGTCTACCGCATGATAAATATCGAGTAGCGGACTGTGGTCTGTATTCAGGTTAGGACATACTTTGGGGTGGATGCACGACGGGCGTTTGCACTTCTTACATATGGCTTCATCACGTCCCCGCATCTTGTACATATTGGCAGAAGGACCGCCCAAGTCGCTAAGATACCCTTTGAAATCCGGCAATTCCATTACTGCCTTTACTTCTTTCAATATGCTTTCCTTGCTGCGGCTGACGATAAACTTGCCCTGATGTGCCGAGATGGTACAGAAAGCACAACCGCCGAAACATCCGCGATGAATGTTGACGGAGAACTTAATCATATCGTATGCGGGTATGCGTTTGCCCTTATATTTGGGATGCGGGAGACGCGTGTAAGGCAGGTCGAAAGAACGGTCGAGTTCCGCTTCCGTCAAGGGCGCATAAGGCGGGTTGACAACGACTGTTTGCCTGCCTATGGCCTGCAAGATACGCGAAGCAGCATATTTATTACTCTCTTCTTCGATATGGCGGAAGTTGGAAGCCTGTTTCTTCTTGTTTTTCAGACATTCTTCATGTGTGAATAGGGTGATATCTCCTTCTTGCGGCAGCACTTCTTTCGTAAGATAAGCCAATTGGGGGATGTCAAGAATCGGTTGTTGCTGTTTCAGTTTTCGTACAAGTTCCATAATGGGTTTTTCACCCATGCCGTATATCAGTGCATCGGCACCGCTGTCCACGAGGATGCTTGGGCGCACACGGTCTTGCCAGTAGTCGTAATGTGTCAACCGGCGCATGCTTGCTTCGATGCCGCCCAGTATGACAGGTACATCGGGATATAGCTTTTTCAGTATTTGGGTATAGACAATCGAAGGGTATTCGGGACGCATGTCCGGACGTGCGTCGGGAGTATAGGCATCATCGCTGCGCAGACGTTTGTTGGCTGTGTATTTGTTGACCATGCTGTCCATACAGCCTGCACTGACACCGAAGAAGAGACGGGGACGTCCCAGTTTCTTGAAATCCCGTAAGTCATCTCGCCAGTTGGGTTGGGGTACAATCGCCACACGCAAACCTTCCGCTTCGAGGATGCGTCCAATGACGGCTGCCCCGAATGACGGATGATCCACATACGCATCACCGCTGAACAAAATAACGTCCAGCTCATCCCACCCGCGAAGTTCCACTTCTTTCCTGGTTGTAGGCAACCAATCAGTCAGTCTGTACTCTTTCATGGGTGCAAAGATACGGAAAGTTTTAATTACTTACAGAATTGTACCAGCATTTCCTCTCCGTCGTAAATCTCCCGGAAGCCGATTCCCTGTTCGGCAAGATACTCTTTGAGGTCATTAAAGGCGGTTGCATCGTCCATAATGATTTCCAGTTTCTCGCCTTTTCCGGCTTCGCACATGGCCTTTATGGCCGGAATAAGAGGACTGTACAGGCTCTGTCCACGTGTGTCGATGGTTCTCATTTATTTTCTTCCTCTTCTATGGTTGTTTGTTGGGAAAGCCATTGCAGGTAGAGCTTGATAAGCTGCTGTAATCCGAAGGCTTTCATATTGTTGTGGTAGATAACATCGATGCAGAGGTCGAGCAGGTCTTTGCTGTCCTCTTCTTGGGCGGCAATGAGAGAACGGATATTCAGTTTGAGTTTGTCGAGCACGGTTTCGTCCACGATGCCGTTGCTGTCGATGAGATGACGGAAGAGGCCGTATTTTTCGATAGTGGCAAGGTTCTCTTCCGAGATTTCCAAGTTGCGGGTTCCGCTGGGATTGGCTTGTATAGTGTACATGGCGTTAATGTTTTAATGGTTAATATTCGGTGATTCATATTTTCTGTAAAAGCAAAGATAAGTTTTTCACCACAGATTATACCTATTTCACCGGATTATTTATCAAGATTGCCGTTATTCTCTGTGCACACCTGCATTATCGGCGGAAAAGAAATGCAGAATAGATGCCATAACCGCTGTTCTGCCGGCTTCTTCCCGGATACTTTCAAAGGGAAATGACATGATGAATGTGCGGTAGTCGTTACCTTTATAAGCTACGGCAGCAGGAAGATTTCCCTCGGTATAGGTCATTACGGGAAAGGCGGTTGCCATAGGGCGGATACAATCGGGGGTTGTCACGGGATAAGCCCGTTCATTGGGCAGGCGGGGAATGCTGAGGATGCGCCCCAGACCTTGTATGTCGATGTGTTCGCCGGATACCTGTAAGCTGCTGTCGAAACGGTATTTCAGGATGTTTTGGGTGAATTCCCGATTGCCTTGCGAGTCGTTCATGTCGCTGCCTATGTATGCACCGCTGACCAGTAGGTTGCCGCCCGACCGGCAGTAGGCTGTCAAGGCACGCTGCATGGACGAAGAGAAAGTTTTGTAATAGGTTGCCCGTGACAGATTGTCGTCCGTCTTTTCCAGTCCCAGAATATAGTCTGCTATTGGATATTCCTCCAATGCTACACTACCGTTTTCTACGGCTTCATCGCTGCATGAAGTAAAGCTGTAGCCGCCGATGGCCTGTATGGCTTTACCGTGTATAAAGGGATAGTCGAATGTGTTTCCGGCTATTTTTATCCCTTCGTATTCATTGACGCTTTCTCCCAAACGTTTTCCGGCTTCTTTGCGGTCGAAATTCAGCTGGCTGCCGCAGAGTGATATATCATATAGATAAGGTACTCCGGGGTCTTTCGTCAAGTCAAAGCCGGCTTCGTTGGGTGTGTTTATCACAGCAGGGCTACTGATACGGTCGAAACCGTTGATGATGAGAACGCGTGCTTTTTCGTGCTTGGACTTGTATGCGGCAAGGATTTCGGACGGGAAGCTTTCACCACCCCGGTTCACTGCCGTTACTTTGAAGGAATAGACGATGCCCGGTTCTATCTTCAGAGTGTGGAAAGGATTGCTTACGCGTACACCATTGTCAAATCCGCCTCGCCCGATGCGTGTATAGACAATGTATTCGCGGGGTGTGGCAGTCGGTTCCAACGGGTCATCCACTCCTTGCCAGGAAAGTTCCAGGGTATTTTTCTTCTTACCGAAGCGGACGGAGAAATTGTTGACAGGTAAGGGCTGTACGACGTATTCTTTATTATGCTGGGTACAGATATATTGCAGGATGGATTTGTATAGGGCACGACTTGCCGTGAACTTGAATTTGGGGTCGTGTCCCAAGCGCATGTCGGCAAAATTCTGGTGCGACAGAAGTTCTACGATTGTGGAAGGAACAGCAGGCAGGCGGGTCTCGCTGTAGTTACGGTTCCACATGCTGCGGCGCGTCCAGTCTGCATTGAAAGTGGAACGGATGTCCTGTTGCAGACGAGTGAGGAACAGGTCGGCAAGGTCGCGCGAAGCGTAGCGGTTTGTTCCTGCCGCTAACTTGCCATCGTTGAAATGGGTAGTGTAGATGCCGAGTGTACCTACAATCCGGTCGTCTGTCCTGAAACCCGCATCACTGTGCAGTGCCATACTCATCTCAAGAGGAACTCCCAATCCCGGTTCTTTGGGGTTGAATACAGAACCGCCCGACAGGTAGTTGATTGTACGCGAACGTACATTGATATCATCCGAAAGGTCGTTCTGTCCTTTGTATCCGGCATATACGGGGTAGGGCATACCGGCCCATTGGGCGGAATAACGCGCGCCTTCCAGATAACGGGGCAGACCGCTGACTTGGCCGCCGCGCGCAATGTTGCCCATACCACCGCCGAAGCGCACGGCATCGGCGCATACCACTCCTTTTTCCCGGCTTTCATTGCTTAATACTACCATGCCGTAGTCGTTGCTTCCTTTGTCGAAAGTAAAAGTGCCGAGATATACCCATGTGCCGCCGCCTATACGTTGGTTTACTTTAAACTCAGCGACACCGCCGTTATGGAATACAAGGTATTTGGCATCGCTCACGCTGTTGGGCAGGCTTTGATAGGAAACATATACAGCATATTCTCCGGTTTCCGGGATGTCGGGAACCCACTCGGCAAAGGCTTTGTTTTTCTTCTTTTCAGTTTGTGCAAAGCGGGCTGTACCGTCATGAAAAGGATTTTCTCCTTCCGTGTAGATACGCTTCTGTTGTGCAAATCCAGGCAGAGCGGTTTTTTCCCACTGTGCTTTTCTGCTCTTTACCTCAAGATAGAGGGAGTTTGTGGTGTTCCGGTTGTCATCGTTATCTACAATGATTTCCTGTTTTTGCGTGTCCCGTTCGCGAGGGGTGAATACGTTGGCTCCCGCATTTTCCAGCATCGGGATGAGGTAAGGCAGGATGAACGATTGTATGAATTGGTCTTCGGAGGTACAGAACAGGCGCGGACGCTGCCAACCCCATTTGTCTTTGTTATTGATGTAGTATTTTCCGTGACTTTGCCACAGAGCGATATGGCGTCCCTCCAGTCCGCGGGTTATTTCAAAAGGACGGGATGTACGGGTCACCCAGGGAGCATCTTTATAGTGTATATCGGTAAACAGGCGGCTCTTGTCTTTTTTTCCGTTTCTGTATGTGTTGGGAATAAGTTCGTTGATGGAATGTCCGTCTGTAAAGACAGTAATGTCGAAGTAAGTTACGGGACCCGGAAGAATTGCTTTGATGTCCCGGTAAATTCTGTTCACCGTTTCCGGCCGGAAGGGCTGGTAGGAGAATGTATTATCGGCATAGATGCGGATTGTTTTTCGGTGGAAATCGATAAGTACACTGTCGAGTCGGCATGTACCGATATTGACATTGACAGGGATATACGTTTGGAAAAAGGCCTGTAGCCGTTCCCGAACGGCCTGTTCTACGTCTTGTGAAAAGACAGAACCAACTCCTGCGAGCAGGAACAATATGGATAAATATAGTTTTTTCATGTCCGATGGTTAAGTACCGTACAAAAATACATAAAAAAGAGTGAGAAGTTCATCACTTCCCACTCTCTTGTTTCTATTTAGCAAACATTTACAGCGGAATGTATTCTACGAATGCTTCCATAGCTTCGTAGGATGCCAGACCCAGGCTGTCGTACAATGCAGCTGTACCGCGGTTGCGGTCTTCGCTTCGTTGCCAGAACAGACGTTCGTCGTTGCCCAGGAATGGTGCGCTCTCCATCTGGCTTTGGTGCTTCAGGATAGAGTTACGTTTCGCACGTAATTCTTCGGGACTGATGGGCACTGCCATTTCAATGTTCTCGATTTCCCATTCTGCCCATGCACCGCGATACATCCAGATGCGGCAATCTTCCAGCCATTTGGCTCCTTCTTCCTTTTCAAGGTCGATAGCTGCGAATACGGCATCCGTACAAACACGGTGTGTGCCGTGTGGGTCGGCAAGGTCGCCGGCAACGAAGATTTGGTGGGGTTTCACTTCACGCAATAGGTTGCGTACGATTTCCACATCGGCTTCGCTGATGGGGTTCTTCTGAATCTTACCAGTTTCATAGAACGGCAGGTCGAGGAAATGGCAGTGATCCAACGGGATATTATTATAGGTACATGCCGTACGCGCTTCACCGCGGCGAATCAGTCCTTTGATAGTCAGGATGTCGCGGGTGTCCATATCACCGTCTTTCTTATCTTTCAGATAGTTGCGGATTTCGGTGTACTTTTCGTTGATAACTTGGTCCTCACTGTTGTTAAAGAGTTGGTTGAAACCGTTGATGAAGTGCAGGAAACGGATTACCTCTTCATCGCCTACGGCAATGTTGCCGGAAGTCTCATAGGCCACATGTACATCATGTTTCTGTTCTACCAGTCGGCGGATAGTACCTCCCATGGATATGACATCATCGTCCGGATGCGGAGAGAATACAATGACACGTTTTGGATACGGTTTCGCACGTTCGGGTCGATAAGTGTCGTCTGCATTCGGCTTGCCGCCCGGCCAACCGGTGATGGTGTGTTGCAGATCGTTGAAAATCTTGATGTTTACATTATAAGCAGAACCGTAGAGGGCAAGCAACTCACTCAGACCGTTTTCGTTATAATCTTTGTTAGTCAGTTTCAGAATCGGCTTTCCGGTCAGTTGGCACAGCCAGACGATGGCGCTGCGAATCAGTTTGTCATTCCATTCGCAGGAAGTGACCAGCCAGGGACGTTGGATACGTGTCAGGTTGGCGGCTGCCGAAAGGTCGATGGCGATATGGGCATTGTTATGGGTTTGAAGATAAGAGGCAGGAATTGTATCTGTTACGTTACCTTCCACACATTCTTTTACCATTTTGGCTTTTTCCTCACCCCATGCCAGCAGATATACTTTCTTGGCGGAGAGAATCGTGGCTACACCCATTGTTATGGAACTTACCGGTGTGCTTTCAATGCTTCCGAACATTTTGGATGCTTCGTTGCGTGAGTCACTGTCCAGCAAAATCAATCGGGTGGTGGAGTTCAGGCGTGAACCCGGTTCGTTGAAACCGATATTACCGACACGTCCGATACCTAACACAGCTATATCAATGCCGCCGAAACTTTCGATACGTTGCTCGTACAAACGGCAATATTCGAAAATAGTATCCTTGGCGATAGTACCGCTGGGGCTGAATACGTTCTGCATGTCAATGTCTACGTGGTCGAGCAGCATTTCCTTTAAAGAATTGAGGTTGCTGTTCACAGCGTCCGAAGCCAACGGATAATATTCGTAAAGGTTGAATACCACTACATTACGGAAACTCAGTCCTTCTTCTTTATGCATGCGCACAAGAGCCGAATAGACATTGCGCGGTGAGTTGCCGCCGGCCAGTGCCAATACACAGAAGCGTCCGGCTTTTTGCTTGTCACGAATCATCTGTGCGATGTCCAATGCAATCTGGTTGGCTCCTTCTTCGGGAGACTCGTAAATATCTGTCGGAATTTTCTCGAGACGTGTCAGTACCGACCGCTCGAAGGCGTTCTCCGGTCTGTAGTACCTGGGGGATACTCTATTCAGAGTAATTTGAGAACTAAGATTGGTTTTCATACAATATTTGGTTATTAATAAATGATTAAAGCTGTTCGCTTGTTCAAAACTTAACAAAAATACGAAAAACAAAGTTCATCCGTATGATGTTGGGATAAATTTTATGATAAAGTATCGGTTTCAGGCACTAATTTACCCATTGCCCATACCGCTCTAATCTTCAAATCTTCGTCCATTACGATAATATCGGCATCTTTCCCTTTTTGGAGCGAGCCTTTACGATCGTATACACCCATGATGCGTGCCGGTGTTTCGGATACCATTCGTGCGGCGTCTGCCAGAGGTATATCGGCTTTCTGCACCATTGTACGTATCAGCCGGTCCATAGTAGCCACACTGCCGGCAAGGGCGGAGTGGTCTGCAAGCTTACATACTCCGTCTTCAATGATGACACGCGGGTCGAAGGCTTCTTTGCTGTCGCTGGCCGCACATGCCAGGGCATCGGTGATGGCGCACATCCGTTCTACACCTTTTATCTTGTAGACCAGGCGCAGGATTGTGGGCGGTACATGGATACCGTCGGCTACAACTTCCACAGTCATGTCGTCCATGAGGTAAATGCTCTCCACAGTGCCTTCGTATTTGTATTCACGGCGTTTGTGGAATCCGGGCATTGCATTATAGAAATGTGTAGCATGTGTGTATCCGGCTTCATAGGCTGTACGTATGTCCTCAAATTCGGCTTGTGTATGGGCTACCGAAGCCAAAATACCTTTTCCGGTGATATATTTTCCGAACTGCATGGCTCCGGGTAATTCGGGAGCAGCATCCCAACGCTTGATGCAGTGCCAGTTTTCTACGATAGGAATGTATTCGTTAGGGTCGGGATTCTTGATGTTCTCGGGCATCTGTCCGCCTGCCATCGCCATGTTCAGATAATGGCCTTCGAGGTGCAGACCCAGTATAGGACTGTCTTTTTCCGTCATCATCTTCGTACAAGTCTCTGCTGCCTGTTCAATCATCGGTACGGTAGAAGAAGACAGAGTAGGGAATATGCTGGTAGTTCCGTATTTCATGTGGGCTTTGACCGCATCGCGGAAAGCGTCTTCGGTACATTCCATGAAATCGCGTCCGCCACCGCCATGTGCATGGATTTCTACACCGCCGGGCAGTACATACATTCCTTTTACATCAATCAGTTGTGCACCGATAACGGCGAGGTCGCAATTGGTTACTTCTAAAATTTTTCCGTCTCTGATGAGTACGGAACCGTCCTTGAGCCAACCTTGAGGGGTCAGAATACGTGCGTTGATAAGTTGAGTCAACATAGGATTTAGGGGTTAGTGTTAATAAATTAATTGTTTCAGTCGTCAGACATTATTTCAAAGGACAAAAATAACTACTTTTTAGGTAAGATGCACTCCATACATTTAGGTATTTCTATTAAATACTCTAAAATTTAATACGTAATGTTTAAAGAAATACCTGTTTAATATCTTTTAATCAGGATGATGGTAAGCGGGAACTTTATTTTCGTTATTTTGTTTTACTTATGATAAACTTAATAAAACGATGGATTATGAAAACATGGAAAGTAGAAGCGGCTATTATTGCCGTTGGTATGGTACTGCTGGGAGTGATAATTAAATGGGGTATAAATGATTTTATAGATAAAGAACGTATTGTCAGTGTAAAAGGGCTGGCAGAGATGGAAGTTCCTGCTGATAAGGTGATATGGCCCTTGATGTATAAAGATATAGGGAATGATCCGTCGCTGCTTTATGCCAATATGGAACAGAAAAACAAGGCAATTGTGAAGTTTTTGGAAAGCAACGGCATTGCTAAGGAAGAAATCAGTATTGCCCCGCCAGAAGTGATAGATATGCAGGCCGAACGTTATGGAAATCGTGATATTGCTTATCGGTATAATGCTACATCAGTCATTACGGTTACTTCAAAAAATGTAGATAAGGTACGGAAACTGATGTCGGAACAGGCTGAACTGTTGAAACAGGGTATTGCCATCAGTGGAGGTGATTATCGCTATAATGTGGTGTATGAATTTACAGGCTTGAATAATGTGAAACCGCAAATGATAGAAGAAGCTACGAAAAATGCCCGTGCTGCTGCCGAAAAGTTTGCAAAAGACTCAGACAGTAGTCTGGGTAAGATACGGAATGCTTCGCAGGGGCAATTCTCCATATCGGACAGAGATGCCAATACGCCTTATATTAAAAGTATACGGGTAGTGACTACCGTGAATTACTATCTGAGACGATAGTGAATGAATCCGCATCTTTCCATGCCGGAAATTTGTTTCTGAATTCTTGCAGTGCGGAAAGTTCAAGAGTAGCCGTAGCTGTTCCTTCTTCATGGTCGGGCACTTGAATCAGCATTTCACCTTTGTATGAGTAGATTGCGCTGCCGCCGTTATAGGAGAAGCCATTACCGTCTTTACCGATACGGTTTACACCGCAAACGTAACTGATATTTTCCAATGCCCGTGCCTGTAAAAGTATGTCCCAGACTTTACGTCGGGGTATAGGCCAGTTGGCAACGTAAATCAGGAGGTCGTATTCATTGCCTGTATTTCGGCTCCATACCGGAAAGCGCAGGTCGTAGCAGACGAGTAGCAGTATATTCCAATCTCTATACGGAATTATGATACGATGGCTGCCTGCCGTGAAATTATCTGTCTCGTTGCCCATGCGGAACAGATGTCGTTTATCGTAAAAATAGGCTTCCCCTTCGGGAGTGAGGAAAAAGGCGCGATTGTAATAGGTAGAGTTTTTGTAGGATAATGGATTGCTTTCAGATGAAACAAAATTCTCTTCACAAGCTATGTAGCTTCCGGCAATAGCTATCTGATATTCTGAAGCCCATTGGCGTAGTGTTGTAATTGTATTACCTGTTACCGGCTCTGCCAATGTGTCGGTGTTCATGCTGAAACCGGTAGAAAAGGTTTCCGGTAAAACAATAATCTCCGTCGCTCCGCGAAGTGTTTCCAGTTTTTCGCGAAGACGGCGGAGATTGTCTTGTTTATTCTCCCAAGCAATATCCATTTGTAGGATACTGACACGCAGTCGGTTCATTTTAATAAACAGTTGCTATCGGTTATCTTTTAATTTATTCCAACCGAGAAATTCTCAGGAATCTTTCCGCGAAAATCTTTAAAATAGAGCTTTATTTCATGCATGTCTTTTTCAAAGTCTCCCGTTGGCATTATTGCCTTGGTGGAAGTTATGGTCTTGGTAGGATAATCTATACCGATAAGCATGATGGGAACTTGTGCTTTTAACGCAATGAAGTAAAAACCTTTTTTCCAGTTCGGGTTGGATTTGCGCGTACCTTCCGGAGTAATGGCTAAATGAAACTGCTTGCTTTCAGTAAATCTGTTTGCCATCTGGTCTACCAGAGATGTGTTCCGGCTTCGGTCTACCGGTATGCCTCCGATAGCTCTGAATATCAATCCTAAAGGGAAAAAAAACCACTCTTTCTTCATCATAAAGCTGGTTTTTCGTCCGATGGCACCATAAAATAGTTTGCCGATAAACAAATCCCAGTTGGATGTATGTGGCGCTGCACAAATGACACATTTGTCATAGTTGGGCACTGTTACATTTGTTTTCCAACCTAACAGGCGATAATAGATAAAACTATATAGTCTTTTCTTCATTCTTGTTATTTAAGTTTGCCGATAGCTTCAATGATTGCGTCTACTTTTGCATTAAAATCAGAACGGAATTTCTTGTAGTAACCTTTTACATTTCCCGGTTCGGTATGGCTGATACGGCTGATAAATTCATCTTGCATTTTCAGAATTTCCCCCATTAGTTCATCGGCTTTCTTCTTGTCTGTTCCAGGTACATACAGACTGTTCATAAGGCATTCGGCGAATAATTCACCGGCGATATAATTGACGTTCTTTTTCAATGCTTTTCTACTTGCCATAATCTTTACTTTTTATGTGAATGAATAGTGTTATTTTCGGTAAAGATAGTGTTTTTCTTCATGAGTTGAGTGGAAAAATGAAAATTTATGTGTTTTTAATGAGAAATAGTTCGTGGAATAATTCTACATTTGTGGAGATTTTCTACAATGTGAGTGTGGAAAGCAGGTGGAATATTACTACTTATATATGTGTTCATGTCTGATAACTAAACTATTATATAATAAAGGATACCCCTTGTTTTGCTTTGGCATTGCGTTTGCTTTGAAATGGGAAATAGGGTTAAATTAAATAAACAAACAAGCATGAGACTATTTTTTACAAAAAAAGAATTAAAGCTGAGAAAAAAACGGGTGATAATGATGATAGCCTGCATGGCAGTGCTGCTTGCCGGTTATCTGATACTGACCTGGCCCAAGAAAATTCAGCCGGAATTGCCTACTGTTATTGTGGAACCTGCCGAAGTGGGTGATGTGGAAATTTTTGGTGAGTATGTAGGCCGTATACGTGCGCAACAGTTTGTGGAGGTCCGTGCACGTGTGGAAGGCTATCTGGAGAGTATGCTTTTTGCCGAGGGGACGTATATAACTAAAAACCAGGTTTTATTTGTTATCAATCAAGACCAGTATCGTGCAAAGGCAGACAAGGCCCGTGCACAGTTAAAGAAAGATGAGGCGCAGGCATTGAAAGCCAAACGGGATTTGGAGCGTATCCGCCCTTTGTATGCGCAGAATGCTGCCAGCCAGTTGGATTTGGATAATGCGCAGGCTGCTTATGAAACAGCCGAGGCTTCTGTCGCTATGAGTCAGGCCGATCTGGATCAGGCGGAATTGGAGCTGGGGTATACCATTGTGCGTTCTCCGCTGTCAGGGCATATCAGTGAAAGAAATGTGGACTTGGGAACATTGGTAGGTCCCGGGGCTAAATCATTGCTTGCTACCATAGTGAAAAGTGATACGGTATTGGTAGATTTCAGCATGACCGCATTGGACTATCTTAAAAGCAAAGAGCGCAATATAGAGATAGGCCGTCAGGATTCTACCCGCTCTTGGCAGCCTAATATCACGATTACTTTGGCTGATAATACTGTTTATCCTTATAAAGGTTATGTAGATTTTGCAGAACCTCAGGTTGACCCGCAAACCGGTACGTTCTCCGTTCGTGCCGAAATGCCTAATCCGAACAGAGTATTGCTGCCCGGACAGTTTACGAAAGTAAAACTGTTGTTGGACGTACGCGAAGGTGCTGTGGCAGTTCCTCAAAAGGCCGTTACCATTGAGAAGGGCGGTGCTTATATATATGTAATGCGCCGCGATTCGACAGTTGAAAAGCGCTTCATTGAATTAGGACCTGAGTTTGGTAACAATATGGTTGTTGAACGCGGACTGGCGGCAGGCGAGCAGGTAGTGACGGAAGGTTTCCATAAACTTACTCCGGGAATGAAAGTGCGTGCACAGGCAGTTGCTCCCAAAAAGGAAGATGAGCAGCCGGCAGACTCTTTGAATAAAAAAGCCGCTTCTGAGAATAAAGAAAAGGATAAGAATCTCTCAAAGTAAAATAACAGTATGAAAGTAAGTTTCTTTATAGACCGCCCTGTATTCTCGGCGGTGATATCGATTGTGATTGTAATTGTCGGTATCATCGGTCTGACTATGCTTCCGGTGGATCAATACCCACAGATAACACCGCCCGTTGTGAAAATCAGTGCATCCTATCCGGGGGCAAGTGCGCTGACTGTGTCACAAGCAGTGGCGACTCCTATCGAACAGGAAATAAACGGTACTCCGGGTATGTTGTACATGGAGTCCAACAGTTCCAATTCCGGTGGCTTTTCGGCAACCGTAACCTTTGATGTATCTGCCGATCCGGATTTGGCTGCCGTGGAAATTCAAAACCGTATAAAGCTGGCGGAAAGCCGTCTGCCTGCGGAAGTCATTCAGAATGGTATTTCGGTAGAAAAGCAGGCTCCCAGTCAGCTGATGACAATCTGTTTGACTTCCAGCGATCCGAAATTCGATGAAATCTATCTGAGTAACTTTGCTACCATTAATGTACTTGACCTTTTGCGTCGTATTCCCGGTGTGGGACGTGTGTCCAATATCGGTAGCCGTTACTATGCCATGCAGATTTGGGCCATGCCGGACAAACTGGCAAATTTCGGATTGACTGTTCAGGATTTGCAGAATGCTTTGAAAGACCAGAACCGCGAATCGGCTGCCGGTGTTTTGGGACAGCAGCCGGTGCAAGGTTTGGACATTACAATTCCTATTACAACGCAAGGTCGTTTGAGTTCGGCAAAGCAGTTTGAGGATATTGTGGTTCGTGCCAACGCCAATGGGTCTATTATTCGTCTTCGCGATGTGGCCAGAGTGTCACTTGAAGCTTCCTCATATAGTACGGAAAGTGGTATTAACGGTGAAAATGCAGCAGTTCTCGGCATTTATATGCTTCCGGGTGCCAATGCTATGGAAGTGGCGGATAACGTGAAGAAGGCAATGGAAGAAATCAGTGCGAACTTTCCTGAAGGAATGAGTTACGAGATACCTTTTGATATGACTACCTATATTTCGGAGTCTATCCACGAGGTGTATAAGACGTTGTTCGAAGCATTGGTTCTCGTGGTATTGGTAGTATTCCTTTCACTGCAAAGCTGGCGTGCTACTTTGATACCTGTTGTTGCAGTGCCTATCTCTCTGATCGGTACTTTTGGTTTCATGCTTATTTTCGGTTTCTCGCTGAATATATTGACATTGTTGGGATTGATTCTTGCTATCGGTATTGTTGTGGATGACGCTATTGTGGTGGTGGAGAATGTGGAACATCTAATGGAAACGGAAAAGCTCTCTCCTTATGAAGCAACGAAAAAAGCAATGAACGGTTTGGCAAGTGCATTGATTGCAACCTCATTGGTGCTCTGTGCCGTATTTGTTCCGGTAAGCTTCCTGAGCGGTATCACCGGACAGTTATATCGCCAGTTTACTATTACCATTGCTGTATCGGTATTGCTTTCTACGGTTGTGGCGCTGACGCTTAGTCCTGTGATGTGTTCGCTTATCCTGAAGTCCGGCAGCGGAAAGAAAAAGAATATCGTGTTCCGTAAGATTAACGAATGGTTGAATATCAGTAATCATAAGTATATTGGTGTTATCAGCCGCGTTATCAAGCATCCCAGACGTTTGATGAGTGCATTCGGTATGGTATTGATAGCTATTTTCATCATTCACCGTCTGATTCCTACCAGTTTCTTGCCGGTGGAAGACCAGGGATACTTTAAAGTGGAGTTGGAACTGCCGGAAGGTTCTACTTTGGAACGTACCCGTATCGTGACCGATCGTGCCGTGCAGTATCTGGAGCAGAATCCGTATGTGGCTTATGTGCAGAATGTAACGGGTAGCAGTCCGCGTGTAGGAAGCAATCAGGCGCGCAGTGAGTTAACTGTTATATTGAAGCCCTGGGAGGAACGCAAAAATACCACTATCAATAAGATAATGGAGAAAGTGGAAAAGGATTTGAGGGAATACCCCGAATGTAGAGTCTATCTTTCTACTCCTCCTGTAATCCCGGGATTGGGAACATCCGGTGGCTTTGAAATGCAGCTTGAGGCACGTGGGGAAGCTACTTTTGAAAATCTGGTACAGGCAGCGGATACTTTGATGTATTATGCTCAGAAACGCAAGGAATTGACGGGGCTTTCTTCTTCTTTGCAGTCTGAGATTCCGCAACTCTATTTTGATGTAGACCGTGACAAGGTGAAGATGCTGGGAGTGCCGTTGGCAGATGTGTTCTCTACGATGAAAGCTTATACGGGTTCCGTATATGTGAATGACTTTAATATGTTCAATCGTATATATAAGGTATATATTCAGGCTGAAGCTCCGTATCGTGAGCACAAAGAGAACATTAATCTGTTCTTTGTAAAAGCAGCTAATGGTGCGATGGTTCCGTTAACCTCGTTGGGTAATGCATCCTATACAACCGGTCCGGGCAGTATTAAACGTTTCAATATGTTTACTACTGCAGTTATTCTCGGTTCGGCGGCACAGGGGTACAGTTCCGGCCAGGCTATGGAGATTATGGAACAGATAGCGCGCGAACATTTACCGGATAATATAGGTGTTGAGTGGAGCGGACTTTCTTATCAGGAGAAGAAAGCCGGTGGGCAGACCGGACTGGTGCTGACGTTGGTATTCCTCTTCGTATTCCTGTTCCTGGCAGCACAATACGAAAGCTGGACTGTGCCTATTGCTGTATTGCTTTCGTTGCCGGTAGCTGCATTGGGAGCTTATTTGGGCGTTGCTGTATGTGGCTTGGAAAATGATATTTATTTCCAGATTGGCTTGGTAATGTTGGTGGGACTTGCAGCAAAAAATGCTATCCTTATCGTTGAGTTTGCCAAAGTACAGGTGGATAATGGAGGAGATTTGGTGCAGTCGGCCATTCATGCCGCCCAACTCCGTTTCCGTCCTATATTGATGACTTCACTTGCCTTTGTATTGGGTATGCTTCCTATGGTTCTTGCAAGCGGACCGGGATCTGCAAGCCGTCAGGCAATAGGTACGGGAGTTTTCTTTGGAATGATTTTTGCCATTGTATTCGGCATTGTGCTTGTGCCTTTCTTCTTTGTTTTGATTTATAAGGCAAAGGAAAAAGTGCAACACAAAATCAAAAAAGATTGATGATAACATTGTAAATGAATTCTGATTACACGCTTATGAAAAAAAAGAATATATATATACTTCTGTTGCTCGCCCCGGTTCTTTTTGCATCGTGCAAGGTAGGCAAAAGCTATGTCCGTCCCGAAATGGCATTGCCCGACAGTTTGATGCAACAGCAGGACAGCATCAGCATTGCCGATGAGCAGTGGCAGGCTGTTTATACAGACAATACTTTGCGTAATCTGATAGCACGCGCATTGGAGTATAATAAAGATATGCTCGTTGCGGCCGCTCGCGTGAAAGAAATGGCGGCCCAGAAACGTATCAGCGTAGCTAATCTACTTCCCCAGTTGAATGGAAAAATAGAGGCAGAGCGTGAAGTTGAAAACGATGGCGGACATAGCCGCGATGTGGGTAACAGCTATGAAGCAAAGGCTCTTTTGTCGTGGGAGCTTGACCTTTGGGGAAATCTGCGTTGGAAAAAAGTAGCTGCAGTAGCCGATTATCTGCAAAGTGTAGAATCACAGCGTGCCTTGCGTATGACAATTGTTGCGGAAGTGGCGCAGGCATATTACGAGCTGGTAGCACTCGATACAGAATTGGAAATTGTCCGTCAGACACAAAAGGCTCGTGAAGAAGGTGTGCGTCTTGCAAGAATCCGTTTTGAAGGCGGACTTACTTCGGAGACATCTTATCAGCAGGCGCAAGTAGAGTTGGCGCGTACAGCTACGCTTGTCCCGGATCTGGAACGTAAGATTTCCATCAAGGAGAATGACATAGCTTTTCTTGCCGGTGAATTTCCTACACGTATAGAGCGCAGCCGTTTTTTGGAGGAGTTGGATGTGCCGGAGTCTTTACCTGTAGGATTGCCGTCCGGCTTATTGGAACGTCGTCCTGACATTCGTGCTGCGGAGCAGCAGCTTATAGCTGAACATGCTCGTGTGAAAGTGGCCTATACCAATATGTTTCCTCAGTTGTCGCTGACCGGTCAGTTTGGATTGGAGAGTGATGTCTTGTCAAACTTCCTTCAGTCGCCTTATTCATTGTTGAACGGAGCGGTATTGACTCCGCTTTTCAATTGGGGTAAAAATCGGGCTGCTCTAAAGGCACAGAAAGCTTCGTTTGAGGCGGAAGTTCATAGCTATGAGAAAACGGTGCTGAATGCTTTTAAAGAGGCCAAGAACGCAATTGTGGATTTCAACAAAATAAAGGAAGTGTATCAGTTGCGTCTCAAGTTGGAACGTTCAGCCAAAACGTACGTGGATTTAGCGCAGTTGCAATATATTAATGGTGTTATTAATTACATGGACGTGCTTGATGCCCAGCGTGGATATTTCGATGCCCAGATTGGTGTCAGCAATGCAATCCGTGACGAACTGATAGCAGTGGTAAATGTTTATAAGGCTTTGGGGGGAGGCTGGCAGATAGAAGAATAAGTTTGCATTATTTCTTCATTCAGTTTGCATTTCTTGTGGAAAAGAGCGAAATTTGCGACGCTTTTAAACGAAACTTTATTAACACCTTTAAATATTTAAGAGAAATGACTAAAAGTGCATTGCAAATTGCAAGGGCTGCCTATCAGCCCAAACTTCCGAAAGGGCTGAAAGGTACTGTAAAAGCAGTGGCCGGCGCAGCTACCCAGTCGGTTGCCGATCAGGAAGAAATCAAGAAATTGTTTCCCAATACTTATGGGATGCCTTTGATTAAGTTCGAAAATACCGATGAGACCGTTGATTTCCCTGCTATGAATGTGGGTGTAATCCTTTCCGGTGGTCAGGCTCCCGGTGGTCACAATGTGATATCCGGTATTTTTGACGGTATTAAAAAGTTGAACAAAGATAGCAAACTGTACGGTTTTATTCTTGGCCCCGGTGGTTTGGTAGACCATAACTATATGGAACTGACGGCCGATATCATCGATGAATATCGTAATACCGGCGGTTTCGATATCATAGGTTCAGGCCGTACTAAATTGGAGAAAGAGGAACAGTTTGAAAAAGGACTGGAAATCTTGAAAGAATTGAATATCAAAGCACTGGTTATTATCGGTGGTGACGATTCTAATACAAATGCCTGCGTATTGGCTGAGTATTATGCTGCGAAGAATTGCGGTGTACAGGTTATCGGATGTCCGAAAACTATCGACGGTGACTTGAAGAACGAAATGATTGAAACTTCTTTCGGATTCGATACAGCTTGCAAAACGTATGCTGAAGTAATCGGTAATATCCAGCGCGACTGTAACTCGGCACGTAAGTACTGGCATTTCATCAAATTGATGGGACGTTCCGCTTCACATATCGCTTTGGAATGTGCATTGCAGGTACAGCCTAATATTTGCATTATCTCCGAAGAAGTTGAAGCTAAGGATATGTCTTTGGATGATATCGTAACGGGTATCGCTCAGGTGGTGGCTAATCGTGCCGCACAGGGCAATAACTTCGGTACGGTTCTTATCCCCGAGGGCTTGGTTGAGTTCATCCCCGCTATGAAACGTCTTATCGCTGAGTTGAATGATTTCCTGGCTGCCAATGCGGAAGAATTCTCTCAGATTAAGAAATCACACCAACGCGACTATATCATCCGCAAACTTTCTCCGGAAAATGCCGCTATCTATGCCAGTCTTCCCGAAGGTGTAGCGCGTCAGTTGTCATTGGACCGTGACCCGCACGGAAACGTACAGGTATCTCTCATTGAAACGGAGAAACTGTTGTCCGAAATGGTAGCTGCCAAATTAGCTCAGTGGAAAGAAGAAGGTAAATATGTAGGTAAGTTTGCGGCACAGCATCACTTCTTCGGTTATGAAGGACGTTGCGCTGCTCCGTCTAATTTCGATGCCGACTACTGCTACTCTTTGGGTTATGCGGCATCTGCGCTGATTGCTAACGGTAAGACCGGTTACATGTCTTCCGTACGTAATACTACAGCTCCTGCCGAAGAGTGGATTGCAGGTGGTGTGCCTATTACAATGATGATGAATATGGAACGTCGTCACGGCGAAATGAAACCGGTTATCCAGAAAGCTTTGGTAAGACTGGATGGTGCTCCTTTCAAGGCATTTGCCGCTCAGCGTGAGCGTTGGGCTATGGAAACAGACTATGTTTATCCGGGTCCTATCCAATATTTCGGTCCTGCCGAAGTTTGCGACCAGCCTACCAAGACTTTGCAACTGGAACAAGGTAGATAAAATCTTATAGTCGATTGCTACATTTGCAGCAATTGACTATGTAGAACACAAATTACACAAGAGTTGCGCAAATCCGAGTTTGTGTAATCTGTGTAGTTTGTGTTTTATTTTTGATAGATATTTATTACTTCAATATACTTGAATGCCTTCTAAAAACAGTACAGTTTCCCGGCGCAAACCTGTATCCCGTCGTACTTCTTCTCGAAAAAAGAAGCAGACGGTGTCTCGTCCCATGCCTGTATGGTTGCGTAATTTATTGGCATTTTGTATTATAGCGGTATTTTCAGCAGGATTCTATTGGTTCTTTATCCGTCCTTATGCTTATCGTTGGAAACCTTGTTACGGTTTAAAAGGCTACGGCGTATGCATGCCTTGCAACTATGAGGTGCATGGCATTGATATTTCTCACTATCAGGGTATTATAGATTGGGATAAGCTCCTTCATAATAAAGAAGCGAAATTTCCCATACATTTTATCTTTATGAAAGCTACCGAAGGGGGCGATTATGGCGATGAAACTTTTGTAGAAAATTTCAGTCAGGCACGGAAATACGGTTTTATCCGAGGAGCTTATCATTATTTCCTGCCCAAGACAGATGCGCATAAGCAGGCTGACTTTTTTATTAGTACGGTACACTTGTCAAAAGGAGACCTTCCCCCCGTTCTTGATGTGGAAACTACGGGTAAGAGATCTCCTCAGGAACTGAAATCTGCCGTTAAAACCTGGCTCGACAGAGTAGAGGCGCATTACGGCGTAAAACCGATTCTTTACACTTCTTATAAATTTAAGAAACGTTATCTCAACGACTCCATATTCAACGCTTATCCTTACTGGATAGCCCATTATTACGTTGATTCCGTGAAGTACGAGGGCAAATGGCATTTTTGGCAACATACCGATGTAGGTAATGTTCCCGGCATTGAAGAAGAAGTCGATCTGAATGTTTTTAACGGCACGTTGGAAGAATTGGTTGGTATGACCCTGCAATAGTTTGCTTTCCGTTTTCTTCCTTTTATCGTTGTGTCATAATACAAACTTCACTGCGGCCCAACGGTTTTTTTCCTTATGATGTACGAAACGCAGTCCGTTATGCTCCGCTTCAGCCTGTATTACAGGAATATCATCTACATAAAAACCGCTCATATATAGTTCCGACCCCGGATGCATGCAACTTACATATCGTTTCATGTCGTTCAGCAGGATGTTACGGTTGATGTTGGCTATGATTACATCAAAAGGTCCTTGGTCTTTCAATAGAGAAGCGTCTCCTTGAAAAACGGATATACGGTCTACTCCATTTAGCTCTATGTTTTCAAGAGAGTTGCGTACGCACCATTCATCTATATCGACGGCTGTACAGGGCGCAGCACCGCGCATACGTGCCAATATGGCGAGAATGGATGTTCCGCATCCCATATCAAGCAAAGATTTGCCTTGCAGATCGTTATCCAGCAATTCACCGATAATGAGACTGGTCGTTTCGTGGTGTCCTGTACCGAATGCCATTTGAGGGTTGATGACTATATCGTATTCAGCTTGAGGGATGTCGCGATGGAATGTGCTGTGGATGACACAGCGGTCGCCAATGATAATGGGCTGGAAGAAATTCTTTTCCCATTCTTCATTCCAGTCTTTGTCTTCCGCTTCTTGGTAAGCATATTCTACCTGTGTATCAGGTAAGGGAAAATTGGCAAGAGCTTCTTTGAGGACAGTTTCATTGTATAAATCTTTTTGAATGTAGGCGGCAATCCCGTCTGTTTGCTCTACAAAACTCTCAAAACCGGCTTCACCCAGCACTGCCGATAAGACATCGTTGACGATTTCCGTGCAGGGAGTGGTATGGAATGTAAATTCTAAATATTTCATTGGAATATAATTGTTTGTTAAATGCAAAAGGCAGGTATAGGAGAAAATCCTATTTCTGCGTATATTTGTTTTGGATACAAAGATAGGTGCATTTAGGGAAATCCCTATAAATCTTTGGGGAAAATCTTCTGTATAGAGTAAATCCCTGCATTATCTTTGTGGTGTGAAAAAGTATGGAATTGTAAACCCATAAACCAAATAAATATGAAAAAGATTGTTTTTTTATCGCTTTTTGCATTGTGTCTTCCGTGGGCACTTTCAGCTCAAAGTGTAGATGACGACCTTTACTACGTTCCTTCCAAGAAAAAAGAGGAAAAGACGGAGAAGAAAAAAACTCCGGCTGCCGATGCGGTTGTAGTAAAGACAAATGCTCCGACTACGGTTTATGCGTCGCCGGGCAATACGACCATTGTAGTGAAAGACCGTAAAGGGAATATTCGTGATGTAGACGAGTATAATCGTCGGTATGACTCTAAAGACTATGACTTTTCACAAGAGAATGATACGCTTTATATAGACGAAAAAGAAGACGATGGCCTGGATGGAGAATGGGTGAACGGTTTTGACGGTTCGGAAGATGATTATGAATATGCCACGCGCATTATCCGTTTCCGCAATCCACGCTATGCCATCAGTATCAGCAGCCCGCTTTACTGGGATGTGGTTTATGGTCTGAATCCATGGGACTGGAATGTATATACGGACGGATTGTACGCATATGCATTTCCTACCTTCACCAACCGTTTGTGGTGGGATTGGCGCTATAACTCTTTCGGTTGGGGCGGCTATCCCTATTATGGCTGGGGTTGGAACAGTTGGTATGGTCCGGGCTGGGGCTTTGGCTGGAGCGTAAGCTGGGGCGGCTGGTATGGAGGCGGCTGGTGGGGACATCACCACTATCATCATCACTGTTATCCCGGTGGCGGTTATTGGCCGCGTAATACATATACCTATCGCCGTTCTTCGGGAGCAAGCAGTTATAGAAATTCTTCTTCTACGGTTCGCAGGACTGGTTCGGCTGTCCGTTCAGGTGTGTCATCCTATAGAAGAGACGGACAAAGCGGTACGACCACCAGACGCGTGGTAGGTACACGTCCGTCGGGTACACGCAGTGGGGTAACTACCCGTACAGATGCCGCCTCTACCCGGCGCAGGGTATATACCCGTCCAAGCAGTACGCGGGTAGGTTCTTCAGCTTCAGGAGTGCAGGGAAGTAGTAGCCGTGTACATGCTACAGGTGTAAGACGTTCCGCAGCCGGAAGTCCTTCTACTTACAACAGGGGCAGTTCTGCATCGTCAACACGCAATTATTCAACCGGTAACAGTAGTAGCCGTCGCTCTTATACGCCTGTGCAAAACAACTCTTCCACCCGTAGTTATTCTTCGGGAGGCGGTAGCAGTTCACGCAGTTATTCCGGCGGTGCTACCCGTTCGTCAGGTGGTGGTTCTTCAAGAAGAAGATAGGTATAGTATTCAATAGAAAAAGATGAGTAGGATATGAAAAAAATTATAACTTTAGCTGTTTTGGGGATGTTGGGTGCAGTTCCGGTAAGTGCACAGACCGTGTACGATGCAGCCAACATCGCAAACAAGGATTTAAATGGTACAGCACGCTTTGTAAGTATGGGCGGGGCTATGGGGGCGTTGGGCGGAGATATTTCCACTATTGCTACAAACCCTGCCGGTATAGGTATTTATCGCAGTAATGATGCAATGTTGTCATTCAGTCTTTCTTCTTATGGTACTGAAAGTAATTATATGGGAAGTAAGATGAATGCAGACAAGATGAAAACCTCATTTGATAATGCCGGTTTTGTTATTTCTTCAAAGATAGGCAATGCTACGGCTTTGCGTTATGTGAATTTCGGCTTTAATTATCATAAGGCTAAGTCTTTTTATAAGAACATGTCAATGGGAGGTAATTTAGGCGATTATACGCAAACGGATTATATGGCGGCACAAGCCGGAGGAATAAAGGACTGGTCGGGCAATATTTATACAGATCCGGAAGTAGGATGGCTATCCGCATTGGGATATGACAGTTATCTGATAACCGACTTTATTGCCCACAACGGACAGGGAGATGTCCCTTCCGGTTATGTTCCCTATATGGAAAACGGGACTCAAGTAAAGAATCTGGATGGTGATTTGATGTATATCACTCCGGGTGAATATGGGGGAATGTTTTTAGGAGGAAATGGCAATTTCCGGTCGGAAGAGCGTGGCGGAATTGAACAATATGATTTCAATATTTCATTCAATATTAATGACCGGGTATATTTAGGCGTAACTGTGGGAGCTTATGCCATAGATTACAATAAATATACTTTTTATAGTGAAGATTATTTGGATAATGCCGGAAATAGCATCGGACAGAATTATAATCTGCAGAGCTGGAACAAGATACACGGTTCGGGTTTTGATGTGAAATTCGGAGCCATCGTGCGTCCTTTCGAATATTCCCCTTTGAGGATTGGATTAGCCATTCATACACCGACCTATTATAATTTGGATTATAAGACAAATGCCCGTCTGGAGTCGAATGTCTTGAATGATTTGGATATAGCTAACGAGTCGGGTATAGGAAGCGGTGTGATTGGTCAATATACTGTGGATACTTATGATATAATGAATGGAGACATGGTGCGTCAATTCCACTTGCAGACACCATGGACGTATAATGTAAGTTTGGGATATACTGTAGGTTCCAGTTTGGCTTTAGGGGCAGAGTATGAATATCAGGACTATTCGTCCATGAAATTCAAGGACCAGGAAGGCTATTCCGATACATTTGGGTACGAAAACAGTACTACTTCTATGCTGAAAGGGGTGAGCACCATTCGTTTGGGAGCCGAATATAAAGTGATTCCTCAGTTTGCTTTGCGTGCAGGATACAATTATACCTCTGCCATTTTCAATAGTGATGCATATAAGGATTTGCCTTATAACTCAATTCAGACGGATACGGATTTTGCAAATACCAAAGCTTTGAGTAACTATACAGTGGGGCTCGGTTACAGAGGGTCTATGTTTTATGCTGATTTGGCATATAAGTTTTCTTCATATAAGGAAGATTTCTATCCGTTCATTAATGCCTATGAAGATGGAGGCCAGTTAGTGATTGGCTCTCCTGAAGCAACGAAAGTAAAAAATACCCGAAGCCAGGTGCTGCTGACCTTAGGTTTACGTTTTTAAGGGGAAGTGATTCCCCGTTACCGATAAAAAAAGACTTGCAGAAATTTCTTCTGCAAGTCTTTTTTATATTCTACCGTATTGTTTCGGATTATTTCTTGAAATAGCGGTTGTACAGACCTTCGAAACCTTTACCGTGACGAGCTTCGTCTTTAGCCATTTCATGAACTGTGTCATGGATAGCATCCAGATTCAATGCTTTGGCACGTGTAGCGATACGCTTCTTGTCTTCGCAAGCGCCTGATTCTGCATTCATTCTCTTTTCAAGGTTAGTCTTGGTATCCCATACGCAGTCACCCAGCAATTCAGCAAATTTTGCAGCGTGTTCTGCTTCTTCCCATGCGTAACGCTTGAAAGCTTCAGCTACTTCAGGATAGCCTTCGCGGTCTGCCTGGCGGCTCATTGCAAGGTACATACCTACTTCCGTGCATTCGCCCATGAAGTGGTTGTTCAAATCCTTAATCATTTCGTCATCGCAACCTTTGGCTACGCCAATAACATGTTCGTCAGCAAAAACCAACGGACCGCCTGCCTGTGCTTCTTCTACTTCAACGAATTTGCTTGCAGGAGCTTTACACAAAGGACATTTCTCAGGAGCTGCGTCTCCTTCATATACGTAACCGCAGACAGTACATCTAAACTTTTTCATTTTACTTCAGATTTTAATTAGTTGAATTAGTTATTCGTTATTTTGGTTAAATATTCATTTCCCAGACAACTTTTGCAGATACCTTTATAGTAATAATGGACTTCTTGCACTTCGTGTCCGTTCATATCCATTTCTTCTACCTGTTTAATGTTGGCATTGCATTCCAAATCATATATTTTTCCGCAATGTTTGCATAAGAAATGGGCATGAGGAGTGGTATCTGCATCATAGCAGGTATTCCGTTCGTCAATTGTCAATGTCTGTGCAGCACCTTGTTCACTAAGTAATTTTAAAGTGTTGTAAACAGTTGTTTTAGACAATGTGGGAATGGAAGGGGCAAGTGCCGTATAAATTTCATCCACCGTGGGATGTGTACGATGCTCCATCAGATAAGTCATAATGGCTATGCGCTGTACCGAGGGCTTAATGTTATGATTTTGCAATCGTTTTACTACATCCATATCATCTGCAATTCAAACTTGTAATAATTACATTTTTAATTCTCTTGCAAAGATAGGCACTTCTTTTGTTTATCCAAAAGATTTTAGATATTTTTTATCAGAAAGTGCGGCTATGCAAAGTGAAAAGGCTGATTCTTTTGTGTTTATTGATAAATTGCCGTATTTTTGCACCCTAATATTAATAGGATTCATATATGAATTACGGATATGTTAAAGTGGCGGCATCTGTACCCCGTGTTAGAGTGGCAGACTGTAAGTTCAATGCCGGACAGATTGAAAAAGAGATAATCATTGCCGATGGGAAAGGAGTGCAGATAATCGCCTTTCCGGAGTTGTGCATTACCGGATATACCTGTGGTGACCTTTTTGCCCAGCAACTTCTGCTTGAAGAGGCTGAAATGGGGCTGATGCAGATTTTGAACAATACCCGTCAGATGGATATTATATCCATTCTCGGTATGCCCGTGCCTTTGAACGGTGTACTGCTGAATACTGCGGTGGTTATACAGAAAGGTAAGATATTGGGAGTTGTTCCTAAAACTTATCTTCCGAATTATAAAGAGTTTTACGAAAAGCGCTGGTTTACTTCTGCGTGTGAAGTTTCGGAAACGACAGCCCGTTTGTGCGGGCAAATAGTCCCCATGGGGCGGAATCTGCTTTTCGAGACGGCGGATACAACCTTCGGAATTGAAATCTGTGAGGACTTATGGGCTCCGATTCCGCCGAGTTCTTCTTTGGCATTGCAAGGAGCGGAAATTCTTTTCAACCTTTCGGCAGACAATGAAGGGATAGGCAAGCATGCTTACTTGCGTTCGCTTATCAGCCAGCAGTCGGCACGTTGTATCGCAGGGTATGTATTCAGTTCATGCGGTTTTGGCGAGTCTACTACAGACGTGGTGTTTGCAGGTAACGGATTAATTTACGAGAACGGTACGTTGCTGGCAGGCAGCGAGCGTTTCTCGTTCGAGGAACAGGTCGTTATCAGTGAGATTGACGTGGAGCATATACGTACGGAACGCCGGGTGAACACTACATTTGCAGCCTGTCGCGCCAATTGTGCACCGGAAGTGCCGGTGCGTGTCTCTACGGAATATGTCAATTCCAAAGATTTGAATCTGACCCGTGTTTTCGATCCGCATCCGTTTGTTCCTCAAGGAGCAGCGTTGGACGAGCGTTGTGAGGAGATATTCTCCATACAGGTGTCGGGATTGGCGCAACGTTTGCTGCATACCAATGCCAAGAGTGCGGTGGTAGGCATATCCGGTGGTCTGGATTCCACACTGGCATTGCTGGTTTGTGTGAAAACATTCGATAAACTGGGTTGGAACCGTAAAGGAATTATCGGCGTGACTATGCCGGGATTCGGTACTACCGACCGCACCCATACCAATGCGGTGGACTTAATGGCATCATTAGGCGTAACCATGCGCGAGGTCAGCATAAAGGATGCCTGCATCCAGCACTTCAAAGATATAGACCATGATATCAACGTACACGATGTGGTGTATGAAAATTCGCAGGCGCGTGAGCGTACGCAGATATTGATGGATATTGCCAACCAGACCTGGGGGATGGTGGTTGGTACGGGCGACCTCTCGGAACTTGCCTTAGGCTGGGCTACGTACAACGGCGACCATATGTCTATGTACGGTGTTAACGGAAGTATCCCCAAAACATTGGTGAAACATTTGGTGAAGTGGGTGGCGGAGAATGACATCGATGAGACGTCGCGGGCCACATTATTGGATATTGTGGACACCCCTATCAGTCCGGAACTCATACCGGCGGATGAAAACGGAAATATCAGGCAGATTACGGAAGACCTTGTAGGGCCGTACGAACTGCATGATTTTTTCTTATATTATTTTCTTCGTTGCGGTTTCCGTCCTTCCAAGATTTTCTTCCTTGCTGCACGTACGTTTAAAGATGTTTATGATGAAGAGACTATAAAGAAGTGGTTGCAGACTTTTTGCCGTCGCTTCTTTAACCAGCAGTTCAAGCGTTCCTGTTTGCCCGATGGCCCTAAGGTAGGAAGTATTTCTATCAGTCCGCGCGGTGACTGGCGGATGCCGAGCGATGCTTCTTCAGAAATGTGGCTGAAGGAAGTTGAAAAGATTTGAGGATTAAGCATTGAAAGCTAAAAGGTCGTGTCAAAAAGAACCTGATAATTTCTTTTTGACACGACCTTTTAGCTTTCAGCGTTTAACTTTTTAGTAGTATCTCTTATATATTTTCTGGTACTCTTTTCCTTTCTTGAATCTTTCCAGCCAGGCATTCAGGCTGTCCAAGAGTACAGGAGACTGTTTGCTCACTCCCCATGAGTAGAATTGGGTGAAGCTGATAGCCGTATTTATGTCTATCTGCGGCAGACTGTCGGCTGCTGCGCGAGCGATGCTTTCTTCGCATACGGCATAATCGATATCGCCATGTGCGACAAGGGCGATAAGTTGTTCGGAACCATACTTTTCTACTTCCTTAATATATATGGTATCACCGATTTCGTTTCCTAAATTACGGATGCGCAGGATGGAAGGCGACCCTTCTACCACATTCAGCGTCTTTCCCGCTAAGTCCAATTGGCTTTTGATAAACAGGGAATCGTCGGGAGAGTCTGTTTTCCGTTGTACCAATACCTGCCTGTTCAGAACAATCGGAGAGGTCAGAAGCAAGGAGTCCTTTAATTCGCTGGTTGCTAAAATTCCATAGGCTATGACATCAAACCTGCCGTTTGCCAGACCTTCCAGACGTTCGTTAAAACTCATTTCGGGAGTAATGGCTACCTGCAGACCGTGGTCACGGGCAAAAGCCTCTATCAATTCGTAATGAAATCCGGACAGGGTGTCTCCGTCCACATAAAAGCTGATGGAGTTATATTCCGTAGCGGCATGGAGCGTACCGTCTGCTGCTATTTCGGCATAATCGCGCGGATGTCCTTTATGGATTTCCTTTTTGGGCAATATAAATGTGGCAACGACTGCGGCTATTGCCCCCAGGATGATATATTTTGATAATTTACTCTTTTTCATAGTTGAAAGACGGCATTAGTCGTAGAAATTCCATGAAATGCCAATCTTGAACAGACGCGGGTTTATAGGGTAGTGCGGCACAAGGAAATAATTGCCTTTACCCATTCCTGCATTAACGTGATACATCATGGCAAAGATGCGTGTCCGCTTCAGATGCAGATTGGCGTATACGTTTACAATCGGATAGCCGCCAATCTCCACCTGGTCATCTGCTGCTTGAAGATGAAACTGCTGAATGGCAGGAGTATAGGCAGGTGCATTGTATTTGGTAAAATACCGCACATCCGCACCAAGTTGTACAGTCAGCACTTTCTTGGCTATTTTGGCAAGCAGATACAGATTGTGATATAGCGAGAGCTGCGGCAAGGGCAATACCGTTTCATTGCTTGATTTCTGCCAGGTTACTTCGTTGTCCAGATGCAGGATGCCTAAGCGGAAATCCTGTTTCAGTGTAGCGGAGAGTACCTGTATATTACCGCTTTCCTGAGCGGGCATGGCATTCTGGTTGAAATAGGTGTAGTTCTTTATGTTCTCTACGCCGGCACGCAGATTGGTTTTCCAGCGGCTGATGTTCAGCTCGCCTTCCACACGTGTGCGGAACTCCTTGTCCATGTTTTCATTGTCCCAGTAGTAATGGTTGGAGTGATAATGACGCATATAGAAAGAGGGCAGCGTGTTGCTTACATAACCTCGTGCATAGAAGTTCACGGTATCCTTCCAGAGGCGGAAGTTCAAGTCGAGGTCGGCATTGACGCGGAACTGTCCGAGTGCCTTGTCCATGATGCCCACTTCACCGTTTACGTTGTAATGCAGCGTTTTGCCCTGCCGTTTGGCCAGTTCGCCGCCAACGAATATCTCCTGTTCGTCGAAATTGGTTCGCGACAATGTGTCCATCAGCTCATAGCGGCTGAATTTATGCGATATATAGGCTGTCAGTCCGGCTTTGGCATACTTGTTGAAACCTTCGAGCAATGCGATGCCGAATACGTTCTTTACACTGAAAGCCGTAGTAGAGTCCCTGCTGGCTACTTCGTTGAAGTAAGCGTTGGGGTATTGCCCTTCCGTCTCCTTGGCGGAAGAGAATTTATGACGCGCCCGTTCCACTTTCATGGTATGTATGAAGCTGGTGACGGGAACGAACTCTTCGGTTATAATGGTATCTTTGGCTAAAGGTACGCTGTCGTTGGCAACTGCTCTTTTGGGAGATTTGGCATCTTCCACAGTTGTGGTTTCACGTGTGAAGCCGAGGCGGTAACGGTGCGTCAGGTATACATAGAAATCTTTGTTCTTGTTTGACGTCTGTTCCAACTTAACCGGAATGGTGGTGGATTCGTATTCTTTCTTGCCTTCCGCCATATCTTCCGGGCGCGTGATGTAACGGTCGTCCTGAATACCGCCGTTTTCATTCATCTTCATAGTGAAGTTGTTGTACACCGCCTGCATCTGGTATTTATTACCTATATAGCTGGCGAATATTCCGGCATTGAAGTTCGATGTGGACTGGTTCTGGTAGTATCCCCGTCCGTACAGATAGTCAATGTTGAAGCCGAATGCCAGCCGCTTGTTGACGTTTACCGAGAAATAGGACTTGAAGCGTTCTTCACCGTTGACCTTATTTCCTGCTTTATAGTAGGTAAGATTGGTGAAAGGCACATTACTGTTGGTAAATTTCACTTCATCGGGGCGGACGAAGAAGCTGGAGAAAGGCTCCATGAAGATGGTCGGCTCGTTGTCTCTGCGTTCAAAGAAGATACGTGACATACGGGGGGAACCCAGATTACCCAAATAATTATAGTGTCCGTACATGCCTTCTACCAGATTGGTATTCTGGAAGTTCAGGTTGGCAGTATCGGCGGGGATAATAGTGCGGTTGCCCAATGTTTCACTCAAACGCCACATATAGAGTTTGGGCGGAAGGCTTTGGATTTCCGTATCGGTGCTGTCTTCCAGATTATCGGGTAGTGTGTTGGGGTCTACCTGGTTGCCGAACTGGTCACGGCCTGTTACAGGATCCATGCGGTTGAAAGGGTTTTGTGCCCCGACGCCCAAGATGCCTATAATAGATAGAAATATGTATGTCAGTACGATTCGTCTCATAATTAGGCGCAAAGATACAATAAAAAATTATTCGCTTACGGAATTCAGCCTTTTTTGCTTCTTTTTTACATTCGGCGTTTACAGGCAATCTCTTTCTTTTTGACGATAAAAATGAGATGGAAAGAATGTTTTTTCTTGTAAATGGAGCATTGTATGTGCCGGGTTATTTATATTTGCGCAGATATTATGATGAATTGTTACCTTTGTGGTGAGTGGGTGTCAAAGACTGTTTATATATACTTAAAATCCATATCTTATAATATGAAAACATTGTTTGTCCTTTTGGGGATGTTTATAATTTATCCTTGTTTATACGCTCAAGATGCGGAGTTGCAGGCTTGCCGGGAAGAGCTGGCACGCGGCATGAGTCAGAAGAACCGCGATAGCATTGCCGCGGCTTATTGTCATTTGGGAGAATACTACGCCTATCGCCAGGCGGACAGTACCCGGTATTATTGCGAACAGGGATTGAAATATGCCGCAACGGATAAAGCCGAGCCTTACCTTTACCTGTTGAATAATCTGGCAGACGCTTATTTTTCTTCGGGGCAGTTGGACGAATCGTTAAAGCGTTTCCGTTTTGTGCTCGAAGAAGCCGGACGTTTGCATTGGGACGAGGTCGAGATAGCTTCCGTGCTTTCTTCTGTCGGCGTGATATACCGTAGAAAGGAGATGCCCGATTCGGCGCTGGTGTGCTATAACCGGGCATTGGCGTTGCTTGATAACCGCGAGGCTTATGATGAACGGACACAGTTGCTGACGAGTATAGCCATTCTCTATACGAACACCGCCCGGCTGAAAGAAGGCGAATATTACATCCGGAAAGCGTTGGAGGCATCGGAGAAGAGTGATGACATGGACATGGTGATGTATGCTGCCGCTACGGCGGGAAGTATTTTCACGCTGAGGGAAAATTATGCAGAAGCTGCCCAACTGCTTTATCCCGTACTTGCCAAAGCACGGGAGCAGCAGAAGCCGAGATTCGTACTGAAAATCATAGCGTATTTGTTGAGTGCCTATTACAGGCTGGACAATCGCGACTCCATCAATCATTACATGGCAGAAGGCGATAAAGTGGCGGCAGGACTGCCCGCTACCAATGCCGAAGTGCAGGGGTATCATGAAAGTCTGTGTGACATACTGACTAAAATGGGACGCTATGGCGAGAGCTTGCATATCCAGAAACGGATGCTGGCTGCGAGGGACAGCAGTTCGCAGACTCCCGTAGACCGGCTTTTTGAGAGAATGGCACGCAACTATGCCGGAATGAAAAACTATCCGGAGGCTATGGAGTATTACGCAAAGGCCTATCATACGGCAGACAGCCTGCATAAGGCGGAGGTGGAGACGGAATTGTCGGAACTCTCCATAAAATACGAGAATCAGGAAAAGAAACTTGAGATAGCGCGGCTCACTCAGCAGCATTTGGAACAGAAAGCTAAGACGATGCAATGGAGTGTGGCGGCAGTGGCGGCTTTTTCCGCTTTCCTGCTGCTGGCTGCCTATTATGTCTTCCGGCGTAAGCGCATCAGAAAAGAGGAGGAATTGAAACTTGCCCAAAGCTATATAGACGGTTTGGAGCGCGAACGTACGCGCCTTGTCAAGGATTTGCACGACGGTGTGTGCAACGACCTGCTTGGTATCGGTATGAATATGCAGTATATGCAGCCTACGGACGAATCGAAACGGGAGATTCTGGCTCTATTGGAGCAGGTGCGCAGCGATGTACGCTGTATTTCTCACGAACTGATGCCGCCTAAGTTCCAGGTTACCACCTTTGCCGAGACGGTGGAGGCCTATGTGGAGGGGCTTGCCCTTCCTGCGTCGGTGCAACTTGCGTTCAGTAAGGAAAATGAAGAGATTCAATGGAGCCAAGTGCCCGAAGAGGTATCTTATGAAGTTTATCGCATCATGCAGGAATTGCTGTCCAATATCCTGAAACATTCCGGAGCGACGAAGATAGATGTGACTCTTACATTGAAACGGAAGTTGCTGACTCTGCAAATTTCAAATAACGGTAAAAACTACTGTGGTGACGAGGTGCGGGGAAAGGGCATCGGGCTTACTACCATTCAAGAACGCGCCAAAGCCGTCGGTGGTTTGTTTACCACGGATATTCAGGACGGAAGCCAAAAGTTCAAGCTTGAAATATCGTTATCCATTTAATGGAAAACCGGTATGCCGGAGAGTAAAATCACTATTTTTGATGATGCCGCATATTGATAAATGCTATTTCTTTGCAACATAATTCAGAACACAAAGATAGGTTGATGAAAGAAAGAGATATACGCATTTTGTTGGTGGATGACCATGATTTGGTGCTTCAAGGTTTGAAGCGGATAGTAGAATGTTCGCTACCGGAAATAAAAAACGTATGTACTGCATCGTCGGGACAGGAGGCATTGCATCTTATCGCATCTCAACGTTTCAATCTTTTCGTGCTGGATATGGAACTACCCGACATATCCGGGATGGACATCATTGTGCGGATACGGGAGAAAGACCCGCGGGCACGCATCATTGTCAACACCATGCACGAAGAAATCTGGTTTATCAAAGATTTGATTCAAAGTGCAGTAGACGGTATCTTGTTTAAATCCATCGATTCTACGAAAATAGCCGAAGCCATTCGCCGGGTGTTGGATGGCGGAACTTACTATTGCCCTTATGCCGAGCATGTGCGTGCACAGATGCGGCGTTCGGACGAAGGGCGGCGTGAGGAACTGACCTTGCGCGAACTTGATGTACTGAAACGGATATCCGAGGGCAAGAACACGCAGGAAATAGCTCAGGAACTTTGTGTCTCTACCAATACGGTTGATACGCACCGCCGTCATCTGATGGACAAGCTGGATGCACGTAATGTGGCCGACCTCATTATGACAGCTATCTCCAAAGGGATAATCCCTATCCGTAAATGCTGACAACATTACTCATTTAAATAATTCAATAGTATGAAAAAGTTTACGGTTATAACTTTATCCGCAATGTTCTGCGGACTGGTTGTGTTGTCGGCATGCGGCGGTGGAGCCGCTTCGGGTTCGGCTGCAAGTAGCGATGCACCTTTGGGCCGTGTGCCTGCGATATTTGCAGAGGTGGCTGCCAAGAAAAAAGCATTGGACGAAAGCTTGCGTAAGGAGGATGATTTGGACCGGTATCAGAAGAAACTGAAAGAGTTTGATGAATATGCTGCCAAGAGTTATCAGAAGGCGGCGGAAGAAGGCGAGAAACTTGTCGGACGTGAAATTGTCTGTACGGGAGATGTCTACCCTGATTTTCAGATAACGGGTGCTAAGGTGGCGGAATATCATGCCGGCAGAGAGGCGGGCAGTATAATTGTGAGGGTTACGGTCACTCCCAAACGGGATATTGTAGTACGTGAAACCAAACGTCAATGTGCCGAAGGTGAATATCCGCTGAAAGATACCCGTCTGTATTTCGCCTTGATGAAGGCCAACGACCATTTGATTGAGCTCGGTCAGTTGAACCCTTTCAACGGTAATTCTTATAACAGCTCTTTGAAAGCCGAATATGCTCCCGGACAGATGGTTCAAGCCGGCGTATTTTGCCATAGCGAAGGAGCTCCGGTGTACATCAACTGCCATACCTACGACTTTACGGAATTTGCCAAGATTGTATTTCTGGCAGAGAAAGATTATATGGCTATACGTAAGCAGGCTTACGGCTTCTGATAGAAACAAACTTCTTTAATCTTAAAGGCAAACAACTATGAACAGGCTTTTAATGGCGGCGGCACTTATTGTGCTGGCAGCCTGTGGTGGCGTATCCACACAAAACGGCAACGGTACGGACAAAGAAGGACTGAACGGTAAAGTGCATAAGGTGCAAACCTTGATTTACAACGCGAAGTCCCAGGGCAATGAAACAGTAAAGGACGGCAAACCGGATTCTTATCGTGAAACGGATTTCTTTCCGAAAGAAGATACCTGGATTTATAATGCTGCCGGGCAGCTCGATTCTGTGGTGAGTGTGGTAGACGCCGTCAAATACATTACGGTCTATGCCTATCGGGACGGGAATGTCAGCAATGAGAAACTCTTTCAGAACAGTGAACTGCTAACCGACCGCAGATATGTTTATCGGGACGGCAAGCTGGCAAGTACAATCGAAGACATGTATATCGGCGGCGACAAAACTACCAGTGAGTATCCGGCGGATGCTTCAAAGACAGAGTACGTGGATGGCAATTGCATAGAGCATGGTGATACGGAACGCGATTATGTTGTGAAAGATGCTTTGGGACGTGTGCTGAAAGAGTCCGCTTACAGCGAGATAGACGATTATCTCACCGTAAAGGAGTATACCTATAACGAAAAAGGCTGGCTGGAAACCTGCGTATCTTCCGATGATAATAAGGTGTCTTACGATTATCCGGAAACGGACGACCGGGGCAACTGGACACGCATGGTGATAATCCTTAACGGACAGCCTTATGGTATTGCGGAACGTAGCATTACTTATTACGAATGATAATAGACATTGATTAACAGTAATAAATATGGAATGATGAACAAACTTCAACTTTTTATTTTTCTGGTCTGTATCTGCATGCTGGCGGGGTGTACGGAAGAGGAAGAAAACTCCGGCATACGTCTTATAGAAGGGACGGCTTCCGGTCAGACAGTCTTTGCTGACGAAACGACTACCGATGGCGACATACATTTCACGACAGACGGTGCTTGGACAGCGGAGGTGACGGAGGCATCTACCAAAGCGGAAGGAAGCAGTGTGAGTTGGGTCACTCTCGACAAGTACAGCGGCAATGCGGCAGGCGAATATACGATAACCGTATTTGTCCGTAAGAATTATACGGGTGCCGACCGCAAGGCTTATATCAGGATAACATGCGGAAGCAGCATTACCATTACAATAGAGCAAAAGGCGGTTACTGAATCGGGTGATGTCCCCGTCAACCAGGAGCCTACTTATGATGGTGAAGCGCCGTATGTGACGGTAGAAGAGCAAGAGGTGGTTCTGCCTGCTGTGGCTTCCGGTCGCTTCTTCGTAAACTTCAAATCGAATCTGATGGAAGAGCCTGCGATAGCGCTGGAGTTGCCGGGTGAAGAAGAGGGTGAGGAATACGTTGCCGCCATTCGAGGGGCATTGATGTGCACTCCGGATGAAAACAGCCAGTTGGAACTGGAGGTGTTCCCAAACATTTTGGATAAGGAACGGAGGAACATTCTGCGTTTTATGACGCACGACAATGAGCAGTTGGCTGTTGTCGTGCTGAGGCAGGAACGGGGAGCCGTGTGTCAATTGCTCGATACACAGTCGGAAGTAGGCGGACTGGTGTTCCGGTTCGGGACAAACGGTCAGGTGCACCATGTGTATTACGGACTTTCGGACACCCGGCTGCGGTCGGAAAAGGAAGTGGAAGAGTTTCTTGCCGACCGCAACCGGTCGCAAGAGCTTTCCTTGTCCGACGGGGCGGAGGAGTTTGCCCTGAATTTTGACGGTCTGCTTCCTGTCACGACCTATTACCTGTACATGCTTCCGGTTCATAGTGCCGGAGACGCTGCGGGAGTTTACATGATGGAAACTGCCACAACTGCCGTGCAGGAAAGCAGGCATGATTTGGTGCTGGAGGTAAGTGCCAATAGGGCGAACGACTTTAAGGTTTACCTGCCTTTCTGTGATGATTATCTGAAAGGTACGGTCGACTGGGGAGACGGCACGGTAGAGCAGGTGGAAGGCTGGAATATGTACGGGGTCAGTCATCAATATGAAACCAACGTCGCCACCACGTATGAAGTGCGTTTTTCGGGTGTACTCACTTCGCTTGACCTGGTGGCGGATGTCCGCGAAGCAAGAGAAAACACATTGCTGTCAATCAAGCAGTGGGGATATACCGGACTGACACGGATTATGCTTTCCGGCTTTAGCAGTTTGAAGTCGATAGCTGCCGATACGGAAGGTGCATTCCGGGGCATGGAGCACTTTGGCGTGGAGCCTTATGGCGGTAGTTTTACCGGTACGGCTATCGAGTCCATTCCCGATGATTTCTTTAAATATGCGGTAAATGCCACCAGCTTTGACTATACGTTCGGCAATTGCAAAAAACTGAAGAGTATTCCGGCAGGATTATTCAAGAATTGCACGAAAGCCGTTTCTTTCCAGCGGACTTTTATAGAGTGCGGATTGCTCAGGCAGATACCCGAAGACCTTTTCAGCGGATGTAAGGCTGTGACGAATTTTTCCACCACATTCGCTCTGTGTACTTCTTTGGAGAGTATCCCCGCAAGCCTCTTTGCCGATAATACGGAGGTGACATCATTTGAGGGTACTTTCAGCCAGTGTACAAGTTTGAAGAGTATTCCGCCGACTCTGTTTGCCAACTGCGACAAAGTTCTTTATTTCGGCATGAATTGGCTGCGCGATAGCAGTCACAGAGGCGGGCTGGGCGTGTTTCAACAGTGCGAATCCTTGCAGGCCGTTCCGGAAACTCTGTTTGCCGGTTGCCCGCTTGCAGAGGACATGTCTTACGCATTTGCCGGATGCAAAGCGCTGACGTCACTTCCCGATAATCTGTTCAGGCAGAATTCCCGACTGGAGCAGGTGGAAGGCACTTTCTCGAGTTGTACGGCTTTGACGGCTATTCCCGCAATGCTCTTTGATAATAACCGGAAACTTATGAATGTGAAATCGGCGTTTAGCGGTTCATTGAACGTAGAGGGCGAATCGCCTTATACCGTGATAGGCAATAAAAAGGTACACTTGTATGAACGCGGAGACTACCCGACCGAGTTCGTTGCACTGCAAGAATATGTACGTTGCTTCGGAGATTGCACAAAACTGACGGACTATTCCGATATGCCTGACCATTGGTGATATGAGGGCAATGAAAAAACGGATGATGTATCGCTTTGAAATACATCATCCGTTTATACTGAACGCATCGTCCGTTCGGGGCTGACAGACCATCTGTTTACCTCAAACGGACGGTCTGTTTTTTCAGACCTCTTTAATCAGCTCCATACCGCGTTTGATAGCCTCTTCATTCATGGGTATCAAGTGGTGGTGACGTTCGGGGAGTGTCTTTTTCAATCCCTTGATAACGTTCTCCAGCGTTACGATGGGAGCAATCTTCAGCAGTCCGCCAAGCACAATCATATTGAAAGCCTTTGCGTTGTTCATTTCATTGGCTGCATCCATGGCGTCGATGCGGTAAATGTGTATATCCTTACGGGTAGGCGGGTTGATGATGCCGTAGCCGTCGTAGATAAGTATGCCGCCCGGCTTTACTTTGCTCTCGAACTTCTCCAGTGAAGGTTGGTTCAGGATGATAGCCGCATCATACTTGCTCAGGATGGGCGAGGAGATTTTCTCGTCGCTCACGATTACGGTAACGTTTGCCGTACCGCCACGCTGTTCCGGTCCGTAGGCCGGCATCCAGGTAACTTCCTTGCCTTCCATCAGTCCGGAATATGCCAGAATCTTTCCCATGGACAATACGCCTTGTCCGCCGAAGCCTGCTATAATGATTTCTTCTTTCATTGTTCTTCTGTTTTTAGCATCATTGTTTATCTTTCAAGTCACCCAATGGATAGAAGGGGAACATGTGCTCCTGCATCCATTTGTTTGATTTCTCCGGAGACATCTTCCAGCCGGAGTTGCAGGTGGAAACGATTTCCACAAGGTTGGAACCCTTGCCTGCCATGGAGTTCTCGAACGCCTTGCGGATGGCTTTTTTTGCCTTGCGGATAGCGGGAACCGTATCTACGCTCTGGCGGGTTACGTATGCCGTACCTTCCAGTTGGGCGGCTATATCGGCCATCTTCAGCGGATAACCGTGCAGGTGTACGTCACGTCCGTAAGGACTGGTAGAGGTTTTCATGCCCACAAGGGTAGTGGGAGCCATCTGTCCGCCGGTCATACCGTAGATGGCGTTGTTGATGAAGATGATGGTGATGTTCTCACCGCGGTTCAGCGCATGGATGGTTTCGGCCGTACCGATACATGCCAGGTCGCCGTCGCCCTGATAGGTGAATACCAGACGGTCCGGCCACAGGCGCTTAATGGCAGTGGCAAGGGCGGGAGCGCGTCCGTGGGCGGCTTCCTGCCAGTCGATGTCTATATAGTTGTAGATAAACACGGCACATCCCACGGGGGAGATGCCGATGGCCTTATCTTCCAGTCCCATTTCTTCGATTACTTCGGCAATCAGTTTGTGAACCACGCCGTGGCTGCATCCCGGGCAGTAGTGCATGGGATTATCGTTCATCAGAGTCGGTTTCTTGGCAACCAGGTTCTCGGGTTTGATAATATCTTCTTTTGTCATAATCACTTCTCCTTATCTGTTGGTGAACCGTATGAAAAACTCCATAAGCTTTACAAATATAGCTGCGCCGCAAACGTATATAAACAGTTTGAAGTCGTCCCTTGCTACAATGTACACGATGATAGATGCCAGGGCAAGTATCAGAAAGAGAATATTCAGTACGTTTCTTATTTTGTCAGGATTCATTTCTTAATTTGAGAGTTGAGGATTAAAAATTAAAAATAAAAATAGAGTTGGCTGAGACTTCTTGATTCTCAACCCTCGATTTTTAATTTGGCAAGCGCCTCTACAATCTCGTCCGGGTCGGGAACGATGCCGCCGAGACGTCCGAAGTGCTCTACTTTCACCTTACCGTTTACGGCGAGGCGGACATCCTCAATCATCTGTCCGGCATTCAGCTCGGTAACCAGTATGCCTTTTACCTTGTCGGCGTATGCGGCAATGGCTTTGGTTGGGAACGGCCACAGAGTGATGGGACGAAGCATTCCGACCTTGAGGCCTTCTTCGCGCGCCATTTCCATGGCTTTCTGGCCGATACGCGCCATGGAGCCGAAAGCTACAATCAGGTATTCGGCATCCTCGCAGTGAATCTCTTCAAAGCGTACCTCGTTCTCTTCGATTTCTTTGTATTTGGCCTGGAAGCGGATGTTGTTCTTCTCCATCTCTTCCGGTTTCAGTTCCAGAGAAGTGATGACGTTGGGCTTGCGGCCGTTGGTTCTGCCAGTAGTGGCCCACGGACATTGCTCGATAACTTCGGCATCCGTGCGGCGCGGCTTCTGTGCGGGAAGAACTACCTTCTCCATCATCTGTCCGATTACGCCGTCGGCAAGGATGATAGCCGGATTGCGGTACTTGAAGGCAAGCTCGAAGCCCAGACTTACGAAGTCTGCCATTTCCTGTACGGAAGCGGGGGCAAGGGCGATAAGGCGATAGTCACCATGGCCGCCGCCTTTCACGGTCTGGAAATAGTCGGCCTGGCTTGGCTGGATGGTTCCCAGTCCGGGACCACCGCGCATTACATTTACAATCAGACACGGCAATTCGGCTCCTGCAATGTAGGAGATACCTTCCTGCTTGAGGCTGACACCGGGGCTGGACGAAGAGGTCATTACCATTTTTCCGCTTCCGGCGCCACCGTATACCATATTGATAGCTGCCACTTCACTCTCTGCCTGAAGCACTACCATACCGGTGGTTTCCCACGGTTTCAGTTCGGCGAGTGTTTCCAATACCTCTGATTGGGGGGTAATAGGGTAACCGAAGTATCCGTCGGCGCCGCAGCGGATGGCTGCGTGGGCGATGGCTTCGTTTCCTTTCATTAATACAACTTCTTCTGCCATATTCTTCTTATTTATTCAACTTTTACTTTATAAACCGAGATACATCCATCCGGACATACAGTTGCGCATGAACTGCATCCGTTACAGGTATCTTCCAATATCTGGTGGGCATAGTTATACCCTTTCACGTTCACCTCTTTGGTGAGGGCTATTACATTGAGCGGACAAGCCACAACACACAGGTTGCAGCCTTTGCAACGCTCGGTGTCTACTACGATTGCTCCTTTGATTTTTGCCATAATTTACGTTTTTTATTGATTGTACATATCCTTGTGATAGAAGTTCAGAATATCCATTACCATGTTATAGGCTTGCCGGGCGGGGCTGTCCGGATTGAGGTCGATGGCATAGCGGTAGTTGTTCAGCGCTTGCTGCCAGTTGCTCTGTTTGCGGTATGCGTTCCCCCGGAGATAATAGGCTTCGTCTTTTTGCGGGAAATCGGTCTGAAGCAGTTCGTCAAGCAACAGAATGGCCTGCTCTACGTTTCCCTGACTGATAAGCTCTTTTATGGTGTTTAATTGCTCCATATCGTTCTGAGTTCCGGATTATTTAACTACAAAGATAGTTTTTATTTGAAAATGAGAGGCATCTTTACTGTGAAAAATAAGAAAATAAGGAGACGGTTGTATCTTGTCTTTTCTTATTCCGGGCATTTGCTTCCGAAACTCCCGGCGTTTGCTTCCCATATTCCGGGTGTTTTCTATTGGAATGCCCGGTCTTTCAGGAGTAAACTCCGGGCGTTTCGGGAGCAAATTCCGGGGAATTGGGAGATATGACAATCCCTTTGTTCCGGCTTTGATTCATTACGATGCAAAGCAGGACAAAGGGATGCTCTCCTGATGAATGTGCAGATGGAATATACTTCTTCGAACTTTTATTTTAGCAGGGATTGTCGGGGGAGACCGGCTATTTCACAAGTTCCCCGTTTATATACAGATTCTTGAACGTGACATCTTTTGCTCCGCTAATCCGGTTTTTACCTTCCTTGACGTTATTGAAGCGGCTGTCTTCCACGCTTACATTATAAACGTGCTTGTCATCATCAAGTCCGATGATGAGTACACCGAGTTTGCTCTTCTCGCAAGTCACGTTTTTGAGGTGTACGTTGCGTACGGTAGGGGCATAGCCGCGATTGCACTTTTCCCGGTTTTCGTATTGCAGGTTGATGCGCAGTACGGCTTCGCGGCATTGGCCGACAGTGACGTTGCGTACAAATACATTCTCTATCAGTCCGCCACGGCAGGTACTGGTCTTGATGCGGATTACGCGGTCCAGGTCGGGGCTGTCCATGCGGCAGTTCTCAACGAACAGGTTGCGGTAGCCGCCGGATATTTCACTGCCGATAACGACGCCGCCATGACCGTTTTTCATGAAGCAGCCGCGCACGATGATATTTTCGCTGGGAATGTTCCACTTGCGTCCGTCCTGGTTACGGCCGGATTTGATGGCTATGCAGTCGTCGCCCGTATCAAAGGTACAGTTCTCTATCAGTACGTTTTTGCAGGATTCCGGGTCGCAGCCGTCTCCGTTGGGACCACGGTTGAATACGTGCACGCCACGTACGATGAGGCTTTCGCAAAACAACGGGTGTATAACCCAGAACGGAGAGTTCAGCAGGGTTACATCCTCTATCAGCACCGTGTTGCAGGAATAGAGGTTGATGAGCTGCGGGCGCATGCCGTCTTCGGGTTTCATGATACGCTTGTATACCGGCGTGGATGTTTCTCCGTACATCAGCAGACGTTCGCGCCCGCCGTTGCGTTGGGCAACCATGCCTTCTTTCCAGCCATAGCGCGGAGCGCCGCACATCGGCCACCAGGTTTCGTTGGAGCCCTGGCCGTCGATTGTCCCTTTGCCGGTGATGGCGATGTTGGTTTCGCCGTATGCGTATATCAGCGGGCGGGCATTGTAGCAGTCCAGACCTTCCCAACGGGTGATGACGGCAGGGAAGTAAAGGCTCTGGTCGGTGGAGAATTTCAGTACGGCTCCTTCTTCCACATGAAAATTTACGTTGCTCTTTAGGGTGATGGGACCGGTATGGAAAGTCCCTTTAGGTACTACGACCGTTCCGCCGCCGTTCAGGCTGCATGTCAGGATGGCCCGGTTGATAGCCTCATGGCAAGGTTCATCCGGCGTATCGGGTTGTGCACCGAAGTCTGTGATGAGGTAGGTACGTTTTGGGAAAGAGGTCCGCTTGATTTGTTTTTCAATTTTGGCGCTTTCCTTGAAGGCTTTGTCAAAGTCTATCGGATTGGCGGTGGCCAGGGTTACCGATAGAAGCAGGGAGATGATTCCGATTACTTTCTTCATGCGTTTTTCTTTTATGTTCTTAAATGGTAAATAGATTACGCAGGCAAAAGTAGGAAAACTCTTCCGGTGACAGAGGTTAGTTTTTGATTGAAAGGGTGTAATAATTGACTGAGATGAAGAAAAATCCGTTCCGTAAGATGAAAAAAATCATCCCATGAGATGAAATAAATCGTCTCGCGGGATGAAAATAACCGGTTAAGGGCTTCCTTGAATCCGAGGGTTATCCCTGTACCGGTATTTTGTCTATTCTCCGCTGGTGGCGTCCGCCCTCAAACGAAGTGTTGAAGAATTCGGTCATAATCATATCCGCTTCTTCCGTGCCGATGAAGCGTCCCGGCATGACAAGGACATTGGCATCGTTGTGCTGGCGTGCCAGATGAGCAATTTCGGCAGTCCAGCAAAGAGCCGCACGAATGCCCTGATGCTTGTTGAGCGTCATGTTGATGCCGTTTCCGCTGCCGCAGATAGCAATTCCCGGGTAACATTCGCCTGCCTCGACAGCTTGCGCCAGTTGATGGGCAAAGTCGGGATAGTCGCAGCTTTCGGTAGAGTAGGTTCCGTAATCTTTGTAAGGCCAGCCTTTGGCTTCCAGCCAACCGCGGACATACTCTTTCAGTTCAAAGCCGGCGTGGTCGGAACAAAGTCCAATAGTTTTCATATAAAATAAAATGATAGAGTGATAATGTGAAAAAGTGATAGAGCAATGAGGTGATGATGTAGTGCAGCATGTGCAGGCTTTTCTACCTTATCGCCTCATTACTCTATCATTATTTTACTGTTGTTTTATTAAATCATTGCCTTTACTTGCTTGTACACGTTTTCTGCCGTGAAGCCCAGCTTTTCGTCCAGCACTTTGTAAGGAGCGGAGAAACCGAACGATTCCAATCCCCAAACCTTACCGTGGGCGCCTACCAAGCCTTCCAGTGTAACGGGCAGGCCGGCGGTCAGACCGAATACTTTTGCATTTGCCGGAATCACGCTCTCCTGATAGCCCGGAGCTTGACTGCGGAACAGTCCCTCGGACGGAACAGATACGATGCGCAGCTTGACACCGTCCTTGCGCAGCAGTTCTGCACCGGCCACCAGCGTGGCTACTTCGGAACCGGAAGCTACAAGGATAACGTCCGGATTCTCGTCCGAACCGGCTACGATATAAGCGCCTTTGGCTGCCTGGCTGTAATCATTGCCTGCAGGCAGGTTGGTGATGTTCTGACGGGAGAATATCAAAGCGGTCGGGGTAGACATGTTCTCCATGGCAAGTTTCCATGCCACGGTTGTTTCTTCCGCATCGGCAGGGCGGAGTACCAGCATGGAGTTATGCCCCTTGTGGTTTTTCAGCTTTTCCATTAAGCGGATTTGAGCTTCCTGTTCCACCGGTTCGTGCGTAGGACCGTCTTCGCCTACGCGGAATGCGTCGTGTGTCCAGATGAATTTTACGGGAGTTTCCATGAGGGCAGCCATACGTACGGCAGGTTTCATGTAGTCGGAGAATACGAAGAATGTTCCGCAAGCGGGGATAACGCCGCCATGCAGCGCCATACCGATGCAGCAGCATGCCATTGTCAGTTCCGATACGCCTGCCTGGAAGAATGCACCGCTGAAATCGCCTTTCTTGAAAGAGTGGGTCTTTTTCAGGAAGCCGTCGGTCTTGTCGGAGTTAGACAAGTCGGCGGAAGCCACAATCATGTTTTCCACCTGAGTGGCGAGAGCACCGAGTACGGTAGCCGATGCGGCACGTGTAGCGACATTGGCTTTCTGTTCGATTGCAGCCCAGTCCACTTCGGGAGCCTTGCCGGAGAAGAACAGTTCCAGTTTGGCTGCCTTTTCGGGATTGGCTTTTGCCCATGCGGCTTTGGCGGCATATTTTTCTGCCATGATGCCCTTCAATTCGGCAGCGCGTCTGGCGTAAAGCTCGGCTACTTCCGGGAAGACAGTGAACGGATTTTCCGGGTTACCGCCCAGGTTCTTGATTGTATTTACATAAGCGTCGCCGCCCAAAGGAGCACCGTGTGTAGCGCAGTTGGCTTCGTAGCTGCTGCCGTCTGCCTTGCGTGCACCTTTGCCCATTACGGTGTGACCGATAATCAGCGTAGGACGCTCAGCTTCGGCTTTAGCCTCGTTGAGTGCGCCGCGGATGGCATCTGCATCGTTACCGTCGATTGTGATGACTTTCCAGCCCCATGCCTCATATTTCTTTGCTGTATCTTCGATGGTTACATCTTTCGTTTCGGTGGAAAGCTGGATGTCGTTTGCATCATAGAACATGATGAGGTTGTCCAGTCCCAGCGCACCGGCAATACGGCCTGCACCCTGTGAGATTTCTTCCTGAATGCCACCGTCGGAGATATAGGCGTAAATCGTCTGGTTCATTACTTCTTCAAAACGGGCTTTCATGAACTTGGCGGCGATGGCTGCTCCAACGGCAAAGGTATGTCCTTGTCCCAACGGACCGGAAGTGTTTTCGATGCCGCGCATAATGTCGCGTTCGGGGTGTCCCGGAGTGGGGCTGCCCCATTGGCGGAACTCTTTCAGCTCATCCAATGTGAATTTGCCTGCCAACGCCAATGTGGAATAGAGCATCGGCGACATGTGTCCCGGGTCGAGGAAGAAACGGTCGCGACCTTCCCACGCGGGGTTCTCGGGGTCGTACACTAAGAACTCGGAGAAGAGTACATTCACAAAGTCGGCACCACCCATAGCGCCACCGGGGTGTCCGGAATTGGCTTTTTCGACCATAGAAGCAGCAAGGATACGGATGTTGTCCGCTGCAAGGTTCATAAGTTTCTTGTCGTTCATATTATAAAATATAATTGTTATTTGAATATTCTGTAAGTGAATTGAATTCTTGCTTGTTGGTTTTACCAGGACAAAGATAACTCTTTATGTGCAATTTACAATATAGAAAGCTGCTCTTTTTTCTTGCCTGTATAACCTGTTTCCTGTTTTGAATACAATAACTGTTCACTGCTGACTGGTGGGTTTAGGATTGTCTGCCGGAAGGTAAACGAGGTGTGTTGTCGTTGTTGGGAGTTATTTATTTCTCTGCCGGAAATGGAACAATACCGGCTGCCGAGGAGTTTGTCCGGCATAGATGACAGGAAGGCCGGTTTAATAAAAAAGACGCCTTCTTCACAGAAAGCGTCTTTTTTATTATAAATCGAATTGTTTTTATTCTAATCTGCGTGCACCGTCGCTGATTACAACATCGTAAATCTTCGGACTTCTGTTGAATTTCTTCTTGAATTCTTCTTTGGCTCTTTCAACGAAAGTACTATAAAGCTCTTCTTTAACGAGGTTGATGGTACAACCGCCAAATCCGCCGCCCATTACGCGCGAACCGGTTACACCGCAATCAAAAGCAAGGTCGTTCAGGAAGTCGAGTTCTTCGCAGCTTACTTCATACAGTTTGCTCATGCCCTGGTGTGTTTCGTACATCTTTTGGCCTACCGTTTCGTAATCGCCTTTCTCCAATGCATCGCAAACATCGAGTACGCGTTGGATTTCTTCAATCACATATTCTGCACGCATAAAGTCTTCTGCACTGATTTCGGCTTTGGCTTCTTCAAGCATTTCCATGTTGCAGTCGCGCAGGAATTCTACATGCGGATGTTTCTTCTGGATAGCGGCAACAGCAGCCTCGCAACTTTGGCGACGTTTATTGTATGCCGACGAAGCAAGTTCGTGTTTTACCACAGAATCTACCAGTACCAAACGGTAACCTTTCGGCTCGAACGGGAAGTACTGGTATTCCAATGAACGGCAATCTAAACGGATGAGACTGCCTTTCTTGCCGAATACGGAAGCGAATTGGTCCATAATACCGCAGTTGACGCCACAATAGTTGTGTTCCGTAGCCTGGCCAACTTTGGCCAATTCGAATTTGTCGATTTTATTGTCGCCGAACAGATCGTTCAACGCATAAGCATAAGTGCTTTCCAAAGCTGCGGAAGAGGACATTCCTGCACCCAAAGGCACATCGCCTGCAAAAGCGGTATTGAATCCTTTTACTTCTACACCGCGTTTAATCATTTCGCGGCATACACCGAAAATATATCTTGCCCAACTGGCGCGGGGAGCGTCTTCTTCATTTAAACCGAACTCTACGTAGTCTTTCAAGTCAATGGAATAGGCCTTTACTGTATTTGTGCCATTCGGTTTTATTTCCGCAATCATACCTTTGTCAATTGCGCCTGGGAATACAAAACCACCGTTGTAGTCGGTATGCTCACCGATTAGATTAATGCGTCCCGGAGAAGCATAGACTGCTCCTGTTGTTCCGTCAAAATGCTTGATGAAACGGCTTCTTACGTATTCTATATCCATGATATTGTTTTTTAAGGTGAATAAATCTAATTACCTATAATATGTATTATCAATCAACTTTAATGTCTTTATTTACATTCTTGCAACCTATCAGCGCATAATAAAGCAGGTAGGCAAGAGCTACTACAATCAGCCAGTAGCTTGTTAAGTAGCCGATTCCGTCATTCCAGTCGACAATGGCATTTTGCAACAGCGGCAGAATACCGCCACCGCATACAAGCACCATGAAAATACCGGAAGCCTTTTCCGTGTACTTGCCCAGTCCTTCTACTGCAAGGTTAAAGATACCGCCCCACATGATGGATGTACAGAGTCCGACTAACGCCAAGAACATAGCGTTGATAGGTACATTGACAAGTCCGAACATTTCTTCGGCACTGTTCTTGAATACCGGCATGTTTACCATAAGATCGGTTGGTGCAAACATGGCAGAGATAACCAGGAATATACCTATAACGGAAGCTGTGCCCAACATGGCTTTTGCTGATATTTTACTGCCGATACTGGCGCCGATGAGACGACCCACCAACATCAGTAACCAATAGGTTGCCGTTACTGAACCGGCGATGGCTTCTGCTCCTGCTCCATTTACACCCAATACATCCAAGTCGGGATTTTGCAACCATTTGTTCAGAACATTGGGTACACCGACTTCAATACCTACATATACAAAGATACCGATTGCTCCGAAGATGAAATGACGGAATGATAAAGGACCATACTGAGAAGGAGTGGTGTCGATTTTGACTTCCTGCTTTTCTTTTTCCGGAATAGTGGAGAAGAAGATGACAATGAATGCGAATGCAAAAATAGCCAGAGCCGCATACATCAATGGGAACACATCACTGATTTTTGCATTGGTAATGGAAGGTATTAAAATACCCGTAAGAATGATAACGGAGGTTCCTGCCAATGAATTGAACGAACCGCCGAGCTGGATAAGCTGGTTACCTTTGTTACCGCCACCGCCAAGTGTGTTGAGCATCGGGTTTACTACCGTATTAAGTAAACACATGGAAAAACCGGCAATGAATGCTCCCAACAGATAAATGCCGAAACTGCCCGCTACTCCTGAAAGAGTTTGGATACCCACACCGATAAATCCTACTGTAATGGCAATGAGTGCAGTCTTTTTATATCCCATTTTTTGCAACATATTACCTGCCGGATATCCCATTACTGCATATGCGATGAAGTTGGCAAATACGCCGAGAGTTCCCATCCAATTAGGTACTCCGAATTGAAATTTCAGGATATCACCCATTGGTGAGGCTAAATTGGTTACGAATGAAATCATACCAAATAAGAAAATCATCACAATAATGGCAACGATATTCCCATTCTGTTTTTGTTGTGTCATGGTTAATAATTGTTTATTAAGTTTATAATCAGGTTAGTTATTTCTTTTATTCTTGTACACCGAACTTATAGATGGTTATCTGCTGATATTCATCTCCGGGGAGCAATACTGCCGATGGGAAATGTGCCTTATTGGGAGTATCGGGGAAGCATTGTGCTTCAAAACATACAGCGCTTCTTGCGGGGAATGTTGCCCCGTGAGCACCGGTGAATCCTCCCAGCCAGTTTCCCGTATAAAGTTGCAGGCCGTTTTCTGTAGTATATACTTCCATTGTGCGTCCGCTTACGGGTTCTGTACAAGTGGCGGCAAGGCTCAGTTCACCGCTTTCCGCTTTATTCAACACATAGCAATGGTCATATCCGGCTCCGTTTACCAGTTGCTGGAATTTATCGTCAATACGCTCGCCGATGGCATGGGGAGTACGGAAATCCATAGGTGTATTTTCTACTTTCAGGATTTCTCCCGTAGGAATAGATACCTCATCAATAGGTACATAGAAATCGGCGTTGATGGTAAGGATATTATTCAGAACAGTAGGTGAGGGGTTGGAAATACCAGCGAGATTAAAGAAACCGTGATTGGTTAAATTTACAACTGTAGCTTTATCGGTTGTGGCCCGATATTCTATAACCAAGGCATTTGTTTCATCTTCCAGACGATATGTCATTTCTACTTCTAAAGTACCGGGGAAGCCCTCTTCACCGTCGGCAGACGTATAATTGAAAATGACGGTCGATTCATTGGGCTGAACCGCATCCCATACGCGGGCATGGAAACCGGTTGGTCCGCCGTGCAGTGAATTGGGACCGTTGTTGACAGTCAATTGGTGTTCCTCGCCATATAAAGTGAATTTCCCATTGGCAATTCGGTTTCCATAACGGCCTATCGTGGTGCTCAAGAAAGGTTCGGGACTGTTTATTACGTGTTCTATGCTGTCATGTCCTAAAATGACATTGGCAAATTTTCCGTTTTTGTCGGGCACCATAATCGAAAGAATTGCACAACCGTAGTTGGTTACCGCCACTTCCATGCCCTGAGCATTTTTGAGGATATATAAATCTGTTTTCCTGCTGTTTATATTCTTTTGAAAGTCTTTTCTGTCCAAACCGGACAAGTTACTTTCTGTCGGAGTAGTGTCTGTTATATTCATGGTATTATTTAAATTTTCTTGCAAATAAAGAGAAATTCTTTTGTTCCCCCAAGTAATTGAGAGGAAATATGGGGAACATTTTATGAAAGTTTAGCGTTTGACAATTAGAATACAAATTGATATTTTTTGTATGTTTGTCGCGTTAATCTAAAAAGTATTGTAACAGTATTGAATTGTACTAATTAAAAACAACAAATGTATCCTCTAAAATTTGAGCCCATCCTGAAACAGACACTTTGGGGTGGCGACAAGATTATCCCATTCAAACACTTGAATGAAACTCTGCCGAATGTAGGTGAGAGTTGGGAAGTTTCAGCAGTAGAAGGTAGTGAATCTGTAGTTGCCAATGGTGCGGACAAAGGGTATACTTTACCCGAAATGGTTCGTAAATATAAAGAAGAGTTGGTGGGCGAAGCGAACTATGCACGGTTTGGAAATAAATTCCCGCTACTGATAAAGTTTATTGATGCAAAGCTGGATTTGTCCATTCAGGTGCATCCGGGTGACGAACTTGCAAAGAAACGCCATAACAGTTTCGGTAAAAATGAGATGTGGTATGTCATTGCTGCCGATAAAGGTGCAAAATTGATTTCCGGCTTTGCCGAGGAGATAACTCCGAAGGAATATAAAGACCGGGTGCACAACGGAACATTTGCCGAAGTGCTTCAAACTTGCGCCATAGAGCCGGGAGATGTGTTTTACGTCCCTGCTGGCCGTGTACATGGCATTGGCGCCGGAGCATTCGTTGCGGAAATTCAACAGACTTCCGACATAACTTATCGTATTTTCGATTACAATCGTAAGGATAAGGACGGTAAATCCCGCGAATTGCATACCAGTCAGGCAATGGATGCTATTAACTTTTCCGATGTGCAAGACGATTTCCGTACCGAATACGAACGTGTACAGAATGAACCCGTTGAGATGGTAGCGAGTCCTTATTTCACTACTTCTGTATATGACATGACGGAAGAGATTACTTGTGATTATTCGGAACTGGATTCATTTGTTATTTTTATCTGTGTGGAAGGTTCTTGCCGTCTGACGGATGACAATCAGAATGAGATTACCTTGCGTGCCGGCGAAACGGTTCTTTTGCCTGCTGCTGTTCAGGAAGTAACAATCGTACCGGAAGACCAGCGGGTGAAACTGCTTGAGACTTACGTGTAAGAGTTGATATTATTACTGTAATGAAGTTAACATCATGTAGCCAATGGTGTTAACTTCTTTTTTTTGATATGTTCTTTTAATTTCCAGATATTAAACTTCTGTCTTTTTCTTCTCTTTGGCAAATGCCGTAATAGGATGTTTCCTTTTGGCTACGATTTCACTACAGCATGTGGTGTGTATTCTTTAACTATGTGCAACCATTTAATTTTTTATAGCCGGATAACTGCGAAATAGCATTGATTTCTTTGGAATTTATAATTCTCATTTGCAGTAAGGTGGATATAGGTTTGCCATAATTGTGCGTTTGTTTATTGTTGGCATGTCCCGGGCGGGTAGCGGAAACATCTTTTCGAAACTTCTTTCTTCCGTTATGACTTTTTTCATCATTTTCTTAGTTTTATGCTTTATAATGATTAATGATGAAAAAACAATTAATCCTGAAAATCATTTTTATCGGTGATATACACCAACAAATCAAGCTATGTATTTCCTTTGGTAGAGGTGTATGAAGAGGTAATGTGATAGTCGTTAATATACTATACCCAAAAAGGGAAAATGTTTTTTAAACGTTCGTTTAAAAGACACTCTTTTTCATGAGAAGTTCAATAGACGTATTTATATAAATAATAAAGTAATAATGAGGTCTTTTGAAGCGTGGATAATAAATTGATTTAAAGTAATTTGTCTAAAAAATAGTTTCTGCGTGGAAATATTCTTATTAAACATTTTGCCCGTTAAAAAAATAGATTGTATCTTTGCGTACAATAAACGAACGTCTAAAAGATACTTTCTCTTTTTAGATTATTAGTTCTCAGCTTTTTATAAGCTAAAAACTAACATAACTGTTTTTCTACTTCTTTTTCCGTGATGGTAGGAAGTTCTAAAACAATATGAATGCTAACTAAACTATTGGAAATAACTGCATTACATGACTTGATCGGTAAGTATTACGCTACTCCGGTGTCCCTAAAGAACACCCTTTTCACAAGGCTTCATGTTATTCCAAATCTTGCATTATCACAGATTAATGTCCCGTTTATCAGTAAATAAATCATCCGAGTTACAATGTAACCCCGATATGCAATTACCGGCTGAAAATGAAGGAGGTAATTGTTGGTTTGCGATTCGTGTTTCTTATAGCCGTGAATTAGCGTTAAAAGCAATTCTGAATGCCGAGAATATTGAGAATTTCATCCCGATGCGTTATGAGTATATCATGAAATCGGGGAAGCGCGTCCGTAAACTGCTTCCGGCTATTCACAATCTTGTTTTTGTTTACTCTACCCGTAAACGTATAGATACTTTGAAAGACAGGCTTGAATCGTCCATGCCTATACGTTTTATTATGAATCGTGAGCATTGTCGTCCGGTTGTAATTCCAGAATCGCAAATGCGTAGCTTTATTTTGGTGGCAGGCAATTGTGACGAAGCGGTTCTTTATGTAGAGCCGGCCGAATTGCATTTGGTCAAGGGGCAGAAAGTACGTATTACCGGTGGCGTTTTTGAGGGGGTAATCGGTGAGTTTGTCCGAATCCGCCACGACCGTCGTGTGGTGGTTAATATAGAGGGTGTCATGGCTGTAGCTACTACCTTTATTCCGCCTTCTTTGGTAGAACCCATAAAAGAGTAACCTTTTTTTAAAGCATTATAATTCACAAATCATAATTCACAAATTAATGGATTCATTATTTTCCTTAGCCCATCGTCTTCTCACTTACGGGCTTGACGGGAGTCCTATCTATGTAGACGAATTTACACGTTTGAACCGTGAAGTTTACGAGCAGGCATTGGAGCTTTATGGCACTCGCGGCAAGACTGTTGAATCCGAAGCGGAGCTTTGTCTTGGCCTTTTAGCAGCTTTTGCCGCTACTATTTACGATAATGGTCATAAGCAGCAATACATTCAGCGAGTATTGGACCGTAGTTGGGAAGTTCTTCCTAAACTGTCTGCATCTTTGCTCAAAGTTCAACTTCTTGTCTATTGTTATAGCGAAGTTTATGATGAAGAGCTGTCAAGGCAAGCTCATAGCATTATTGCCACTTGGGATAAGGCAGAATTAACTTTGGAGCAAGTGGATATAATAGAAGAGCTAAAGAGTTTTGAAGAAAACCAATACCCTTATGAAGTGATAGAATAACTTCATTCACCAACCTAAACTATTCAACTATCTAAACTAAGACTTTTTATTTTATGGAACCGATTGAGAAAGATGATCATTTTATTCCTGACGGAATGAATGCTTTCGAGCGCAATGTGAAACGTATAGGTGATTGTTTTCTTGCCCTTGGTGCACTTATTGTTTTTTCTCCTTTATTTTTGATTTGTTATATTGCCGTGAAAAGTGAAGATGGAGGTCCTGCTATTTTCAAACAGGAGCGTATCGGTAGGTTCGGCCGTCCTTTTAATATCTATAAGTTTCGCAGCATGAAGCTGGACGCAGAGAAATATGGCCCTGCTCTCTACGCCGGTGCAAAAGATCCCCGCATGACGAAAGTCGGCAGGTTTCTTCGCGACCATCATCTGGACGAACTTCCCCAGCTTTGGAATGTATTCTGTGGTGATATGGCCTTTATCGGACCCCGTCCCGAACGTAAGTTCTTTATAGACCAGATTATGGAGGTGGATCCCCGTTATCGTTATTTATTCCAGATTCGTCCGGGAGTCACTTCGTATGCTACACTTTACAATGGCTATACTGATACTTTGGAGAAAATGATCCGTCGTCTGCGTTATGATTTGTTCTATTTGGAACATCGCTCCTGGGGTTTTGATACCAAGATACTTTTTATGACGTTTATGAATATTGTGTTCGGGAAGAAATTCTGAGAATGTTACAATATAAAAGTATTGCGATTGTAAAGTGTAAATGATTCAGCGTATCTCTGTAGGAGAAAAGAGATACACTTATGCTGAATCAAGAATAGTTGAAAAAATAAAATAAAGGAAGATGTAAAATGCTTCTTCTAGTAGATAATGGACGATAAACAGGTGCGCATTGAGTACATGTGCGGGAAGTGTTTATTGTCCGAACTTAAATCACATAGATTAAAGTGGCTAATTTAAATCAAGTGCTTGGTTGGCAATTACTTTTTGTGCTGTATTCATCCATCAATTTCACTTCTTCTTATTGATTAAAGGTTTCTGACTGTAAGTGTCTAAAAATGACGTATTGCATTAAGCTATAATAACGTCGACTTTTTCAGTTGTAATCAAAAAAACTTAGTAAGTATGTGTATCCATTCCGTCTGAAGAAGTTACTAAGGTGGCCAGTTTGTTGAGAATCTGCTCCCATGACCATTGGAATGAGCACTAACAATATTTAAAAATCGGAGTTCATTTTTGTCTTTTTTAATAGGGAATCGCTTTCAGGCGATTGCTTTATGTGATATGCCAAAATTGGATACTAACGTTCTTTTTAATAAGAATGGGAACATTACATACAAAACGAATAGCTTTTAATACTTTATTTCTATATGTCAGAATGCTAATTTTAATGTTTGTAGCATTCTACACCTCACGAGTCTTACTTAAAGAACTTGGTATTAATGACTTTGGTCTTTATGGAATTGTCGGAGGAATTGTAGCCATCTTTTCATCGCTCAGAGGACTATTTGCAACAGCTACACAACGCTTCCTTAATTTTGAAATGGGAAAGAATGATACAAATGGCTTGAATACAATATTCAATATAAGTCTGATTATCAATATCACTATTTGTATAGTGTTCTTTATTTGCGCAGAAATAATTGGCTTATGGTTTTTGGAAAATAAACTCATTATTGCACTAGAACGAATGGATGCTGCAAAATGGGCTTTCCATTTTTCGGTTTTAGCATCAATGATATCTATCTTAACAATACCTTTTGACGCACTGATAATTGCCCATGAAAAAATGTCCTTTTATGCCTATGTATCCATATTGGATGCCTGTTTAAAATTAGGAGTCATATTTATTCTTCCTTACTTCGCCATAGACAAGCTAAAACTATATGCTGCACTGATTGTTGCTGTTTCTTTAGTCATACGCTTTATAAGTTCAGTCTATTGCAAAAGGAAATTTCCAGAATGTAAATATAGAATCTGCTGGGACAAAAAGGCTTTTAAAGAAATGGGAGTATTTGCAGGATGGAATTTCGCAGGAAATCTTGCCTTTGCTTTAGTAAATGAAGGGCTTAATATATTATTGAATCTATTTGGAGGAGTGATAGCCAATGCGGCAAGGAGTATTGCTTATCAGGTAAAAAATGCAATTACAACAATGCTCAGTAACATTATGATTGCTATAGACCCCCAAGCAACCCAGTTATATGCACAAGGTGAAAAACAAAAATTCTACTCACTCCTATTTACAGCTTCTAAAATCATAGTTTTTTTCTACTTAATGATGGCATTTCCGCTGTATTTTTATATTCATGAAATCTTACAAATATGGCTGGGAACAATTCCCCAATATGCACCCGAATTCATTCAAGCGATATTAATCTATTTAATGATAAGGTCTTTTCATGAACCAATCAACACATTCTTTTTTATAATTGGAAAATTAAAGCTGTTTCAGATAACGGAACTTATCATTTTGAGTTTATCTTTACCAATTTCTTATAGTGCATTAAAGTTCTGTAACCTAGCTCTACAAAACATATTTTACATTATGGCAATAATTGAGTTATTAAACTTAATAGTTATCCTTATTTGGGCAAAAAAAATAGGTCAATTTAATATCAAACAATATTTTTATCGAGTGATAATACCTTACTTAAAGACTTTCGTTTGTGTAAGTATTACATTATATGGTATTCAAGCCTATTTTCAGCAATCAAAACCATCTTGCATATATTCTATTTTATTACCAATTATCCTCTCAATTATAATATTTATCATAATAACTTTTTTAATAGGATTTTCTTCGAAAGACAAAAATGCGATAAAGACTATTCTAAAGAAATAAAAAAGCAAATTATATTTTTTATGGAAATAATTCCTAATAAAATCATTGTTTTTGGTGGTAACCATCATAATACACTAGGAGTAATTCGAAGTTTAGGGGAAGCAGGGATAACTCCAATACTTATCTTACACGGAACCAATCATAGTTTTGTTGCACAAAGCAAATACATAAGCCAAACCTATTATGTATCTAATGAAGAAGAGGGTGTAAAACTTCTTATAGAAAAATACACGAAAGAAAATTCTAAACCTATCATTATTTGTTGTAGTGATGGAGCATCCTCATGTATAGACAAAAATTATAATAACTTAAGCCCTCATTTTATCTTTCCCAATGCAGAGGAAGAAGGACGCATCACCTTACTAATGGATAAGGAAAAGATGAGACTATTGGCAGAGAAATATAATTTGAAAACTCCTCAAACATGGATTATCAGTAAAAGGAATCCTATTCCCAATAATCTCCACTACCCTTGTATCATTAAGCCTTTATTAAGCATAGAAGGATCAAAAACTGATATCCATATTTGCTATAATAGTTCAGATTTAAATCAAATAATAAAAGTTGTTCACGCACCAATTATTCAGGTGCAAGAATACATAGACAAAGATTACGAATTCCAATTTATAGGATGCCGCATAAAAAACAAGAATGAAGAACATATTATCATTCCTGGAGTATCTCAGATAATAAGAAGTTCTTCTGTTTCAAATACAGGATTCTTAAAATTTAGACCTATCAATAGCCAAGAAAATATCGAAATAGCAAAAGTTAAAGAATTTATTCGAGCAACAAAATACATAGGACTTTTCAGTGTAGAGTTTATAAAATCCAAACATGGTTGTAACTATTTTATGGAAATAAATTTCAGAAACGATGGAAATGCTTATGCTTTAACTGGAGCTGGTTATAATCTTCCTTACATATGGTGTAAAGGTATGACTGATAATTCAATAGAAGAGGGAAAATATGTTGCGAAAAAAGAAATACTAGTAATTCCGGAACTTATTGACTTTTTTCAAAGTGTACTCACTCATAAAATTTCTTTTATTCATTGGATAAAAGATGTTATAAAATCACACACATATCTTCTATACAACAAAAAGGACTCTGAACCTTTTTATGATGAATTAAAATACTATATGCAACGAGCATTAAATAAAGTCAAACGAAATTCTTTAGATGTATCTTGGAATATTGGTTTTGTTGATATTAATCAAGACTTTTTAGATAAGTCCACTTGGGATATTCATTGGATGAAACATAACTATAAAAATCGATGGTTTGCAGATCCATTTATCCTAAAAGTTACTAACGATGACATTATTGTTCTTGTTGAAGAATTCTATGATCCTATCCACCGGGGAAGGATTTCTAAACTGACAATTGACAAACAAACTTATGAGTTAAAAAAGATAGATGTAATTTTAGAGTTAAACAGCCATTTGTCTTTTCCTGCAATATTTAGAAAAGATGATAAAATATATATTTACCCCGAAAATTCAGCAGAAGGGCATTTGGTTATTTATGAATTTGACGAGAAAGACAATAACTTTAAACCACATAAAATATTACATGATGAGCCTTTAACTGATGCTTCTTTAGAAACTTGCTTTAACAGTTTTCATTTATTTACAACCAAACTCCCCGTGCAAAACGGGAATCAACTATTCATTTATCAATCAGAAAAATGGGATGGAGAATATCATCCTATTCAAACCATGGAATTTCCTTCCAATACGGGTAGAAATGCCGGTTCCCTATTCAGGTTAAATGGTAAAATCATACGACCTGCACAAGATTGCAATGGGGCATATGGAAAAGGATTGGTGTTTTATGAAATATCCTATACAGAGGGAACTTTTGAAATGAAGGAGCTAAAACGTATGTATCCTCAACACACAATTTATGATCAAGGAATGCATACTTTCAATGTCTATGATAATCTTGCCGTAATCGATGGAAGAAAATTCCGTAAGCCATTCATAAGTAAATCGTTATTGGCTATTAATAAGTTCATAAAAAAAATCAAATGAAAAAAATTCCTATCGTTTTCAGTATTGACCATAATTATGTTATGCAGGCTGGAGTATGTATTTTGTCTCTACTAATGAATTCTGATGAGAAGGAATATTATGACATTTATATACTAAGCGCAGCGGATATAACAGAACATGATAAAGAACTGTTAAATAAAACAATTTTTGCATACAAAGCTGACATTAATTTTATAGAAATAGACGACAGATTTGATAATGCTTTCGAGATTCGCAATATTTCTAAAGCTGCTTATTTCAGACTGCTTATTCCAGATTTAATACCTCAATATGATAAAATTATTTATTCTGATGTAGATGTTATTTTTCAATCCGGACTACAAGAAGTTTTAGATACAGATTTAAAAGATAATTATTTTGGTGGTATTAAGGCGATAGGTGCAGAAAGTATAAAAGATTATATTATACAATTAGGGTTGAATATCCATGGTTATATTAATTCTGGATTTTTATTAATAAACGCGAAACTCCAGCGAGAAAAACAGCTTTTCAATAAAATCCAAGAATATTTGACAAAAAAATTTCAATTTCAAGATCAAGATATTATAAATATAGTCTGTAAGAACCGTTTAACTTTTCTCCCATTAAAATATTGCTTTACTCAAAAAAGCTATGAATTATATTACACAAACCCGAAACGTTTGTTTAGTGTTTTTTCTCCAAAAGAAGTAGAAGAAGCTTTTACTGAAGGTATCATACATTATGAAGGAACTAATAAGCCATGGAATGGCTTTTGTTATCGATATGATAATTGGTGGAGATACTATAAAAAGTCTGTTTTTTACAGCGAAGAGATGCATTTCCAAACAGCCTATAAAATACAGTACCCAACGTGGACATTAAAAAAAATTCTCCGATTATTAAGAAATTTCATTCGAGGAGATTATAAGCAATGAACATCAAAACATTTATCAGAAAGATTATACATAAATATCTCTATCATGTAGATGGAGCAAGAGCTGCACGTTTTTTAGGTGTCAAAATAGGTAATCAATGCAGGCTGATACATTGCACATTTAGTTCTGAACCCTACCTTGTAGAAATAGGCAATCATGTTTCTGCCACACGTACACATTTTGAAACTCATGATGGAGGAATATGGGTTTTTAGAGAGCAACACCCTGATTGGGATAAAATAGCTCCAATCAAAATTGGAAACAACGTATATATAGGGGAAGGGTGTATTATACTACCTGGGGTACATATAGGAAACAATGTAATTGTTGGGGCAAGAAGTGTAGTGACAAAAAACATACCCGATAATTCAGTAGTCGTAGGAAGTCCGGCAAGAGTTTTAAAAAGTATTGATGAATATTTTGATAAAGTTCAACATAGCGTATATCCAACAAAACAATTATCATCATCCCAAAAGAAAGAATATTATTCTCAACTATTTTTACAAAAGTAATCCGAATGAAAAAAATATTATTTGTTTCTACGACTTTAGGAAATGGAGGCGCAGAACGAATCATATCCTATCTGCTTAATGAATTTGCAAAAGACCAAAATAAACAAATCATCTTGTTGCTACTAAAAAAGGAAGGAAACACTTATCTCAGTTATGTTTCTGCTAACGTAAAAGTAATAAACTTAAATATAAAAAATAGAATACGCTATTCAATATACTCCATCATAAAACAGATTATTTCTATACGTCCTAACATATGTTATGTAGGATTGGACAAACTGAATATTATGCTTGCTTTTTTTATTCCTTTCATGAAACTATGGAAAATAAGATTCATCGTAAGAGAAACTAATGTATTAAGCCAGCAGTATAATTTTCATAACCCATTCATTAAGTTATCTTACAAGATTTTCTATAATCAATATGACAGTATCATAGCGCAATCTATTGACATGAAGAATGATTTAATCAACATATGGAAAATCAATCGACAAAAGATCAATCTTATTAACAATCCGATAAATATCAATGCAATCATTGCGAAGAGTGTAGAAGCATCTAAATACAAGCTCAATAAAGAAGAAGGAAAAATAAATTTTGTTGCTATCGGAAGATTGGAGTATCAGAAAGGATATGATATACTTTTGAAACGAATGGCAGAACTAAATCCAAAGATTCCTTTCCGACTCTACATCTTAGGAGGAGGAGCTTTATTGAATAAAATAACTGAGATGATTAAACTATTAAATCTTGAAAGTTCTGTACAGCTTTTGGGGTTTCAAAGCAATCCCTATAGTATATTAAAAGAATCCGATGGAATCATATTAAGCTCTAGACATGAAGGTTTCCCTAATGTCTTGTTAGAAGCCAACGCCTTGGGAATCCCCATTTTTAGCAACCAATGCCCTGGTGGTATAAATGAAATCATCATTGAAGGTATAAATGGAATCTCATGTAACTTTGAATCAGAAACCTCTTTCCAGAACGGATTGGAAAAATTCTTATCAACCAATTTTGATGCAGAGAAAATAAGACTAATGACCCAAAAAAGATACGACATTTCGGTTATTTTACCCAAATATAGATCTGTTTTTTATCAAGCAGGTAACAAAGCAATATGATTTATTTTGTTATAACAAGTTTATCTCTTTTTACAGCTGTATGGTCTGTTGACAAGCATTCCAATAAAACATATCTTACATTTTGTATTGTTACCGCAACATGTATTCTGACCTTATTTGCAGGATTTCGCCAAATAGGATTGGATTTTGACTCTTATTTGGATCATTTTAAGGTTGTTCCTTCTATATTTCAATATACATGGACAGACAAGTCAATGGAAATAGGCTACGAAATAAGCGTCAGTTTATGTAAAACAATATATAACTCTTTTCATTTCTTTCTTGTTACATTTAGTTTTGTTACTATATTGTTAGCTTTTACCTTATTTAAACGCTATTCTCCCTATGTTTTATTATCGTTCTTCATGTTTTTTGCTTATGCCTTTTACCTTCAGGTCATGGGACAAATGCGTCAACCTTTTGCTATTATAGTAACTCTTTTGGGATTAATTCCACTTTTGCAGAAAAAGCGTGTGATATTAGCTTTTTTATGGATAACTATTGTAGGTTTTTTCTTCCATAAATCCATGTTGCTTTTAGCTATTCCTATATTTATGGCTAATTGGGATTTTAATAAAAAGACAATTTTCTGTTTTTCAACTATTGCGCTCGCTTTTTATATAGCATCTCCCATGTTGTCTGAAATAATTATACAGCTTATTCCTCAAAATTTTTATTTATCTGAAGCATTAACCGCATATTTAAGTTATAAATCGATGGCTGTCAGTTTTTCAATGGGAATGATTGAACGTGCAGGAATGTCTTTTCTGTTGTTTTACTATGCTTTTAAATACAATATTTACCACCAAGAGCAAATACTGAGATTATGTATCAATCTGTATTTCATTGGGACATGCATGTATTTTGCCTTAATTACCATGTCGGCTGATTTTGCATCCAGAGGAACAATAGCCTTAGTTTATCCTCTCTTTATTGCATTGCCGTTCTTGTTAAAGCATGTAAACTTGAAAGACAAATACATAATACTGACCATTATTTGTGCATGGGGAATCTACCTATCACTGAATATACTAAATGATGCAAGTGAATATATTCCATACAAATCCATTTTATTTTAATGTAAAATGAAAAACAAAGATTTTATTTCTGTTTTATTACCTTTATACAATGAACCTGAAAATCTTGCCAGAAAAGCTATTGATTCTATCATAGAGCAAACTTATGATAGGTTAGAGATTATACTATTATTGGATAATCCCACCAATGAGATACTAAAGAACCTATTAACCGAATATTCCCAAAAAGACAAACGGATTATTTCTGTTATAAATGAACAAAATAAAGGATTACCGGATACGCTAAACAGAGGTATTGATATTGCAACCGGTAGTTTCATAGCTCGCATGGATGGAGACGATATTTCAGCTCATGACAGATTAGAAAAACAATTAAATTATTTATATCTACATCCTGAAATAGACTTATTGGGAACTGATGCTTTTGTCATTAATGAAGAGGGAGAATTGATTGGTGAATACCATAAACTATCAACGGATTTTTCTCAAAAAATGATGTTGCGCTATATCACAATCAATTTAATTCATCCCACTTGGTTCGGGAAATGTGAATTATTTAAAAAATGCAGATACAGAAACTTTACCCATTGCGAGGATTACGATTTCATGATAAGAGCCTATGCATTGGGATACCACTTTCACAATTTAAAAGAAAAATTGTTTTACGTTAGAATCCAGCAAACTAGTTTGCGTTCTGTCTCAAGAAAATATGCTTATGAACAATATATAAATACATTAAGAGTAAAAAAACAATTCAAGGAATTTAGACAAAAGCATTTGAAAGTCTATCCTAATTTACCAGAACTTATTTATGACTTAAATGATAAAAAAAAATATCAATCAACCATATCACTTCTTAACGATCTTAGAGAATCTTTCTTCCAGAAAAGAATTAAGAATTTCATCTCCATCTTTATAAAGATTGCACGAAAGGACTTCAGACCATTAGAGTTCAGGCTAAAAGTATTCATCTTATCAAAGCTACTGACTATTGCAGAAAAAATAAAAATAGCAAATCTCCTATCTAAATACATTATATCATGAAAATATTAGTGACAGGTGCAGCTGGTTTCATTGGTAGTTATGTTTCCAAACATTTATTGGCATATGGAAACGAAGTAATAGGTTTGGATAACATAAATGACTATTACGATATCAATCTTAAATATGGCCGTTTGGCTGAATTGGGAATCGAAAAAGAGAATATAGGTTGGTATAAATTCACCTCAAGTACGACTTTTTCTAATTTCCGGTTCATCCGAATGAATTTAGAAGATACTCAAGCAATGCAAATGCTTTTTGCTAATGAGGGATTTGAGTGTGTATGTAATTTAGCCGCACAAGCAGGAGTACGCTATTCAATACAGAACCCTTATGCTTATATAGAAAGCAACGTAGATGGTTTCTTGAATGTTTTAGAGGGTTGCCGCCATAATAAAGTAAGACATTTTGTTTATGCCAGTTCAAGCAGCGTGTATGGACTAAATGGGAAAGTACCATTTTCAGAAGATGACAGCATTGCCCATCCGGTAAGCTTATATGCCGCTTCAAAAAAATCAAATGAACTTATGGCTCATGCATATAGTCATCTATATAATATTCCTTCAACCGGTTTACGTTTCTTTACCGTTTATGGACCATGGGGACGTCCTGATATGTCACCTTTCTTATTTGCAGATGCCATTTTAAATCACCGTCCCATTAAAGTCTTCAATAATGGAGATATGCTACGTGATTTTACTTATATTGACGACATTGTAGAAGGTGTTTTAAAAGTCATTACTCATATTCCTACAGCTGACGCAACATGGAATCCGGAATCTCCATCTCCAGCTTCTTCATCAGCTCCCTATAAAATATACAATATCGGTAATTCTCAACCCGTTAAACTGATGGATTTTATTCAAGCTATCGAAAACGCTATCGGAGAGGAAGCCGATAAAATCTATTTGCCCATGCAGCCGGGAGATGTGTATCAAACTTATGCTGACACTTCGCGATTAGAAAATGAATTAGGTTTTAAACCACATAAGGATTTAAATGAAGGGGTCAAAGAAACCATTAGTTGGTATCGTAATTTTTATAAAATTTAAATCGTAAAATCTTTTATAATTATGAATATAGCTATTGTAGGAACAGGATATGTTGGTCTTGTTTCAGGAACTTGTTTTGCAGAGACGGGAGTAAATGTAACTTGTATAGATGTCAATGAGGAAAAAATACAAGCACTTTTGAATGGAAATATTCCCATTTATGAGCCAGGACTGGACGAAATGGTATTAAGAAATAATAAAGAAGGAAGATTACATTTCACCACAGATATAACAACATGTCTCAATGATGTAGATATTGTATTCAGTGCTGTAGGTACTCCCCCTGATGAAGATGGAAGTGCTGATTTAAAATATGTGTTGGAAGTAGCTCGTACTGTAGGTAGAAACATGAATAAATATTTAGTCTTAGTAACAAAATCCACCGTTCCAGTAGGCACTGCAAAAAAAATAAAACAAGCAATTCAAGACGAATTAGATAAAAGAGGGGTATCTATTCCATTCGATGTGGCGAGTAATCCTGAATTTTTAAAGGAAGGAGCTGCCATTAAAGATTTTATGAGTCCGGATCGTGTAGTCATCGGAGTAGAATCGGAGAAAGCCAAAGAGATGATGACACGTCTATATCGTCCGATGATGTTAAATAACTTCCGAGTTATCTTTACAGATATTCCTTCCGCAGAAATGATTAAATATGCAGCCAACTCCATGCTTGCTACTCGTATCAGTTTTATGAATGACATAGCTAATCTATGTGAATTAGTAGGAGCTGATGTAAACATGGTACGCAAAGGTATTGGGGCAGATACACGCATAGGCAATAAATTTCTTTATCCTGGATGCGGATATGGAGGGTCCTGTTTCCCGAAAGATGTAAAGGCTTTAATTAAAACAGCTGAAAAGAACGGATATGATATGAGAGTCCTAAAAGCTGTAGAAGAGGTAAACGAAACTCAAAAAAGTATTTTATACAAAAAACTTTTGGAATATTATCAGAATGATTTAAAAGGTAAAAAAGTTGCGATTTGGGGCTTGGCTTTCAAGCCTGAAACAGATGATATGCGAGAAGCAACGGCATTGGTCATGATTCAAAAATTAATAGAAGCTGGTTGTAAAGTAAAAGTTTATGATCCTATTGCGATTAACGAATGCAAAAGGAGAATCGGTAATACTGTAGAATACGCAACAGATATGTATGATGCAGTTCTCAATGCAGACGCATTGCTATTGCTCACAGAATGGAAGCAATTCAGAATGCCCAGTTGGGGAGTTGTAAAAAAAACAATGAACCAAGCTGTTCTAATTGATGGACGTAATATTTATGACGAACAAGATATGAAAGAAATCGGCTTTGATTATATGTGCATTGGAAAATAACTTTTACAATGAATAAGGAAGTATTATATCCCCTTGCTATGATAGCAAACGAACAATACCATTTTTTATTATTTTAATCTAATGAATTTGTCTGTACTTCTTTCTGTTTACAACAAAGAGAATCCTAATTATTTAGTAAAAAGTTTAGATAGTATTTTTTCTCAAACTCAGTCTCCTGTTGAGGTTATTTTAGTAAAGGATGGTCCATTAAATAATGAACTTGATGGCATCATTGATTTATATGTATCGCAATATCCTAATTTGAAAGTTTTTCCATTAGTAACCAATCAAGGCTTGGGAAAAGCCTTAAATGAAGGTCTTAAACATTGTTCTTATGACATTGTTGCCCGAATGGATACAGATGATATTGCTAAACCGGATCGTTTTGAGAAACAATTGGCTATTTTTGAAAAGTATTCGGATATAGACGTGGTTGGAGCTTGGATTGACGAATTTGAAGATGATATTTCGGAAGTAAAGTCTGTAAGAAAGTTACCGGAGCTACCTGATGATATTAGACAATTTGCAAAACGCCGTAATCCTATAAATCATCCGGTTGTAATGTTTCGAAAGAGCGCAGTATTGGCTGCCGGTGGATACCAACATTTCCCTTTATTTGAGGATTACTATTTATGGATACGTATGTTGATGAATGGAGCTAAGTTTTATAATATTCAGGAAAGCTTGCTGTATTTCCGTTTTTCTCCGGAAATGTTTAAAAGAAGAGGGGGATGGAAATATATGATAAACGAATTGCATTTTCTGCAAATTATGAGACAAATGCATTTTATTTCTTTTTCTCAATTCATGCAAAACCTATTTGTCCGTTTCTCTATTAGGCTAATACCTAATTCTTTGCGGGCAATTATATATACGAAATTGATTAGATAGATACTGCATGAATGATTCCTTTATAGCCTGGTTGATTTTCAGCGTCTAAATATTTTTCTGACTTTTTTCATCAGTTTTATTCCAAGCATGGCTCCGTCGAATACAGCCATACCGGTATTAAATGCACGCATGATAGCCGTTCCTTTATTTGCAGCAGGGGCTATCGGGGCAAATAAGTTCCGGGCGGTATCATTCATGACCTGCTTTTGGGCACGTAATTCTTCTAATGCTTCGGCCTTTTGTCGTTGGAGGTCTTCCAGTGTAAGAATCTCTGTCTGGACGGTATCATTCATATCCATGATATTTTAGTTTTTATTGTTATCTATGAATAATCCGGCAATGAATTTGGTCATTGGATTAATAATGATTTTTTTGCGGAACGCAACAATTAACGCAATCAATAAAATATGGAAGCAGCTTATCATGGCAAAACTTACCATTAATCCGCCTACTATGGGGTCTAGTATGTAGGCCAGGGTAAAGGAGAGATAAAACAAAGCCACCATGCCGAGGATGACGACCAACAATACAAGTATAAGCGTTGAGAGCAATATGGTTAATTTCTCCGCTACTTCCAGTTGGGTATATTTCTTTTGTAGCTCCAGATATTTCTTGAAATCGAAAAATAGCTGCTGGATATTCTCAATACTGTTGTCATCTGCAAACATAGTGGCTTTGTTTTGAAATGTGGTTTGATTTATTCGTTTGCTTCACCTTTCAGTTCTGCTGCAATTTCATCAACGAGGTTTTCCATTTCATTACGGTTCAACCGGATACCTTTCTTGCGAAGGATTTCCGCAATCTTGTGACGCGTATCTTCTCCTTTTTCTGGGGCAAACAAAATACCGATGGCAGCACCTACCGCTGCACCACCCAAAAAAGCTGCTAAAACATTTAATCCTTTCATAATAATACTCCTTTCTTTTTATTAGGTCTAATATGACAAAGCTAACAATTTATTTTGAATGATTGTTCATTAATTCGTGTTTTTTGAAAATATATGCCTCAAAAAGAGATAAAACATGTATTTTAATTATATTTAACGGCATAGGAGAGGCTAAGATAAGCGGTTCGGAGTACTTTTGCTTCCTAAACAAAAAAGAGATATATGAAAAGATTGTTGAATGGGACAATACTATTGCTTTTGATGTGTGTAGCGCTGGGACTGGCGTCTTGTATGAATGACGGCGGTTCCGACTGGGTAGGAAAATGGCAGTTGCGCGAATATCAGTATCCCGATGGTAAAGTGCAGAAAGTAGACAGTATCTTCTATGGTTTTCAAAAAGGCAGTTTTCTGGCACATTGTATGAATGAAAGTGGAAACTATGAATCTTTTTATGGTTATTATAAGTTGAAAGATGATGAAATTTCTATAACTTTGTGGCCGGATAATAGTTCAGGAAATGAGTCTGTTCATGAAGAACTTGTAAATTCGGATAGCTATAAGAAGTTCTTTGGTTGGGGAGATAGCGGCGAGAGAACGTTCAAGGTTGAAGAATTGACAAACAAGAAGATGCGGTTGGACTATGAAGGAACGAAATATGTTTTCCGTAAATATTGAGTGTTATTTGAGAATAGATATAGTTACTAACAAAAAATAAAAAGAAAAGATGAAAAAATTGGCAGTGTTAGGAATGGGAGTATGTATTGTACTGGCATTCTCTTCTTGTAAATCGAGTGAAAGCGCTTACAAGAAAGCATACGAAAAGGCTAAACAGCAGGAACTGGCAGAACCGCAGACTACTGCACCGGTAGAGGAAGTTGCTCCTGTGGTTAGCGCTCCGGTAGAAGCTAAGGTTGTAGAAAGTGCACCGGTAGGTACGATCCGTGAAGAGAAAGTGACGGTGGTATCAGGTGCTGACGGACTGAAAGATTATAGTGTTGTATGCGGTAGCTTCGGTGTGAAAGCCAATGCGGAGAACCTGAAAAACTTCTTGGATAAGGAAGGTTATAATGCTGTCATTGCATTTAATGCAGACGCCGCTATGTATCGTGTAATTGTAAGTACATATGCAGACAGAAACTCTGCTGCCAGCGCTCGCGATGCTTTCAAGGCTAAATACCCTAACCGTCAGGATTTCCAGGGTGCTTGGCTGCTGTATCGCATTAATTAATTTGAATTCTTTTTGGTAATTCATAAGAAAGGGGTATTTCCCTCCTTTCAAGATAGGGCGGTAACTGGGAAGTTACTGCCTTTTTCATAATCTGTTGAAAATGATTATGAAAACTCTGTTTTGGGTGATTGTGAAAAGTACTTATAAATATCTCTTTTTCGTTTAAAAGAAGTTATAAAACAAAATTAAAAACTTTTGGCGGTAAAAAAGTTTTTAATTTTGCACCTTATATATTTTGAGAATACAATATGGAACGACAATATATACTTGATGCGATTGATGCAGCACTTTGTGCCGGCAAAGATATCCTCTCTATTTACAACGATCCGACCTCAGATTTTCAAATAGAAAAGAAAGCGGATAATTCTCCTTTGACGATTGCTGATAAGAAAGCGCATGCGGCTATTGCCGGCTATCTGCAAAAAACGCCTTATCCATTATTGAGCGAGGAGGGAAAGCATTTGCCCTATACAGAGCGATGTGCATGGACTACTTTATGGATTGTAGACCCTCTGGATGGTACCAAAGAGTTTATCAAACGGAATGGCGAGTTTACCGTTAATATCGCTTTGGTTCGTAATTCCGTTCCGGTAATGGGGGTTATATACCTTCCGGTAAAGCGGGAGCTTTATTTTGCTGAAGAAACATTAGGTGCTTACAAACTTTCGGATTTTACAGCTCGCAGCGGAGCGTCGTTGGAAGAGTTGATGGCGAAAGCCGTTCATTTGCCGATTAAGGATAATCACGATAAATTTGTAATTGTGGCATCCCGCTCACATCTGTCTCCCGAAACTGAAGATTACATTGAAAAAATGAAGCGTTGCCACTCGGATGTAGAATTGATTTCCAGTGGAAGTTCCATTAAAATATGTCTGGTGGCGGAAGGTAAGGCGGATGTATATCCCCGTTTTGCTCCCACCATGGAATGGGATACGGCAGCAGGGCATGCCATTGCACGTGCTGCCGGTATGGAAGTATATCAGGCCGGAAAAGAAGAACCGCTACAGTACAATAAGGAAGATTTGTTGAATCCTTGGTTTATAGTAGAGCCCAGGCGTAATTAAATAACGACTCGTATATATGACGTTTGAAATCATATTTGTGCTTTTAGCGTTGCTGGGCATGGTGATAGCCCTGGTTCTGGATAAAATGCGTCCGGGGATGGTGCTCTTTTCGGTGGTGGTACTGTTTCTCTGTGCCGGAATCCTGACACCTAAAGAAATGCTGGAAGGATTTAGCAATAAGGGTATGATTACGGTTGCCATGCTGTTTCTGGTCAGTGAGGGGATTCGTCAGTCCGGTGCGTTGGGGCAGCTTATCAAGAAACTCCTGCCACAAGGTAAAACCACTGTTTTCAAAGCACAACTCCGAATGCTGCCTACGATTTCCTTTATTTCGGCTTTCTTGAATAATACTCCTGTCGTTGTAATTTTTGCTCCGATTATAAAACGTTGGGCTGAGTCGGTAAAGCTTCCGGCTACTAAATTTCTGATTCCTTTGTCCTATGTGACGATTCTGGGAGGTATCTGTACTTTAATCGGCACTTCCACCAATCTGGTGGTACACGGTATGATACTGGATGCCGGTTATGAGGGATTTACTATGTTTGAACTTGGGAAAGTCGGTATTTTTATTGCAATAACCGGTATTATCTATCTGTTTCTGTTTTCTTCCAGACTATTGCCCGATGTCCGTAAAGATGCGGTGAAACCGGATGATGAACCGGAAGAACATAGTGATCTGCATAGGGTAGAGGCTGTTTTGGGTCCTCGTTTTCCGGGTATCAACAAGAAACTGAAGGATTTTAACTTTAAACGTCATTATGGCGCTGAAGTGAAAGAGATAAAGCGTAACGGCCAGAGTTATGTGCAGGATTTGGAGAATGAGTATTTCCGGGAAGGTGATACTTTGGTGGTAATGGCTGATGATTCTTTTGTGCAGACGTGGGGTGAATCTTCTGTCTTCGTGATGCTTGCCAACGGTAAGGATACGGAGCCTGTTGCAAGTAAAGGCAAACGTTGGTTTGCCCTTGCCCTGCTGATTCTGATGATAACCGGAGCTACAGTTGGCGAACTGCCTGCAGTGAAAGAGGCTTTTCCGGATATCAAACTGGATATGTTCTTTTTCGTGTCCGTTACAACCATTCTAATGGCATGGACAAAAATCTTTCCGGCCCGTAAATATACCAAATATATATCGTGGGATATCCTGATAACGATTGCCTGTGCTTTTGCCATCAGCAAGGCAATGGTAAACTCCGGAGTGGCGGATGCCGTGGCCGAATACATCATTGGACTGACGGATCATTACGGGCCTGCGGTGTTGCTGGCTGTCATGTTTGTCATTACAAACCTGTTTACCGAACTGATAACGAATAATGCCGCCGCTGCACTTGCTTTTCCCTTGGCGCTTTCCATTTCATCGCAACTGGGCGTAAGTCCGACGCCTTTCTTTGTGGTTATCTGTATGGCTGCATCGGCAAGTTTCTCGACGCCTATCGGTTATCAGACCAACCTGATAGTACAAGGTATCGGCAATTATAAATTTACGGATTTCGTCCGCATCGGACTTCCGTTGAATATTATCACTTTTCTTATATCCATATTCCTTATTCCCTTAATATGGCCATTTTGATTGAATTATGACAGAAAATAATATATATCCTATTTTTGACAGAATGTTGTCGAGGCAAGACAAAGAAGAGCTTCTGAAACAACATAGCGTGATGATTTGGTTTACCGGGCTGAGCGGGTCGGGTAAGAGTACGATAGCTATCGCTTTGGAACGTGAGTTGCATAAACGCGGATTGCTTTGCCGTATTTTGGACGGAGACAATATCCGCAGCGGCATCAATAACAATTTGGGCTTTACGGAAGCCGACCGCATAGAGAACATCCGCCGTATAGCCGAGGTTTCCAAATTGTTTGTAGATACGGGCATTATAACGATTGCAGCCTTTATCAGTCCCAGCAACGACATCCGCGAAATGGCGGCGAATATTATCGGGAAGGATGATTTTCTGGAAGTGTACGTCAGTACGCCCATTGAGGAATGCGAACGCAGGGATGTAAAAGGCTTGTATGCAAAGGCACGCCGCGGAGAAATTAAAAACTTCACAGGTATTTCCGCGCCATTCGAGGCTCCTGCACATCCGGCATTGACACTGGATACATCTGCGTTGAGCCTGGAAGAATCCGTCAATAAATTATTGGAATTAATTTTACCGAGAATTCAGAAGAAATAATATAGCATGAAAGAAGAATATAAACTGAGCCATTTGAAAGAACTCGAAGCAGAGTCTATTCATATTATCCGCGAAGTGGCTGCGGAATTCGAGAATCCGGTGATGCTGTATAGTATCGGCAAGGACTCATCGGTTATGGTACGTCTGGCCGAAAAGGCTTTTGCTCCGGGTAAGGTTCCTTTCCCGTTGATGCATATTGACTCTAAGTGGAAGTTCAAGGAGATGATTCAATTCCGTGACGAGTATGCCCGGAAGTACGGCTGGAACCTGATTGTAGAGAGCAATATGGAAGCTTTTGAAGCAGGTGTAGGACCTTTTACGCATGGCAGTAAAGTGCATACGGACTTGATGAAGACACAGGCGCTGCTGCACGCATTGGATAAATACAAATTCGATGCGGCTTTCGGTGGCGCCCGTCGCGATGAAGAGAAGTCGCGCGCAAAGGAACGTATCTTCTCTTTCCGTGATAAGTTCCACCAGTGGGATCCGAAGAATCAGCGTCCGGAATTGTGGGACATATACAATGCGCGTGTCCATAAGGGAGAAAGTATCCGTGTGTTCCCGTTGAGCAATTGGACGGAACTGGACATCTGGCAATATATCCGTCTGGAGAATATTCCTATCGTACCTTTGTATTTTGCCAAGGAGCGTCCTTGCGTGGAGATTGACGGTAATCTGATTATGGCTGATGACGACCGCTTGCCGGAACAGTATCGCGAGAAGATTGAAATGCGTATGGTGCGTTTCCGTACGTTGGGTTGCTGGCCGCTGACCGGGGCTGTAGAAAGTAGTGCCGATACAATCGAGAAGATTGTGGAAGAGATGATGACTACCACCAAGAGCGAACGTACCACCCGCGTTATCGATTTCGACCAGGAAGCAAGTATGGAGCAGAAGAAACGTGAGGGATACTTCTAATGAAATTAAGAATTAAAAATTGAGAATTAAGAAATGGATGATTCAAGACTTGATATAAAGGCTTTCCTTGATAAAGACGAACAGAAAGATTTGCTTCGTTTCCTTACTGCCGGTTCGGTGGATGACGGAAAGTCCACGCTTATCGGACGTCTGTTGTTCGATAGTAAGAAATTGTATGAAGACCAGTTGGATGCGTTGGAGCGCGACAGCAAACGTATGGGTAATGCCGGTGACCACATCGACTATGCCTTGCTGTTGGACGGTTTGAAGGCGGAGCGTGAGCAGGGCATTACTATTGACGTGGCCTATCGCTACTTCTCCACGAATAACCGTAAATTCATCATTGCCGACACTCCGGGACACGAACAGTATACGCGTAACATGATTACCGGCGGCTCTACCGCAAATCTGGCGATTATTCTGGTAGATGCCCGCACGGGTGTCATCACGCAGACGCGCCGTCATACTTTCCTTGTATCTTTGCTGGGTATCAAGCATGTGGTGCTTGCCGTTAATAAGATGGACTTGGTGGACTTCTCCGAAGAGCGTTTCAATGAAATTGTAGGCGAGTACAAGAAGTTTATCGCTCCGTTGGGCATCCCCGATGTGACTTGCATCCCGCTTTCTGCGCTTGACGGCGACAATGTGGTGGAGAAGTCGGAGCGCACTCCGTGGTACAACGGTACTTCTTTGCTCGACTTCCTCGAAACCGTACCTATTGATAACGACCACAACCTGAAAGATTTCCGTTTCCCGGTACAGTATGTGTTGCGTCCCAACCTCGACTTCCGTGGTTTCTGCGGCAAGGTGGCTTCGGGTATTATCCGTAAGGGAGATGAGGTGATGGCATTGCCGTCCGGAAAGAAGTCCCGCGTCAAGAGCATCGTGACCTATGACGGGGAATTGGATTATGCTTTCCCGCCGCAGTCCGTTACCTTGACGCTCGAAGACGAGATTGACGTATCACGCGGAGAGATGCTGGTACATCCCGACAATCTTCCGATGATGGAGCGTAACTTCGAAGCCATGGTAGTGTGGATGGACGAGGAACCGATGGATGTAAACAAATCGTTCTTCATCAAGCAAACTACCAATTTGAGCCGTACGCGTATTGACAATATCAAGTATAAGGTAGATGTCAATACAATGGAGAAACTCTCCCTTGACAACGGCCGGTTGACGAAAGAGACCCTGCCGATGCAGTTGAACCAGATTGCCCGCGTAGTGTTGACTACTGCCAAGGAACTCTTCTTTGACCCTTATCAGACCAACAAAGCCACCGGTTCTTTCATCCTGATAGACCCGATAACCAACAATACCAGCGCCGTTGGTATGATTATCGACCGCGTGGAAGATAAGGATATGCATGTATCCGAAGAACTCCCTGTTCTTGACTTGCCGAAGCTGGGCATCGCTCCCGAGCATTACGAAGCTGTAGAGAAAGCCGTCAAAGAACTGGAACGTCAGGGAGTGGCAGTGATTATTAAGAAATGAAAATTAAACATTAACAAATAAGAGTCGGATGAGAATTGCGGACTGGCCCGAAAGGCTGTTCTGCAATCCTCAACTTACAATTCTCAATTAAACAAGAATGGGTTTATTAGAATTCAACAAACTGCCGATTAACACACTGGTCGGTGCAGACTGGAAAACGTTCAACGCCATTACAAAGGGACGTGAAATAGATGCCGCGTACAAAGGTAAATTCCGGTTGACGAAAGCCGTTTGCCGCATGCTTTCTACATTGGCTCCCTTGCAGGACAAACGCTATGAGAAGCTGTTGGCGGACAAACCGCTGGAGCACGACCCTGTATTTATCCTCGGTCACTGGCGTAGTGGAACAACTTTCGTGCATAATGTGTTCTCTTGCGACAAGCATTTCGGCTATAACACAACGTATCAGACCGTATTTCCGCATCTGATGATGTGGGGACAGCCTTTCTTCAAGAAAAACATGAGCTGGCTGATGCCCGACAAGCGTCCCACGGACAATATGGAGCTGGCGGTAGACCTGCCGCAGGAGGAAGAGTTTGCGTTGGCGAACATGATGCCTTATACCTATTATAACTTCTGGTTCTTGCCCAAGCATCAGCAGGAGTATGCCGATAAGTATCTGTTGTTCGACGATATAAGCGAGGCGGAGTTGAAGGTGTTTGAGGAAACATTTACCAGACTCATCAAGATTTCCTTGTGGAATACGCACGGTACGCAGTTCCTCAGCAAGAACCCGCCGCATACCGGACGTGTGAAGGAGCTGGTAAAGATGTTCCCCAATGCCAAGTTCATCTACCTGATGCGTAATCCTTATACGGTGTTCGAGAGCACGCGCAGTTTCTTCACGAATACTATCCAGCCGTTGAAACTTCAGGACATTACTCCTGCGGAACTGGAGCAGAACATCCTGTCTATCTATGCCAAACTTTATCATAAGTACGAGGCGGACAAGGCAAGCATTCCGGCGGGTAATCTGATTGAAGTGAAGTTCGAGGACTTCGAAGCCGATGCCATGGGAATGACGGAACACATCTACGATGCGCTGTCCATACCCGGTTTTGCGGATGCCCGCACTGCCATCGAGCAGTATGTAGGCGGTAAGAAAGGTTATAAGAAGAATAAATATAAATATGACGACCGCACGGTGCAACTGGTTCAGGACAACTGGGGCTTTGCGCTGAAGCAGTGGAATTATGAACTTTAACTGATTGTAGGAGAATAGAGAAATGATTCGTAAAAGACTTCGAATGTTGAGTTTGCTGTCCGCAATGCTTTGCTGCGTAGCAGTATCGGCACAGCATAAGGTTGAGATGATTCCTTTCGGAAATATGGATCAATGGATTGACCGCCAGATTAAAGAATCGGGAATTATCGGCGGTGCTACCAAAAATGTGTATGCTATCGGTCCTACGGCAACTATCCGTGAAAACAAGCCGTATAAGAATATGGGCGGTTCCCCGTGGGCTACTTCCAACGTGATGGCGCGTGTGGCAGGTATCACCAAAACCAATACTTCGGTATTTCCGGAGAAGCGGGGCGACGGCTTCTGTGCCCGTATGGACACCCGTATGGAAAGCGTAAAGGTGTTCGGCATTGTGGACATTACGGTGCTGGCTGCCGGTTCCATATTTTTGGGCGACGTACACGAGCCCATCAAGGGGACGAAGAATCCGCAGAAGATACTGAATTCGGGCATCCCGTTCACCAAGAAACCTATTGCCATTCAGTTTGACTATAAGGTGAAGATGTCCGACCGTGAAAAACGTGTTCATGCCACCGGTTTCAGCAAGATAACCGATGTGGAAGGAAAGGACTTCCCCGAAATGAACCTCTTTTTGCAGAAACGCTGGGAAGACAAAGACGGAAATATCTATGCCAAACGCGTGGGTACGGTGGTGGTGCGTTATTACACTACAACGGACGACTGGCGCAACAATGTCACTTATTCCATTATGTACGGCGATATAACGGGCAACCCCGAATACAAGGCGCACATGATGCGCCTGCAAGTGCAGGAACGCTATGCGGTGAACAGTAAGGGCGAAAGCGTGCCTATCAAGGAAGTGGCATGGGGAACGGAAGATGATATCCCCACACATATCCAGTTGCAGTTTACGTCCAGCCACGGCGGGGCATATATCGGTTCTCCGGGCAATTCATTCTATGTAGATAATGTAAAGTTGGTATATTGATTTCGTTCCTATATCGGCATGTGTAATTTTGCCTATGGCGAAAAACCTGTTTGATGTATATCAGACGGGATTTTCACCATAGGCAAAATCTTTTTTGATACGTATGAAAAAGAGTTCAAATATAAATCGTAATTTTGTAGCCCATTATGAGTAGAATAATAGCTATTGATTACGGTAAAAAACGTACGGGCATAGCCGTCAGCGACACGTTGCAGATGATTGCCAACGGGCTTACCACTGTGCCTACCCACGAACTGCTCGCCTTTATCACGGACTACGTGGCGAAAGAACCGGTGGAGCGGATACTTGTCGGACTGCCGAAGCAGATGAATAACGAAGCTTCCGAGAACATGAAAAGGATAGAGCCGTTTGTGCGTTCCTTGCAAAAGCGGTTGCCCGATATGCCGGTAGAGTATGTGGACGAGCGGTTTACTTCGGTCTTGGCGCACCGCACCATGCTGGAAGCCGGACTGAAAAAGAAAGACAGGCAGAACAAGGCGCTGGTGGACGAAATTAGCGCGACTATTATCCTGCAGACTTATCTGGAGAACAGGCGCTTCTCCTCTTTATAAATGTTTGGAAAATAATTCATAATTCATAAATTAAAGAAATGATTTTACCTGTTTATGTATACGGACAACCCGTATTAAGAAAAGTAGCGGAGGACATTACTCCCGATTATCCGAACCTGAAAGAACTGATTCAGAATATGTTCGAAACCATGGACCATGCCGATGGCGTGGGACTTGCAGCGCCGCAAATCGGTTTGCCTATCCGTGTGGTGGTTGTAGACCTGGATGTGTTGTCGGAAGATTATCCCGAATATAAAGGTTTCCGTAAGGCATATATCAATGCGCATATCCTCGAAGTATCGGGCGAAGAGGTATCTATGGAAGAAGGCTGCCTGAGCCTGCCGGGCATTCACGAATCTGTGAAAAGAGGCAATAAGATACGCGTGAAGTACCTGGACGAGGACCTGGTGGAGCATGACGAGATTGTGGAAGGCTATCTGGCCCGTGTGATGCAGCATGAGTTCGACCATTTGGACGGTAAGATGTTTATCGACCATCTGTCGCCCTTGCGCAGACAGATGATAAAGGGAAAACTGAATGCCATGCTGAAAGGTAAGGCACACTGTACCTATAAGGTGAAAACCGTAAAGTAAGCAAACCATATAATAAGGTATAAAAGGCTCAAAAAATATAAAAAGTCTTCGGTATATCCTGATATGTAAATGAATAAACGCTACTTTTGTTTTGTTTACAAGCATTTATAAGACAAGATGATAAAAAAGATATTGCTGGCAATTCTGTTATTGCCCACGTTGTTATATGCGCAAATCAATACGGAACGGGTAATGACCATTGCCCGCAACGCATTGTATTTCGAGGACTACGTGCTTTCTATCCAATATTTCAATCAGGTAATCAACGCGAAGCCTTATTTATACGAGCCTTATTTCTTCCGTGCGCTGGCAAAAATCAACCTGGACGATTTTCAGGGAGCGGAAGCGGATTGCGATCAGGCTATTCAGCGCAATCCTTTTGTTGTAGGCGCTTATCAGATAAGAGGTTTGGCACGTATCCGCCAGGATAAGTTCGACGGTGCGGTCGAGGACTACAAAACGGCTTTGAAGTACGACCCGGAGAATGTGGTACTTTGGCATAACCTCTCTCTTTGTCATATGCAGAAAGAGGATTTCAATGCTGCCAAAGAGGATTTGGGCAAGCTGCTTGCCATAGCTCCCCGCTATACGCGTGCGTACCTGATGCGCGGTGAGGTCAATCTCAAGCAGAACGATACGATACAGGCCTTGAAGGATTTTGATAAGGCCATTGATATGGACCGTTACGACCCGGACGGCTGGGCTGCCCGTGCTATTGTCCGCCTTCAGCAGTCCGACTACAAGGAAGCTGAAAAGGATTTGGACCAGGCGATACACCTGAGCGCACGTAATTCGGGCAACTACATAAACCGGGCTTTGGCGCGTTTCCATCAGAATAACCTGAGAGGTGCGATGAGCGACTATGACCTGGCGCTGGATATTGACCCCAATAACTTCCTCGGTCACTATAACCGGGGACTGCTGCGTGCACAGGTAGGTGACGATAACCGTGCGATAGAAGATTTCGACTTTGTGCTGAAGATGGAGCCGGACAATATGATGGCAACTTTCAACCGTGGTTTGCTGCGTGCACAAACGGGCGATTACCGCGGCGCTATCAGCGACTACTCCAAAGTGATAGAAGAGTATCCCAACTTCACGGCGGGTTACTACCATCGTGCCGAGGCCCGCAAGAAGATTGGCGACCGCAAGGGAGCCGAGCAGGATGAGTTCAAGCTTATGAAGATGCAGCTCGACAAGCGCAACGGCGTAACAACCGGCGGCAATGACAAGGATGTGGCGGATAATGCGGACGGCAACTCCGGAAAGGATAACGGCAAGACCCGTAAGAAGTCCGACAAGAATATGGATAACTACCGCAAGATTGTGATTGCGGATGATTCGGAAGTGGAACAGCGTTATAAGAGCGACTATCGCGGCCGTGTGCAAGACCGTAACGTGACTATCAAGCTTGAACCTATGTATGCACTGACCTATTATGAGAAGCTGAGCGACGTAAAACGTACCGTGCATTATCACAAGTATATAGACGAGTTGAATCACTCCAAACTGTTCCCCAAACCGTTGCGCATCACCAATATGGAGTCGCCTCTGACAGAAGAGCAGGTACGTTTCCACTTCGCATTGATAGACGCCCATACATCGGATATTGTGGCAGACGAAAAAAATGCCGGAAAGCGGTTTATGCGCGGTTTGGATTTCTATCTGGTGCAGGACTTTGCAAGTTCCATAGACGATTTTACACAGAGTATCCTGCTGGATGATACTTTCTTCCCGGCATATTTCATGCGTGCTTTGGTGCGCTACAAGCAGTTGGAGTACAAGAAAGCGGAAGCCGGCATGAACGAGGGTGTCGTTTCCGGTGCGCAAGAAGTAAAGAAGGCGGAAGTAACGGCGATGGATTACGATATTGTGAAAAATGATTTGGATCATGTCATCCAATTGGCGCCCGATTTTGTTTACGGTTATTATAACCGCGGCAATGTATTGTCGCTGCTGAAAGATTACCGTGCGGCATTGGCGGATTACGACAAGGCAATCGGACTGAATCCCGATTTTGCCGAAGCCTATTTCAACCGTGGCCTGACGCATATCTTCCTGGGCAATAACAGGCAGGGAATTTCTGATTTGAGCAAGGCAGGCGAATTGGGTATCGTTTCCGCTTACAATATTATCAAGCGTTTTACGAATACGCAACAGTAACATTTTTTTGCTAAAAAATAGAATATCAATAAAGAATTAGCTATTTTTGCGTTCTAAAATTTGAATTATACATAGCATTATGATAAAGATAACATTTCCAGACGGCTCCGTTCGCGAATACAACGAAGGAGTAACAGGACTGCAAATAGCAGAAAGCATTAGTTCACGTTTGGCACAGGATGTACTGGCTTGTGGCGTGAACGGAGAAGTTTATGATTTGGGGCGTCCTATCAGTGAAGACGCTGAAGTGGTTCTCTATAAATGGGAAGACGAACAAGGCAAGCATGCCTTCTGGCACACCAGCGCCCATTTGCTGGCGGAAGCTTTGCAGGAGTTGTATCCGGGCATACAGTTCGGTATCGGTCCGGCCATCGAGAACGGTTTCTATTATGATGTGGATCCGGGAGAGACTGCTATCAAGGAAGCCGACCTGCCCGCTATCGAAAAGAAAATGGCGGAACTGGCAGCCAAGAAAGAAGCGGTTGTCAGAGAGAGCATTTCAAAGACGGATGCCTTGAAGATGTTCGGCGATCGCGGCGAAACTTATAAATGTGAGCTGATTTCCGAACTGGAAGACGGTCACATCACTACTTATACGCAGGGTGCGTTTACCGACTTGTGCCGTGGTCCTCACCTGATGACTACCGCGCCTATCAAGGCTATCAAGCTGACTTCCGTTGCCGGTGCTTACTGGCGGGGACAGGAAGACCGCAAGATGATGACACGTATCTACGGTATCACTTTCCCGAAGAAGAAAATGCTGGATGAGTATCTCGTATTGCTGGAAGAGGCCAAGAAGCGCGACCACCGTAAAATCGGCAAGGAGATGGACTTGTTCATGTTCTCCGATACGGTAGGCAAGGGACTTCCGATGTGGTTGCCGAAAGGTGCTGCATTGCGTATCCGCCTGCAGGAGTTCTTGCGCCGCATTCAGGCCCGTTACGACTATCAGGAAGTAATGTGTCCGCCTATCGGCAACAAGCTGCTGTACATCACTTCCGGACACTATGCCAAGTATGGTAAGGACTCGTTCCAGCCTATTCATACGCCGGAAGAAGGTGAAGAGTACTTCCTCAAACCGATGAACTGTCCTCATCACTGTATGATTTACAAGAACTCACCCCGTTCTTATAAAGACCTGCCTTTGCGTCTGGCGGAGTTCGGTACGGTTTGCCGCTACGAGCAGAGCGGTGAGCTTCACGGCTTGACCCGTGTACGCAGCTTTACGCAAGACGACGCGCACATCTTCTGCCGTCCCGATCAGGTGAAGGATGAGTTCCTGCGCGTAATGGACATTATCTCAATCGTATTCCAGTCTATGCACTTCGAGAACTTTGAAGCACAGATTTCTCTGCGCGACAAGGTGAACCGTGAGAAGTATATCGGTAGCGATGAAAACTGGGAGAAGGCAGAACAGGCTATTATCGAGGCTTGTGAAGAAAAGGGACTGAAAGCCAGAGTGGAATATGGTGAAGCTGCTTTCTACGGTCCTAAACTGGACTTTATGGTTAAGGATGCTATCGGCCGCCGTTGGCAGTTGGGTACCATTCAGGTAGATTACAACCTGCCCGAACGTTTCCAACTGGAATATACGGGAGCCGACAATCAAAAGCACCGTCCGGTAATGATTCACCGTGCTCCGTTCGGTTCTATGGAGCGTTTCGTAGCCGTGCTTATCGAGCATACCGCCGGCAAGTTCCCGTTGTGGCTGACTCCGGATCAGGTGGCTATCCTGCCTATCAGCGAGAAGTTCAATGATTATGCTCAGGAAGTGAAAGACTACCTGAAGAGATATGATGTCCGTGCCATTGTGGATGAGCGTAACGAAAAAATCGGACGTAAGATTCGTGACAACGAAATGAAGCGTATTCCGTACATGCTGATTGTCGGCGAGAAAGAGGCTGAAAACAGAGAAGTTTCCGTCCGCAAGCAAGGCGAAGGCGACCAGGGAACCATGAAATTTGAAGATTTTGCTAAAAAAGTGAACGAAGAAGTTCAAAATATGATAAATAAATGGTAACTTTGCGCCCAATTGTAAAAGCATAGCATACATACGATGTTCTAAAGACCGCTTTTACTTAACAAAAAAATAATTTGGTAGTAATAAACAAGAAACAAACTGGAAGTAAACGTTATTTAATGAAGAATGACAGCTTAAAAGGGCAACATCGGATTAATGAGCAAATCCGTGCCAAAGAAGTCCGCATTGTGGGCGATGAGGTGGAACCTAAAGTATATCCGATAGCTCAGGCCTTGAAAATGGCCGAGGAAATGGAAGCAGATCTCGTGGAGATTTCTCCGAATGCACAACCCCCTGTTTGTCGTATTATTGATTACTCTAAATTTCTTTATCAGTTAAAGAAGCGTCAGAAAGAGCAGAAGGCGAAGCAGGTTAAGGTAAATGTGAAGGAAATACGTTTCGGTCCTCAGACAGACGACCACGACTATAACTTCAAACTGAAACACGCCAAAGGCTTTTTGGAAGATGGCGACAAGGTGAAGGCATACGTGTTCTTCAAGGGTCGTTCAATTCTGTTCAAGGAGCAGGGCGAAGTACTGCTGCTGCGTTTTGCCAATGATTTGGAAGACTATGCGAAAGTAGACCAAATGCCGGTTCTGGAAGGAAAGAGAATGACCATTCAGCTTTCTCCGAAGAAAGGTGCAGCTCCGAAAAAGCCTGCCACACCGAAGCCGGCAGAAGCTCCGAAAGCAGCTCCGGCCGAAGACAAAAGCGAAGACTAAAGAAATGAGTAACGCCGCAGGTATAGTGCGTTGCCATATAATTAAATAATTTAAAAATAAGTAAGATGCCAAAGATGAAGACTAACTCCGGTTCTAAAAAGAGATTTACTCTTACCGGAACAGGTAAAATCAAAAGAAAGCACGCTTTTCACAGTCACATT